>JACCDY011008192.1_pt1 | contig 56633 bp, 70 predicted proteins | sample 7446391 | NCBI WGS metagenome assembly JACCDY01 (sample SAMN15323451, study PRJNA562643) | freshwater metagenome | isolation source: river surface water | place: USA:Blue River Watershed | collected 2017-08-18
GCCTGCTGCCTGCGACATATCAAGGAACGACGCACGCGGGGCGATGCTGCGAAAGTGGTACTTTTCGCACAGGGCTGTAAAGTTGATAAAATAGCCTTGTACGGGCTTTTTAGTGCCGAGCCTGTGAATGTACGTTACAGGGTTTTTGATATGCACTATAGGCAGCGCGTTTGCTTTCGCAAGTTCTTCGTCGCAGCGTGCCCAGACGCGCCAGCGCGTGCACCCGTCGCTGCTCGTTACAGCCTCAACAACGAAGGGGTCTGTTTCGGGCTTATTCATTGCTGCGCCTGTGTGTAGGTCGAATGCCAGTGCTGGGTAGTGCATCGACGTAGCAATGCGCCCTTGCGATACCTTTGCCGATAAAGCCCGTATGCCGCCTGCTGAAGGCACTGCTACGCCCAAGCCCTGCGCCTCGTGCCAAATTTGCAGCAGCCAGTAGGCAGCATCGGCACGCATCGGGAAAACTGTCATACCCTTTGCCATAGGCGTAGCAGGGCAATTGAGCAAGTTGCTCGTGCGCATCTTTTCGAGGTCGTCGGCATCGCAGTACGCCGTACCCCAGTGTTGCAGTATCTTCGTCTTGCAACGCTCCATGATAGCGCCCTGCATTTCGCTGAAGCTGCGCGCCCCGAAAACGCCGTCGGCTGCAAGCCCGTAGGCTTTCTGAAAGGCTACAAGCGCTGCGTGCGTTTCGTGCGTAAAAAAGCCCTCTGTGCCTTCTTGCAGCGTAGGCAGGAAGCCGAGAAAGTTGAGCCACAAGTTGAGCTTCCGTATGGCGCGGCGCTCGGGTCTTACACCCAGTCGCAGTAACTCTTGTTTTACTACTGTCATAATTGGTATGCAGGTTGTACCCTATAAAAATTTTGATAGGCTATTTTTTACGACGCTTTCTGCGCTTGTTTTAATTACTCTGCGAATACTCGCTGTTTGCGTACTGAAGCGCCAACTCTACCGTCACCATGCCGCCCTGCTGTGTAGCATCTAAAACGCCCTCTGTGTCGCCGTCGGTAACGACTGCCGTAGGCGTAGCAAAGTCGCCAGACTTATGCAGCAGCAGCACTGGGCTGTTGCGCAGTTCGTAGTATTGGTATGCCTTCGCCATCGGTATGCTCTCCTTTGTAAGCGTAATAGACACCGTGCCGCGAGAGTTTAGCGTTGTGCGCCCGCGTGCGCTTGCAGTAGGGTATCCCTCTACGTTTGCTGTATAGCCTTCGCGCTGGGTTTCGACTCGGCGTTCGTACTGGTCAAACATCAACGCATCGTCTGCGCCAAAGGCATTAAGATAGCGCACGATGTAGCGCGTACAATTCGTAGTCGCCAGTACGTAGGTGCGCACCTCTGTTATCGGCATAGGCGATGGCAGGGTATCATCATCTACTACACAGATGTCGTAGGAATAGATACCCGCAAGCGATACGAGCAGCCCTATGTGCGCGGGGCCAACGGCGAGCCTGCGCACGCGGCGCACGCTGCCTGTTGATTGCCCGATGTCGTAGTAGGTAGTTGTTTGCACTACGCCGCTGCTGTTGTAGGTGCGTATGCGCATGGCGCGGTCTTTGTCGCCTGTGTCCCAGAAGGAAAGGTAGGCTGCTTCGTTTTGCAGTATGCCTTGCGTCGTTGGGGCGTAGGTAAAGAATTTTGCAGGCAGTACGCTCGTATATGCTGCGATGGTGCTTTCCGACAAGAATTGGCTCGCTGCTGCGTTGATAGCATACAGCGTCGTGCTCGTATAGGTCGTAACGCTCGGCTCGTAGATGCCAAAGGGCGCAGTGCTTTGCCACACGGTAAAAACGACGTAAAACTCGCACTTCTTCATAAAGCCTACGTTCGCAGCATCGGCAGCAGGCATTGTGTTCGTATTGGAACCAACTGCGAACGTGTCGCTATTCGACAAATACTGCTGTAAGGCGAGGGCGATGTCGTACCGAAAGGTATAAACCCCAGCCAGTACGCTGTAGTGCTGCTGCGGCATAGGCGCGCCGAAGGCTACGCCATTGATGTACAACTGCGCCTTGAGTAGTGGCGGGTTGCTCGTAACGCTCGTCGCTGTAACTTCATACACCACTGGCGCAAGCGCCGAGAGCACACCCCCGACGGGGGCTGGTTGCGTCGTTATCATGTCTTTTTTTTGAGTGTGTTATACTGTGATGCGCCCTACGATGATGTCAAGCGCTGCATTTACAGCCACGTCGCCAGCATTTGCAACGGTGTCCTCTATTCTGTCGAGGTTATCGGCGACGACGATATTCTGAAACCCGACCCTGCGCCCGTTCTTACTGAAAGCCCTACTGCCGACGGTGGGTATGCCTTCCTGTTTGTGCTTGCGCGCTATGCCGAAGGCTACGCTTTTTGCCCGGATACCCTGTGCGATATTGCGCAGCTCGACCCAGCGAATAAGCGCCTCGATGTATTTGGAGGTCTTTGCCCCGTTGCCGTTGCCGAAGGGCACACGCGCAGGGCGCACGCCGTTATTGACGATAGCCCCGTAGCGCAGGTAGCTAATCGACAGGGATAGTTGCCCACGGTACTGCTCAACGGCAGCGTCAATGCTATTGACAAGCGAGCCAGTAAGTTTGTGCCCCTGTGCAATAAGCTCCTCGCGCAGCGCATCGACAAGGTGTGCACCCAAGTCCGCCAGCGCTGCGCGTAGCTGCTCGCCGAGTGTTTGTAGAAGTTGTAGGCTGGGCATAGGTTTGTCTGTGTGCTACGTGTGCGTTTAAAGTAAGTCGTATTTTTTTAAAACAAGCCCCAAAAGATGTGCAAATAACTCTCTTGTTTGACGATAACCCTGTTCCCATTTTCTGTTTTTCCAAAATGGGTTAGGCGACTGCGAGCTATTTAAAAAGGTTTGACCCTCTATAAATAATGGCTTCATTCTTTCTAATTGCTCGTATATTGGGGCACTAAGTCTTGTCCATTCGGCTTCTTGGGTTTCAATTTGGCGTAGTATTTCACGTCTTTTTTCGCCTGTGCTTATCCGCATCAAAACCCAAAGATTGCCCTTATTGGTGCGGCGCGCAATGTCTTTCAGTTGTTGTTGCAGCTCTTTGACAACAGCCTTTTCCTTGCACCCTTCTTCACAAAGTCTATCAGCCTCCTCCATCATCGCATCGTATTCGGCGCGTGTTTCGTAGCCTATAAAATCGGGGATTTGTATTTGCATAGATTTGTGTGTTTTTAACAGCAAGGTGTATTCGCAAGCGTGTTGCCTGCTATGGGTGGCACAATAGCGCGGGGCTGGCGGCACGACTTGACGCGCACCTGCATACTTGCAACGTAGGCATAGGTGTCGCTTGTGCCCAGTGTTTTTGTAAAGCTCGCCTCGCTGTCGAAATCAACCCACGACAGTAGGTCGTCGTGTATAATGGTGTTTGCTGCGGGGTCTGTAAGCTCGAAGTCTGCTAGCCATAGGCGCGACACCCAGAGGTTAGCGAAGTTGTCGGCAGGGTTTGTAGCGTTCGTTACGCTGGCATACACCATATCCGACACATCGGCAACAAACTGCAAATACAGACCGCGTAGGTCGCTTTCAACTTCTTCTTCGGTGCGCCCGTCGCAGGTCGTGTCGTTACCGTCGCTACCTTGCGCACGGTTTGCCGTGTCAATAATGGCGACGGTATAGTTGATGGACACGCTCGCCCCGTTGGTCGTAACGCGCTCGCGCATCGCGCCCAGTACGAGCTGCGGGTACGGGGCACTCAAGTGCGCAGGGCTTTGCCCTGCGTCGTACCACGTGCGCGAGTAGAAGATATTTTTACCGATGTAGCGCGAGTCCTTGCCCAGCGTATCCGTGGCGGCGGCTGCGTCGTAGTCGTTACACACGGCAAGCGACTGCAAGCGGCGGCACGTCACCTCGCGCCCGTCCTCAATAACAACAGGCGTACCTGCTGCTATGCGTGTAAGTATCTGGTATAACTCTATGGTGCTGTTGAGCATATAGCCTATCAAAATTTTTTACAGGGTGGGTATATCGTCTAACTGCTTGCGCCGCTCATTCACTACCGAGAGCATCACGGTATAGAAGTTTGCGGCGATAACAGCCTCGACGGGTGTCAAGCCGCTTTTCGGTGTGCGCCAGATGTCGAGCTGCGCAATGTCGAGCGTCGTGCCGAGCCAGCTCAACTGTATGGGGTTGGGCATTATTTTGACGCTGCCGCTACTGCTGTCTTTTTTGCCGCCTTTACGTGCGTATTGAACACGTTGAGGAAATTGTTTAAATGCAAGCCCATAGAGAGGGTGGGCGACTGTTTGACGTATGAAACCGTCAAAAAAAAACCGACATCCATTACGATGTCCATGGGCAAGTCTGCAAAGTGCTGGCGGCGCTGCTCGATGTGCTGTTGCCAGCCTTCGAGCGTTGTAGGTTTTTTCTCGGCAGCAAACGCGCCCGTCTTTTTGTCCTTGCGCACTACCTTGCGCGCAAAGGCTGCTACAACGTGCGCACTGCGCTGCTCGAATGCCTGTGCATCGCGCTCGCTTGACTCGTAGGCTTCCTGCATTTGTAGGGCTTCAGTAGCTTCGCCCCACGTTAGGAATTTGCCATACAGTTGCTCGTCGTAGCGTATAACGTAGGTCGCGCCTTTGTAGTCGAACGCCTCGCGCAGTTGTGGCTCGTGTTCTTCGTAGTAGGCATTGAGCACACTCGTAACGCGCTGCGCCAGCAGGGCGCATTCCTCGCGGCTGCTTTCCTCTGCAAGGCGCAAGCCTGTCAAGGCAGGGCGCGTTTCGGGCGTGGCAAAACACGACAGGAAATTTACCAGTATGTCGCGGTACTCGCCAAAGCGCACAGGCGACCAGCGCCCTATGGGGTCTGTGGCTGCATCCCAGTTTTCGTTGTCCTTGATTTTTTCTACGTCGCGCAGCCCGAGTGCTACCTGTGCCCACAGGGGGGACTTGTGTAGTAGCTCTTCGACGTGTGCCCATTCATTGAGGCGAAAGTGTCGCGGCTCGTAGCGTAGGTGTATTTCGTGCCAGCGCTGCTCGATGCGTGTGCCGTTGAGCACCTCGTGCGCATAGGAAAAGAGCAGTGTTTTTTGCTCGGTGGGCGTGTTGTTCGTTTCCATGCCCTTATGCTATGCTGTTTTCAATTTGTGCCTGTATTGCATCGCACTCTGCGCGCCATTCCTGCGCAGCTTGCCACACCTGTCTGCAAAGTTCTTTATGCGTCTTCGCCTCTGGGGGCAACACATCGGCTGTGCCTATACCCTTTGCATCGAGCACACCTACATACACGCCTACGGCATTGAGCAGGTGTATGCGGCTGCGCTGTGTGTTCTTTCGTAGGCTCTCGGCACTAATCGTCTTCGACATAAAAACAAGCGCTTCGCGTGCCTGCGCTACTGCCATGCCTGCATCGGTATCGAGCAAGCGCGCCAGCTCTTGCGCTATACCTGCTGTCTGCATTGCATCACGGCGCGGCGTGTGCAGCAGGGTTTGTGCTGCTTGCTGCTGCTGTTGTTGTTGAGGTTGTTTGTTGTTACCCGCCGCAGCCTGTGCAGCCACCTTTTGAGTGCTCTGTGTAGGCTGGGCGGGCACTTTCTTTGGGTTGGTAACGGCTGTAAAATCTGGAAGCCCTACAAATTTTTTATAGGCTACGATAATATCCGTAACGGGCACATCGCTCAAGTAAGCGCGCCCCTCGAAAATAGTCTTCAGCCCTTCGGTACGCATACGTGTCTGTGCCCACTGTTGCGCAAGGCGTATAATAGCCGTTTCGTTTTCGGCGCTGCCGATAAGGGCGAGTTGTGCGCCTACCTGCTGCTCGATAGCTTCGTAGTGCGCAGCCAGTTGCGCTGTTTTCTTTATAGCCTGCTGCAGTTCGGCTGGTATTCCTACTGCCGTTGTCGCCTGCTCGTGCTCGCACACGGCAAGTATCTGGCGCAGGGCTTGCGCTACGGTGTTGAGCATAGTAGGCTCGTTTTGCGCCTGTGGCGCGTTATCTTCCTGTTGCATATACCTTGTATTAACTTTGATAAAATTACGCCTTTGCGGGGGTATTGTGTCGCAAATATAGGCATTTTGTTTCACACGTGAAACACCTACACTATATTTATTGAATTTGTAAAAAACAACGTATGTATAATTGCAGTGTTACTGCAATTTAGCAAGGCGCACGAAGGCGCTGCGCCCCTATAAAAAAATACAATTCCTATATGTCGATATTGAGCCGTTATTGGTGGGTTGATAGTGCCGACGAGCAAGGCTTTATTGACTTTTTCCAAAAATACCGCCAGCAGCCCAGCGCGCAAGACCTTGCCGCTATGCGCGCCCAACAGCAGGCTATGCGTATGCAGGCGCAGCAAAACAGCGTAGAGGCAAAGGATAAGCCTATGCGCTACTACCAGCGCAACAGCAGTGCAAGCTACTATGCCGAGTATATGCCCTTGCACAGCGAAGGCGACGACGACACGGGCGCAGTAGTAAGCGATGCAGGCATAGGCATATTGCACCTGCGCGGGTACTTGACCAAAGACGACGGCTTTTACAACTGGGTAACGGGCAACCCGAGCATTAGCTCTGTTATTGCCGACCTCAACTTAATGGCAGACGACCCAGCCGTCAAGGGCGTAGCGATTTACGTCGATAGCGGCGGTGGCGAAGTACGCGGCATAGAGGAGCTGGCAAACACCATACGCGGCTACTATGCTCGCTGCAAAAAGCGCGTGCAGGCTTACGTCGATGGTACGGCGGCTTCGGCTGCGTACTGGTCTGTAAGCGGCGCAGACCGCATCGTGCTTGTAGGCAATGCCAGCACTGTAGGCAGCATCGGCACGATGGTAACGGTGGTTGATATGACGGGCTACGAAAAACAACTCGGCATCGTAGCGCGCAATATCTACGCTACGTTGAGCACCGACAAGAACCGCGCCTTTGAGCAGGCAAAGGTAGGCAACGACGAGCCTATGCGTGCAATGCTCGATAAGTACAACAGCGTTTTTATAGGCGACGTTATCCGTGGGCGCTATCGCAATACGTACCGCGTTGAGGACTTTACGCCAGAGAACGTCCCGGAGCAATTTAAGGGCGGTATGTACTTCGGGCGTGATGCCGTCACCGTAGGGCTTGCCGATGGTGTAGCCCCGACGAAGAACGACGCGCTCGGCGCTTTCATCTTCCTGCTCGAAAACAACCTCGCTGTGCAAGCAGGCATGAAGCGCAAGGAGTACGAAGGGGGTGTTGATGACATGAACGACGATATGGACGATGACAACGACACCGAAGAACCCTACGACTCGGTGCTCAAGCGCTCGATGCAGTACCGCAAGCAGCGCAGCAACGGCAAGAAGGTAACGATGCAAGACAGTACAATAGCCAGCGCAGAAGCCGCAAGCGATGCGCAGCCCCAGCAGCAGGGCGGCTTGATATTCACACCGCTGCGCAGCTTCACTTTGTAAAACCACGCAAACTGTAAATTCAATATGAATAAGTTTTTTCAGGCGTTTCTCGCCTTTTTTTCTGGCACAGGCACGAAACTCGTTGCGAAAAACGACGGCACAGACGTAACGCCTGAACAACTTGAGCAACTCGGTAAAAGCGAGCAATTCGCAACCTTCGTCGCCGAAGCACAGGGCGCACGCATCGACGAGCTTACTGCGCAACTGCAAACGCAAACCGAAGCCAACACAGGGCAAATGTCTGCGATGCAGCAGAAACTCGCAGCCCTTGAGCAAACCCTTGCGCAGGTCGTAGCCGCGAACGCGGAACTCAAAGCACAGGTGCAAGCCGCTGCCGATAGTGCTGCTGCTGCAAATGCGCAAGCCGACGAAGTAGCAAAGGCCATAAACTTCAAACGCAGCGCGTCGCCCGTGCAGAAAGAACCCCTGCAAACAGCTAACGAAATGCTGCGCAGTGGCTCGCACGCTAACACGAAAGAGCCGAAAGAAAAATTGAACATCAACGACGCGCTTGCAGGGCTTCGCTTGAGTTAGCAGCACGCATCACACACACCAAAGGCACACACGACACGAGAATATGAAAATACAGACGATAGCCCCAGAGGTTGCAGAGGGCATACTGCGCCGCCTTGTAAGCGTAGAGCGCTTAGAGGCTCTGCAACCCTGCTACGATGCAGTTGTGCAAGCTGTGCGCACGTACAACGAAGGCATAGCGCAGGGTAACGCCTACGCTGCTGTGCATCACGTTTCGCACGTAGCTACGACGCTCAATGCGCAAGGCGTAACCAGTACGCCTGTATGCCCTAACTGCGTAGAGGCTACGCTGTTGTTTTCTGTGCTGGTGGCGTATTATTCGCCGCGCCTTACTGCGGCAACAAAAGGCAAAAGGCAAAACAAAAAAAGCGAGCCTCAAAATAAGGTAGAAGAACCCCAGCAGCAGCAGCAGGAAAGCTCGGGGGACGATACCGCCGAAAACAACAACGCGCAGCAATAACAGCGGGCGCGTAAAAAAAAGCAACCATCAACACAAACAAAAAACACCCCACTTAAAAAAATATGGCAACTCGTCCCCTTGAGCTTCGCGGGCAACTTCCAGCGCCGCAAGCCGTAGAGCTTATGCTCGACAGTATGTTTGGATACCCCAACCCGCTCGTCGCTGGCAGCAACGGCAATAGCTCCGTGCCGAACATTTTCCGCCGTCTGCTTGCCGACTACAAAGGGCAATACAAGACAATGATTGTCGGCGAAGGCGCAGATGTTTTCCAGCCCGTCGATAGCGTGTGCGAGCAAGGCACTACTATTGGCCCCAAACCTACGCGCACAGTAACGATACAGCCCCAGCTCTATAAGAGTCGCGGCAGCTTTTGCGTGTCGGAAATCAAAGACCTGTGCAATACCTACAACGGCTCGGCTATGCAAAAAGCCTTGCAGCCGCTTGAAACAGGCGACAACGAACTCGTAGATGTTATCCTTGCGCAAGCCCTGCGCGATAACTCCAGCGCATTTGGCGAAATCGTGTGGTTCTCGAAAAAAGGCATTGCTGTTGATACAGCAGGCAGCGCCGCGCCTTTCTACATCGCCAACCTTACTGCGTCGAAACAAACAATGCTCGGTAAAATCGACGGCTTCTGGGCACGCCTCGAAGCGCTTGCAGGCACGGATATCCCTTACGTCGACCTCAACAACGGCGTAGCAAAGGGTGCTATCAACCCCGATGCTGTAGCGTCGTACCTGCGCAAGATGATTGACAGTGCCAGCGACGAGTTGGTAAATGCCACAGGCGCAGAAAAACCCTTCTTCTTGGTAGATGATGCAATTTTCAGAGCCCTGAAAAAGTACCGCGAGTTTCACGGCGCTGGCTCCGAAGGCGCATGGAATAGCGTGCAAATGGAGTACGCCAACGGCATTATGTCCTTCGAGGGCTATGCCGTGTATCGCGACAGCGCAGCCTCAAAATTCGACACCATTGCAGGCGCAAAAACCACATCGAGCATCACCAGCACGAGCTACGGCGTAGAAAGCATCAAGCACTCGCGCAACCTGCGCGCCGTGTTTATGTCGCCGCAGATGATGGGCTTCGCCTCCGACCTCAATACCCCTGCGGGCTACGGGCAAGAAGGCACGGGCGTATATGTTTGGACTGGCTCGCACGAAACAGCAGACGAAGGCAGACTCAAATGGGTGTCCTACTTGACGGCTGGCGTTGAAGTACTCGACCCTAAAATGTTCGTCGTGGGCTATCCCTCGAATGCAACAACCTTCGTGTAGTAGGCTCTTTGCGTAGCGCTACCGAGAAAAACAAAATCTTTTCCCCCAACACCAAAACCGACCACCTAAACATATGTGCGTTTCCGCATCTTTGACACGCCCTAGCGTGTGCAATATACCTGGCGGTATTAAGCGCCTTATCGTGATGGAGAGTGCTGCCTTGAGCAGCACTACCTTCACGCTGGGTACGCTGTCTGACCGCTTTAAGGTTACCGCCATTACGGGCTCGCCCGACGCGTACGAGATACCCTTCGACAAAAAGCGCGAGGCGCAAGCCATTGCGACGAAGCAGGGTAACGCCTTCACGCATAACATCAACGTGCGCATTACGAGCAACGAGCACGTGATTTTCCGCGACGTCGACGACTTGCAAAACTGCTGCGGCTACGTTGCCTTCGTGCAAGACAACTACGGCGCGTGGTTCCTGCTCGGCTGTACGCTTGACCGCGTAGCAGGCGCTATCGACATCGGCGAGTTGGACGTTACGCAAGCCGACTACGACACCGACAGCACAGTAGCGGGCGAGGCAACAGGCTTTACGATTGCCCTCAACAGCGAACAGATGAACAGCACGATGATACCCGTCGCCTCTGCTGCCGTTACGACGCTGCTCGGCTTGATTGTGCCTTTCGTACCGTAGTAGATTGAGGCAATACCACACAGGCAACTTGCACCCTATTAAAATTTTGATAGGGTGCTTTTAAGAAAAACAAAAAAGACCGCATAGTAGATGCAAGTCAATGATAGCCCCCCACCAGTTTCGCCGCCGTACCGACAAAACAAAGGCATTATGCACAAATTGCATAGCCCTTTGCAGGAGGAGTTTCGCGTAGGGGACTTCTCAAAGAGTACCTGCATTTTTCCTATCGTTCCGTTTTTGGATTTCGGCGATGCTACCTTGCGCGTACTGCGCGACCTGTCGGAACTCTCGCCTACGCAGGCTTCGTGCGTCAATAGCCAAATAGGCTACGCTACGGCTGCTGGCATGGGCTTGCGCTTCAAGGCAGAGGCAATAAAGCGCCAGCGCAATATAGAACGCGAAATACCCGATGCCGTACATGATGCCTATGTAGGTTTCTTGCAGGATAACTTCGACCTTGACGTACTACTGCGGCAAGTAACGCGCACGCTGCGCAACCTCAAAGTATATGGCAATGCTATCGTCGAAGTAGTGCTCTCGCAAATAGGGCGCACGCGCACGGCGAGCATCAACTTGTATGATGCAGATATGTTTCGGTATCGCATACCGCAGGATGCGCCCTACGTAGGCAGTGCCTACGCAGGCACATACACAGGTAGCGATATACACCCGGTTGAAGACCTGTCGCAGCTCGGCATACAAACAGGTTTTATCTCTGGACGCTGGACACCAAAATTCCTGTCCAGCAATATAAATCGCGTAGTAGAGTACCCTGTGTATAGCCCGCAGCAATTCGGGCAGCAGCGCCCGTACTTTGCCGAATACAACGACGGCACGTACCGCTGCTTGTTGCACGTTAAAGACGATGCCATTGACCGCGAGTTTTACGGCTTGCCGTCCTCTATATCGGGTATTTACTACCAGTTTATGGAGTTTCAAAGCGGCAAGTACGCTACACGCGGGTACGAGAACCAGTGGCTGCCGAGTTTGTTTGTCGATATAGAGGAGGCGCAGCAAATCAACAACGGCAACGACAGTCAAGAGTTGATGCTGCAAACCCTGCAGCAAATGGCGAACGTCTACACGAACCGCAGCGACGAGGATAAGCTGCCTATCGTTATACGCCTGCGCGGCATAGACACAGAGCCTATGTCGATAACGCAAATCAATAGCCGCCCCGACAAAGGGTTTCACCCAGAGTTTGCAGCGCTTGCCGCAAGCGAAATACTCAAGGCTAACCAGTGGCATCGCAGCTTGATAGAAAAGACCGTCGGGAGCATCGGCAGCAATAGCGAACATCGCGACCTCGCCCGCATTACAGACGCAACCGTCATACGCCCTATGCAGGAGCTTGCGCTTATGCCCTTTCGTTGGGCGCTTACACAGGCAGAGCAGTGGCTCGGCTACAACAATGCGCAGCGCATAGAGCTTGACTTGAAAAGTATTTTTGAGGGCGATGTAGCCCTTGCAGCAACCCCGACACCAGCCGCCCCTACAACACTATGACAGACTACTTGATACAGCCCGAAGAGGTGCGGCGCTTCGCCAGTATGGGGGCGAACGCCAACACGGCGCAACTGTGCAATATCATTCCGATAGTCGAAGATAAGCTATTCCGTGAGGAGTTCGGCGATAGCTTCTACGAAGACCTAAAGAACGACCTTATTGACTACAGTACGGCTGCTGTGTTTACCCTTGCGGTGCCTTACACCGTAGGCACATTCGTTGTGTACGAGGGGCTGGTGTACGAGGTTACACAAAACACGACAGGCACGCAGATACCGACGAAGGCAAGCGCTTACTTCAAAATTGCGCCGCGCTTCGCAACGGCGGCCTATCAAACGCTCTGGGTGCGATACCTCGTAATTATTCTCGCCATTGTGTGCTCGGTTGAAGCTGTAACGCCGTCGGCTATGAAACAGGACGACAAAGGCATTACGCGCATGGAAACCGACACCGTGCGCCCAGCTACGCCGCAGGAGTTGGATATGCTCAAGCGCAACAACTACGACCTCGCCCGGGCACACATCAAAAACATGGAGGCGTACATACTGCGCACGCCTACGCTATACCCCAATTATAAAGCCGTGCTGGCGCAGAGTGCAGCCTGCTGCAACGGCAGCAACGCAAACGGCAGCCAGTTTCGACGCAATACGCAAGGCTGGGTTTTACCCCCTTCGCGCAACTGCTAAAAAAGGCTATAAAATAGGCTACAAGTAATGAGAGAGGATAAGCCCCCAGTAGAGGAAAAAAAATTGAGCCTTATCGAGCAGATGCAAGCCGCTGTTGCGCTGCTTACCGACTCGGCAACAAATCGCGTCGATGAGCACACACAGGCGATGCGCTGGGCGCACTGCTTGCAGTGCACGAAACGCTTGCAGGCGTTTTCGGTATTGCACCTTGCACAGAAAGATAAATGCAGCCTCTGCGGCTGTTTCCTGTGCTGGAAGATACCTACGCATACAGACCCTGTAGAAACGCGCAAACAGGGCAAAGAAGTGCTTACTGCGTGCACTGCGGGGCACTGGTAGCTCGTAGCAAAGAAAAACCACAATTCCGCACCCCACACCACCACCACCCACTAAAAAAAATGGCACTATCAAAAAATCAAGCAGGGCTGCTCTTGGAGAACGCCCCCGTATCGCAGCCCAACTCTGGTGTTCGTATTCCTGTTGGCTTTGCGTGCAACTGTAGCCGCGACCCCTATACACCAGACCTGCAAACGCGTACGGCATCTGTCGCGGCGGATACTGTCGATGACCGTTTTTCATACCTGTCGCACATTCAACTCGAAGTCAACGGCACTGTGAAAAACATCTACTTCAACGCCGACCAAACGCCGTACGAATACAACACCACTGGCGGCGATGCTGCGCTCAACGCCCTGCGCACGCGCTACAACGAAATGCTTGCAGGCTACCTTGACGCTACAGGCAACGATGCCCCCGGCGATGCCTCCATTTCGCAAGCAGATCCAGCGGTAGCAGACCTTGTGTTTTCTGTTACGACGGACGAGAATAAGGTGCTTGCTGTGAGCGTCGTAGCAAACGGCACGGCTACGAATTACGCGTAGTAGGCACTGGTGCAAACAAACACTCGCATAAAATAAACACACACAGGGGCTGCGTAGGGGCATATTGCGTCCTGCGCAGCCTTTGTTTTTTTTACTCTTGCCTACCTACTAAAAATAATCATAAGCTATGGCTAATCTATATGCCTACGTCGAAGGCGGCGTAGCTGTTTTTCGTAATGCAGCCGACGAAGTGTTTTATACCGTGCCCGCAGGCGAGCTTACGATAGGTACGGACACACTCGGCAACGTGCTCTTTATACACAGGCGCGATGCCTTTGCCGTTAATGCCTACGGCACGCTGTCGAACATACAACCTGTGCAATTTACGCAAGCGCTGGCAAACGAGGTGCTCAACAAAGCAGGCGTGCCCTATACGGCGCTTGTAGATTTTACGGCATTCTGGGACGCATGGATTTTGCAAAATTCTGCATCGAGTGTCGTTGTAGAGGGGCCGACGCTCGATGACATAAAAACGGCTACCGAGTCAACGGCAACCTATACCGAGCAAACAGCCCTTACTGCTGGCGACATCCTTGCCGATACGAACAGCATAGCGGCGAGCAATAGCTTGATACAAACGCAGACGGCGGATATAAAAAGCGATACCAACCTTATACAGCTCAATACGTCGAATGCGCTGGCTACTTTGCAGTTTGCCTTTCCGCAGGATGGCAGCACGCGTTTCGATGTCTTTGGGCGCTCGACTATGGTACAACCCGAAACCATCTTCGACAGTAAGCAAATCTTCGACAATCGCCCCTTGCAGTGGTTCGAGCAGCAGGTATCGGGCACAGTGGCTTTTACGTACCAGCCCAACCGCGCAAGCACGAATTTAGGCGTATCGACCTCAACGGCTGGCGTAGGCATACGGCAGACGGCGCGCCGCTTCAATTACCAAACGGGCAAGGCTATTGAGTTTATGATGACAGGCATTATGGGCGATTTTCAGCTGGGTATAACGAAGCGTCTCGGAGCTTTCGACGACAACAACGGTGTATTCTTTGAAATGTCGCCTAATGCGCCTTCGGGCTTAAAAGTCGGCGTGCGTTCCTCTGTAACGGGCGTGCCTGTTGATACGCTCGTAGGCATCGACGACTGGGACAACCAAACGCTGGCGGGTGTTTTGGATATCACGAAAACTCAAATCTTTTTTATTGAGTTTGCATGGCTTGGCGTAGGGGCTGTGCGCTTCGGTTTTTACATCGACGGCAAAAAGTACGTAGCGCACACGATACGCTACGCGAACATCGGTAGCGCAGTCTGGGCAAGTACCTCTAATTTTCCGATGCGCTATGAGATACAAAACGACGGCACTGGTGCCGATGCAGACCTTGAAGCCATTTGCACTACAGTGCTCGTATACGGCGGGCGGCAGGAACTGGGCACACAGTTCGCTATCTCGCGCACTACGGGCATCACGACCAACAACAATGCCGACTTTTACCCCGTCGCCGCGATACGCCTACGCAGCACAGGTGGCGCAGCTACGGTGCGCGTAACGGGCATCAATATCAACTGCACCAGCACGGCGAGCTACGTGTGGCGCTTGCTGCTTAACCCTACCATCGTAGGCGCTGCGCTCGTATATACGGGCGTAACGAATAGCGCCGTAGAGGGCAACGTAGTAGCAACAAATACTACGACTATAACGGGCGGCACAGAGCTTGCCAGCGGCACAGGCTCGCAAGGCTCTGGCGGTACAGCAGTAGATATGACAAACCCTTCGGACTTTGCCATAGGGCAACGCGCAGGCGGTGTGTCCGATGTTCTTGTACTGGCGGTATCGCGCATTGCAGGCACAGGCACAACGGAAACGTTTCACGGGGCTATCAACTGGCACGAGGACATATAGGCGCACGATACGCAGCGCAGTAGAGGTTTCCTGCTGCGCTGTTTTTCAGATTTTTTTATACATCACACCTGCATACACATAAAACACAATGGCGACGAACGCAAAAATAAACACCAGCAACGGGCGACTTATCGGCTACACGGGCATATACAGCTCGACAGTAGGCTTGCAGGCTTTCAATACGCCGCTATCCGACTGCGGTATATCCCTGCGCGATGGCTTCGTATCGCTGCGCATAGCAGCCTTCGGCGAGTTTGCACTCGGGGCGGCGCAGGAAAGCAGCGCTGGCTCTATGGTGCTCGATACTATCAACGACCAGCCCGCAGGCAATACGCTTGCCGAGTTGTTTCAAAACCTCTCAACGGCTCTATCTACATAGGGCTAAAAAAATGCGTGCCCTATGCTTATGAATGATGAATATCGGCAAATAATACGTCTCTACGAGCAGTATATTGCGCTACTCAATGAGCGTATTTACTACCTTGATTTGTACCTTTACATCACGCTGCTCGGCTTCCTTGCCTATGCAGCTTTAAACCTATTTTGGCAATGGGACACAAATATCACGCAGTCTATCTTTCGCGCCCTTTGGGGCTTCATAGCTACGCGTCGCCGCAGCAGCACACCGACCAGCAGCCCAGCGCCAGTAGTGCCGACGGCGAAGAGCAGCCGCCATACGCCGACGCAGGCAAAGAAAAAGAGCGGCGACGGCTCGTAAAGTACAAGCGCGCCTTGCCTGCGCGTCGTGTGGGCGCGGCGCAGGGGCGTAGGCTGCTTTTCGTATCGGTGCTGTTCTTTCTGGCGGCTCTGGGTATGCTCGCCTTTCACACGCTGCGCGCCGATGGCTTGCGCGAGATGCAGGCACAGATAGAGCAGTTTGCACGCTCGCCCGACTGCATGGCACAGGGCAAATAAAAAACGCGCCTACGTTCGTCGTAGGCGCGTTTTTTTGTACTGCAATAGATGTTTATTTAATAAGCTCAAGTTTAATTCCTGGTGAGCACTCGTAGCCGCAATCGTTGGTGAAATAAAAAATTTTCTTCTCGCGTCGTCTGTCGCTGTAGATTATTGTTACGGGCATTTCGTCCTCTTGCGCTGTTTCGTTGGCTTCTAAAGCGGGAGCAAAGTCGCCGCACTCTTTACACTCGTAACTCTCGGGGGCACAGCGCACAGGGCGGTAGCGGCGACCCACGCTATCGACGACGATGTAATCGTAGTTTTGTTTCGGACAGCAGGTCATACCTTTGGGGCAAGTAGGCGGATATATACCTGTGACAATGACAAAAATTAGCAATACTAATAGAGCCGCACCGCTTAAAGCTATATATTGACATATAACTACTACCCAATCTAACATCTTCCACCAATCTAATATCTTCATAGCTGCTTATTTGTTTTTAATTTAGCGCGCCTACGTTCGTCGTAGGCGCGTTTTTTTGTGCTTGTATGTGTTTATATGCCTTGCGCGGTTTTCGTGCGCTATGGGCTAATTGTGTGCATTTGGTGGAGTTTACTGCGGCGTGCGCTGCATAGCTCGCAATATCTGGCGCGCTGCGCACGCGCCCAGCAGGTGCTCGGCTTGCTTACTGCTTGCCAGTAGCTCGGCGGCGAGTGCTTGCAGGGCTGTTGTCGCCATGCGCATATCGGCGGGGCTTACATCTATGCGAGCAAAGCGGCTGGCGGTCTTTACAACTGCCATGTAAAACTTTTGTAGGGTTGAGCTGTCGGCGAGCTGCGCAGCTTGTTTGTAAAGTAGCTTTGTAGCATTGTGCGCATCGTAGAGTATCGCGTCGGCAACCTCTGTAATCTCTGGTGTATTTTCGCTTTGTGCGTAGGCATACAGCACGCGCGCTGCGTAGTCGGCATATAGCTCGGGGCTGTATTGCCCGCCTGTAGGCTGGGCGTACTGCTCAAAGGGCTGCTCGCCTGCAAGCGCAATGCAGGCTTCGCGCAGGGTGTCGTACTTGCCTATGTATTCGCGCTCTACGCTGCTGGCGATGTAGCCCTCTATATGCGACGGCAGCGCGTCGCCCTGTTTGCTGTTGCGCGGCACAACGAACACGCGCACAGGCTGTATGTAACCTATAAACGCCCCGTCGCAGTAGGTGCGCATTGTAGTTGTGCCAGTGGGTACGAGTTGGCATTCGCCGTCGGCTATTTGTATTGTGGTTTCGAGGTCTTGTACCTTAATCGCAGCAGCCTGCTCGGCTGCTGCTTGCTGCTCGGCTTCGGCAGCGTAGTGCTGGGCTATTGCGTACGCTTCGCAGGCTGCAAACGAGGCTTCAGCAGCGCGCTGTAAGCGAGCATCTTGCTCGCGCTCTTCGTGCTTCGCTTTTTCTTGTTTGTAAACGCGATATTCTAAATATGTAAGATTTTCGAGCACTGGCTCGACTGCTGCATTGATAAAGCCGAAAACTTTAACAAGAGCAGCCGTTACCTCTGCTGCTGTTTCTGGGTAAAGTTGTGCCTTCGCAATCTCTGTTTGTTGCTCGGCTGTAAGTGCAGCAGCCTGCTCGGCTGCTGCTTGAGCTTCGTCCATCTTTGCTCTTAATTCTTTGAGCTGCTCGACAAGTATTGCTTCTGCTTTTTGGTCTTTAACTATGCGCTTAAGCAGCGCGTTTGCAGATTTAATTTGCTCAAACTGCCCATGTTTGCTTGTAAAGAATTTTGTTTTTACACCCTCGATGATGAGGCGGTCAATTTTACCTTCTTCAACTTTTGCATTATAGCCAAGCTCAATAAGCATACTTGATATTTTAGCAAGATTTGGCATATTGCGCTCTAAAATTAGAGCGCCTTGCATTCTTTCAAGTGTTGCAGCTGAGTCGGCAGAAAGTTTTGCAGCAATAGTAGCGAGCGTTATTTGGCTTTTCATGGTGTGTAAGCGTGTGTTTGTGTGTAATTGTGTGTGTTTTGCTGTTTGCAATACAAATATACGGCGCGTTTTTTAATTGCGCAAACTTTTATCAAGTTTTTTTAAAAAAATTTAAAAAAAATACCCCTATCAAAATTTTAATAGGGGTATAGAGCTAAACGTGATGCGGATGCAGTAGGTAGCTATTGACTTTGCGTAGGGCTTTATCGACGGCAAAGGCAAGGTCGGTGCTGGGCTTTGTAGCTATGCCGTAGTCGCCGTAGCTGTCGATGTATACCCAGCCTTCGTAGGTGCTCGCGCCGTGCGCATCAACGCTGCGATGAAACTCCAGCATTACGCGCTCGCCCAGTAGCTCGAAACCTGCGCGCAGCCTATTGCCCCCAGCTTCTTGTAGGTTGAGCGTAATTTGCACCATCGGGGGCTGCTTGGGCAGCACAGTAAGCGTGCCGCAGGCTGTGCTGCGCAGTATGCTATTCGCAAGGCTTACGGTGGTTTTTGCCGTGTGAGCACGGCTTATGCCTGCTGCCTGTATCTCGGCGCTGGTTATCGGCTGGCGGGCTATGCCTTGCAGCAGTAGTGCCGCCAGTAGGTCGAACACGCCGACGGGCTTGCTGTGCCCGCGCAGTGCTGCCACCTTCGCGTCTTTTGCAATATACACGCACACGGCGCGCAGCCTGTCGTAGGCTTCATCGCTTATGTGTGTTTTTGCTTGTGCGCTGTTTTTTTGTGTGTGCGCCCATACCTGCCGCAAATACACATCGGGGAACGCGACGAGTTGTTGCAATATGCCTTGCGCACGCTCCAGTAGAATATCCCAGACTTTGCACTGGTTTTCTTTTGAGCGTGTAGGGTTGCAGGTCTTACTTGTAGATACCCAGCCCTCGTGTAACGAGGCGAGCTGCTGCTGCTGGACTATGCTGGCGGGGATAAATACGGTTTTCATGTGTTGAGGCTATACAGCAACAGGCAACTCCATTGCTGGTTGTGGTGTGTAATTGATAATTTTGAAGTCCTTGCGCCCTTTTACGCCGTCGCGGTTGGGCTGCCAGTCGTACTGGTCTATGTCGGTATTTTCGGTAGTGAAAACAATTTGACAGTTGTAGGGCGTATCGCCTGTATATTTGGCACGTACGAGCAACTCCTTCGCTGCTTTTACGTGGTTGAGGTATATGTGTGCGTCGCCTGTAAAATGCACTACAAGCTCGCCTACGCCTACGCCTACGGCACGCGCCAGCGCGTGTGCAATGAAGGCATAGTTTGTGATATTCGACGGCAGCCCGACGATAACGTCGCTACTGCGCAGCAGCAGACTCAAGTTGAGCTTTGCCTCTGGTGTGTGGGGGTTGGTTACGTGGCACTGAAAGCCGTAGTGACACGGAGCCAGCGCCATGTCGTCAAGCTCGGCGGGCTGCCATGCGCTTACAACGCCGCGACGTGTGTAAGGGTTTGTTTTCAGTACGTCGATAAGGTTTTCTATCTGGTCTACAACCAACAGCAGCTCGTATATGCCATCGAAGGAGCACTCTATGCCGCGCCATTCGCGCCACTGTTGCCCGTAGATGCGCCCCAGTGTGCCGTCGGGGCGTTGCCATTCCTGCCAGATGTTAATACCGCGCTGCTGTAGCCAGTGGTCGGGGCAACCCTTCAAAAACCACAACCCCTCTGCGCACGCCCAGTTGATAGACACCTTGCGCCCTTCGTAGGCAGGAAAACTGTGCGAGAGGTCGAAGCGCAACGAGTCGGGCGCGAACAGCGACAGCGTGCCTACGCCTGTGCGGTCTGCGCGCAGCTCGCCTGTGCGCAGTATTTTTGCGAGCAGGGCGTGATAGCCTGCAAAGATTTCGTTATGCGTTTTCATCGCTTGTTGAAAGTGGATTTTGGCGGTGATGCGCGTGGCGCGGGGGGTTACTTTTCTGCTGGAGTAATAAATATAAACTCCATTTTCACAACTTTACCCAATTGGGCAAACTGCTCCTCGATAGTTTTTTTTCGTTGCTCGTGGGCAGCTGCTCGCGATACAGCATCGGCGTGCTCTTGTATTTTGCTTGCGACATATTCAACAGCGCTATCGACTTCTTCATTGTCAAAGTGATACCTGTCGACAACCTTATCACCATCTATATCGTAAACAATAATCAAGCTGTAACATCGGTTTTTTGACAGCCAAATGGTGTAGCTATCTTTTTGTGCTAAAATACGATGAAGACCAACGTAGGGTACTTCTTCTTTTGTGATAGAAGCGCCTAACTTTTTGACTATTTTTAGAAGATTGCTCATAGATTTAGAAGGTTGTACTTTGAAATAATGCTTTGTAGATGCGCTGCATAGCGCTTTTTTAAGCAGAGCCGTAATGGTAGCTTACCCAGCATTTATATCCTTCCGACCACATAAAACCCAGCTTGTTTAGTTCTTCCTTATCACATTGTCGTACTTCTTCTTCGGTGATGCCTAACACCATAAGCACCTCATCTTCACAATGAGTTGGGTAATCTTCGTCCCTGTACTTCAAAAAGATTTGCAATGCTTTGATTAGGTTTTTCACAGCTGCTCTAAATTATAGCGTTTGATAATGGTGTTTAAATGCGCTGCGTAGCGCCTACTTGACTCGTGCCCGCCGTACCCCGTACCCGCAAAATTTTCGGCGGTGTAAGGCAGGTTTTCGGTTTTTAGAATGGCGATAGCGTTGGATTTGGCGAACGCTTCGTAGCTATCCGCTACGGTGGCAAACGAACGCCATAAACGCCCTTTTTTGCAGCGATACGGACGCGGGCTGTCGATGTACTGCTGTTCGTGTGCAGAGGCGAAATAGCGCAGCCCGTGATGGTTGTTTGCGCCGCGTGCGATGGGGCTTGTGCCGTACTCACCTTCGTATATGGCAACGGCTATTGCAAAGCCAGCAGGAACGCCGTGCCGTGCCTCCATTGCGACGGCGATGGGCGCGACACTGCGAATGTAGGCTATCACGGCGCTATCCCTGCGGTGCATTTTGCCCGACGGCAAAGCGTCGTAATGCGGTGTGCGGTATTGCGGTTGGCGGTGCGTGGTTTCGCCGACGGTAAGTTGCGGCGCGGGGGGGGACTGCGATGTGCAACTCGTTGCGGCAAAAAGCAGCACAATTACGGCTGCGATGGTGGGTATTGTGATGTGCATTTTAGCTCTATTATGCGGTGAATTACTTTGCGCTGCGCTTTACGTAGCGCCTTTGCCGCCGTCCCCGTTTCGCCCTTTGCTGTACGGCGTATGCAGGCGAGGTGCTACATTGTATTTACAAGGCGGAAGGCGGCGAGGACTTGTGCAGCGATGGTTTGGATTTCGGTGGGCATTATCCGTAAAAATTTTTGAGTTCCAACAATAGCGCCTCCACATTCGGGCATGGGGCGAATTGGATAAGCTGCAAGATGCGCGGGGCATACGAGCCGCGACGCTGTTTTGTCTTAAAAAATTCGTGGAATTGCAGCCAATCGTCGAAGCCGTCCAGCTTTTGTATGCGCTCCAAATAGTCGTTATGCTCAAACCCGCGAACGCAAAATTTCTTAACGTCCAGCACAGTATCGGTGGCTGCATCGTACATATACCCAAAGCCTGTATTGATGCCGTCCAGCACCAAATAAAACGGGTCGTTTTGTACACTCGTGATGTTGGTATTACCGTGCTTTTCGAGCATCAGCGGGGCGCATTCTGCTGTGCGAAGCCCCGTGAAAAGATGCAACTTATCGCCCTTTTTGAGTGGTGTTTTACGTGGTCGGCGCAGAGTGATACACTTATGACCTCTGCGGATTTTTTCGGTGAAAACCGTGAAATTAAGTGATGGCATGGCGATGGTTTGTTTATCGGTGGGCATGGCTTGAAAAAATTGCGCCTTACGGGGCGCGGGTGATGCGCTACTGCGCTACTTGATAAAAGGATTGTGCTCGCTGTGCGCAAGCTGCGGCGAAAGTGCGTAGCCGTTATTGTGGTGCGCTATCCACCATGCGCAGCGAAATTCTACCTCTTGCGGGTTGTGCAAGTAATGAAATAGTTGCTCACCATTCGCACCGACCCAGCAGCCGTCTGCTTGTTTCTTGAGGCGCACGAGGCTTGTTTCTGTGCTGCCTGTTTCTTGGTTGATGTGGCGGCAAAACTCGGCTATAAAAGCATCTATGCCACCCTTTGCGCTGTGCGAAAACCAGCGCTCGTTCTGATACTGGTCAAGTGTGCGCCATTGTATTGCGTCGCGCTGTTCGGGTGTAAGTTGCTCGTAGGTCTGGCGTACCCATTGCTTGCTGCACTGCATTGTAGTTTCTTGCATGGTGTGTAAGTGTGTGTGCGTGTAATTGTGTTTGTTGGTCACAAAGATACAAACAGTTTTTTAATTACGAAAATTTATAGGAATATATTTTTAATTTTTTTTAAAAAAATACCCTATCAAAATTTTTACAGGCTACACAAGCGCCTTGTACTTCGGGGCGTTGAGCTTGTTGCTCTGCTGCTCTATAAGCCTTGCGTGGCGCAGTACCCAGAGGCTATTCAATACGAGGTTAAGGTTGATGCCTACCTGCTCGGCTATGTTTTTTGCTGAAAAGGAAAACGAGCCTTTGGCGTTCTCGCCCTGTATGTATTGCAGCACGCGCTGCTGCGTGCTGCTTAGTTTCGGTTGCTGCTGTTGTTGTTGCATGGTGCTGCGGTGGGTGTGGGGGTGTGTAGATTAGAAGATGCTTGCCAGCGCCTCGTAGGCGAGGGTTTCTTTGATATGAAAAGACTTGTGCCCTTTGCTGTTGATGCTGCCAACGACGTAGAAACCGAGAAACGTGCCGTCGCTGCTTTCGTTCTTCGCGCTCGCAGTGTAAGCTGCAAACAGCATCGCGGCAGTGTTGCATTCATAGTTGTAGAATGTCGCGCAGTAGTTGATGCTGCGGTTGCCTGCATTGAGCAACAGGTCGCCGAGTTCCTGCGCCAGCGCAGGGAAACTACTTAATTCGATGCTGTCGCGGAAAGGGCTGTATTGGCATTTGTTTTTGAGCGCCTGCGGTATCGCAGCCCCAGTGTAGGGCAACTCCTCGCGTACAAGAGCATTGTTTTGCGCGCTGTAGCGTTTGAGGTTGTTTGTATGCTGGCTTTTATGCTCGCGCATAAACTCTATTGCAGCGCCTACGCTGCGCTCTATGCCGAGCAGTGTGCCGTAGGTGTTGTAGCAGCCTACGGTGTCGCCGCTTTCGTCGGGCAGCACGTACCCGACCTGCTCGCCGTCGATGATAACGGCAACCTTGCCGCAGGGGCGCGGCTCTGCGCCGATGCTCAACTCGCCAGTGCTTACAGTTACGCTTGCGGGCACAAACATCGCATCGCCCAGCGCTTGCACGCGCTCGCTAAATTGCTCTGGCTGCGCCTGTGTAGCGCTATCGTCTTGCGCCTCTACTTCTTCGCTACTGGGCGCTATCTGCTCGCCCTGCTGCAATATATCCTGTATAGCGTCGCAGGCTTCGCGAGCTCTTATGTATGTGCTGCCGTAACTGTTTGCGCGCAGGTTGCGAAGCACTTCCAGCATCATAGCAAGGCTCTCGCTATACAGCGCTTCATTTACGCTGCGCCACGCTGCGCCGCTTAATTCATAGTCGCCATTGCGCAACTCGAACAATGCCTGCACAGCTACTGTTTTTGCGCGCTGCTCGCAGGTAAGCGCTACTGGGGCTTCAGTAGTCGTTGGTTGCTCAATCGCAGCAGCCTGCTCGGCTGCTGGCATGCTTATACTACAATAAATACCGTCTGCTTGCTCGCAGACAACAGAAACGCCTACAGCGTCGCTATTAGAGTCCATAGCATAGTGCTCAATCGCAGCAGCCTGCTCGGCTTGCTGTTTAGCTTCGTGGCGTTGCACAAGGTATGCAACATAAAAACCTGCAAACATAATTTCTAAGTCTGCTGAAAGGTTTTTGATAGCGTCTTTGGCGCTTTTTAGGGTATAGAAACCGCTAAACTCGTCGCCGTAGCTGGTAACTATTGTATAATCACGCAAGCCTTCGGTTTTTACTATCTCGGCGATAAATTTGCCGTCCATATAGACGTAGTATTGACCAGCGTCCATTTTTTCAAACTTGATAGTGGATTTTGCCATGATGTGTAAGTGTGTGTTTGTGTGTAACTGTGTGTGTTTTGCTGTTTGTTATCACAAATATACGGCGCGTTTTTTAATTACGCAAGTATTTAGCAAGTTTTTTTTAAAATTTTTTCAAAAAAAATACCCCTACTGAAATTTTAGTAGGGGTGTCGCCTATTCTTGCTCGGTGTTTTCGAGCTGCCAGCGCCTACGCTCGCGCTCGTACTGCTCGCGATTTGCAGTGCGCATGGCATTCTGCTGGCGCACTGCTGCGCCGTCAAGCGTCTTCGGGCGCTGTTGCTTGTCCTTATCCTTTGCCTCTGGCGCAGGCGCAGCAAATTGCGCAAATATGCTTGTCATCTGTGCGTTGCTTAGATTTGCAAGGTACTCGGCATCGCCACGCCAGTAGGCTACAAACAAAGGTGCGCCTTCTGTGTAGAAGTCTTGCTCGTGCTGCGCAAGTTCTTCGGGCTTTATTTGCAGCAGGGTTGCTATGGTGCTAAACGGCAGCAGGGCTGCGCCGTACTGCTGTATGCGCTGGGTAACGTCGGGGGGGTATGTTTTGCTTTGCTGCATTATTACTTGTTTTTTGGTATCAATTTCCAGCCCGATGTAACACGCAAACTGCTGCCAACGCTTTTAAATCCATCGTGCGGCGTATTTCGTCCAAAATAAGTGCAAACCCAGTCGGGACTTTTTTTTAATGAAAAAACCAAAGACGGTGAAGATGTAGTTATTGAAAATCCAAAACCTGCTGCTATATAGTGCCGCCCTACACCTTCTAATAGTATTTTGCCTATTGACAAACCTTGATAATCTGGCAGCACAACTAAACGATGTACGCGCTTTATCAACTCGCCGTAATTTGTTGGTTGATGAACAACACTGCAAAACCCACAAACTTCGCCATCTAAAACAGCAATAAAAGCTTGAGCAGAATTAGAATGATTGGAATTTATATAATGATGCTTAGCAAACATTGACCAGTAGTATGCCTTTTGCTGTTTTTCGACGACAAATATCTCGAGTCGTTGTTGTGGTTTTTCTTTTTTTTTTTCACAAAAACGAATACTCATTTCGTTTGTATTAAAAACCCAATCTGGCATAAGCCAATCCTCAATATCGCAATGGCAGGATACGGCGATAAATTTTTTATCAGTGCGTCTTATAGCTTTTTGTACTGCATAAGAGCCGATTTTGGCAACATTTCTATCTACAACGCTTGTAAATTCATCAAAACATATAACAGGCTCTTTACTAAGTAGGCATCGTGCAAGGTCTACTCGCATTTTTTCACCATTACTCAACACGCTGTAAGGTTTTAGCCAACTTGGAATAGAACTAAAACCAACGCTTGAAAAAGCATTACTAATATCATCCACGCTTGCACTTTGCGGCATATCATCTACTACGCTTGCACCAGAATAAGATAAAGAGGATGCAAGCATATAGTTGCCGAATACTTGATTTGCAATAGTGGATTTTCCAGACCCCGATGCACCAACTATAAGTCCAATTTGCCAGTCATCATTATAGGACGGTAATTGCCCAACAAATCGCTCTTCAATAATAGAGTTTTGAACATCATAGCGCCCCTTTATAGCCTCTGCGCGAAAAGAATTAGATGTATGGATTTTTTTTAAAATATCGAAACTTTGCATTTGTAACCTTCTTTTTGCAGTTGAGTAAATAATTTTTCCTGTTCATTTTCTGTATCAAGCTCTACTTCTATTCGATAGCGCACTTTTACCCTTGCGCTAAAATCTGTCCTTTCATTTTCAAGGCTTTCGTCTTGATACTGCTGCATATATTCGTCTCCATCGTCGTAGTTGTTTTGCGCAGGCTCGTAGTGTGCGCTTGCTGGCTCGCCTTGCCCCTGCTGCGCGCCCAGCCCTGCGCCCGTGCCAAAGGAAAACTCTACCTTCGGCATCGCGTAGCTTTCGAGCGTCGTGTAGGTGCGCAGCCAGTCGGTAGGAATATCCTTGCCTACGAACTCGATAAAGCCCTTGTGCGAGATTTCGCCGTACTGCGAGTTAAGCGCCAGCAGGCGCTGTTTAGCCTGCTTGACGCTGTTTGCCTCAACAGGCACGTAGGGCAACTCGTAGGGTTGTACATTGAGCCTGCGCAGCACTTGCAGGCGTTGGTGCCCGTCGATACACCAGTGCTTGCCCTTTGCGTCTGTCCAAACGTACAAGGGATAAACAAAGCCTTGCGCAGGCTCGGTATCGGTGCCGAGCAGTAGGCTGCGCAAACGCTCAAAATTCGCCTCTGACAGCGTTTTTAGCTCACCCTGAAAGTCTTGTACCTTTCGGTAGTCGATGCGCGGTAAAACGTCCAGCGAGGGCGCTATGCGCATTGTGTTTTCTGTGTGCTGCATTATTTTACTTTTTTGCTGTTTATTTTAATGCTTGCCTCTGGGTAATACTTCAGGTAGCGATTGATAATAAGGTTGCAGTAGTCGGCTGCAATTTCAATAGAGTAGTTTGTAAAGCCCATAGCCTCTGAAACTATCATTGTGGTGCCTGTGCCGCCGAACGGGTCAAGCGTAACGCCTTCGGCTCTACCAAAGCACTGTAGAGACCTTTGCACTAATTCTGCTGGGAAAGCTGCTTTATGCTCTTGCGTTTCCTGCGCCCCATGTGTGCCTATCGCCCAGTAATTGAACCACGCCTCTCTTTTTTGATTAGTGTAGTATTTGTCTTGCGCGCAAAGCAAAAACACAAATTCGCATCTTCGAGATAAAATGCCAGAGGTTGTTATATTAAATCCTAACTTCTTATCCCAAACAATAGTTTCTTTTACAGAAAGACCATGTTTTTCAGAAAATACAGTTTTCCCATATTCATCGCGACTTTTAGCATTGTAAGCGATATTCCATAAAATAGGAGCTTCGCTTTTACATGATTGCCTACAATTTGCTAAAACATCTACCCCGAATTTTACATACTCCTCGCTGGGCTTGTTATCTGTATTTTTTTTATACAAAGGTGCTCTTTTTTCTTTTTCGTAATAATCGCCTAATTGCTGGTCTCCAGAATTATACGGCGGCGAAGTTACTACAATATCCGCTTTCACATCTTGCAAAAGCCTACGATAGGTATCTATATTTTGACTATCTCCACAAATCAAAAAATGCCTACCTATTTGAATAATATCGCCTGTATTGATGTCAAATTTTACTTTCTTAAAAACATCTTCTTTTTCTGCATCTGCATCTAAATCCTCTAACTGTTTTTCAGAAAGAGTATTTTTAAAAGAAGGTGTAGAGTGCTCGCTATGCTCAAAACTGCTATCGCTTTCCTGTTGCTCGTCGTCGCCTTGCTCCTGCTGCGCGCCCAGCCCTGCGCCCGTGCCAAAGGAAAACTCTACCTTCGGCATCGCGTAGTTCTCCAGTGTCGTGTAGGTGCGCAGCCAGTCGGTAGGAATATCCTTGCCTACGAACTCGATGAAGCCCTTGTGCGAGATTTCGCCGTACTGCGAGTTGAGCGCCAGCAGGCGCTGTTTAGCCTGCTTGACGCTGTTTGCCTCGACAGGGACGTAGGGCAACTCGTAGGGTTGTACGTTGAGCCTGCGCAGCACTTGCAGGCGTTGATGACCATCGATACACCAGTGCTTGCCCTTTGCGTCTGTCCAAACGTACAAGGGATAAACAAAGCCTTGCGCAGGCTCGGTATCGGTGCCGAGCAGTAGGCTGCGCAAACGCTCAAAATTAGCCTCTGACAGCGTTTTAAGCTCGCCTTGAAAGTCTTGCACCTTTCGGTAGTCGATGCGCGGTAAAACGTCAAGGCTGGGCGCTATGCGCATTGTGTTTGGTGTGCTGCTCATACTACTACTGGCGATTTTCTTGTTCTGTGTTGTTGTTATCGACTGTGGGTTTTTTCTTGACGAAAATACCCTTAAAGAACCCTACGACGGACGCAAAGAAAGCGCGCAGGGTTTGCCAAATTCGCAGACCCTCGTTGTACATCTCTACAGCATCGCGGGCTATCGTAATAATGCGCTCGGGGTCTAACGGGTTGATGGCGCGCACGTCGCCGTTATCGTCCGTGCCTACAAAATCGAGCACCGTGCCTACGGCAAGTGTAACTTGCTGTGGCATAGCTACTGCGTGCGTAACCTTGATGCGTGCCGTAGCTCCGCCGCCGTGCGCTGGCTCAACTGCAAGAACGGTTGTTTTTGTGCGTATTCTACATTTTTTCATAATGCTGGGGGTGGTGTTTGGTTTTTGGTCGCAAGTGTGGCTGCTACAGCAACCGAAAGCACAAAAATAATGCTTTTTTTGAATTTCTACAAAATAAAAAAAAGCACAGCTATCGTGCGACGGCTGTGCTAAACATTTTATCCATTATCTCTGTATGTATGAAAAAACCCCTACTATGAAAAACCTCAACTAAAATGCTTTACCGTGTTTGTATGGGCGCGTCTTATTGTAGGCAAACTTCGCCTCAATGTGCGCCATTGTGTCGATGCTATACTGGTTGCCCAGTGCGAAGGCGTAGCCTACAATCGTCGCCAGCGTGAGCATGGCTTCTTGCGGGTCGTACGGCTCGAATGTAGGTATATCTATCGGTATGTTTGCCGCTGCGCACATGATAAGCCAAAGGAATTCTGGCTCTTTCAAGATATTATTCCTACACGCATTGTAAGCAAAATCTACACCCTTTTCAAGGGTAACAATAGTAGGCTCTGCTGTGTCTGGGTTGCTGTATGCAGACAGAAACCAAAAGAAGTCGAGTGTGCGCAGTACAATGTCGGCTATTTCCTCGCTGCAATAGCCCTTGCCAACTTCTTTGTAGTTGTGCCCCTCTGGCATTTGGTAGGGCTGTATCATGCCTACGCGCTGCGCCTCTACGAACTCGGCAGCCTCGCAGATAATAAGCTTCATGCGGTTAATAAATAGGCGCTCGCTTACTATTGGGTCTGTGTCAATAGTTAAACGAAAATCATCGTAAAACCCTTGCTTTTTGCAGTGTTCGTGATTTTCACAGGCTATCTCTACGAGGCGCTGCTTCACTTCTTTCGATACTCTTGAAACCTTCATAGGTGCAATTATACGGATTATTTTTTACCCTCGTCGTTTTTCGAGGGCTTATTGTGAAAAAAAAGGTAGTACGAAAGCCCAGCAAACAGCACAGCCCAGAAGCCCAGCAGCAGGCACGCTGTAACGATGTTTTGCGTACTAAAAATCTCGCTTGCGCCTATGGCTGTCATGGTCGGTATCATGGGCTGCTTGTTTTTGTTTTTCGTCTTGAGTAAGAAAGTATTGCATCACGCTCAACCCCCATAGCGCATAGACAGGCAGCGCAAGGATATTGAAGCCTATGAAAATAATGATAGCCTCTAACACAGTGTAAGCCCCTCCTTTGGCTTTATTTCGTCGAAGGTTGCTACCTTCTTCTTGTTTGCATCAAACAGTATCGTGCGCTGTGTTATCGCGCTGTGGGCTGTGCGCCAGCCCATAGGCAGCAGGCATAGTAACGCGTGCTCGGTGTAGGGTATTTCGCGCACAATGTCGATACCCAGTTGCTCGTAGGTAGCGCGTGCGCAGTCGCCATTGCACAGGCGCGCTGGTAGCGTGTGTTCTTCGCGGGGCTGCTGTCGCCCCTTCGCCTTGCGCTCCTTGGCTACCTTTTTCTGCGCACGCTTTTCGCGCTGCTCGGCTATCTCTTGCAGGGCTTGTTGCTGTTTGGCGTACAATGCCTCGAGCCTACGTTGCTGCTTTTCGCGCTGTGCTGCTATCTCTTGCAGTACCTGCTCTTGCTGCGCTTGTAGTGCCTGCATCTTTTCTTGCTCGCGCTGTTTGCGCTGCTCGTTTCGCTGCTGGCATTCCTCCATGTACTGCTGCATATCGCGCTTCTTCTTGCGTGCTCGTAGCTCCTGCTGGTATTCAACGGCGCAGGGCTTGCAGTAGGGCGCAAATTGCTTGCGCAGGATTTTGTTCTTCGGGCTGCCTTCTCGGTAGCGTACGCTAAATTCCGACTCTTGTTTGATTTGCTTGCATCGGCAGCAGTAGCGCTCGCCCTCTGGGGTTTCTGGGTGTATCGGGCGCGTGCCCTTCGGCTCGCCCCTGTGCTTTATTTGCCACTGGCGCACGTTTGCGCAGGTGCATCGCTTGCAGGTGTTGAGCGTATATTTGCCGCTCTTTGTAAAAAGCTCTATCGGCTTCGTTTCGTGGCACTGTCGGCACACGCGTTGCTCGGTCCCACTGCTGCTGTTTTTGTTTTGTTTTTGGCACATATCGCACAGCGAATTTACACGACCTCTAAGCCGTCGGTGATGCGATAAAACTTTGCTACCAGCTTATTATTCTTGCGTAGGTAGAAGCCCGTTTGCCTAAACACACGCCCCAATACCCAGCCCTCTGGCAGTTCGCACACGCAGTACTCGCGAGTTTGCTCTATAATCTTAAAGCCGCGCACCTTGTAAAAGTGCTCTGTGCTTATGCCTTTGTTGTGTAAGTAGTACGCAGGCAGGCGCACTGCGCGTGTTTGAGTTTGCTCTGTGTTCATGGTGTGTTTTTTACGAGATAAGATGCCAAACAATAACAAAAAACCAATACAGCGCCCACAGCCCTACGACGGCTTTTATTGCCCACCATGCAAGCCCGAAGGCTGCTGCTATGGGGTTGAAGCGCGGCGGGCGATACGGGGCGACGCTGGCGATAACAGCACGGGGGCGGCGTTTTTTTCGAGGCATATTTTTTAGATAATAATTACTTGACTCTGGGGTGTGTTCTTTGGGTTACAGCCGACGGCGAAACCATCCTCGCTATCCGAAAGGCTTATATAATTCCAATCGTAGGCTACCAGTATACCTTTTTCGTCTTTGGTGTTATAGCAGGCGCGCTTCATGCCAAATAATTGGGGTTTCACTGTGTCCATCGGCATATTGTAGCAAATATCCTTGCGCAGCACAAGCCGCTTTGTAGGCAAGTCATACACAACTTGCGAATAGCGCACTACGCCTGTATCGCTTATAGTAGCAAAGGCTAATACGTTGCAATACCCGTTTTCATCTGCATAGTTTTCGTGCGGGTCTAAGCCGTAGTCATTGAGCAACACGCCGCCTATTTCGGTTTGCACTGTGCCGTAATCGTCGTTGCAATAGTTGCCATCTATGCCGAAAGCCTCTTTTATGTCATTTACACCCACAGAGCAGTTGCAATAACGAAAATCGCCTTCAGGCACGCTCCAGTACCACATATCGATGAAGATAGTGCTTCTATCCTCTGCAAAACTATCGTACCAATCGTCGGGGTTTGGCTCGCCGTCGTCGCCTTCTACCCACTGGCGCTGCTCAACTTTCAAGGCGAGCAACTTTTGTAGAATGTAGTCGTGCACTGGGGCGTGCTCGTAGTTTGGTTTTTCTAAGAGTTTGCGCACAATTTAAAATGGTGTGGCTTATTGATAAAATCGCTAATTTGTTGCAGTAGATTATCTTTGCAGGTTGATGAAAATTCATGTCGCCCGTCTGCGCGAAATACTCCATCGAGCATATAGCTGAAAAATACCTTGCAGTAGTATTTATCGCTTACTGTGTCGGGGTTTTCTACTATGCAGGATTTTATACGGCTGTCGATAGCTAAAACTTCAGATTTATGCAGTTGCATATTTTCAATAATTTAGTCGCTAAAAAGATATTTTACATGCAATTTTACAATTGTTCGCCACTTTCTGTGCGCACGTAGATAATCTTTGCGAAATGCGCCTATGATTATATCGCTACCCATAAACATAACCTTTGCCCCCTCGTACTCTTCGTCTGCCTTAGTTAGTCGCCTGTAAAAAATTGCTCTTTGTTCTTGAAAGCCCCTACCTGTTATATCACGATGAATATCGCCGATAGTAAGTTTCTTTTTTTCTACAGGCTGCGCTGGCGTGTATTGATAGTTGCCTTTTGTTTCTACTTGCATAGTATTGTCGAGGATTTACAGCCACCCCTTCGCATGGGCTTTACGGTCTGCGTTTTTTTGATTGAGTGCCCAGATAGTACCGCCTGCATAGTGGTACTCTTGCAAACCCTGCGCGAGCTTGCGCTTGCGTTCTTCATCGGCAAGCCTGCGCGCCTTTTGCTCGGCGGTTTCCTTCGGTAGAGCAAACGGGTCGGCAAACGGGTTTTGCCCATTCATTATAGCAGCCATAGCAAACAGCGTTGCTATGCGGGCTGCGTCATTGTTTTTACGCATTTTTTTTAATTGTAGTTTTATTGCCGTTGATGTCAATAATTATGCTTTCGCCATCGGTAGATATTTTCACAGAATTATTGTTGCCTTTTATTTTTATAGATGAATTTGCCGATAAGCGTTTTCTTAATGCCCAGTACAAGTAAAGCATAAAAAAAACAGCGACAATGCCTAAAATAAATGTTTTCATATGTCGCTTATGTGTTGAGCATTGTTTTTGAAAATCTCTACGACCCAGAATACATACTGGGCGAAGTGTTGGTTGAGGTACTTGCAGGCGCGCTCCTGCTCGATAAAACCTTCGTACCCGTCGCATACCGTGATAAGCTCGCGCACGGCGTGCTCGTCGCTTATCTGTGTTACATCAAGCGCACTAACGACGTTTAGCTCGCGGTTGTACTCCAGTGTGCCTGCATAGCCTTCTTCGAGCCACCAGCGAACGTACCCCTGCGCCAGCATGCGCTGCAATTTGCCGAGCTTCGGGTTGCGCAGGGCTGCTGCTATAGCGTAGGCTTTCTGTGTGTTGTTCTTTACTTTGTTATTCATCATAGTCTGCGAATAGTCTGTATTGTTGGTCCCGCTGCGGTGTGTCAGGTGTTTGTTTTTCGTGCTCTGCGCGCAGCGTATGATACAAGGCTGCCCAGTGTTTATTTTTTAAAATCGATAGCCCCAGTGCAACGTAGCAATGCAGGCACAGTAGCTGCCAGTCGTTGGGCGGGTACATTACTACAGCCCACTTTTTGCTATCTGTGCCTGTTGCCTCTGGCGGGTTCTTTGCGCTGCACTTGGCACAGCAGTACCCTCTGCGCTGTGCCAGCATCAACGTGGCGACTCTGCGATATTCCTGTGTCAAGCTGCTGCCTTTGAGGCTCTTGTCAATTTGCATTCGGGTCGCGGGGTTGTGTGTGGTCTTGCTGCGGCGGGTGCTCGTATTCGTACCTTGACTTGCGCACGGCTGGGGCGTTCCCCAGCAAGAGGGCTGCGAGCAGGGTGCATATGCCGATAAACGTGCCGATGGCTACATTACCAAAAAGCCCTATGCAAACAATGCTTACCCAGAGGGTTAATTTGCCTGTGCTCATTTTTTATCCTCCTTCATAGCTTGTGCCCTGTCGATAATGCCGAGCCGCATTTTTACGTTGAGCAGCGCTTGTTCGTCTGTGTCTGTTTTTTTACCCAGTTCCGAGTCTGCTTTTATGCGGCTCGTATAAGCCCCTTTGAGGCGCTGCATAGCAACCTTGTAGGCTTTGAGTTCTGCTGCGTCAAGCTCGGCAAGCTGCGCTTCGCCGAGTGTGTTATACTCGCCGTATTTCGTTGCCCTACTGTTTGCGTCCTGCTGCGCCATCTGCTCTATCGCTTGCGCCCTTGCGCGTTCTTCGCCACCGATTTCGAGCTGTATCACAGGGCGCTTCTGTGTGGGCTGCTGCTGTACTGGCACTATATCGTCTGCATACTGCTGTTGTACTGCTGTGTTGGCCGTTGTAAATTCAACAACTTGTTGAAGTTCGTTTGTTGTGTTCAACACATGTTCAACACGTGTTGAAGTGCTATTTTTTGCCGTTTTTTGCGCTTTTTTCGAGCGTTGCAAACCGAGATAGGGGCGAGGCGCTTTGCCTTGTTGTAGGCGTTGTTTTTTCGGCTTCCTGTGCGCCTGCGCCCCTACGCGAAAGGGCGGGCGCTGCTGCTGTTGCCTCCTGCTTGTTTGCCCTGTGTAGAGCCTACTGGGGTAGCTCTGCCGTCGGGGCTGTTTGCTGCCTGCGCTACTTCGCTCATAGCGATGCTGCCTTTGATGCAGACGCTTATCGCCAGAGGCATAACGCCTACGAGGGTAGCGAGCCAGCCGAGCGATGTAGATTTATCTTCTACGCCGCGCAGTTGCAGCTCGGCTTTTTTCTTCGCCAGTTCGTCGATACCGTCCTGCGACTTGCTCGCCGCTTGCACTTGTTTATCAAGCTCGGCTTGTGCTTTTTCGATTTTGCTCTTGTATTGTTTTTCAGCAGCAGTAGTGCGGTAGGCTATCTCCTTTTTCGCAAGCTCGTCGCCGTGTCTGGCAGCGCGTAGCGTACCCTTGTCGATGCTTGCCTCTGCTTTGGCTACAGCAGCAGCGCGCTCGGCTTTTAGTGCCTCTATGGCTTCGCGCTGTATCTTTGTTGCGTCCTCGATGCCCTTTGCGCGCTTCTGGGGCAAATCCTCAAAGTCATCTATTTTGGTATTTACCATCACCGCAGCCGCGCCCTTCTGCGCACCGCCGAGAGAGGTAAAGAGTGAAAACAAGGCGGCCCCGACGAAGATAGCAAAACGGAAAATAAGCCCTGCCTTGCGCAGCCCAGAGTAGGCGCGAAACTGGTGCGAGAAAGTCGCCACCCAGCCTGCAAACTCGGTAAAGGCTGCGTGCGCAGAGTTTCCGATGAAAGCCTCTACTTTGTAGAAAAAGTAAATCGTACCCACGAAACAGATAGTCTGCAAAATAAGCGGGTCGGCGGCTGTAAATTTTTCAACATACGGCAGCAGTAGTTCGGCTATCCACGAGCTTGCTGTGACGGTTGTCGTAAATGCCGAAATCAAAAAACAACCTTGCAGAATAATGCCTGCGCTTTGGTCTGCTGCTTGTAGGTTGTCGCTATTGTCAAAGATTTTCATAGATAAAAAACAGTGTATAATGGATAAAAATAATACTTAACTCGCTTGTTTGCTACTGCATATCCTCGTACTCTTTTGCGAGGTTGAGGTTCGCAAGTACCTCGCCCCACAGGGCATCATTAAACTCGTAAAACCCTTGCTCGCCCTTGCGTACCATGTCGTACTTCGACAGCACGTGATACATAATAGCAGTGGTTTTCTTTGCGAATTTCGCCGCGTCGGCTTCTACGCCTTGCGCCAGTGCGTAGGTGACAATATCCTCGCACAAATGACTTTGTAGGGCATACTGTTTGCCCGATTTAATCAAACTGCGGGCAAGCTCAAAAACAAGGCGAGCATCGTGCCCACCGAGCAGCACGGCATTCGCGACGGACTGCCAGATGTGCTTTCTTTTTTTTTCGTTCATCGTGTGTATATTCAAATCTTTTCTCAAAGGTACTATTTATTTTTAATTTTACAAAATTAAAAATAAATACCCCCTACTTTTTTTTAGTAGGGGGTGCTTTTTTTTACATACGCTCTATTGCTTGTATGTTTTCAGCACTTTTAGATATTTTATACCTAAACACCCAGCCTGCATCGCTGGCTTCGCACGTATGCTTTATGCCGTGTGCTTCTAATTCGTTTGAGATAGCTTGCTTTGCTGCATCTACGCAGCCATCTATATTTATCGCAGCAAACACCCCTATGCCGTAGCTTGTCGCATACGCGTCAGTGCCGAGATTTTTACCTTTTATGATTTTTGCAAACTTCTGGCAGAGGTTTTTGTATGCTGTGTCTGGCTGTAGGTATTTTTCTACTTGAGTAACAACCCAGTCAAATGTAACTTCTTTTTTTGCAGGGGTTTTGACGCGAATGTTCAAGAAACTGTTTGTTTCGATGTCGGCTGCAATAACAAGTGTGTCTGCTTTTTCTGCCGAAGTATTGCGCGCCATAGGCTCGGTTGTGCTATAAAACCCTATGTGATACAATTTTTTGAGCTTTTCAATTGTCTGCTGTGTGATGTTCATGCTGTGTAGGTGTGTGTTTATGTGTGTAATTGTGTTTGTTGGTTACAAAGGTATAACAAGTTTTTTAATTACAAAAATTTAGGCACAACTATTTTTATTTTTTTTTAAAAAAAATACCCTTACAAAAAAATGTAAGGGTGTCTATGTTATGCCTTGTTCGGGTATGTGGTTTCAAGCATCTGCAAGAAAACTCGCCCGTATTGCGTGCTGCACCTGTGTATAACGTCAAAGGTCTGAAGCCAGCAGTATGCCTTACTTGTAGCCCAGTAGGTATCGAACAGCGCCTTTGTGCCTGTGCGCAAGCCTGCATACAACTCGCGCAGGTCGTGCTCGCTGGGGTCGAGCCCGTGCGTTACCTGTATCGCCAGCAGTACGTCGGCTGCGTCGCTGCTGTTGTAGAGTGCCAGTAGGTTGGCGCACTGTTCGTTACCAATCCGACGGAAACTGGTGTTCGCTGTATCCTTCATAGTTACTGTTGCTGTTGTTGTTTAGTTGAGATAATGATTTCGGTGACTGCATATCCAAAAACTCGGCACGCCGACGCACGCCCAACTCCTCTGCGCACGCGCCAAATTGCCCCGTAGGAATGCGATAGGCAAGCGTCGCAGTGCCTACTTTGCCTGCGTAGCGCTTCTTGACCTTGCGCACGCATACCTCGACGTTATCGCCGAGCAAGGGGTCTGTGTCGTCAAGCTGCTTTTTGCGTGCGCGCTCCATACGCTCCTCGCTGCCTTTGCCTGGAAACAGACGGTTGAGGAAAAGCACGTTGTCGCACTTGTTGCCCCACGCTGCGCCGCCGTTGATTTGCCCGTAGTCCTCCATCGGTACGAAGGGTTGCAGCGCCTTCGGGTGTGGTACGAGCACCGTATGCACGTCGTACTTGTACGACCAGTGCTTTATGCGCTGTAGGTTACCATTGAGGTAGTCCGACATCATGGCGCGGGCGTTCTCTGGGTCTGTAAATGCGTCCTCTAAGAAATTATAGGGGTCTATTATAAGCATATTGATGCCGTGCCGTGCTACGAGCTGCTCGGCAATAGCCAGCAAGTCGCCTGTGCGCATCGCTACGTCGTCGCAGGAAAACACAAAGAAGTGTTGCGAAATAAAAAACAGCGCGTCCTCAAATTGCTGGTTTGTTGCTACGCCCAACTCGCGGGCTGTTACGGGCTGGTCGGCAGCCTCTGCTGGGCTTGTAAGCATACCCAAGTAGCATTTCGCCAGCATATCGTAAATCTCGGCACTGCTACCTGTTTCGGGCGACATGATGCCTACCTTTGCCCCGTGCAAGTGCGCAAGGCGCAGCGCCGTGGATATAAGAAAATCCGTCTTGCCGCTATTAGGGGCTGCCGACAGCGCAGTAAGCTGCCCACCGAGATGCCACGTAAAAAGCTGGTCGAGGTCGTCGATGCCGACTTTCTTATACTGCGGGTGTCCCTGCTCGCGTATCTTCATAATGCCCTGCCATGCGTCGGTAACGGTATCTACGCCCTTGATAGGGGGGACATTCACGCGTACCAAGTGCCAGAATGCAGCAGCGCCCCAGCCTTGCTGCGCACGCTCGCGCATATGCAGCTCATTTACGTCCTTGATGCCTTCGGGGTACGTGAAGAACGCACAGCGCTCAATGCCTACGCGACGCGCAAACTCGTCGCGCATCTCTACGCCCTTTGCATCGTTATCTGTAAGCATCAAAAACTGCTCTACACAGTCGAAGTCCTTATTGTCAAAGTGTTTTTGCAGACATGCAAGGGAGTTTGTGCCATTGGGCACACTCAAAGCTATAATGCCGTTGCTGCCGTCGATGGTAGCTATACCGAGCTGTAGCAACGTAAGACGGTCTATTTCACCCTCTACAAGGGCGCACTTAACTTTCTTGCCTGTGCCTTTGAGGTCGCACAGCACTTGCGAGCCGTATAACACAAGCTCTGTATCTTTCACAATTGCAAAGGCTTTCTCTGTGATGCAGCGAAACTTATAGCTCAACAGCTTACCGCCGTACGTAATAGGAAAAACTGCTGCTATTTCCTCGCGCTGCAAAGCAGGAAAGTAGGCACGCTCCTCAATTATGCCTGAAAGTTGCAAGGTGTGCAGGCTTATGCCGCGATGCGCAAAAAAGGCTATAAAATTGCTACTGTATTGACCCGTATAGTTCTTCCGTTGTGGGGTCTTGTATTGTTTGCTCTGCGCTGCTGGCATCGCTGTGCGCTGCTGCGGCTGGCGGTACTGCTGCTGCTGCTGTTCTTTGCGCCACTGCTCGCCGTCGTCTGTGCCATCGCTAATTTTTACGCCCTTGCCCCAGCCGCAGTGGTGACAAAAAATTACAAAGCCGTCCGTTTCACGCTTCATCGACAAGCACTTCGCACTCTTGTTGCGACGCTCGTGCGAGCAGTTCGGGCACTGCAAGTCCCTTTTTTCTCCTACGCGTGCTGGCGCATCTGCGTCGTAAAAACCTGCATCGGCAAGGCTGTTAAAAAAACCTGCTTCGCCTATTTTTGGGCTCTTGTTCATGTTGTTTGTTTTTTATGTGTGTATGTAACTGTGTTTTTAATGCCCTGCTTGCGCTGTGCGCGAAGATAATACCTAAAACCCTACAACCCTATAACTCGGTTAAATTCGTTGCGTATAGCGCAAAATAAAGGGGTTTCTTGCGCTTGCTCCTCTGTGCCGTCGAAATGCTCGTAATTATTGCGAGCGCCGTAGATGGTCTTAAATATCGTCGCGAGGTGCTGCTGGCGGCTTGCCCCTGTTGAGTGTTTGTTGATGCCGTTGCGGCGTGTGTGGCTCTGTATCGCAGCAAGCTCCGCTTCGCTTAGGGTTTCGGTCTTTTGGTTGCCCGTGCCCACGGATACGGAGCGGCGCTGCTGCTGCTCTTTACGCGTTTGTTGCGCAACGTGCGCTGCGTAGTTGCGCTGTAACTGGGCTGTATCGCCTATGGGGCTTTGCCATTTGCTCAATGTCGCATTCCCGATGACCGTCTGCGCATACTCTTCATCGAGTTTGTGCAACTCTACGAGCATTACCTGCAACGAATGCTGCGACGTGTTGAGCTTGCCTGCGTTGCCCGTGCGGTAGAGGTCTTCGCATTTGTCGGCGTAGTATGTCGCAAGGCTCTCGGCTATCGACTCTGTAAGCGCATCGGCTTTTGCTATCTTTGCCGCCACTGGGGCTGCTGCCTGCATACCCATCTCCAAGCCATCGACGTAGCGCTTGACGTTGTCCTTCGCGTGCTGGAACGCTGTTTTTGCTATAGCCAGCGAGCCGACCTTTTCGCGCAGGCGTTGCACGAAGTCCGCAGCCCAGACTTGCGCAGGCGAAGGCGCTTGCTGTTGTGCCAGCGCAACTGCTTGCACGGGTTGAGGCTCTGCCGCTGCAACGACTGCAACCTGCTTTTCTGGTGTAAGGGTTGCAGGGCTGTTTTCGGGTTTTTCGTGCGCGAGTATTTGTTTTTTACTTGAGTACAAATTACTACTATTATCTAAAGCAATAAGCTGCACAAAATTTTGTACAGGTTCGGGGGCTTTTTCCTCGCTTTTTGCCCCCCCTATAAATTTTTTGATAGGGTTTTTTTGCTCCAAACCCTTACAAATTTTTGTAGGGGTTTCTGCATCAAAATCGGCATCGCCCTCGTTACATACCTCTGCCTTTTTTCTCTCGATATAGTCGATGTACGCCTGCGCATTACTGGCATCGAATTGCGTGTAAGCCTCTGCCAACTCGCCGAGTGCGTAGTAGGCTTTCTGTAAGCGCACATTCTCTGGGTGCGCCTGCAACAAACCTGCATCGACGAGCTTGCGCACGTGATTGAAAATACCGCCGCGAGTACCGAGCCCCAGTTGCTTGATACCCTCTTTTATTTTTTGCCAGTGTATGTTGATGTACATTGTGCCGTCTTCTTCTACGAGTCGGTCTTTTTTCTTTGCGCCTATAATTGCGCAGGTTAAAAACCAGTCGAAAATGATAAGAGCCGTAATGCCCGGCTCGCCCTCTGGAAACAATACCTCTGCTGCCAGTAGGTTTATTTTTGCCTGTGTAAGTATCTTTGCCATTGTGTGTAGAGGTGTGTTTTATGCTTGTTTTGTGCGCTGTTGCGTGTATCGCGAAAAGGCTGCGAACATTGCCTGTTTATGGTTCGCAAATTCATCTAAAATACCGGCTTGTACAATTCCTGTAAATGTCCAGCCTTTGTCCCCCCAGAATACACAGGCTATCTCAACTCTGGGCTGCATCGTGTCGTCGTATAGGGTGTATCTGTTACTTGCTCGGCTGTAGCACAGGTCGGGCTTTTGCTTGCCGTATATCACAGGGGAAAGTCGATATTCGTAGAAGCGCATGGCTTATTGGGTTTCGGTGTTATTGCGTTTAATCATGTCGCTATGCCAAACGATTGTATTTTCAGCGATGCTGTAAATATGCCCCCATGTAAGGCAAGAAAATTCTTGCCCCTCTTCGTCGCCGTGCCCGTCGCTACTGCGTGCCCACTCTTTTGCCTTTTCGATTGCCTCTTCGATGGTTTCAAATACGCCTTTAATGTCGAGCGCGCCGCCGTTGGGATAGTATGTAGCGCTGCAAAACAGAATGTAATTTTTCATAGTTTTAAGCATAAAAAAAGCCCCTGCGAAACTAAGACGACAAACACGAGGTACCAGCTCATGCCTGAAGTCCTTGCTGCGCAAGGGGCTTGTTGGGGAAAATATCAAAAATTTTATGCCTATCGAAAACGGCTGGTACCTCGTTTCTTTTGGCTTTATACGTAACCCACGCGTTTGAATTTCTTCAGGGACTCGTGGGGATTTTGTGTGCATCACCTACGAATAGTAGGAATTGATACAAAGATACAGCTTTTTTGACTATTCGCAAGTTTTTTTTAAAAAAAATTAAAAAAAAAATTACGCTCCGTCGCCGAGCCAGTTTTTACCCTTGCAGGCTATCTGGTTGAACTGCGCCCAGACGTATTCATCTTTAAACTCTAAGTGCGCCGTACCTTTCTTGTAGAAGCGGATATTTTTAAAGAAGTGCGACTCGTGTTTTTGGTCGTAAATCGTAAAATTATCGCCCCTGTCGAGGTCGTGGCGCAGCCGTGCGATGCTTACTATTTGATTAAAATCGTCGCCAGTGATGTAGCATAAACATTTATCTATATCGTCTAAATGTTCGTTTTGCATCGCATAAAAACTTGAAGTGTATTGCGACAATCGCAGCGGCACAATGATTTTTTTGTTGATTTTATGCCAACTGTTTGTCTTCCACTTTGCCACGTGGAGTTTGTTTTTTCCGTCGCCGTAAAACGCCAGCATGTCGAATAATTTGACGATGCTGCGCTCTATAACTTGCTCTCTTGTGCCGATAAGAATATCCAAAAATTTGGCGATGTTTTGCTCGCAAAATTCGGTTTGTTCTTGCTCTTTTTGCATGTTAGAAAAGTCGCCTTGCAAAGACGTAGTTATGTACTTTTTGAACTTACTACCGCTAATAAAGCTATCCCACGCCTTAGAGTGAAGTAGTGTGACAGCTTGATTAAATTTTTCGCTGCTATCGCCAGCATCTTCAAAGTCGCGCAAATCACCTGAAGCATATACGCCGCAGTTGTTTAGGTAGTATTGAAATTTGCGGCGCGCCAGCCCCATCTCGCGCATGGCTTCGACGGCTTTTTGCAGGCTCGCAACATGATTAAAAGCTACGTCCCGCGTGGCTAATTCTGTACCCTGAAAATCGCTTATCCCTGCGTCTTGTGCCCGCAGTATTTTGGCATCAAAGAACAGTTGCTTTTCGCTCGCGGGCTTCTTTATTTTGACCATCGCAACATCTACATTAGTGCTGCGCTCGCTGCCCTGAAAAACCTTGCCCAGATATGAAATTTCTCCGCCGTTTGCCTCGATAATTCTAAGCGCTTCGGCGCGCTGCTCGGTGTATGGATTACGGAGCGTTTCGGCGTTCAGAAGACATACGATTACTGCCCCATCGGCAATATGCCACGCGTGCAAAAAATGCGCTGCCCCGTCGTCAAATGGCGGGTTCATTATGATGTAATCATAGTGACAAGTCGGCTTGAATTGGAGGAAATTATTGCACAGTACACGTAAGTTTTTGTTGCGCAACACCGCACACAATTCCTCCTCTAATTCGATGCAGTGAACCACCACACTGTAGTAGTTACTTTTGCAGTAATCGGCTATATTGCCATTACCCGCGCTCGGCTCCAGAACCGTTGCACCTCTTAGGTTTAAGCCATTGAGCATCTGCGCGATTACTTCGCGGGGCGTGGGGTAAAAATTTTTGTTGAACATAATGCCTGTGTGTGTTTGATTATTTTTTCGCTTTTTTATTTTTTCAGGCGCTGGGCGATGTCGCGCAGTAGGGCGTACTGTGGGCAGTGCTCGGAGGCTTTAGACATGATGATAGAAAACTTTTTTTTGAATTTTTGCAGCACGCGCAAAGTGTCGATGCGCTGCTGTGCATCTGTCATCGCAAAGACGTTGTATTTTTTTACTACCCATGCGGGTATATCATTGATGCAATAAAATTGTTGCGCCTCGTATTTGCCACCCGTGTAATTTGTTTGATTTTTTAGGCTCGAAAGTGGGCATGAAGGTACGCAGTAAAATAAAAGCAACGGCAGGTTTTTGTTGGCTTCATGGCTTGCTATTTCAATTTGAAACATAGTTGTATATTTCACAAATATATCCCAATAAAAACGGTCTTTTAAGTGGTTTTTGCCAAAAATCGTATTGGCAACTAAATCCTGTACACGCTCGCATATTTCAAGGTTTATTCTTTTTATAGCGTCGCGAGCAAACAAATACTCACGCGGGTACGCCTCGCGCTGAAGCCGCACTATCTCGCAGTTGTCCTTGTCCCCAGATACGAGCATATCGAACATACCATCGGCAATTTCGCGGTTGCCGACGGTGCTTATGATTGGTGTTACTTTTTTTGCCATAATGTGTGTGTGTTTGATTATTTTTGTGCCGATTTAATTACAAAGCGCACAGCGCTCTTGGGGCAGCCGAAATACTCCTGCGCACCATTTGCGCAACTTGCGCAATACTTGCCGTAGGCTTTATTTACGAACTCAACCTCGCCGAGTTTTTTCCCGTTTTGGTCTTCTACCATATAAGGCTGGCGCAGGCTGTAGTATTTTGTGGCTGTGTATGTAGTGCCGTTGCGTTTGATGCTTTTTTGTGTGGCTATTGGAGTTGTCATGGCGTGTAAGCGTGTGTTTGTGTGTAATTGTGTGTGTTTTGCTGTTTGCAATACAAATATACGACGGGTTTTTTAATTACATAAATTTTTAGCAAGATTTTTTTAAAAAATTTTAAAAAACACCCATATCAAAGTTTTGATAGGGGTGTTTAGTTGTGGGCTATCGTACCAACTTTAATACAACTTTATAGCGCTCGTCTTGCAAGCCGTACTCTTTAATGTGAGCTTCGAGATGCTTGATTTGCTCTTCACGTTCTTTTCGCCCAGCTTCATACTCTTTTCTTACCCAGAGCTCCATCTCGTAAGCAAGTATTTCGTTAAGATAGGCTAATCGTTCTTTTGCTATTTGAAGTTGCTCGAATACGTTCATGGCGTGTAAGTGTGTGTTTGTGTTGTGTAATTGTGTTTTGTTGATACAAAGATATAACAGGTTTTTTAATTGCGCAAATTATTTGAAAGTTTTTTTAAAAAAAAATTAAAAAAATACCCCTATCAAAATTTTAATAGGGGTATTTCTGTTGTTTTACTTGCGTTTGTAGTTAGCAATAGTGAGCAGCAGTTCGTCGCGATTAAGGTCTTCGTGCAAGGTTTCTTTGCTGCCTTTTGCGTACCAGAGGTCAAATTTGCCGCCGCCCAGTGCTTGTATATCAAAACAAGCCTCTACTTTAAAGTTGCACAAAACTCGATTTTTTTCTGCGCTGCTGATTGTAAGCCCTGCTGCCTTTGCTACTTGCGCAACCTCTTGAAGGTTGCACAGATAAAATTCATTTACAGCCTCGCCTACCTGCTCAAGCGTTTCAATCACCTCCCAAGCCTCGCCGCGTACAAAGCTTTTGGCATAGTGCTCGGCGCTGTTAAAACCGCATTTATCTTCGCAAAAACTGTATGTGTTGCCATTGAGGGTTACATCGTAGCCTGTTGCGGTTTGGCGTATAGTAGCAAATTTTACTGTAACTGCGCTTGCGCCGTCTTTATTCTGTGAGCCCAGCACTTTGAGTGTAACCTGAAACTCGCCTTGCGCTGTTTGTTTGCATTCGATAGTAGCGCCGCAGTGTACTTCTGTTGTGTATCCGTCGAGTTGTTGTGTGTTGTTTGCCATGATGTGAGAGAGAGAGTGTGTGTGTAACTGTGTTTTGTTGATACAAAGATATAACAGGTTTTTTAATTGCGCAAATTATTTGAAAGTTTTTTAAAAAAAATTAAAAAAATACCCCTATCAAAATTTTGATAGGGGTTGTAAAGCCCGAAAGGCTTGTTTTATCGCTGTATCTGCAAGCGCAGCTCTATACCTTTGCTGCCTTGCGCTCTGCCTTTGGCTATGCGCACCAGTGGCGGCAAGAGTCGGCTCGCGAGCAGTGCTTCGGCAAACTGCTTCATTGAGCACTGGGCTTGCACCAGTACGACGTAGTGTGTATGTGTGTCGAAGTTATCGGCGCGCTCGTGTGTGTAAGCTATGCCTTTGCTGTGCAAGGCTTTTTTTAAAGCCTCTAAGCGCGGGCATACCAGTGGCGAAACCTGCGGAAAGCCAGCCTCTACTGCACCAGCAAGAGATAACGAGGGGTGTTGCATAGGTATTATATTTTGATGGTTTGGTAAATAAAAAAAAGCCTGCACAGTGCTGCAATATCGCCTCGACGTTGCTGCGCTGCTTGAGCAGGCTTTTAGAACACAAGTTACATTATGTCAAACACACTTCTACGAGGCATGGCATTAGACCCGTATTAGTACTTACTAAGTACAAATATACGAAATCTTTTTGAATAGTAGTATGCGCACAGGGTATTTATTTTTTTAATTTTGTAAAATTAAAAATCTATCGCCCTGCATTGATGTCGATAAAGCGACTGCTGCCGCCCCTGCCTGCTGCATAAAACATCACGACATAGCGCATAGCGTCAAGGGCGTGCTCTTTGCTCTTTGCTGGGTTCTCGGTAGGTCGCCCCATGCTATCCACAACCCACTCGTATTGATTGAGTTCCGTAGCGATAAAATCTGCCGTATTTACGCCGTGCCCTACAAAATAAGGAACAAGCACTATCTCAAACCCCTTGACAGCCTGTATGCCCGAAAACACCGAGCCTGCGCCCTTTTTTACAGCTTGCACGGCAAAGCCCTTCAAGGCGAGCATCTGGTTTATCTCTGGGCGTGCGTTGTCGCAAATAATAAGCCGCCGCCCCAACTGCAAGCGCGTAAGCTCCAGCGCCAGTGCGTCGGGCGTAATGCCCGATGCGTACAAATACACCCGCACGAATAACTTGCGGCGGCGCGGGTCTATCTTCACGCCTACAAGGGCTGTTTCGTCGTTGTATCCATGGTCAAGCCCCAGCGTTTCGGGCACAGCGAGCGAGTCGTACTCGCCCTCTACGTCGTACTCGTACTCTGGGTATATCAAAATATCCTTATTCGCCTTCGGGTTCTGCTGGTACAGACACTGAAAGCGCCGCTCCGACAGCAGGCGCTGGTTCTGCAAGCGCTCGATATTGTGCTTCTCCGGAAACAGCGCCTCGCCCTTCTTGCGTGGGTCGCCCAGCACTGCGCCCTCTTGCTCGCAGATAGCAGGAATTACTATTTTGTGCCAGTTGCGCGATAGTTGTTCATCGCGCAGTATGCGCCCAACGAGGTCGTCCTCGTGCCAGCGCGTAGCGATAATCAACTGCTTGCTGCTGTTGTTGAGGCGGCTCGAAAAGTCCATCGCATACCAGTCCCAGACCCTATTGCGCATCGTAGGGCTGCCTGCTTCGGCTGCGCCTTTCAAGTAGTCGTCGATAATACCCACCGTCGCCGTCATGCCCATAATACCACCGCCCACACCCGCCGCACGATACTTGCCCCCGTGTCCTACAACCTCAAACTCCTCCTTATTGCGTAGCCAGCTGCCGTGCGCATCCGATGCGACGTTCTTGCCCGAAAGCGTTGTGCCTGCAAATACGTGCCGATACTCTGGGCTGTCGATAAGCCTCTGCACGTCCCTGTTGAAACTGTATGCCAGTGTCGAGGCGTACGAGCACGCAATTACGCGCTCGGTAGGGTTGTGCCCAAACAGGTACGGCGGCAGCAGTTGTGAGAACATTGTGCTGTTATGCGTAGAGATAAGGCTTTGCCCTGCTAAATACATACCGCCATCAACTTGTATGCAGTTACCAGATACTACGCCGTGCGGCTGTATGTCTTTGATGAAAAATTTATGCCTTCCTTTTTTTTCTTTTACGGGCAAATAGCCGTCGTACTGCAAGCACGGCGCAGACAGGATATAAGGCGCTCTACGGTGCTTTATTTTCTTTATCTCTGCCGTGTCTATCACTACGCATCTGCGCCCCTTGTGGTCGTCTTTTTCGACATAGACTTTCCATAGGTGCTCGTTTGCAGCATACAACACCTCGCCGCCAGCAAATTCTACTTTGTTGACGTGCCAATTATAGACACCGCTATTGCCCAGCACGGCGACGGGTTGCCCCGTGTCGCTGAAAACATAGTCGCCAATTTGCAGTTCGTCGTGGCGCTTCCAGCCCTTTGTAGTAAGCACTGGCGTATCACCCGCTAAAAACTTTCCGTGCTGCGGCGGGAGGTTGATAATAAGGTTGCGCACCTCGCCGCGCATAAATTTATCCACAGTATCGGCAAGTAGCTTCACGTGCCAATTCATGTGAAAATCGGGCTTCATGTGCTTGTAGAAGTTCAAGAAGCTGCGCCGAGCCTTCGCCCCGCGCACAGCATCGAGCACCGATTGTACCTGCTGCCGATTGATATTATTGATGTCTATGCCCATGCTTTGTTATGCGCCCCCTTGCGCGTCTTTTGCAAGGATAGCCTCCAACTGTAGTGCAAGCTGCTCTAACTGCTCGCCCGTCAATTTATCGAGCGCCAACGGGTTAATATCCAGCTTGCTTTCTACCTCCAGCGCCTGTCGGGGCTTGCCCGCCACTTGCTCGATAAGCCTAAAAATAGTGTCCGTGTCGCCGTTGCGGTAGTCCGTCGCAAGGCGCTGCGCCAGTATGCCCACCATGATAGGTATAGGCTCGTTACCCTGCTTCGCCTTGTCGCTTACACGCTCCAGCTCGGCCAGCGATAAGTCGAGCAGCGCCCCGCAGGCGACGTTTATTTGTGCGGGTTTTACCTCTCTATCGACACACTCGCTAATAAAGCGCAGTATGTTTTGCGTCTTCGGTGCGCCCGACCCCTTATTTACCCCGAAGCCCTTGCCCGTGTCGCCACCTTTCAATTGTGCCTTGCTGTTCGGGTGTTGCCCTCTGCTATACTGCGAGCCTGTTCGTTTCTTTGTCATAGCCTTGTCCTTGTTGTTGCTTGTTTGTTTGCGTTGCGAGCGTCGTCGGCATATTTGCAGCCTGCAAGGCGCGCCAGAGCGTTATGCGGCTTACGCCGCATATCGCCATGATAGCCTTGCGCAGGCGCGCACGACGCAGGGAAAACTGCGCCGTGATGCCTACAAAGTTGCGTCGCCAGATGCAGCAAATGATAACGCGCAGGGCGCAGGCGCGCCCCATAACGCTCAACTCAAAATCGCTTGCCTGTTCGCACACGTTTTCGCGGTACAACTGCTCTACGCTCTTGCCTTTATTTTCCTCAATGTGTGCTTCGAGCCTGTGCTTGTTTTTCAGAATATCTACCATTATCATAAGACCTGCGTTTGCTTGATGGTGTCTTGTTTCGCGCCCTCCTCGACTATTGCCTGCGCATCGGCTACAACGGTAAGCCTGTCGATACGGCTATTGGTTGCAACTACAAGGCGCGTTACAGCGTCTATTTGCTGCTGCATCATTTGCAGCATCTCTTGTGCCCGTGTGTTGGCAGCCCCCAGCGCTGGCGTACCTACCTGCGGCGCAGGCAGCGAGCCGCCAGAGGCAAACAAGCGCACACCGCCGCCCGCTTCGTTGATACGGCTCAACAAGGCGCGCTTGCCTGCAAAGCGGCGGTTCTTCATTGCTGCAAGCTGCGGGCGATAGCGCGCCGTGCTCGTGCGGTTGATAATGATTGTATTGCCGTGCTCGTCGTCGGTTTTCCACTCGCCGCCTTCGACCTCAACGGCACGCCCGTTGATAAACCCACGCACGCCCCCAGCGCTGTGCCTGCGCCCGGTTATCATGCCGTCGCCCTTTGGTATTTCGCCACCCTGCTCGAAAGCCTGTGCCGAAATTACAGCAATTTGCGCCGCCGTCGTAGCGATAGCCAACCCGACGCGCAGCGCCGTAAATGCCCCTGTCGGGTCGGGCGTAGTGGCAAGAATGTTTGTAATGGCTACAGCGCCGTTTATCGTCGCCTGTGCAATAGCAATAGCCTTGCGGCGTGCTGCTGCGGCTTTCTCTAAACGCTCTTCTTCCTGTGCCCTACGGCGCTCTATTTCGGCGATGCGCTGCGCGTTACCCCTTGCGGCTTGCACCTCTGCATCGTAGCGCTGTGTTATCTCCTCGCGTCGGCGCAGTTCGCTTGCCTCTGCAAACTGGTCTACAACCTGCAAAGCCCCCAGTGTAAAGTCTGCAAACGCTTGCGATGCCTGTGCAAACTCTTGCAGTGCTGCCTGCTGTGCTTCGCGTTGCGCCTCTATCTGGCTCGCGTACAATTCTGCCGTCGCCGTGGCTAACTCTTGCTCGGCGCTTAACTGCTCGGTGCGGTACTCGTCGTTGATTTGCGCCAGTGTCTGCGTAGCGGCTTGTTCGTTGAGTACGCGTGCTGCGGCTGCGCTTTCCTGTGCCTGCTGCAAAGAAGCATCAAACTGCTCTTGCGATAAAAGCCCCTGCTCGCGTTGTTCGTTGAGTACGCGTTCGCGGTCCCGCAACTGCTGCTCGATGCTATCCAAATTACTCAAGCGCTCGCCCTCTGCTTGCAACCTACGCTGCTCGGCTTCCTTTTGTCGTAGGGTACGCTCGCGCTCGATGCGCTGTGCCAGTAGGTCTATGCGCTGCTCTTGCGTCTGTTGCTCAATGTCGAGGCTTGCCTGTGCAAACTCGCGCTCTGTAAGCAAACCCGCCGCACGCTGGGCGCGTAGCGCTGCCTGTGCCTGTGCCGCTGCTGCGTCAATGCTCGCTTCGTCGGCTGTGAATTGTAGCTCAATAGCAGCACGCTCGCCGCCGATAACTTCGAGGCGCTTTTCAACCTCTGCGATGCTTGCTGCCAGCGCCTCGCCCTCTACACTGCGCACAGCCTCTGCAATGGCTTCTTTGCGGTTTTCTTGCAGGTCTGTTATCTGTTTGTCCCTTGCACGCAGTAGTAGTGTAGTTTGCTGTTGTATGCCCTTTGCGGCGCTTTCATTAACGGCTTGTATCTGCGCCTCTATCTCCTCCGGTGTGCCGAATTGCGCCCGTACGACACTATCCTTTGCCGCTTGCTCTTGCAGGCTGCGCAGCGTCTTTACGCGTGCCGTAGCGGCTTCGCGTAGTCCCAGAGTTTCCGCCTCAATGCGCTTGCGAAAATCAAACTCTACCTGTTTTACTTCGCGCTCGCCCTGGTCTTGCAGTTGCTCAATACTCAACAAGGTAAGGCTCTCGCCGTTTGCCTTTTTTGCCTCCTCCAAGCGCTTGCGCGTGTCTTCTTCTTCTTGCAGTAGTTTTTCCCTTACACGCTTCGCTTCGTCGGCTGCGCGCTTCGCCTCGTCTTTGGCGCGCTGCTCGCGGTCTTTCTGTAACTGCTCGGCGCGTTTCTTTTCTTGCTCTGCGCCCTTTGCAGCCTCCTTTGCCTGTGTTTCGTTTATCTTTTGTAGTTCCTCTTGCGTAAGCTTATTGAGGTCTTGTAGGTTCTTATCCACGGCGGAAAATACATCACCACTGGCAAAGCGCTGCTGCGCCCCTTGCAAAAAGCCATCAAGGCTTTCAAAGGTAATGCGCTGCGTTAGCTCTATCCTGCGGCGTGCCCTGTCGGCAGCAACAGCAGCACGCCCTTCCTGTGTTTTCAGCAGTTCCGCCTCTACGTCGGCAGCCTCTTGTACGAGGCGCTGTATCTCTTGCCCAGCTTCTTGCACCTGCTGCCGAGCACGCGGCGAGCGTGCTGCCTGCTCGCTCAACTGCTGTATCGTGCGCTGGTTTTCAGCTATCGCTGCCTGTATCGTCTGCAAAGCCTCTGCGCCCGATTGTGCCTGCGCGCTGGCGAGCGTCGTGCCTATTTGTTTTTGCTGCGCAATGTAGTCGCGTGCCGCCTTTGTATTAATACCCAGACTGCGGCTGTATTCGTCCGTGACGGCAATAGCCGACGGTATCCTATCGCCTACAACCTTGACAATCTCCGCAAGCTCGGCTTGCGCATCTTTTGCTTCTGTGCTGTTTTCGTCAAGTGTAAGGAGCTTTGCGCTCAACTCGTCGTACCTGTCGAGCAGTGGGGCGTAATTCTGCTCAAGGTCGCGTGTAAGCGTGCCCTGCTCTTCGACGGCGCGGCTCAACTTCTGAAACCCGTCCAGCGCCGATGCTACGCCATTGCCAAAGGTGCGATTAAAGAATAGTATCGCGCTGTTGGCAGCATTGATAAGCGATGCCTGTATCTGTGCCCCCAGTGCGCCTGCATTGATGCCTGTGCGCTCGAAGGTAGCTGCCAGCCCCGACTGCGCTGCTGTCAATTCCTTATTCGCCTTGAGTTGCTGTTGCTGTATGCGTGTAAGGCTGTTTGAGCCGTCGATGTAGGCACCGATATTGCTCGTAGAGCTACCCAGCGCTTTGATGTACCCGCGCTCGGCTTCCGTAGATACGCCGAAGGCTTTTTCGAGCGCTGCCGATGCCTTGCCTGCATCTACGCCAGCAGCACTCAAACGCTGCGACACTTGCCGCAGTGCGTCGCCTGTTTGTAGGGTGCCGTCTTGCACGCCCTTGAATATGCGCTGCGTAAATTCCTCGCCCAGTGCGTCTGTAAGGGCTGCCTTTGCTTCGCTGCTATTCGACACGATAGCAGCGCCGAAGGTATTGACTATCTCCAACCCGCGCTCGCTTACAATGCCCGATTTTACAGCCTCGTTGCTTGCTGCTGTTAAATCCTCGATACTGAAGCCTGCAAGGCGTGCGCCCTCCGATGCGCCTGCAAGCGCCTCTAAGAAGTCGTCTGTTTGCCCTGCGCCTGTGAGCAACCCCTGCTCGACGCTGTTGAGTGCTGTAGCGAAATCAACGCCCAGCGACTTGCTCAATGCCTGCGTGGTTTTCAGTATATCGGTGCTATCCTTGCCGAAGGTATCGCTCAACGCTTGCACGTTGACGCTCAATTTTTTTACCTCTATGTTATTTGCCCCAGAGAACTGTTTTACAGAGCCTTCGAGCTTCGCAAACTTTTCCGACAGTTCCGACAGTATTTGCACACCCTTTGCCGCAAGCCCACCCGCAGCAAACACACCGAAAGCCGCCACGCCAGCCGCCCCGAAACGCCCCGCGATGTCCGCCCCGCCGACGAGGTCGCCCACCGTAGAGCCGATGGCTTGCCCAGCCGAGCCTGCAAAGCGCCCCAGCCGCCCCAGCGCACGCCCCGATACCTTGCCGCCGCCAGTAGGCTGCGCCCCGCCGCCTTGCTCTTGTACGTCGCGCAGTGCCTTTGCAAGCTCTTGCGCATCTTTTTTGTTTTTATCGAGTTGTAGGCTATTCTCAACAAGCGCGTCCTTGATTTTACGCGTGTCGCCACCAGCAGCCGCAACTTCTTCGTAGCTCTTTGCGAGCCTACGGTTCTCGGCTATCAAATCGTCTGTTTCGTTGTTGATAGCCTGTAATTCTTTTTGTAGGGTATCCTCGCTCGCAGCCCTACGCAGGGCGCGCACAACGCTCTCTTCGTAGTTGCCTACATTGCGCGTAAATACCCCTATGCGTGCGTCTTGTTCTTTGAGTGCCGAGTCTATCTTACCTATCTGGTCTATCAACTCCTTGCCCACAGCGCCCTCGCGCTCGGCATCGCTCAACGCCTTAAATTGCTTGCGCAGCACTATCAACTGGTCGTTGAGTTGGTCGTAGCTGCCAGCCGCCGCGCCCGCAGCCTTGAAGGCACGCTGCTGCAAGTCTATCTCCTTGCGTACCTGCTTTGCTTCTTCTTTGAGGCTCTTTTGCTGCAAATTCAAAGCCTGTATGCGCTTTTGCAGTTCTTCGGCTTCCTGTTGGTTGCCCTTGCCCAGCGCTGCCTTAAATTCCTTATTGAGGTCGCGCAGCTCGCCTTTGCCTTTTTCGAGGGCTATCTCTATGTTTGACAGCTTCTTTACAGCGTCGTCGGTGCCTACGACGTTGATGCGCAAGCCTATGATTTTGTCCGCCATAGCGTGTTATGTGTTGATGTGGGGGTGTTGATGGTGCAATGTACTACAAAACAAACGGGCGCGGCTTAAATTCAATCACGGGCAAATCCTTGACCCAGTCGAAGCGCGGGTTTGTGTTGCCTGTAGCTTCTTCTTCGCTCAATATCCAGTTGTCGTCGGCATCGCGTAGCGGCTCAAAGTACGAGTCTTTTGCCCACGTGTTGCCGCCCAACTCTAAGGCTTGCTCAAACGTAAGTAGCCTAACATTTTTTTGTAGGGGTGTTTCGTTGCTGCTCATAGTTTGTAGGTATGTGGTTTTATAGCTGGCGACCACCCAGCGCGGTTTGAAAATTTTGGACTATCGTGTTGAGTGTTGTTATTTCTACATCTGTAAGCCCGTAGCCTATTGTTGCAAAGATGCACTCGCGGTTACTGAAGCCATCAACAACCCCGTTGTTATCCCTTGCGCCTATCTTGATGCTGCGGTTGGATAGGTTGTTTGCCCCAGAGCTGTCGTTCGCTACAAGCGCGCCGTTTTGATGCAGCCTGTAAAATACGCTATCCGTGCGCGAGGCTATCGAGTACGCCTTACTGGCGAACGCCGTGCCGGGCGTATTGCCGTTCGTATTAACGGCGCGCCCAGAGTTGGCCCCAACAGCAGGCGCTATGTAGGTTTGCCCTGCGCCAGCGCCCATGCCGCTGCCGTTGCAGCCCATTTCGACGTATGTGCCCGTGCTCGTAGTGCGCGAAAAATACGATAGGTGCATATCGTCGGCTGCTGGGGCACTCGTGTCGGGTGTGTAGAAGGTATCTGCATAGGCATTTACGCCGTTCGGTAGGTAGCCATTTACGCTGTGCGTACCGCCACCGAAGAACTGAAGCCTAAACGACGTATTGAGGTCTTGCGGGTCTTTGAGGTTGAATTTATGCGTAAATGCTGTGCCGCCGACCATAGGGTATATAGCCTGCATAAGCGTCCAAAGCCCGTTATCTTTTAAGTTAATAACAAGCGTGTTTGTTGCGTCCTGTATCGTTGGGTCTGTTATGCCCGTTGCAAGCAGGAACGCCAGCGCTGCAACGTCGAAGCTCGGTATCTCTATTATGGCTTGTACTTGCCCGCCTATAATAAGCGTAGGGATAAGCCTGTTTGCCTCGTATGTGTAGGCATCTTCGCTATCTACGTCCGCGTCCTCTATAAGCTCAATATCTGCCGTCTGGCTCTCCAAAGGGGCGTAACCCTGTGTGCTCGCTTGCCAGCACTTGCGAATAATGCCCTGCAAGCGCAGTGCCTTCGGGCTTGTAAAGTAGTCGAGCAGATAGTTGCGCGTATCGGTAGCTATGCGCAGGGAGTACCACTTGTCGCGGTATATCGCTGCAAGGTACTTTTGATGAAACCTATCAATCAATCCCAGCGAGTAGGTCGTTACCCGCGACGGGTTGCCAAACTCTGGCGTAGCGTAGGGTATATGGAACGGCACATCGCCAAAGACTTGATGATAGCCAGCGTCGTCGGGGAATACCTGAAATGCAGCAGGGAACGTCGTTAGCACCTCGCTCAACGAGGCAAGGCTTGCCCGAAAGCCCAGCTCGTATTTCTGAAAATACTCTGGCGCTGAAAAATCAAACAGCCCGTAATACACCGCTATCTTCGGGGCGCTGCTGCGCGACGGCATATAGTCGTCGGCATAGTACATCTCGCTACTAAACAGGCGCAATTCATCTACGCTGTCGGCTATGCAAATCCACTGTGTAAGGCGTTGCAGCTCGCTTGCCGTAGGCACCGAAAACTGCGTAATAAGCGCATTCGCTGCTGGCGTAAAGTACGGGTTCGGCAACTCTGTGCCTTTCTTTGCCGCCTCAATAAAAAAGGTTTTTTGCCCGTATAGGGGCGCAGCAAAGGTGTCGCCTATTTGTCGCTCGATTTCGCCCAGTGCTGCGTCGCCAGAGTCGTCGCCGTACTGTAGCGTCAAGTAGTCGCCAAAGGGGCGGCGGTTCTCGATGCTTACCTCTTCAACGTCGGCGCGCAACTCCTGCGGCTGCTCTGCTTGCGTGTCGTAGTACCCCAGTACGCCGTCAAGGCGCGGCACCACACTGGGCTGTATGTTATTCACGAAGCGCGGGTCTATGCGCACTACCTTGTTGAGGTTGTCAATAGCGAACACCAGCCCGAACATATGCTGCAAGCCGCGTAAAAACTCTTTTACGGGTCTATCGTGTAGGCACGACGCTATGCGCAGCGTAGAGCCATAGGCAAAGCGTGTAAGCAAGCGAGCATTGTAGGTAGAGGTATCGTCTATGCCTATGGGCAAAACCGTACTTTCAACCTCAACGCGCACGCGTGTAAGCCCGTAGGTCGGTTCAAACAGTAGCTCCTCGATAACGATGGTTTCGCCAGCGATGCCCGTCGCCAGCTCGCGCTGCGTGAAGATAGGGCTACCGGGTTGTGTGTAGTCGCCTATAATGCGCACTGTTTGCACGTTGTTGCCGCGTACGGAAAACTCCATACGATACCAGCCCGACGTAGGAGGCTCGAAAACGCCGAAGGCATTTAGCCCCTGTGCATCGAAAAACGGTGCCGCTTCGCGTGTGAATTTTACAAACGCAGGCGATGCAAGGTACGTTTGCGCCTGTGCCCCGACGAAGCAGGTATAGGGCGTTACGTCGTCCGTACGCTCCCAGTCGTCGCCTACGCCATAGAGGTAAAGCAGGTTGCGAAAAGCCTCTGTTTCGTAGAGTGTGCTCTGTATCTCGTAGCCGAAGCGCTCCTCAAAGATAGCCTGCAAGATGCGCCAGATGCGCACAGCAGGGCGCAACCCCAGACGATAGCTGAAGGTATCGGCTACAAGGAAAACATCAACCCAAATGCCGCCGTAAATAACAGGCTGCCAGACGGTTGTGCGCGTCGTATCGGCTACGCCCGACCACGTGTCGAGGATATTTGCCGATGTAGCTACGAACTCGCCCAGCTCCAAGTCGCGTAGGCTTACACCTTCTAACTGCTGCATAATATCGACGCTGTCGCCCAGTATGCGCAAGGCGTACTTCTTCGCTTGTACGGCACTGCGCACTGCCGACGCACGTTGCGCCCAGCCTGTAAATACTCGCACGCCATTGACTTCAACGTAAATAGGTAGCTTACCTTGCGCGTCGAGGCTATTTGCCTGCGCATCGACAAACTGCGCCAGCACGGCGTTGTTGCGCTTTGTTGCAGGCAAATACAGCGTATCGTTGAGGGGCTTTGCGCGTGTGCCTTCCGAGCCTATGAAGTCGCCCCATTTGTCGATTTCACGCGTAAAGACCAGCGGCAAGCCTGCAAGCTCTACATCTACCTGCTCGTTATTTACAAATATGCGTACGTCAAACATTTTGTTTGCGGTTGGTTTTCGGTATTTAAAACATTTTGCGTTCTTTATACCCTATCAAAATTTTTATAGGGTATGCGTGTGTATTTTCTACTCTACACCCTATCAAAATTTTTATAGGGTACTGTATTTTGATTTTTATTAAATTTGCAATATGAAGCACGATAAAAACCAAAAACAAAGAGAACGCGAGTTTAAGCACTGGTTTGAGTATTCGCCCGTGCGCCACTTGCTCGAATGCCCGATGTCGTACGTCGATGTAGCCCTGCAACTCAACGGCGAGTACATCGACGACGATATGCGCGAGCCAGCAGAGGAGTACGCCTTCTTGCACCTATGCGATAACCTCGTAACTGCTGCAAACGAAGCTGCTGCAAAGAAAAATAGGCAAGAGTACAAATTTAAGGCGAAACTCATAGAGGAGTTAGTCGTAGCGTACAATACTGGTAAAAAAATACCGAAGCTGCTGCGCGGGCTCTACAACAGCTACTACCTGCGTGCGCACGTCGTACTGTCGAAGCCCCTGCGCACCTTGCAAGACCTGCCAGAGTTACCGCCTATGCGCTAATTCCAGTCTATGCCGTAGGTAGCGCCGTAGCCCTTGCGCACGGTGCCGTTCGCTGCGTCGAGGCGCTCTGTGCTGTATAGCTTGCGCAGTTCGTTGAAGAAGGTACTCCAGCCCTCGAATAGACAAAAATCATTCTGAAAATGCCACCACTCGGCACCCATCATCACCTTGCCTGCTGCCTGCGACATATCAAGGAACGACGCACGCGGGGCGATGCTGCGAAAGTGGTACTTTTCGCACAGGGCTGTAAAGTTGATAAAATAGCCTTGTACGGGCTTTTTAGTGCCGAGCCTGTGA
>JACCDY010621277.1_pt1 | contig 56583 bp, 80 predicted proteins | sample 7446391 | NCBI WGS metagenome assembly JACCDY01 (sample SAMN15323451, study PRJNA562643) | freshwater metagenome | isolation source: river surface water | place: USA:Blue River Watershed | collected 2017-08-18
AGTGGGTCGCTCCAGATGATCTAACATTTAAGGCTGCGGCCGCAAATGCTACCTGGGATAAAACATTTTATCAGATTCTAACAGATCAGCCAGGCAAAACAAGTTGGCCAGCTACTGGTGCAACATTTATCATCATGTATTTAAACAATGGTGCCAAAGCACAAGAAGCCGCAGAAGTCTTGAAGTTCTTTAATTGGGCTTTCGATAAAGGGGATAAAATGGCAGAAGAATTAGACTATGTTCCTCTACCAGATAATGTTGTTGCTCTTGTAAGAAAAGAAATGGCGAAAATCAAATGAGCGAGCCGGCGGGTGGGTTTTTGGGCGTGTTCGAACAGCGTGTCGGTCAATTACGAAAACGTTTAAAAAACGAATTAGAAAAAGACAAACCCATCCGTTGTCGCAGAACTCTTAAAATGATTATCAAAGAAATTAAAGAGTGGGAAGACGTGCTACATAAGCATGCCAAAGACCATAAACGTTGTCCCCATTGCGGAGAGAAGTTAGACAATTAAAAGCCCCTTCCGGGGCTTTTTTAATCTGCATTACGTGTAATGTAATTTATACGCATCTTTGTACAGCCAAAATGCTGTTTAACAACTTCCTGCGCTACATTAATATCAAATTGCTTACAGCTAAAAATATCTATGTAAGCTGTTTTATCGGGCTCTATGAAATGAGCACAAATGTTACTTGTTGTAATCAACTGCATCATTGAATAGCCCTGCTTAGGATCTCCAGGTAGCAAGTATTCAATGATAGGTTCACCGTGTGCTGTCATGTCAATTTTGGCAACTAAGTCTTTGGTGAAATTGTAAATTGCATCTCTACTTTTAATAGCATCATTACAGCCGCTAATATCTAACATTAAGTGATAACCCCAGTACATATGAACCTCCGTTACAGTTTATCGGCTTTTATTTATATGAGAATAAATTCTGGTGTTCTTATAAAATAAATACAGGATGAGAGCAAAAGAATTCATTGCAGAAAAATTAAATCGTACTGGCTCTAACGAGTTAGTGATATTTGATATCGACGACACATTATTGCATACCACTGCGAAGATTAATGTCATGAAAGATGGCCAAGTGGTAAGATCATTAACTAACCAAGAATTTAACAACTATAAATTACAGCCGGGCGAAGAGTTTGATTTTGGTGAATTCCGCAATGCTGAAAAATTTGAAGCAGAAAGTGTGCCAATCGGGCCTATGTTAGACAAACTTAGAAGTGATCTTGCTTCCGGAAAGAATGTTGTAATGCTAACTGCCCGATCAGATTTTGATAATCAAAAAGCTGTGTGGAGAACATTTAAGCGTCATGGCATCGATATAAACAAAGACGTGCATCTATACAGAGCCGGTAACTTACCAGGTAATCAAAGCCCAGCAGTTAAAAAAGCTATTCATGTCAGTGATTGGTTAAAGACAGGCAAATATAATAAAGTTGTTATGTACGACGACAGCGAAAAGAATTTAAGTGTATTCAAAACATTAAACGATAAATTTCCAGACGTGGAATTTGAAGCACATCATGTAAGCGAAAAGGGCGATACTCGACAACTGGAAAACTTTGCTGATGGTAAGAACCCGCAAGACAAAGGCGATAGTAAAAGATATGGCGTCCCTACTAAGGCCAGCGTAAGCACTCTTAGAAAAGTAGCCAAGCAGGGTGGACGCAAAGGCCAGTTAGCACATTGGATGGCCAATATGAAAGCAGGTAAGGCGAAGAAGAAAAAATGATAGATCAAACTAAAAAGATATACCTCAACCCTTGGATAGCTTTAGTAACTTTAGCTATTGTGTTAGGAATTAGATTCTGGGATCCAAGCTTTGTAGAATCAATTAGACTGCGTTACTTTGATCAACTAATAACCAATCAAGATAAAGTTTATGTTCCTGTGCATACAGTTAATATAGATGAGTCTGCCTTAGACAAATACGGTCAATGGCCGTTTCCAAGAAATATGTATGCTGAAATAATTGACGATCTATACAAACGTAATGCAGGGCTTGTAGTATTCAATGTACTGATGCCCGAAGAAGATAGATTTAAACAAGATAAAACATTAGCAAACTATTTTAAAACCAAACCAGTTGTGATTCCAGCCATTGGACATACTACTGGTAAAAACACAGATTGGGGCAGTCCTGTACAGCGAGTAGGGCAGGATCACGAAGGGCGTGTAGTTGAATATCCCGGTCTTATTAACAGTGTAGACAAGTTAACCGAAGTTGCCGCTGGTGTAGGTATTGTTAATACCTTTCCAGAAATAGATGGTGTTGTTCGTAGAATGCCATTAGTAATATCAGCTGGCGGTAATTTACATCCAGCCTTAGCATTAGAAACTATTCGAGTAGCAATAGGTGACAGCAAAACACAGGTTAAAATAGGTGATACAGGTGTCGAAGCTGTTCGTGTTCCAAAACTTGGAAAGATTGAAACAGACAACCTTAGTCGTGTTTGGATAGACTGGCGTAACACTCCTAAAGAACATAGCCTTGGTTCTTTGCCTAAAGACTTTGAAGGCGGAATAGTTATTGTCGGATTAGCCGCACCTGGATTGATAAATCCTGTGGCCACTGCCGCAGGAGAAGTATGGCCCCAGGTTATGCAGGCAACCATAGTTGGCACATTGTTAAATCAATCAAGTATTCTTCGTCCAGGATATGCTGATACACTTGAATTAGCCGCTATAGCGATACTGGGCGTATTAATGGTATTTTTAATGCGCTGGACTTACATAGGTATTATCACAACTGGTGTGATTATATACGGATCTATTTTTGCCAGCTTTTATGTTTATAAAGAATATCTGTTCTTATTTGATGCCACAGCATTTAGCGTAGGATTATTAATTGTGGCAATGCATGCCTATGTAGCAAAATTTGTAACAGAATTCTTACAGAAGCAACAAATTAGAAAACAGTTTTCAAGTTATCTAAGTCCAGACCTTGTTGCTAAACTTATTAAGGACCCAAGCTTATTGAAGCTCGGTGGAGAAGAAAAAGAACTGTCAATTATGTTTACTGATGTTCGTGGCTTTACAAGTATTAGCGAACACTATGGTAAGGATGTACAGGGTCTTACAAAGATCATGAACAGATACATGACTGCTATGACTCGTAAGATTCTTGAAAATAATGGTACATTAGACAAGTACATTGGTGACGCACAGATGGCTTTCTGGAACGCACCACTCGATGAAACTATTCATTGTAAGGAAAGTGTAAAAGCCGCTCTTGAAATGTTAGGAGATTTGGAGAGATTTAACAATGAAATTACTGCGGAAGGTATTCCTCCCTTTGGGATGGGCATTGGCATTAATACTGGGGTTGTTGTGGTTGGTAATATGGGCAGTGAACAAAGGTTTGATTATACCTGCCTTGGAGATGCTGTTAACTTGGCTTCTCGCCTCGAAGGCCAGAGTAAAAATTACGGAGTTCTTATAGTTCTTGGTCCTATCACTGCCAGCAGATTAGACAATCAATTCTTTACACTTGAACTTGATTGTATTGCTGTAAAGGGTAAAAAGGATGGAGTAAACATCTTTACTGTATTCTACAATCCAGATACTGAAGTTAAGAAGGTATCATGGGCTCAGGCCAAAGAACAACATGACGAAATGTTGACGTTATATAGACAGCAAAAATGGGACAAGGCCATTAAATTGGTCAACGAACTTAAAGGTGAATTTGATGGACAAATGGACCACTACTATGACTTATGGCTCGAGCGTATTGAAGAAATGCGTAATGCTGGCCTTCCTGCTGACTGGGACGGCGTCTTTAGGGCAACCAGCAAGTGATAAACCTTTTAAGGTCTGTCCCGAAGTTGTAACTGCCAAAGACACACCTTGTAGAGTATTACCTCCAACTGCGGCAATCGTTCATCGAATGGAAAAGCCAAACGAAGATAGAGAGCGTGTTAAAGAAACAATAAGGCTGTTAAGGTGGGTAGCAGACCTATTAGAGAAAGATCTTGAAAAATCCGCTCGATGATTATTATGGATGGTGGTATGACGAATTCGTCAGACAATATCTAATACTATACTATTGGCCTTACTGGCTGGCGGGCAACGTTGATGATATTATGTCACTGGGAATAACATTAAATGGCATCAGGCCTGCTAATCTTTGCAAGCCTAAATAATTCTAACACCTTAATATAGAACCATCCAATATCAAACTCAAACCAGCGTCTGCTTAGTTTAGGACTTGCAGGGTTAAGGTGATGGTTGTTATGTAACTCTTCACCTCCTACTATAATACCCCAAGGGATAAGATTCCGGCTTTTATCGTTTGTTTCACCGTTTCTATAACCCCACCAATGAGCAAGGCCATTAATCGCACCAGCAGCCCAAAATGGAATCCATATCATTTGCACACCCCATACTAATAATCCCCATGGTCCAAAAAGAGCAAGATCTATGATCAACATTAATAATATGCCAAGGCGATGATGGGGTGTGTAAAGCTTACGTTCAATCCAATCTTTAGGAGTCCCTTTGCCATATTGAATGACAAAGTTAGCATCTTTAGCCGCACTGTTGTAAAGGTACCAACCAGACCACATTACTTTGTTAATACCAAATATGTGAGGGCTATGTGGATCTCCCTCTTGGTCTGTCCTTTGATGATGTTTTCTATGAACTGCTACCCACTGCTTAGTAGTCATGCCTGTGGTTAGCCATAACCAAAACCTCATAAAGTGACTTATAACAGGATGAAGTTCTAAACTTCTGTGAGCTTGATATCTATGAAGATATATTGTGACACATACTATAGTAATGTGTGTCATTATAAGGGTAGCAATGATTTCTAACATCAAGTATTTAATCGTCGCCCGCGGCGTCTTTAATTTCTTTTTCTGTAGCCTTGAACGGTCTTCTAATGTTATTTTTATTTGCTTCTGCTTCTGCTTTTTTCTTAGATTCTTCTGCTTCTTTACGAGCCTGTTCTTCTTCGCGCTTCTTTTTTAACGGATCTACGTTAATTTCGGCTTCAGCTATTAGTCTTTCTTTTTCAATAGTTTTGCCGCGTAATTGTAAAACTGTTTCTACTTTTTGATTCAATCTAATCAAATCGTTATCTAACATACGGATACGATCAATTAACCCAATGAGTGTACCATTTGCTTGCCCAATAACAGGTTTAATTTCCTTAGTTACCCATGTCCAGACATAATAGACAAAGTACCCCATACCTGCCGCACTGACAATTGGGAATCCATATTTGCTAATTAGGTCTGCTATGTTATCCATTGTTTTGTATATCTACGATATCCTTGTAAATTTTCTCGTAAGTTTCTGTGACTAAATTTAACACAGCAGTATCGCATTGCTGTTCAATTTTTACTAAATCTTTGGCTAAGTTTAACATAAGATCTTGTAGCGGACTGTTAAGATCAGTATTAATACCTGCCGCATGTATCAAATTGATCTTTTTATCTTCCATCAGTCTCTCCGTTGATCGGACTGCTCTGCTCTGCTTATGCGATAGTAATCGGGCTGTAAACCCAATGCATGGCTAATTTTAACGTCAATGCGCTGAACGTCGTTGTTCATTGTGTCAACACGAGTATCAAGTCCTTTGATGATACCTGCCATGCCATTGACGCTTGAGGTTACACCTGCAAGAATAAATTTTAAGGTTAGAAAAACAAAGTAGCCTGCGGCTATTGCGGCTGCAATAGGAAAGCCTACATCTGCTACAAGTTTAAAGAAATCCATTGCTCTACCCTCCGTATTATTTACTGGGTAGATAACAGATTTTAAGTGCGTAGATTATTTTACCAAACGAAGTTTGCTGTGTAATATTCAACAATTTTGACAAGCTCTTTGTCAAAATCAGCCATTGCACGCCAACCCAACTTTTGTAATTTCTGATCAGAAATACTATATCTAACATCTTGCCCAGGACGCTTAATACTTAGATCCATAAGTGCCTCTGGCTCTGTGCCAAGGTTCATTAAACCAATGACCTTACGAGCAACTTCTATGTTTTGTAATTCTGCATTTCCGCTGATGTTATAGATTTCGTTTATAGATCCAGATTCTATAATAGCAATCACAGCAGAAGCTGTATCAGATGCGTGTAGCCAAGTTCTTCTTGGAGTGCCGGCGTCGTGTAGTTGTGCCTTTTTACCTAAGGTCAAGTACTTGATCATATGCGGAATAAACTTTTCAGCATATTGCCCAATACCATAGTTATTAGTTGGGCGAACTATTACATAAGGCAAACCATATGTTCGAGCCCATGCTAAGATCAGCATATCTGCCGCGGCCTTGGTTGCGCTGTAAGGGTTACTTGGGCGCAGTAAATCTTCTTCAGAATGTGATCCTTCTACAATATCTCCGTAAACTTCGTCTGTACTGAAATGTAAGAAAATAGGACGCTTAGATGGGTTCTTAGTTTTGATAAGTTCTAATAGGTTATAGACACCATTAATGTTACTGTTAACAAAAACGCTACTTGAACTTATGGAATTATCAACGTGAGTTTCTGCGGCTGTGTTAATAAAATAATCACAGTCATGTAATACATCCAAATCATTGATATCTAACTGCGAAAATTTAAAGGTAGGATAGGTTTGTAATTCGGGCAATAGATTCCAGTTTGCCGCATACGTGCCCTTGTCGATGCCAAAGACATACCAACCTTTATCAAGGCAAGCTTTGGCTACATGATATCCTATGAATCCTAAACATCCTGTTACATATACTACTTTTTTCATTATGCTCTCTTTACATTAAGATAACAGGGTTTATCGTTATATAAAAATTCTTCCCACATATCTATTAATTCTTGTGTAGTGTTGGGTTTATATATTTTTATATTAGGAAATGCCCTTAGTGCGTCCTCGTCATCAATGCCCCAATGACTAAAACCTAAATGCCCATACTCATCGTCTCTGCCTGTGCCTACAAGCTTTACAGGAGCGCCTTCATGATTGAGATAGTTTCTCAACCACTCGTAGGGCCTAAAAATAACAAAAGGAGTTATGCTGTAACAGATAGGTATTTTGCCGTTATGTGTTAAACCCACTGCGGCTCCCAGCATCAATTGCTCTGCCGCGCCCACATTCAAAGCTCTTGTAGGATGCTCTGCACGAGCTCTATTTAAAGGTCCAAATCCTAAGTCCCCAGTAAGACACCATATACGATCATCCTTGGCCATGTAATCGGCTAACAAGTCTCCAAATAAATTTCTCATCATAGTTGTGCGTAGTCCTCTGGCTTCAAAACATAATAGTGTGTTAGTATTCCCTTAGCGAACGGCCAGTTTGGAGGTTCAGTAAATCTCAAATGAATCCTGGGAAGGAACGCTTTTAACCTACTTACAAGGTATTCTTTATCAATAAAATCCACTGCGGTCATTCCATTGATATTAACAAACACTTCAATATTGTCTAATTTTGATTCGTGAATGAATCGTAAACTTTCCCAAATGCTTCCTTCTGCAGATTCGCCATCGCTGATTAGACAGTAAACTTTTTTATTAGGATTGGCTAAAGCATGACCTACGGCTACAGTTAGCCCCATTCCCAAGCTTCCGGTAGAACAATGGATATTGTTTGGAACATCTCTATGAGGGTGTACACCATGTTTATGAAACAGTTCTACGGCGTCGAGCCCGTGATGTTTTTCTAAAGCCACATAAAGTGCTAAAGCCGCATGACCGGAACTTAGAATAAAGACTTCATCCGGATCTTTGATAGAAAATATTTCATCAATAATATTAACAGCATTAAGATTGGAACTTAAGTGTCCCATCTTTTCATTATAGCTTATATCTATAATTCTTTTTTCAAGTTCATTCATATCTTGCACGTTGTAAAAACTTTGTAATGCCTTGCATTAAATTGTGTTTTGGTGTCCACTTATACTTTGTAGTTAGATGTGTTATATCCGCTTGCCAGCAAGGCCAGGTGCTCATTTCTGAGATTAAAGTTACATTGCCTTCTTTACCGGTAATGTACTTGAATAACTCATACACTTGAAAGTTAGTATACTGCTGACCGGAGCCCACGTTAATAATTTCACCAGGTGTACGTTGAGTGCTATTGATAATAGTATCAACTGCATCAATAAAGTCGTCTATGTATATAAAATCGTGGACACCGTCTTTGAGTGTCATGAGTTCGTTATTGACAAAAGACTTCCACAGTTTTGGAAATAGTCTGTGAGGTTTTTCCATTGGACCGTATGGGCTATAGGGTCTAACAATAACAATATCTAAATTATAAGATCTGGCATATCCTTGACAAAGAAGTGTACCCATTGCCTTTGTTGCAGAGTACATATCGTAGGGGTTAGCCAAATCCATTTCACTGGTAGCCCTCGGAACATCACCATATTCTGCACCTGATCCAAGATATATCATTTTGCAGTTAGGATACCTTTTTACATGTTCGCACAATGCTCTGGTCATTTCAACATTACTGTCGAACATTGATTCTTTGTCATAGAGCTCTGCCGCAGAATGAATAATCAAATCTGGTTGGAATTTCCTACATTCAGTTAATAGACTGTCACCTCTTTTGGTTTCATGAATAGTGTGAGTATCACCATAGTAAACCACAAGGTTATGACCAATAAATCCTGTGCTACCTGTTATTAAAATTTTCATTTGAATAAGCTCATAAAACCGTCAACAACTTTACCAATGTAAGCAATTTGCTCAGGCGTAATAACAGGACTGGTACCATGGAAATAGGTATGAGTCATTACATGAGTTGCTACGGGGAAATCGTCTCGGGCACGTTGTGGATCCATTAAGTGACTGTATGCTGGCTGCAACATAATGTTACCAGCAAAGTAAGGTCTTGTCTGGATTAGATTTTCCTCCAAATAGTCAACAATATCAGTTCGGCTAAAAGGAGCTCCTTCTTTAATAGTAAGAGGGAAAGCAAACCAACTTGGATCGCTCTTTTCCTGCGGTCTTGGCAAGTGGAAGAACTCTTCGTACTTGCTATAGATATCAAACAGCAAACGATAATTGCGGCGACGCAGGCTATGAATTTCATCTAACTTTTCAAGCTGATGCAGTCCCATAGCACTTTGAACTTCAATTGGCTTGAGATTGTAACCAATTTCGTCATAGACATACTTATGGTCAAAGATCTCGCCCTTCATACAAGGGATCCATTCGTCGAATCTTTTGCCGCAAGTTCCACACTTGAGCTTGTTAGCTTCCGGGCCAACACAGTAACAGCCACGACCCCATTCACGGAATGAACGCAGAATCACTTCTTGCTCATAGGTGTTACAGGCAACGTAACCACCCTCGCCCATGGTCATATGATGAGCAGGATAGAAGCTACAAGAAGCCATAATACCAAATGAGCCCAAAGGCTTACCGTCGTAGGTTGATCCCAGAGCATCACAGCAGTCCTCTAATAGAATTAAATTATGTTTCTCAACCAGCTCCATTAACTTATCCATGTTGGGCGGATTACCGAGAACATGGGCAAATGTGATTACACGGATGTCTGGATTTTCTGCTAATACTCGCTCAACATGATTTAGATCCAAATTAAGGGTATCAATTTCAATATCTACAAACACTGGCTCAAAGCCAAGTTGCAGTGTAGGATTTAGTGTAGTAGGAAATCCTGCAATAGGCATTAACACTTTGGTACCCTTGGGTAGATTGTATCCTCGCTTACTGGTCAATGAAGCCATCATTAACAGATTGCTTGAGCTTCCCGAGTTGGTGAGAATGCCATGCTCTTTGTCGAACTGCTTAGGGAACGATCTTTCAAACTTTAGACTCTTGTCGCCCATTACCAACCATCCGTCGAGGATAGTATCTACAGCACTGATAAACTCATCTTCGTTAAAGTAAGGACCTGCGTAGTTTACAAAGTCTTTACCTTCTCGCCATTCTTTGCTGGCTTGTTTTTGTTGAATGTATTCTTTTACTTGTTTTAGGATTTGTTCTTTCATTTGACCACCTTGTTAATATAGATATTAGCAAGTTCTAATCGCTTTTGCAAGCTCGTTCCTGGCCAATGCACAAGCCAATCACCATGTTGCCATGTACCGTCATTGCCCAAAAGGTCAAACTTACTCTGATGAGGATATAAGCTGTTTTGGTAAGCATTGAGATATCGCTGTGGTACAATCTTGATCTTACCTTCGTTTTCCGGTAAGAACACAGAGTCGATCATAGCCTGTTGCTCATAGAAATAGTGATTAACGTAGTTAGGCATGACATCTATGATTCGTTGCATATAAGCACGACCCCAATCGGAGTTCTTGATCAGAAAGCTGTCATTGTTAATTTCATTGCAGTCAGTGGCCAGAATGAGATCAAATTCAGGCATGATCTTATCTTCAATCTTGATTGTGTGATTGGTAATCATAGCATCACTGCCTGTCCACCAAATCCACTCAAGATCTCGACGTTCTTCCATTAGGTCTTTGAGAAAGAAGATCTTTTCAAAGCCAATTGGAATGCCGCCTTTGAAGTTTGATGTTTTGTTTACACCCAAATAACCGTGTCGATCACAATAGGGTACTTTGTTTTGAGTCCAGGTGATGTCTGCAAGAGGTTGATATTTTTCGTCGTTAAGGCTTGTTACAGCGTACATAGTTTCCTCGTAAAGTTAAAAGTATTTAATACGCACATAATTCAACGCCAAAATTCTTTGTTGTATAAATACAACGTGGCGAAATTGCCACTTGACATAGTCAACCTTACCATGTAATATAGACCATGTGCAGTTAAGAAGTTGTTAAAAACCTTTGTTGCTCAAATACAAAAACAGGGGTTGACAACGAGACTAAATAAATGTACAATTAAGACATGCGTTAGAAATAGCGCATACAAAAAAGTAAACTTAAATTCAAATGCAAAACTTTGCGAACATTGTTAGACATTATTGCATAGCCAAACAAGGAGGCTCAATGCCCTCTGTGTGGTTTAGTAATCAGTCACGCAATGATCGCACACCAGAGATTTGCCAGGGGTCCCGGAGGACCGTAGTGTAACAATACACAACAACACTCCAAAGGACCCCAGGACTAAACAACCTGGGGTTTTTGTTTGTTAAAGGATATGAAAGATAAAGAAACGATACGGAATAGACAGGTAGAATATTTGCGAATGCATACACTAACACCAGAGGAAAAGCATAAGCTAATCCAAGGCAAAGTGGAACGTGCTCAACAATATTTAGAAGCCTGGAGAAAGCGAGAGGAGCTTATTGGAAAGCACCGTTAATATCGCAAAGTGTGAAATGAGGTAACGAGGACCTCGCCCTGCACTTAAAACATGGGGCGAACGGGCGGCCTACCGGATGGCTTATCCTTGTGTGGATAAAAAAATGGTAGCGTAGTAAAGCACATAGTCAATGTGGGTTCGATTCCCCGCCACTGATCCGGTCGCTGGTGCCTGTGTGCTTTACTACACACATTCTCCTTTCGCCCTGCGACGGCGTCAAAAAGCATAGCGGAGAGTGTGTCGAATTTAGCAATGGTTGATGAATAGAAAAAAGTATGCTATGCTGTGCTAAAGAGGAAAATATGAATGTAGAACGCATTGGACCTAAGCAAATTGAAGCATGTATGGTATCAATTCCAGACAGCCTCAAGTTGAACTTGCTCAAACAATCCGACATTGTTCAAGGAAGAAGTCCTTTACAAAGAAAAATGAGTAGTAACAGCAAAAACTTAGCAGGACAACTACAAGAACAATTTGTTTGGGCTATTAATGAAGAGCTTAGAAATTATCTTGTAGAAGTATGTAAAAGTTATAACTCTATTTTTGAGAAGCCAGCAAACGAGTTAAAAGCTATTGATTGTTGGTTTAATTATCAGCAAAAATATGAGTACAATCCTGTACATTTCCATTATGGAAATTTATCTTTTGTAATCTGGCTAAGCATACCATACGATCTCAACGAAGAGGATAGATGCGAAAATACAAAACGGAGTCATATCCATTACAATGGACGATTTTGTTTTTATTACATTGATAAACAAACGATGTCAGTTGCTCCGTTTACTATCAACACAGGTAAAGATTTTGAAGGAAAAATGATATTGTTTCCTTCTAATTTACAACATTGTGTTTATCCTTTTTACACATCGGATCAATTCAGAATTTCATTAGCTGGTAATATACATTACTAATTAAAAGTTTGGGTGGTGCCCCCTACGGCGGTCTGTAAAACCGTTGGCTTTATGAAGTAGGGAAGTTGCCTCGTGGAGCGTTACCATCACCACCCACCAAACTGGAGAGGTGCCCGAGAGGCCTAAGGGAGCGGTTTGCTAAACCGTCGATTCACGAAAGTGGGTCCCAGGGTTCGAATCCCTGTCTCTCCACCAGTATTATTCCGGTATAGCTCAGTTGGTAGTAGCACTTGACTGTTAATCAAGGTGTCCCTGGTTCGAGCCCAGGTACCGGAGCCAAAAATTAGCCTCCGTAGCTTAATGGTAAAGAAGCGAGCTTATACCTCGCCAAAGCACAGGCCAGATAAGCCTGAGTGTGCAGGTTCGAGTCCTGCCGGAGGCACCATTTACACAGGGAGAAACAAAATGGAACTATTTGTAGTTAATTTGGTAAGTGTCTTTATATTGATGTTGACATTTGCCGTAAACGAATTTATAATGTAAGTAACGTGAAGGTGGCAGAGAGGCCCAATGCAGTGGATTGCAATTCCGCAAAGCCGTCGGTTCGAATCCGACCCTTCACTCCAGATTATCGCGGAGTAGAGAAGAAGTAACTCGTCAGGCTCATAACCTGAAGATCGGTGGTGCGAATCCATCCTCCGCAACCAATTTAGGAAGCGTGGCAGAGTCCGGTTTATTGCGTTAGTCTTGAAAACTAAAGATCCTGAAAGGGGTCCGTGAGTTCGAATCTCACCGCTTCCACCAAACAATATCTCGGTGGTGTAATGGCAGCATGACGGTCTCCAAAACCGTTCGTGGGGGTTCGAGTCCCTCCCGGGATGCCAATGTTTTATTGGGGGATTAGTGCTAATGGGAACACGACGGGTTTGCACCTCGTAGTTAGGAGTTCGATTCTCCTATCCTCCACCAATTTGCCGCTTTAGTTAAATGGTATAACAGTTGCCTTGTAAGCATCAATCGTTGGTTCGATTCCATCAAGCGGCACCAAAGTATTTGCCTGTTTAGCTCAGTTGGTTAGTAGCACAGTCTTGATAAGGCTGGGGTCCCTGGTTCGAGTCCAGGAACAGGCACCAATTAATGCTCGGTTCGTCTATCGGTTAGGACGCTGGCCTTTCACGCCGGAAAGACGAGTTCGATTCTCGTACCGAGTACCATTTTTATAGAGCGCGGGTATAGTGTTAGCGGTAGCACGGCGGTCTTCCAAACCTCAAGCGAGGAGTTCGAATCTCCCTACCCGCTCCAATTTGGTCTCAAGGTGTTCATGGACGCATACTGGCTTGTCACGCCAGAGGAGGGGGATCGTTACCCCCTGGGACCGCCAAACAATCTCGGATTGGGATAATAGGAAGTCCACCTCGTTTGGGGCGAGGAAGGTGCAGGTTCGAAGCCTGTGTCCGAGACCATTACTGTTGGGGGTTAGTTAAATGGCATAACCACGGATTTTGATTCCGTTATTATAGGTTCGATTCCTATACCCTCTGCCATTTACGCTGATATAGATCAGAGGTAGATCGCCATCTTGGTAAGATGGAAGTCGATGGTTCGAATCCATCTATCAGCACCAGCTTAAGGATGCTAACAGCAACATTTAACACTTGCCTTTTAAGCAAACCACGTTAAAATGCATCCTGTTATTCAATGGTGATCTTAGTGTAGTGGCCTGCACATCTCGTTGTGACCGAGAAGGTATGAGTTCAATCCTCATAGATCACCCCAGGTTTATATAAAATAATCTTGTAACCTTAAAGTTATTTCTTCCCAAGATATATAAGGCTCACATCTAATACTAATACAATATCTTGTGGAATTAGAATTATTTTCTACTGAATGGGGAGAGTCAATTTTTACTAAAAATAGATTACTGCTAAACTTGAATTGTTCAACCTCTGTAACATCTTCAGGTTTGAAAATAATTTGTTTGTTTTCTACAGGACAAAAATTTTGGTCATTGAACTTATACCATTTCATTACTGAATCGTCTGATCCCCATGCATAGTTAAAGGCATAACTTACATGATTTTTATAATGATCTAAATGAATGTAAGATTTAGTAAATGGTTTTCCAACAAAGAAATGACACATTGGTTTTGGTTTTAAACCAATAGATTGAAGAAATGATAAAGCATCTTTCGAAGCAAACTTGCTGGTTCTTACATAGTAGTTTTCCCAAGTATTATAAAGTTTTAACTTATTATTCTTTAATGTATTGAGATCAATGATATCATTAATAACAGGATTATGATAGTTAATTCTATAGTAATAATTCATTGGAATATTTATTGCCGCTTTAGCTGATGTGGTCATAGCACCGGTTTGAAGCACCGAGGAACGTGGTTCGATCCCACGAGGCGGCACCATACAATACCACCTTAGCTCAGCTGAACAGAGCACCAGGCTACGAACTTGGGGGTCGGGAGTTTGAATCTCTCAGGTGGTGCCAAAAAAGGTTGACAACTGTTCTTCGTTGTTGTATACTATTAGAAGTTAAAAATTTGCGGGTATAACTCAGTTGGTAGAGTAACTGGCTTTTAACCAGTAAGTCCTCGGTTCGAGCCCGAGTGCCCGTACCATATTGAAGCACATTTAATCGAAAGCGTCCTCAGAACGGAAGTGACTGTCCGGTGAGTATGCAGGTAGAGAGGTGTAAAAAGCCCCCGCTGGTCACGGTTACCTCGAGTGTGTTTCAATATGGTAAGAATTGATGGGTGGAGATAACGTCTCCCTTAACTGGTGGCCTGGTAATCAGGGAACTGTCGATCTGCAATAGTGGTCGAAGAAATACAGGTGTAACAGTGACGTTTTTGACAGACGGGAAAGACCGTCACTATAAAGAATGACAATTTGATGTTAGCAAGAGAAAGACACGCTAAGAAGATACTTCGAAGGTCAACTTAGTGTAGAGCAGAGAGTGGGGTCGGTTCCCATCTTAGAGCATAATGGAATGCGCTGGTCGAGTATCCCAAGTGACGTACCGAGTCCCGGCCGGCTTAATTACACGGGTGAATGGTTCCTATAACGATGGAGGGACATTCGAGTTGTCATCCTTTATGGTAATGTAGCATAGTGGCTAATGCGGCACCTTCATACGGTGTTTATCGTAGGTTCGAGTCCTACCATTACCACCATAAAAAGTCCTAAGTAGATTATAAATTCCCTGTAAGATGCAGGATAAATACTTTATCTTAAATCTTTAAGGATAATTTTATGAGCCAATTTTTAGTCGACTTTGTTAACTCTACAGATAGAGAATCTATAGATACATATTTTGCAGCCAATAACTGCACAGTTATAAAAGAATATTCTAAGTTTGACAAAGTATTTCTTGTTTCTGCGGATTCAGAACCGTTAAAAACAGAACTGGTCGAATCCGTAGTTGCGGACTCTGAAGCTCCTTTGACTCTGTTAGAAAAAGAGTTTATTACTTACCCAACCTACGATGACAAAAATTGGTGGAAATTAGCCAGTACTAATATCCTCGACTTCACTACAGAAAATATAAGCCATGTACTGCCAGAAAACAAAGTCAATGTATATGTAGTGGACAGCGGGTGTGACCTGACCCATCCAGAATTTCAAGGTCGCGATGTAGAATTTATTTTCAGCTACGATGGCATCAACGACGATACCAGAGGCCACGGAACTGCTATGGCCAGCGTTATTGGCGGCAACACCTGTGCTCTAACCCATATGCCCATTAAAGTTGTTAAGATTTTTGGCGGCAGACCTACATTACAGTCAGATCTGTTAAATGCTTTCGAAGCCATTATTGAGCATAATGCAACCAGCCCCTATTACGGTGTTGTAAATTTAAGCTGGACCATACCTAAGAACACATACGTCGAATCAAAGATTAAAGATCTAATAGACAGCGGAGTACCAGTAGTTTGCTCTGCAGGTAATAACGGTGTTCCAATTGAAAATGTAACACCTGCTTCTATGCCGGAAGTTGTTACGGTAGGATCATATAATCAAGATTTTTCACCATGTGATTTCAGCAACTATACAGGTTCTCCTATATCTGTAACCAACAGTGAAGTTAACACTGGTGCTTTAGATGTTTGGGCTCCGGGTGAAAAGATTTGGGTTGCTACGCTAAACGGAGGTTACGGACTTTCATACGGTACAAGTATCTCATCGGCAATTCATGCATCTGCTGTGGCATATTTCCTTTCAGATCTATTAATAAATGATGATGCATTGGTTAACCAATTCTATGCAGTATCACAAAACTTGTTTAATATGATTAATGGAAATAGTACAGTATCTTTGTTCAATCGAGATATGCTGGACCTGTCGGATAAGTACAGTAATTCAATAAACAGAATAACAAGGTTCCATTCTCAAATGGGTTCAGCATTAACCAATGCTCATTTAAACTTTGTTGATAGAAGAGTTGTTTTTTATAATGGATATTACCGAATTCAAAAAATCTTCCTCCCACGATATGTTAGAAGTTATAATGTTGTCGAAGGATCTTTCCCAGATTGGGCGAATATAGAGCACGGTTATGTAAGAGGAACCCCAAACCTCAATTTAACTGAGCCTCAAACATATGAATTTACATTAGAATTTACAACTACCGATCCCGAGTTTTCTCCAAGATTGAGAGTAACCTTGGGAGTTTATCCAGACTCAGAGGCCCCAGAAGTAGTAAAAGATCCAACTATTACTATAAGTCCGACAGCCGGTAATCCACAGTGTACGGACATTAACACAATCTGCTTTGACTGTACAAACATTGGAGATGCATGTTTAGATTATCCAGGTTGCGGACTCAAAGGCAATCAGTGCTTCTGCGGCACAGAGTGTCCTTAATATGTATGGATTGGATTAATTTTTCAAAATCTGAAGACGGCCGACTATCATTAGATTTTAGTTTGGCAGAGCCAAATGATTTAACTGGATTAGAAGCTTCTATTATCGCTGTAGAAAATATTGTAAAAAATTATCCAGGCCCTTATACATTATTTGCAAGCGGTGGCGTAGACAGTCAAGCGATGATATGGGCTTGGTTAAAGTCTGGGTATAAGTTTAATGTAGTCAGCTTTGAATATGAGGACAATTTTAATCAACACGATGTTTCTACTTTAAAACAATGGGCAGATATTAACAAAGTTGAAGTAGAATTTAGACCGTTTCAGGTTATGAATTTTTTATCTAACATGGAGAAATATGTTTTAGAATACGAATGTACTTCTCCTCATATATGTACTCACATGGCTTTTAGCGAAACTGTTCCCGAAGGCACTGTAGTTTATAGTGGCGAACCTATAAAAATCAAGTATCGTTCATGTGTTCTAAATTATACTATTTTGGGCCTATATAGATACATGAAGAAAAAAAGAAAAAACATGATTCCATTTTTCTTTATTCAAGATCCAGTTCAGTGTTATGGATTTTCAAATACTATACCAGAGAATAACCCAGACTCCTATATGTCCAAGTGCGAATTTTATAAGGCAAATGGATTTCCGGTAATCCCCCAATTGACCAAACTAAGCGGTTTTGAAATAATAAAAGATTTTTGTGATGAACATTATTCGCATCTGATAACTAAGGAAATAAAATTCAGACATCGAAATCAACCCAGCAAGCGAACGTTTGACTTACTATATCGATATAAATGGTTAGAAAAAATTCAATACACTGAGAGTCTAAAATATGTTTTTAAATAAGTTAAAAGAAAAGTTAGATCATGTAGCTAAAAAGGCAGAAGAGCAAATAGAATACATGACCTCAGATGAATCTGAAAAACGCATAGAAATTTGCAGATCCTGCGAACATCTCATTCCTTCAATAATGCAATGCAAAAAATGTGGATGTCTGATGAAATTTAAAACTCGAATTAAAACTGCTCGTTGCCCCGTTGACAAATGGTAATTTATGAAATCGTCGCAGATAAACGGACGCAGAAATTTTATTGAAGGATGGTACATTGATGAGAATCTGTGTGATTCGATTTTAGAATTATGCAAGGGAAAAAACAGATACAAATTTAATTCCTCTGTTAAATCATCACATCAAGGTTATCTATGCGCTCCTTTAAAAATATTATCTGAAAATTTACATAACCAATATATAGACAACCTTAATAAATGTATTAGCCTATATATAAAAGAATACGACTTCTTAAAAGAAATTTCCGAATTTGAAATACCTGAAAATTTTGTACAGGTTCAAATTTATGATCCAAATTATTTCTATAAAACTTTACACTGCGAAAACGACGGTACACCAAAGTTTCTAAATAGAACTATGGTTTTTATGACTTATCTTAACAGTATAGATGACGGCGGAGGAACAAATTTTCCCTATCAAAACTTATCACTAAAAGCAGAAAAAGGACTTACGGTGATTTGGCCAACATATTGGACACATCCACATGTTGGGGTAGTAACAAACGCAGAAAGAAAATATATCTTAACCGGATGGATAACTTGGAAAAGGTTGACCACTGAGGCTTAAGATTATATAATAAGATATAAGAACACCGGGTTTACACTTTTACCTTATAGAAAGTGGGTATTGCGATAACCATAATCGCGGGGTGCGTAAGATCTACCTCAAGGCCCGCTGTTCATGGGCGACTTGAAAGAATCTTAGGGTTAATGCCTACATGACCCAGAAGCGACGTAGGCTGGACAGGGTAACAACTCAGTCTGGGGCCAGGTGGTGCTGGTAGCCGGACACCTTTCTATACAAATTCCCCATTAATAATTTTTTTAGGAGGCTATTATGCCATCAGTGTGGTTAGTCAGTGACACTCATTTTGGTCACGAAAAAACCTGCACGGTGTTTAAGCGTGACGATGGTAGCCCCCTTCGTCCGTTTAGCAGTGCAGAAGAAATGGATGAGTTTATGATCAAGGCTTGGAACGAGCGTGTTAAGCCCAACGACAAGGTCTATCATTTGGGTGACGTTGTTATTAGCCGTAAGTTCTTAAGTGTGTTAGGCCGTCTTAACGGAGACAAGGTTCTTATTCGTGGCAACCACGATATCTTTAAGTTAGAGGATTACACTCAACACTTTAGAGACGTTCGCGGATACCACGTTATGAACGGACTTATCCTTAGCCACGTGCCTGTTCACACAGACAGTCTTGCTCGTTTTGGTGCTAACATTCACGGTCATCTTCATGCTCACAGAGTTATGAAGGCTCGTGGTGTTGACGCAAAGACAGGTGAGATTCTTTACAGCAATGAAATTGATCCTCGGTATCATTGTGTCTGTGTTGAACAAACAGACTTTGCTCCTATCCTGTTTGAAGACGTTCTCAAGCGTATTATAGCGGAAGGTGGTACAGTCGGTTTCCGTAATGGAAATGGCCCCGTAGTAATGTAAGGAGTTGCCCTTGCATAAAGTTATCTATGCCCATACTTTGGATGGGGTGCTTGCACAATACCAACGCAGTTATAAGGACTGGTTAGTTGATAGATGGTTAGAAGATAACTGCAAGGGTAACTATTACCATAGCCCGGGTTGGACTACGGAAAAGTTTATCGAATTTGAAGATAGCAAAGATGCTGTTATGTTTGCTTTGAGGTGGTCGTGAAACCCTGTGAACTACAACAAATGTTGAGCCGAGAATGGAAAGAACAGGGCCAGTATAAATCATGGTATCCTAATCCAGAAGCAAGATTCGTCACAGGCAATCCCGTATATGACGCACAGCTTCATCGTGTACTGGTTGAATATGGCGTAGAAATAGACATGAATCCAAGATTCACCAGCATTGAAGGCTATCGTGTTATTGATGAACAAAAGTTTTTGATGTTTATATTGAGGTGGGCGTGAAGATTGAAAAAACTATTAGATTGCGTGATAGACAAAGGATTCATGTAATAGGTCCAATTTATCCACGAGAACTACATGAATACATGAGTGCGTATAATTCAGACGCCTATGTATATGAATGGGACTATCAACAACAAGCACACTATGCCATGCGAAAATTCATACGAGATAATTATCCTGAATTATCACAATGGTTAACCGTGAATAATTGCGAAACAACCAATTGGGTAGACCCCGACATATTCGAAGTGTTACCCAATACTCAAATGAACTTTTCTTGGGGTATTGGCTTCAAACCCGATGATCCTATAGAAACTATTTTTGTATTGAGGTGGACATGATGTTCAGTCCTTATTACTATGAGCATTTTGGAGCAAAGGTGAGTTTAAAGTTTGTCAACAAGATATGGTGGCTTTTAATGCCTGGCGTCACTGTTAAGGTAAAGTGGCCTACAGGGTGGGTAGTATTACACGATTCGCCGGACGGAAGCCGAGTATCTGTCGATAGTGCTGATCCCAACGATCATTATCGTCCCTGGATGGAAAAGAATGTTGGCCGTCAAGGGTGGGATTGGGATTGGTGTATGCAGGATAACGATATTGCCGAAAATCGTCTTACTATCAAGTTTCGGCAAGCCAAAAGAGAATGGGCCATTATAGCGGCCTTGAAGTGGGGTTAATAAATCCAATTAGCTGTGTTAATGGTAAGCGGATCTGTATAACCACATCTCCAAAAAGCCCAGGCCCGCTCTTTGCAATGCCAGCATAGCTTACACGGAACCATATTTGGAACTTCGCAGGAATGACTGATAGTTATCAGATCCATAAGTTCCATATCAATGCAGGCCTGAACTATTTTGTCTTTGGCAAGAAACAACCAGGGCTGTTTAACTTTGGGATGATTAATTAATCTACGCTTAGGTCCATTTGGCACTTCACCGGGAATTAATGTATCTGCTAATACAAAAACATCTGTGTCATCATTGCCTGCTTCTATAATACCGCTGGCAATATGAAGACTATGGTGTAACTGATCGCTACCAACTTTGTTTATTGTTAAATCTGTGTCAAATTCATTGTTTATGTAGTCCACTACTCTTTGAGCAAATATCATACTTTGGTTTGGACGTTCGACAGTATAAACCTTGAATTGATTTTCGGTTCCAAAATCTAAACTGTATTTGTGGAACAGATAAAGCATTAGTCCGCTATCCAGACCTCCGGATACGAAAACTCCAATCTTCTTGTGATTTTTGACAATATGTTGTATACTATCCAATAACATTGAGATATTTACTCTCCGTAGTTCAATGGATAGAACGATTCCCTCCTAAGGAATAAATCTCAGTTCGATTCTGGGCGGAGAGGCCATTGACAATTAACCGGTTTTACCTTATAATAAGTTTATGAAGACAGCAATTGTAATTTTAACTTTATTGTTAGCCGGTTGTTCTACAACAGGACAGCGTGTTCTTTCTTCGCACGAAGTTAGCATCATTCCAGTTGACTGTCTTAACCGCAAAGAATTAACCAATTATTTGGAACGGCAAATACAGGTAGCATATGAAATTCGAGCACAAGACAGCCAAATCAATGTTATCAAACACAAACTTTGGGAAATTCGGACTCTGTGTAGTCTTGCTTAACTTAGTTGGTTGTGCTGGTTATCACAGCGTACACCGACCAACTATAGAAGAGCTCACAAGGTTCAAACCAAATTGTGAAATAGCCGAACAACAACTGATTTATTTGAAAAGCCTTAAGCCAACTCAAGATGAAATGAATTGGGCTAACAGCCAAGTCCAGATATTTGGAAAGTTAAGCAAAGAATATACAGCCAACAGAGACGTAGGCAACGGTAGGTACACATATATCATCAACGAAAATATTCGGGATCTTTATAAGCAATGTACAAAAAGATTTTAACTTTAGTCTGTGTCTCCGTTATGGCACCTGTTATGGCCAAGGATTGTGTTCTCCAACAACGCACTACTACAACTAACGCAGGCCAGATCACCGAAATCCGTAATGTTAACTTTGACGTTCTCAATCTGGATCATGGTCGAAAGAAATGCATGGTAAGGTTGGACGGATTGGTTAAAGGTCAGTGGCTTCGTAGCTATGGAGAGCATACATACGAGCACGAGCCAAATAAAGTTGGTTGCGGTATAGCATCTGAAGTGGCTAAAAACAATTTGCTCTTGCGCCTAAATGAGTCTACAATAAAAACTGAAAGTGTAGTTGTTTGTAGAGATGACCAAAAACCTAAAATGGTTAGTACGCAATTGGGTAATATCGTTGACGACATTACGCAACTTCGACCGCATCCTACATATCAACGCACATTTTACCATAATGGGCAAGAGTGTCGTTGGTTCGTTGAAATGAATTGGACTGGTGCTAATCTACAACCTATTAATGGTATTGTCTGTAAGCTCAATCCGAGGCAATGGATAGTTGTAGATAAATTTTAACACACAGAAAGGCACAGTATGAAGAATTTCTTTATAGGCACGATTTTTGGCATTATCGTTTCTACAGTTGGATTCACTGGTATCGCTCGTATGGCAGATAGCGGTGTACAAAAAGTTCAAGAGATCACTAAGGAGGCAGCAAAATGAAACTCAAAGTTATTGCATTAGCCATTTCTACATTAGGACTAACTGCCTGCGAAACAATGCAAGCCAAGAAAGAAGAGCCTAAGGTACAGGTCAAGGAACGTATTGTAGAAAAGATTGTTTACAAACAACCTTCAAACATTGTTGTAGAATCTGCACCTGCTTGGATGTATAAGATTCCCAAAGAGCCAGGTGTGGTCTTTGCCAGTGCCAGTTCTCGCAGTCAAGATTACTCTATGGCTATGGAGAAGGCTAAGACATTGGCACAGGCTAAGATTGCCGAAATGTTGGGCACTAAGGTAGACAAGCAAACAAAAATTTTCCAAACTGACAAGAACGGCAACTATAGTGATAGCAGTCAAACCGCTATTCGTAAAAGCATCGAAGATGTAAACCTCTTAGGGGTAGAAGTTGTTGACATGAAGGTCTTGTTAGAAGGTCCTAATATCTATCGTGCATTTGTTCTAATGGGGTTGAAACTTGAAGAACAAAAGCCAGAAGTCAAAGAAGAAGCTAAGAAAGAAATTGACGAAGAAACAAAAGCCTTTGACGAACTTGGTAAGAAAAAGCCTGAGCCTAAGAAAGAACAAGTCAGTAGTAACGGAGTTATTGTAACCCCTGTGGCCAGCTTGGATCGTAGTCGCATGGTTGTGAATACGATTAGCGACCAGTCAGTTAAAGATCGTGTTAACGAAGTTCTTAAGGATCCAAATGCTGTGGTAATTAATGCCACAGTTAGGTAATTAAAATATCTGGCCATAGTTCAACGGATAGAACAAGGGTCTTCTAAACCCTAAATCCAGGTTCGATTCCTGGTGGCCGGGCCAACTTATATGAAAGATAAATTTAAGCAATTATACATGGATTGGGCTAACCGAGTTTCTGAACTCAGTCATGCCAGACGACTGCATGTAGGTGCTGTAATTGTCAAAGATGATACTGTTATCAGTTACGGCTACAACGGTATGCCCGCAGGTTGGGATAACGATTGTGAAGATAAAGAATGGATGGATGTAGATGCAGGCGGATGGCGTGAGCCGCATGAAATTGAAGAACGTTGGCCTTACACAGAATATAACGAAGATGGTGAAGAAGAATATCGCTATCGTTTGGTAACCAAACCAGAAGTTCTTCACGCAGAAAGTAATGCGATCGCAAAACTTGCCAAAGGCACAAACAGCGGTCTGGGTGCAGATATTTTTATTACACACAGCCCTTGCTTAGAATGTTCTAAACTAATATACCAATCTGGTATTAGCCGTGTGTATTATAGACATTCATATCGTGATGAATCTGGAATTAACTTTTTGACTAAGTCGGGCATTAATGTAGAAAAAATAGAATGAGAATTGGTATAATTGGTCATACTGGTCTGTTAGGTTCTGCACTTACAGAAGAATTTTCCAAAGATCACGAAGTCATTGGAATGAGTCGTTCCACTGGTTACGACTTAAGAAAGAATGTATATCCTATTTTAGAAGTTTGCAAAACCTGTGATATAGTGTTTAATAACGCTCATGCAGATACTGCTCAGGGAAAAATAATCACAGGTCTTGCAGATACAAAAGTAACTTTGATTACATCAGGAAGTATTGCGGCAGATTACAGCATCAACAGATATTGTGGCGAAAAGAAAATAATCGAATTCATGTTTAAAAAAGCCAAACCACAGTATCCTAATCGATGCCTATTGCTTAAAATGGGATACCTCGAAGGCGCCAAAGAAAACTTAGGCTTCACCCCTATTAAGATAAGTACTGTCGTAGACAGCGTCAAATTTTGGTTAAGCAATACCAGAATAACGGTGATCGAATTTGACAATTTAAGATAAAGGATTTATTATGTTTGTTAGTGAAACACATTTAAGAACGTTGGCCAAGACTGTGGGCTATCGAATCTGTTCAATTTTGCTTACAATGGCTATTACTGCCATCATGGGAGGCAGTGAAGGTCAGGTTGCGGCAATGGGAGTTTTTGCTCTTGTGCTTGGCAGTGCAACTTACTATCTACATGATAGAGCATGGCTGTTTACTGGCTGGAACAGAGATGGAACTGGTGTAGACTCTAATGTTCGAATTATTGTTAAAACCGTTGTTTATCGTATCATTGTATTGGCAATGACGTTTACTATTGCAAAATTTGTTTTGGACGGTAGCACACAGACTGCGGCAAAATTTGCTATTGTAATGTTAATTGCAAATGCTATAATGTATTTTGTATGGGAAAAGATCTGCAACTATGTAAATTGGGGTAGATTTGTTAAAGAACCTAAAGAAGAAACAGAAACAGCAAACGTATGAGTAAAGGCTCTCGAGCACGACCATATAGCGTCAATCTAAAAACATTTGACGCTAATTGGGATGCAATATTTGGAAAAAACAAAATGACAGAAAACAAACCCAAAGGTACCTGCGGCTGTGGCCGTTCTCCTACAGGCAACTGCTGTGGATGGCATGCTTTATCTGAAGAGCAGTATCAACAACGCAAAGAAGAATACGAAACTGGCAAAGTTGATCTTCAAGGTAAGCCCACCTGAAAATGGTAGACTCTGGCTAAATATTGCTGGAGGTCTACCATTATGCCATCTGGATACAAGGGAACTTATAAAACTTATAATTGCTTAAACTGCGGTAAAGAAAATCGTTGGGGTAATAGCAAAGTAAACAAATTTTGCGATAATAACTGCCAGAGAAAATATACCTGGGAGTTTATTACTAAACCTAAAGTTGAAAGAGGGGAATGTACACATAATTCAAGAGCGCCAAAGCTTTACATAATTGAAAAATTTGGCGACAAATGCTTTGAATGTGGACAAGAAAACTCTTGGAATAATAAGCCTCTTAAGCTACAATTAGATCATATTGACGGAGATAGTGATAATAATTTCCCAAGCAATTTAAGATTACTTTGTCCTAACTGCCATAGTCAAACAGAAAACTTTGGCAGTAAAGGAAAAGGTAGTAGATACAAAAAGATAACTAAAAGAAATAGCTATTTGAGAGAATATAAGGGTAGTTGAGCAGAGAGGTTATGCACCTCCCTTACAAGGAGGACGATGTTGGTTCGAGTCCAACACTACCCACCAAAAACTATGAATAAGTTCCAAAAAGGCGATAGAGTTAAAATTGTAATCAAAGATAAAAAAGTCTTTGGCACACCAGGCACCGTAACTAATGTTGAGGGTCAATGTGTGGAAGTAAGATTAGAACTTTGGTCGCGTTGGGGAACTTATTCAGAATACTTTCCTCTTTGGTTTGCTAATGACCAAATAGAAAAATTATCCTCGGATTAGTTCAGTCTGGTTAGAATGCCTGCTTTGGGAGCAGGAGGTCGAGAGTTCGAATCCCTCATCCGAGACCATTTTATTGTAAGGTAAGTTATGCCTCTTTATGAAACTACTGTAAAAACACCCCAAGGTGAAGAGAAGAAAAGGGTTTATGCAGATAATCCTCAAGAAGCTAAAAAGCTTTTTGAACAACTCTACGGTGGACCCAGGGCAGTTCCTTACATACCAAAAATCGTGCCAAGTTAATCAGAGGTCTAAATGAGATTAGAAGGTTTTGTCGAAAAGGGTTGGGGTCATGAACTAATTTGGGCTACCAACGACAAGTATTGTGGTAAGCTGATGAAGTTTAATACTGGTGCCAAATTCAGTATGCATTTCCACAGCGAAAAAGATGAAACATGGTATGTCCTTGATGGTAAGTTTATTGTAAGATGCATAGATACAAAAACTGCCTCCGAATATGAAAAGACTCTGTTCCCCGGAGATACATGGCATAACCCTCCATTGCTTCCACATCAGGTAATCTGTTTGGAAAAGGGCACTATTATCGAAGTAAGCACTCCAGACAGTGTTGAAGATAATTATAGGGTTCAACCAGGTGACAGTCAAGCACACAATAATCGAAGATAGTAGTCCTTACTATATAAGATTCACTCACGACGGGATTAAAGACCTGTTAGATTATTGTCACCAACATGTTCCCGATTTATCTAACATTAAGGTTTTTCAACACTATATCTTTCCTTGGGAACAAAGTCAAAAAATTCTTAGTCTTGTTCCTGCGGCCAAGCTTATTCCCTTTCAACAAGATAGGGTCAGCCTTTTTATCACCGCACCCGGTTATGCTTATACTGCTCACAAAGACGGAGCCAATCATAGGTTTAGTTTAAACTATACAATTAGGGTGTTAGATAATAAGTGTGTAACAAGTTGGTATAGCGACGATGATCTAAAAGACTATCAAATAGATACTGTCTATAATAATTGGAGCAGAGAAATAGAAGGCTTTGATAAGGAAAAGCACAAACCTGTTAAAACAATGGTAGCTAAACCTTATGAAGGTATCTTAGTTAACACCGATATGTGGCACAATTGGGATAATTCAGGTAGCAACAATTATAGAATTGTGTTAACATTAAGACATAAGAGTCCGGCAAATAATTATTTCAATGATGTAAGAAAAATATTGTTCGGATATTAAATACACATATTAAAATGCGGGTGTAGCTCAGTTGGTAGAGCACTTCCTTGCCAAGGAAGATGTCGTCGGTTCGAACCCGATCACCCGCTCCAGAAAGGTTTAAAATGGCAAGAATTACCAGTCAAAAAGCAGTTGAAAAAGTTGGCAACAGATTTGATCTTATTCTGATTGCATCTGCTCGAGCGAGAGAAATTAGCCGTAAAAAAATTCCAAGTAAAAACACTCCTTGCATCCAAGCATTGCGAGATGTTGAAAACGGCATAGTTGGTAGAGAATACCTACGTAAAATTCGTTAACGGTCCTTAGTTCAACGGATAGAATGCCGGGCTTCGAACCCGGAGATATGGGTTCGATTCCTGTAGGACCGGCCATTAAAATAAATACACGCATAATGACACAGAAAAATGCTACATGTAATAAATTCTCTTACAGATCCATTAATTAAATTAGTTCAGGACGATCCCGTTCGCCCCTATATCCCTGTAGAATTTAGAGTATCAAACAACAATGAAATCTTTGTACTAATAGACGAAACTCCTTTATCGGTAGTCTGTGTCACTTACAAAGATTATGTTCCCATAGATGAAAACCAATTATTGCCAGTAAGTGAAATACCTACCACAGCAGTTTTCTATACTATTTGGAGTTACAAGTCAGGTGCTGGCCGTAAACTAATTAGAGAAGCTAAATCTCATATTGAGTCAAATAAGCCTCAAATTAAAAAATTTATTACACTTAGCCCTAAGACTGAAATGGCGAGAACGTTTCATTTGCGAAATGGAGCCAGTGTGCTCAAAGAAAACGAGTGTTCAGTCAACTACGAGTACCATTGAGCACTTAGCATTGGCATCGCTTGTTTCAGTAGATTGCCAATTGCCCAGCAACTTAAAACCAACTGCACTATAAGTAGGCCAGCTTGTTTGTCTTGGAAAAGACCAAACAATCTTGGCCTTTTCTTTTCTCGCTTGTTCAATTGCGGCGTTCAATAAAACTTGTCCTATGCCCTTGCCTCGATATTCCGGATTAACATATAATCCTCGAGATCTGTAGGAACCGTCACAGCACATATGACCGCTGTTTACTCCCACTAAGGTAGAGTCGACAAAGTACCCAAAAAACGATGGTTCAAATTTTGAATTGTCCATATCTGGGCCTTCCAGCATCATGTGACTTATCTTTTCAATTGGGCTAATTCGATTAGGCCACAGCTCAGTGATCCAAATTAATGATATGTGGCGCCAAGTAATGTTTTGAAGCATGAACTATTTAAGAACCCTTGACAAAGACAGATAATTAATTTATAATTAAATGTGGCTGTGAGGGGAATTGGCAGACCTCTGCCTTTATGGCAGGATGGGGCACAGGACTTAGTCGAAGTGCTTTTGTAGGTTCGAAGCCTACCAGCCACACCAAAAAGATTTTAGTAATAGAATAAAAAGAATAATTAAGAATACGCCCCGGTGACGGAATTGGTATACGTGTCGGTCTTAGAAGCCGAATTTTAGGAGTTCGAGTCTCCTCTGGGGCACCATATAATAATAACAATGAGCTACGAACGTAGAATAGAACTTATAGGGTTGATTAGACAACGCACACAAGGTAAAGTTTACCAAGGCCCATTCAAAGGCATGACTGTGCTTCCAATATGGAGTTGGGGTGACGGTGATGTAGGCGGAAAGTTGTTAGGTCTGTATGAGTGTGAGTTGTTTCCATACATTGAAGAAGTCATAGCTAATAAACCGGATGTAACAATGAACATTGGTTGTGCAGAAGGTTTTTATGGTTTAGGAATGGCATTAAGAACAGGCGAGCTGTCGGTTCTATTTGACGTAGCTGAGCAGGCAATTGGCATTGCAAGAGAAAATGCCAGTGTTAATAAATTGAATAATATTCATTTTTTAAATGACTGCACCTACGAAAATTATTCGTACTACCTTAACAAATATAATCGTCCATTTATTTTTATGGACTGCGAAGGTGCAGAAGTAGACATACTTGATTATAACAAACTTCCAGAACTAACTAAGGCTACTATAATGGTAGAATGCCACGACTGTAACAGGGCAGGCATAACTGAAACACTGTTAAGTAGATTTAAAGATACTCATAAGATTAAACTTATTAAACAGGGAAGTAAAAATCCCTATTTAGATATTACTACGGATTTTAGTGATTGGGATAAAATGCTTTTAAGCTGTGAGTTTAGACCCAGCACTATGTGGTGGCTATACATGGTACCACAAAATCAAACAACAGATTATATACAGAGTTAAATAGATCAGCGCCGCTTTAGCTCATTTGGTAGAGCAACGCACTTGTAATGCGTAGGTGGTCAGTTCGAATCCGACAAGCGGCACCATTTTAACATATCTATCATGCTCGATACAATCTGCGAAGTATTAAAACTAAGTTACCAAAAGGGATGGATCTCGACCAGAGACGGTAACGCATCCTTTAGACGTGCTACAGAAAATCATATGTACATCACACCAAGCGGTGTACGTAAGCAACATCTCTATCCTGAGTTGTTTATCAAATTAAAATTTACCCAACAAGAAGAAACGCAGATTAAGCGTGACATCAAAATGCCTTGGGAAAATGTTCAAAGAATTGAGGACGACTTCAGCGTTAACGCTATCGGGCTTAACCCCAGCGGAGAATTGCCATTACATTATCTATTACAAAGAAACATAGATAAGAATAGAGTAGTGTTGCATCTTCATCCAACCTATATTATCAGTGCTATGTATGCTGGTTTAGACCTACAATACATTGCACAAGAATTTCCAGAAATTAATAGGTATTCACGTGTAGGTCCATCTGTTCCACAAATAGCTCCAATTAGCGGCTCATTAGGACTCGCTGTTGAAGAAGCTATGAAGGATGCTGATATTGTTGGCATGGATAGACACGGAGTGGTTGCTACGGGTCAAACAGCTTGGGAAGCTTTCGAACATATCGAACGTTTAGAACATGTTTGTCAAATTGTATTAGGTGCTAATCTATGAGAAAAATTTATGATTGTTTTACGTTCTATAATGAATTTGATTTATTAGAACTAAGGCTTAGCGAGCATTACGATTATGTCGATAAGTTTGTAATATGTGAAGCTAACAAAACACATCAGGGTAGAGACAAACCTTTCTTCCTTGAGGAGAATTGGGATAGGTATAAAAAGTTTCACGATAAAATCATTCATATCAAAGTCACTGATATGCCAACTCATCCCAACGCATGGGTATTAGAAAACTATCAAAGAAACTGTTTATCTCGAGGATTAGGCGATGCTCAAGATAACGACATCATTGTCATATCAGATTGTGATGAAGTTATGCGAGCTGAAACTTTTGAACTGATGCGAGAAGATGACCAGCATTTGCTTTGGATCTGTAGAGCTCCGTTATTCTATTTCAAGATTAACTATATAATGGTTAAGCCTAAGAGCTATTGGGTAAACGCAATGGCAGTGGTTAAAAAGAACTTTACAACGCCCCAAGAAATTAGAAACTTAACTCATTGGGCCAGTGCTCAAGTAGAGGACTTTGCTAACGACCAAGTTATGACCATTCAACACGCAGGTTGGCATTTTACATATCTGGGTAACACAGATCATGCAAAGAATAAATTGCTAAACTTTGCACATCAAGAATCAAACTATCTTGCAGACACTATTGACATAGATGCATTTATGAAACTTAAAAAAGGTATTGATCCTAACAATCCTAATGAAAGTTTTGAAATTATCGAATTAGATGATTATTTCCCAGAAGCAGTATTAGCCGATAAAGAAAAATACAGCGCCTATATTGCCAACGGAGAGTCTGTAAACATTAAAAACTTTGTTCCAAGTTGGGAGTAACATGACACAAAAATTTAGATTTCACATTCTTGGTTTACCGCATACAGTAACCAGTAAAGAATATAACGCCTGTGCTTACACACAAAAGGTATTGAAATTTGGTAAGATGATGAAAGACCGTGGTCATTATATTATTCATTACGGTCACGAGGAAAGCGATCTTGTCTGCGACGAACACGTAACAGTTTCGACCAACAAGGATCTGGAAATTGCCTACGGTACATATGACTGGCGGAAAAACTTCTTTACCTTCAATGTAAATGATCATGCTTATCAAACATTTTATGCCAATGCAATTAGAGAAATTGCCAAGCGTAAGCAACCTAAAGATTTTATCTTGCCGTTCTGGGGTTCAGGTGTTCGTCCTATTTGCGATGCTCATCCAGATTTAATTTGCGTAGAACCTGGTATTGGATATGCAGGCGGCCATTGGGCACGTTGGAAGATCTTTGAAAGTTATGCTATCTATCATGCCTACTATGGCATGGAAGCTGTAGGAACTTGTAAGCAGGATTGGTACGATGCTGTAATTCCTAATTACTTTGACACGGACGATTTTGAATATTCAGAAGATAAAGAAGATTACTTCTTATACCTTGGTCGCGTTTATTCTGGCAAAGGCACACACATTGCTATTGAAGTAACCAAAGCAATTGGAGCTAAACTTAAAATTGCTGGACAGAATAACTTAGCCAGCATGGGCTATGATAAAACACCCGATCACGTTGAGTTCATAGGTTATGCTGATGTACCTACTCGTAAGAAACTTATGAGCAAGGCCAAGGGTGCATTTGCCCCCAGTATGTATGTAGAACCCTTCGGTGGTGTTCAAGTTGAAATGTTGTTGAGCGGCACTCCAACAATTACCACGGACTGGGGTTCTTTTACTGAGAATAACGTTCACGGTGTAACTGGATATCGTTGTAGAACATTTGATCAGTTTAAGTGGGCCGCTGAAAACATTGATAAAATTAAACCAATTGATTGCCGTAACTTTGCTGTAAGCAACTTCAGCTTTGAACGAATTGGACCAATGTATGAAGAATACTTCCAAATGGTTTACGATGTTCATAACGGCAACGGATGGTATGAGCCTCACCCAGATAGACAAAACTTAAATTGGTTACGTAAGTTTTACCCACCGATGGACCAACTATGAAACGCAGGAAAAGAATAGTTTTTTACTTTGAACCAAATTGGGCATTTGGTGTAGTTCACTACGAACTCTGCAAATACCTTTGGGATGAAGGATTTGATTGTAAATTATTACCTTGGAATAAAAGTTACACAAGAGAGGAAATGTGGGAACTTAACACCACCACAGATCTGTTTGTAACTACTCCGCACGGTTGGCGATTCCTTGGTTACGATTATCAAACTGTTCGCCCCGAGCAATGTGCTATTATCAGTCATGCCAAGTTAGACATGACGGAACTTATTCACTATCACGGACTTGGCGATTTTGATAAGTTTTATAGTTACAGCGCAGTCAGTGATTGGTTAATTTCGGTGGGCAAAGAGCTCGGAATTAATAGAGAAACTAATTTAACACCTGTGGCTATTAATACTAATGCATTTCATAGCCCTGTAAATGATTGTCTAAGAACTGTAGGATACACAGGGTCTTTCCATCAAGAAACAGAATTTAGCCAAGCTCAAATTCAAAGTGATTTAGCACAGCCTAAGTATCACAAGAGAGGTTGGCTTGTTAAGAAAGCTGTTGAGCGTACCGGATTGGGGTTTGAAGTAGCACAGCCCTATCATAATTCTTATATTACTATGCCCGGTTTCTATAGAAAAGTAGACTGCATTATAAGTGCAAGTACAGAAGAGGGTGCAGGACTGCCTATCTTAGAAGGCGGTGCCGCGGGCAAGCTGATTATCAGTACACCTGTAGGCCACTTTCGAGAAAAAGTTGGAGCACTGGGCGGAGAAGAAGTTCCAATTCCAGAGGAAGAATTTATCGAAAAAACGGTTGAAATACTCGAATACTACAAAGCTAATCCTGTAAAATATAGAGAAAGATGCCAACAAATTCAAGAACATGCACAAACTTATGATTGGCAACATGTTATTGATAAGTGGGTAGCTGTTCTAAAATAAAGTAGGTATATAACCTCACTTTTAGATTAGATAACTAAATTTGAAGCGTGAGGTTCATATGGTAAAATCCAAAAACTACGATTGGTCTGCTTTAGATAGGCAATTGTTAGTAGGGTTTCAAAACTTTGCCAAGTGTCACATAGTTGAAATTTCACATACGCCTTCATCATTTGTTAGCATATTCAGAAAGCTGTTTAGATATTTTGAAGTGCCGATAAATGTAAGGCTCAAAAAAGATCCCACAAACAAAATAAACGACATCTGCGTAGGCGGCACTTATTACGCCTACGACGACAAGGATGGCCGCAGATCAATCAATTTAGAATTTTTCTTTAATCCGGATTGTAAAATAGTCAAGGTAACCCTCAAAAGATTTAAAGAAATTATTAATTTGGTTGCAGATACTATATTACACGAAATGATCCATATGAGGCAATGGCGTAGAAGAAACTACAAAGCCATACCTGGATACGAAAGTTCTGCGGCTTTTGCCTCAAAACGTAAAGAGCAAAATTATCTCGGGCATCCCGATGAGATAGATGCATATGCTTTTAACATTGCCATCTATCTAAACACTAAATTAAAAAGAGAAAGAGACATAGTCAATTATCTAAACAGAGACACCAGTGATAAACGTTTAGCAATGAACTCATATATTTGGTATTTGAGAACATTTGATAATAATCATAATCATAAGGTTATTAAAAGGCTAAAGAAAAAAATAATATATTACCTACCCAATGCTAAACTTGGGAAACCCTATAAAACAAGCGACTGGTTAAAATGAGAAAGAAAAAAATAAAAACATTCAATTGCTCACCCAAGTTGAATAAGCCTGTAATTATTCCGTCAAGAAAAGATACACTGCCTATCTTAGAAGAACTGAGAGAAGAAATAGTTAATAAATTTTTACCCGCAGAAGAAGTTGTACAAATAGTTGGAGTACACATTGGTCAAAGATTTAATGTAACAGTTAAACATGCCACCAGTGCTCAAGTAGAACAAAACGATATGGATTTCAGTTCGTTCTATGATGGTGGATTAGATGAAGTTAATGAAGTTCCAATTGAAATATATATTGTAACTAATCCCTTGCAAGAGATTATGATCTTAGATGAGAAAGCGTTTAACATCATTATCAGAAAGGTAGCGGATAATTTGGCACATGAATGTATTCACATGTACCAATATCGTAGCAGGGATTTCTTAGAGGTTGGTCCATTTTATGTCAAGGATGATATTACCGAAGAAGAAGAGGAACAACTGTATCTAAGCGATCCAGATGAGATTAATGCCTATGCCCACAACATCGTCAATGAGCTTTTAGAAAAATCAAACTTTGAAGACGTAAAAGTTAAACTGACTCAAGTTGATAAAATTAAGTTAGAAGACAGTGTAAATCTTTGGGCATATGTCAAAGCCTTTAATAAGGAAACCACACATCCTGTTATGAAAAGGCTCTTGAAAAAAATCTACCAAAAGTTAGTAGAACACTCTAAAAACTCTTGACATAATCCTCAAGTGATCATAATATAGTATTATGATTACCTCAGAGCGCAATTCCATTCGATGCATCAAGTCCGGTGATCCTAAGTTTACCATAGTAAGCGGGATCACCCTGGCTCATAGGGCAGGATTTGAAATAAGCGATCGTTGTCCAAATGAGTATATGTGGATCATACAGAAATGTATCGAGAATGGCTGGATTAAACCTGTAGCCTACATGACAGACCGTGAAATGATGATATCAGGATTACTAAATGACTAACTTTATTGTAGATTTAGATGTTCGCTATACTTTCGAAGTAGAAGCCGAATCAATGGATCAAGCCGTACATGACGCAAGCAGGTTTTTTGAAACTATGAAACGCTCATGGGGTGAAGGCCAAAATGTTACGTGGATGGACACTGAAATTATTAAAGAACGTGTATCCACAATCAATAATTCCTGATTCCACAGGTAAAAACACATAAATTAAGATAATAACAATAACAAGGATCTTATGAAAGTCAAACCTAAGTTTAATGTAAAGCCTGCACAGTCTAAGCCGCAGGCTCAACAACCACAGCGTCCAGCGCCACAACAATTTCCGCAAGGCCAAGGACAGAAACCGCCTTCTATCATGATTGCGGTTCCAGCAATGGAAATGGTAAATGCTGAGTTTGCACAACATCTTGCTATGGCGGCTGCTAACATGGTTGCTAATGGTATTAAGATTAACTGTGCATTCAACATTGGATCAGTGATTACTATTGCTCGTAGAAACCTTGTAGATATTTTCCTTAAGAGTGACTTCGACTATATTTGGTGGGTAGACTCTGATATGAAGTTCCCCATCGATACACCTTTGCGTTTGCTAAGTCGCGGCAAAGATATTGTTGGTTGTAACTATCGACGTCGTCGTTTCCCCAATCCTAACTTTACAGGAATGTTAGGAAACAGCGGTCAATTCCGTGAGTTTCAAACTACTGATCAAAGTCCTCCCATGGAGTTGATTGATGTTCTACCTCATGGTTTAGTTTTGGTGCATCGCAGGGTATATGAAACTATTCCGCATCCGCACTATCTGCAAGAATATATTCCTTCAATGAATCTCGAAATTGGGGAAGATATCTACTTCTGTCAACAAGCTCAAAAAGCAGGCTTCCAAGTCTGGTGTGATCAAGAGCTTAGTAGAGAAGTAGCACACATTGGTATTTTCCATTTTAATTACAACCTTTCAGTCCCACAGTAACAGGATAAATATATGAACTTTGAAGCTATTGAACTTCGTCAAGTTAAGAACGGAATTATCGTTCTTCTACGAACTGAAGACGAAGAAAGCGAATACGTTTTTGACACAACCCGCAAGGCTTTAAAGTTTGTTAAAGACCTGCTGGAAGGAAAATTAAATCAATGAGAGTATTAGTTACCGGTGGTTGCGGCTTTATTGGAAGCCACGTTGCAAAACTCCTGAAACAAAAAGGGCATCAGGTAATCATTGTCGATAAAGATGCTCTTGAAAGACCATGGACGGAGCCATTGGGCGGCGCCATAATGATCCCGCAAGATCTAAACAATGATTTTTCTTTGTTTTACTTGTTTGAAAAACACAAGTTTGATGCTGTTATACATCTTGCGGCTACCAGTGCTGTTGGCGAAAGTATTTGGCAACCATTGGATTACTGGGAAAACAATGTAGGTTCTACTGTTAATGTTTTACGTTTATGCGAACGTTTTAATATTACCAAGTTTGTATTCAGTTCGACCAGCAGTGTTTATGGTACAGTTGACGAAGCTGATTTACCCACTGCTGAAACACACCCACTTAATGCAGGCACAAGTTACGGTTCAAGTAAAATTGCCTGCGAAAAAATGCTACGTGATGTAGATAGGGCACATGGTATCCGTAGTGTTTCTTTACGCTTCTTTAATGCAAGTGGTGCGGCACCTGATGGTAGCATTGGTGAGTTTAGAGATTCCCCAAGCCACTTAATGGAAAATATCCAAGCATACTTAGAAGGTAGTTCTTCACAGTTTGTAATTAACGGTGAAGATTATTCTACACCAGACGGTACTACTATTAGAGATTATACTCACGTTTGGGATATTGCCGAAGCTCACGTAAAGGCTCTCGAGTACTTAGACACAGGTGGCACTACTGATGCATTTAATATTGGTGCTGGCGTAGGCAAGAGCGTTAAAGAAGTTTTAGCCGAATTTGAAAGACAGTTGGGCAGAACTATTCCTTATACAGTTGGTCCACGACGTGTTGGCGATATTGCTCGCAATTTTGCAAATATTACTAAGGCTCAACAGGTATTAGGTTGGACTCCACAATACAGCGATCTTGCTACGATAGTGCAACATGCTCTGGCCTGGTATGCAAGCCCGCTTTATCAAGAATTATTAGATGAAAAAAGAAATCAATCTTAAAGACACAGTTTGGATTCATTTAGGAGAAAGTTCCCTTGTTGAGGGAAGAGTAGTAGAAATAATTGATTTCGCTCATTTGAATGAGGGTCATAGTCCCGATAGGGAATTTTATGTAATTGAAATCAAAACTGGTATAGACGATATCTACGAAGTACGAGATTACGAACAGATCAGTTTAACTGCTCAGGGACCTATTAATGGTTTCAAATTTGTAGACGATGTTAAAAAGGCTCGTAGGTACTTACGAAAGGTAGGAATTAAAATTCCTGACTATAGAGAAGATGAATACGAACCGACTCCAGAAGAAATAACAGCCGCTATTGAACGTAGCCAACAGGCTACCAAACATCAAGCTCTTAATCTCCAAAGAGACCCTAAACCTAAAAAACGATATTATCGTAAAAAGAAACAAGCCACAAATTGAGAGCCGATCCTTGGTTAAATATGCTCCAAAATATAGAACCGTCATATGATGACATAGTACATATTATGGAAAAAGGTCCACAATATATTGCTCAAAAAACAAAGAAGGGCAAAAACAAATGGGCCTTAACTATAGTAGAAAAACAATACGAGTTTATTGTCTATAGTACAGGTGACCAAAATAAAATGCAGGAAATAATAGATTGGGTAACTGATCAACTTGCAAACGTCAAAGACGCCCATCGTAGCGCCTACGATCAATGGTATTTCAAAAAAGAAAAAGATATAGATGTCTTTATAACTTTTTATAACTTGAAATGGGCAGAGTAAGATATCGCATCGTTAAAGTTGACGGGCAAGAATTTGTAGAAGAAATTCACAAAGTAACTGTTCATACTTTTAGTATGGGCGATGTTGAAGATCCAGACCTTTATGCGGCTGAGCCTATTTTAAAATGGCAAGAAAGTGATGCAGGTAAGTTTGTAATGGAAAACTGTATCGAAGCACCAATATGGCACAGGCATTTAGATTACACCTGTTATGGGTATAGATACGCCATAACCGCAGAACTTGAAAAGAAAAAATTAAGCGAATTTTATTTGAGATTCGGAATTAAAATTAAATAATTTACACACTTAAGGAGGTAATATGTTTGCAACTGATACATTAACTTATAGATCTGCTTCAGAAATTAATTCTGCTATGAGCAGGGTTTATTTCCATATGATGCTGGCTGTAATTACAAGTATGGTGGTTAGTTTTGTAGTTGGAACTACACCAGCTTTAATGGCTATTTTCTTCACTGGCTTTATGAAATGGGTGACAATATTTCTACCACTGGTAGCTGTTTTTGCAGTGGGATTTGCACTTAACTCTAATCCGTCCAAATCTGTAGCAACTGCATTGTTACACGGGTTTGCGGCAATTATGGGTTTGAGCTTTGCTACAATCTTTGCCGTGTTTACAACCGGTAGCATTGTAACTGCATTTATGGGAGCGGCGGTTCTTTTTGGAACCCTAAGCTTTTACGGATATTTTACTAAGAAAAACTTAGATAGCCTGGGAAAATGGTTATTTGCAGGCTTGATCGCAATTATCATCTGTAGTATAATTAATGTGTTCGTAGGAAGTAGTGCATTTCAAATGGCTATCAGCGCAATCGCAATTGTTCTTTTCATGGCTTTAACAGCCTACGATACTCAAAAGATCAGAGAAGAATTAAGTTACGAAACCAGCGACGCGGCCGAAGTTAGAGGTGCGCTAAGTCTGTATTTGGATTTTATTAACATCTTTATCAGTTTGTTACAACTAACTGGTACCAAAAATAGTGATTAAGTGAAACATAAAAAAATTCAAAGTCACGGTTGGTTCGTTGGAGACTTTGCTGGTGCGGCTGTTGAATCAGAACAGGTTGAGGTTTGCTATAAAGTAGAACCCGCTGGTTTGATCAAGCCGCACTTTCATACTAAGTGTACAGAAACTATTTTATTAGTTAAGGGACAAGTAAAGCTTCAAGGACAAATTTTTAATCCGGGAGATATAATGATTTTAGATCCCGGCGAAATCAATGATACTGACTATCTTACCGAATGTGAAGTTATTTGTGTAAAAATACCCGCAGGGGGCAATGACAAGGTGTATGTATAATGGCTCAAAGATCTCATTATTGGAGTTGTTCTAAATTTGCAGATTGGTTGCGCGGCACACCTAAGGCTGGCGCACTGTCTGCAGATGGTTGGGACGAGTGGGAAACTCGTGCAAAATCTGCACATCCTATTCGTTATTGGATTGCGGAGGAAGCATTAGATGCGATTCAAAATTTTATTTGGTGGCCGATCGATAAGATATACAATGCGAAGTATTATGTCAACAATCGTTGGATTACTCGAACTCATAGTCTTACCGCTCATCCTCGTGATATTAGGCCTGGCGCTTGGTGTGACGTTGGCAATAGATTTTTGCCGTGCCTCTTTAATGAATTGGTGGACTTCGTTGAAGTAGAGTTAGCATGGTGGCATCTCGCTTGGGATAAAGAGGCCCGTGACAAATATAAAGCACCTTGGTGGCGGTTTGGATGGTGGAACATACGCCTATGGCGTTGTCCCCAAGCTGGCCTGGACAATCTCAAGTGGCAAAGTGAACTTGTTTGGAAAGAAGAAGAATGCAAGCCTGGCAGTCCAGATATTGGTAAACCCACTTACCAAGCAGAAAAGGCTTTAGAAATTCTTGCACTCTATAAGTGGTGGACCGAAGTATATCCTAATCGTCCAGATCCGCACGATGCTTCGGGATGGACTGAATACTGCCGTCTAAAGCGAGAAGAACACGGTGACAAAGGTCTAAGCTTTTTTAAAGAAACCAAAAACAAAGAACTAAGGAAAATGGGAGACAAGGCTCTCAAACTTAGCCATAAAATTGAACAGCAGTACGAACGAGAAGATGAGCAAATGATGATTCGTCTTATCAAAATTCGTAACTCACTTTGGACATGAAAAAACCCACAGCATTTAAAACCTGGGTCAAAGACCTTTGGTACGAAAATTGTGACGAGTATGTATCATTCAAACAAGAACCAATGCCAATAGAGATTTATTGGCAAAAATATAAATGGTGGTTGAAACGTGAATACAGGTATCAAACCAAGCAAAAGTCCTGAACGCAATAGCTTTCAAAAAGAAAAGTACATACAGCGGTGTGAAGAAAAGGGCCAAGAGCCCAGTCAAGATTATCTTGAAATGTTTGAGAACATCATAGCCGAAGATATAAAAAAGTTTGATGATCCCAAAAGCCGTGAAAACAGCATGGAATGGGATTTATTGACTACCGATTGGATTTTGGCAAAAGTTCGATCTACGGAAAATTACGCTCAAAATTTGTATGCGGCTATGTGTAATAATGACTTTCAAAAGTTAGCGGTTGTTCCAATTCTGAAAGAAGAACATTGGGGTTGCAGTTGGCGTTATGCAGGTGGGATAGTTGCAGATATGCGACAAGAAGGTGATTATATCGATTGGTACTGTAGCGGTATACGAGACCGTGATCCGCCTACGGACACAGAGGAATCAAAGTGGACTGAAGAACAAAAGATTAAATGGGAAACCGTTTTTAAACATTATGTTCCAGAAGGTTTAATCACAGAAGAAATTAGAGAAGATCTACAAAAACTTGGCTGGGTTCCTGTTAAAGGCGGAGATTGGGAAAAATTCGATGACAACTAATGCTTTTATTTTTAGCTGGGATATGTATGGAATTGAATCCATCATTCCTATTACAGAATATGAACATCACGATAAAGAAAACCTTATTAGGATTTTGAAAGATCAGCCTACCGTGAGGAATCCGCTAAACAGTATTGTAGGAAATTTACTGTTACGGGCCCGTTTTAATTCTCAAAGGCGATATGAAATCTATGCTATAGATTGCGATACTGAACTTGATGAAAAGTTTTGGAAAGAACAATGGCAAAGGAATCCACAGGGAACTGCCGAGCTAATACGAGAATTTGGGCATAAACTCTACTCAGATCGCCTAACTGACGTGCCAATTATCACTTAATTTGGTAAAACCACTACTTGACTTAGCTCCACTTTGGCTATATAATAGTATTATTAAGAGGAGCACACATGGCAACCACAGTATCTAAGCGTCAAAAGGCACACGCAATTCTTGCTTCTTCAAAGCGCGATCTAAGCCCGAAATGGGACGGTGCTGAAAATTGGTCACAAGATCAGTTTAACAAGAATTTCCGAGAAGCAATGTCTTGGTATAACCTTAACAAGAGTGTTAAGGATCTCAAGCCCCAAATTATCAATTGGATGGCTCGTGAAGGCTTTGATAAAAAGTTAATTGCACAATTCAAAAAAACTCGAGACTCTCGAACTGGAATGACTATGTGTGGGCTTGCCGCATGCCTTATGAAGGGTATGCCCGCAGTTCATCCCAACTTCAACAACGGCAAAAATTCTGCAGAATGGCTCAGGAATCAAATTCTCGAAGTAATTGATTCTGGAGACTTTGAAGAAGAGGAAAAGGATGTTAAGCAGGAAAAGCCTGCGGCTCCTGTGCTTAATATTCAAGACCGTTTGCGTGAAGCCGCAGGTGGCATGAGTGAGGAATTGGATTATGCTATCGATAATTGGATCACAGATCCTGACAACTTTGATCCTAAGTCTTTTAAGATCCTAAGTCTACTCCGTGGTAAGGGTGCCAAGGCCGCCCATGCTCGATATATTAAGAGCTTTTTCCAACGCGGCTACGACGAGCTTATGGAACTGTCCAGCGGCAACGCAGACGAGCAACTTCGCGAAGCATACAAGCATAACAGCCGTAAGAATGTTAAAAAGCTAATTGAGTTTTATGAACTCATTATGGCGGCCTGCGATCAGATTGCCGCAGAACAAAAGATTCTTAAGAAGCCTCGTGCAAAGAAGGTCAAGCCTGCAGAGGACTTGGTTAAGAAGCTGAAGTTTAAGACCAGTGACGATAAGCTGGGTATTGTGTCAGTGCCTCCTGCCCAAATCATCGGCGCTTCCACTGTACTTGTTTACAATGTTAAGACTCGTAAGATTGGTCTTTATGTTTCCAAAGATACTTCGGGCTTTAGGGTTAAGGGTACTACATTGGAGAACTTTACAGACAAGTCTACTCAGAAAACTCTGCGTAAGCCTGTCGAACAGTTCAAAGAGCTCAAAGAGCAAAACACAGCTCGCCGTGTAGAGTCTTGGTATGCTAAAAATATTAAGACTACTGAAACTAAGCTCAACGGGCGGTTTAACGAAGATACTGTTATCCTAAGGGTGTATAAATGAACGACAAAGAATATGAAACAATGCTTATCCTCCAAGAGGAATGTGCAGAAGTAACTCAAGCAATTAGTAAGTGCTTTAGGTTTGGAATAGATCAACAATACCAAGATCAGGTTAACCGTGAAAGGTTAGAACAAGAAATTGGCGATCTTCTCGCTATGGTTGACATCCTGGTAGACAAGAGTGTAGTATGTAGAGACAATCTTGACAAAGCTAAGGCTCGTAAGATTGAAAAACTACATACATGGAGCAACATTTTTTCGGAGACTTAAATGTCTGGTTTCAACTTAGTTAGGCGAATCCATAGGATAGAAGAACAGTGCCGTGAATTGGGCCTAATGATGTGCCATAGTCAAAGTGGTTATATGAACCAATTTGGTGATGTAGTTGCTGTTAAGCCTATGGATCAAGATAGTCTGCCTGTGTATAGTAGAGATGCTGAACTGTTCGTTGGCACCTTGGACGCATTAGAGAATTGGATAAGAGGCATCGAATGGGCACGTAACTATGATACTATGTTATTTGGTGCTGGTCATAATAATAAAAGACAGCGTAAAGAACAAGACCATCGTAATGATCAACTTATGAAAATGCTTAAGGGTTCACAGATTGAAAAAGATATACTATGAAAAAGTTGGCAGGAGGTATGTTCCTGTTTATGAGTATGACAGTGATTTTCTGGACGGTTTCCCTAAAGGTAATCACCTTGTCTGCGTATACCCCGGGGGATCATCCCGTAGGTATAACGTGGAACCTAATTATGCCGCGATGATTGCCGCAGGCCGGATAGCAGAAGATGCTATCTGTTCTGCTATGGTTAAAGCAGACGAAATTAAACCTAACCGTCAACCTCTAACACCAGAAGAACATGCGGCTTGGATGAATCTAATTGAAGTTTGGGGTGACGAAGCTCGTAGCCTCCGTAGACCGGCAATCCGAGATATAGCCGAAGCTGGTGTAAAGGCAATGCAAGAAGAAGCTGAAAAAATGTTAACCAATCCGGCTGTTAAGAAAGCCTATGACCATTTTATGTTAATGTGCGAACTAACTGGAGATCAAGACAAATGATTACTTTGAAAGAATGGATGGAATTGATTGATTACAAAATTACAGAAGGAGATTCATACGGATGGACTTGCTATGGTCCTAACTCATACCAATTGAGCTCTTGGAATGGCATCCACGGCGACGGAGGCTGGAGTGCCAGTATTGTGTTCGACACGCAAGATCAAACTGTATTTGAAGCAGATATATGCGATTACACTAACGATCGTGCTTATAGGCTAATCAATCCGGATTACAAACAAGCTTACAACAGTGAAGCAAAAAGCCGAGGTGAACTTGCAGATCAAGCATGGGACGATGTAAATTTTGTTGATTTAGAAGAAGATGACGACTTCATTCAAAAGTCGCTGTCTATTAAGGCTGGAGAAAATTACGATACCCGTGTTGTCGTTCCGTTGAATCTTGAAGATGACGAAATGTTTGATTTAATGAAAATGGCACATGAACGTGATTTGACCCTTAACGAATTTGTTGAAGAAATTCTTTGGGAAGTTATCAATCGAGAAAAGAAAAACATCTCTCAGGATGTTTAATATATCTATGACACTTCCTGACGAACGCTATCGCAGTCTTGTACAAACTAAAAAGTTTCTTATGGAACTTTTAAGTCCTCATATGACTCCACGAGTACCTAAGGTAATTAGGCAACGGGCTCATAGCCTTTTAAGGCATTGGCCCGATAACTATCACTTAGATTTAATGTGCGAAAACATGCCAGGTGCTTTTGCAAAAGAGTTAGAACCATTGTATAAAATGGTTAAGAAATACGAAGAAAATAAAAAGGAACAATAATGGCTTTAATCCCAATGGTAATTGAAAAGACCAGTTCTGGCGAACGGGCTTTTGATATCTATAGTCGTTTGCTTAACGAACGAATTATATTTTTAAACGGTCCAGTTGAGGACTATAGTGCTAATCTTATTGTAGCTCAAATGTTACATTTAGAAAGCATGGACAGTGAAAAAGATATTCATTTTTATATTAATAGTCCGGGGGGCGTTGTTACAGCAGGCATGAGTATCTATGATACTATGCAGTTTATTAAGCCCGATGTATGCACTTATGTTATGGGCCAGGCCTGTTCAATGGGCTCGTTGTTGGCACAAGCAGGAACTGCTGGCAAACGGTATATGCTCCCCAACGCCCGACACATGATTCACCAGCCCTCTGGCGGTGCTGGGGGTCAGGCCACTGACATGGAAATTCAAGTTAAGGAAATCCTTAAAATGAAGAAATCTCTTACAGAAATCTATGTTAAGCATAACTCTAAGGGTAAGACATATGAGCAGTTAATTCAGGATATGGAAAGAGATAAATTTATGAGTGCCGAAGAAGCACTTGAATATGGATTGATTGATAAAATTGTTGAAAAACGGGATTAAACTCACTGTTATATTCCTTTTAACTTTAGGTGTAGCATGGGCTGAACCTGCCCGTTCTACACCTAAAATTTTGGCCACAAGTTATGCAGTCATGGATCTCAGTAAAGGGGAAATGCTCACAGAGCAAAACTCTACTGAAGTTAGAAGTATTGCCAGCATTACAAAATTAATGACCGCTCTTGTAGTGTTAGACAGCGGATTAAGTTTATCTGAAAAAATTAAGGTTACACCAGTTAACGGAGTATCAACTAAGCTTGCTCGGGGAATTTTAGTAGAAAGAGGACAGCTTTTACATCTTGGGTTGATGAGCTCGGATAATCTTGCAACAAAGTTATTGGCTATTAATTTCCCCGGTGGAGAAGAAGCGTTTATAGAAAAAATGAACGCAAAAGCTCGAGAGATTGGAATGGACAAAACTGTTTTTACTGATCCAACAGGTTTATTAGCTTCCAATGTAAGTACTGCTCAAGACCTAATTAAATTACTTGTATATTCTGAAAAATACAATCATATAAGAGAATATAGCACCAGCGAACAGACAGCCATACCTGTACCTGGTAAAAAAACTACATGGTCTATTAACTTTAATACAACCAACGAATTGGTTAAGAAATACAAAGATATCATTATAAGCAAAACAGGATGGATTAAAAATTCTGGAGGTTGCTTAGTAATGTTGGTTGAAGACCATATAGGAAAGCGAGCTATTGTTGTGCTAAATAGTAGAAATACCCGAACACGCATCACTGACGGGTACCTACTATACGGAATTCACAACAATGGTAAAAGTATTTGACGGTGAAACAATTACGGACATTCCAAGATCCGCACTCGCATTAAACCCGGGCGATTTATCCGCAGACCTACTTTCGGGCGGTACTGCACAGAATTTCAGCAGTACAGGTATTAAGGACACTGCTACAAAGCAATCCCTTGTTGTTGAAGACGATAGAATAGTTGTTAAAAACATTAAATTTACCAATGTTGACAGCAATTTTACCGTAAGAGGCGACGTAAAAATTTACGGTGTCTTAGACGCAGGTTTTGTTAGAACAACTGAATTAATTGTAAATCAGCGATACGAAAAACAATATCTTGAATTTTCAGAAGGCGAAAAAGAAACAACCATAGGCACTGGTCTTCTATGGCGTAGCAAGCCTTATAATAAGCAATTCATTTTATTAGCCAACCCAGATAGATTCTTTAGCACAGAACATATTGAAGTTACAGGCGGACGTAACTTCATGATTAATGGTAACTGGGTCATTAACGAAGATTCGCTGGGTGACGGTATCGTTAACAGTAGACTTCGAAAGGTAGGCAGATTACAAGGTCTAAGTGTTAGCGGTGAATTTAACTTAGACGACCAAATCTTTTACGATCCTGTAAGTAAGAGATTCAGTATTGGAACAGAATTACCAAGTGCTATCTTTACCGTTCAGGACGAAGATAATGATATCGAAATGGTAATAGATGGTTCCAAAGAAGGAATTGGTAAGTTTGGTGTACGCAATACTAAGAGCGTAGGAATTATAACTGACGATCAAGTAAGAATTCTTGTAGACGAAAAAGGTGATATTACTTTTGGTCACGAAATGAAGGATTCTACAGTTACACGAGCATACGGCAAATTATCAGTTGGTGTAAAAAACCCACGCGAACAATTTGAAGTAGCCGGTAATATGCGATTAGGCGGTAGACTGCACGCCAAGGGTGACGAGCCTCCGGTTACTGGTACACATGTCTTAGGCGATATTGTATGGAATACAAAACCCAGACCTGGCGGATTTGTAGGGTGGATTTGTATTCAAAACGGCACTCCGGGTCTGTGGAAGCCTTGGGGTCCTATTAACGGATAATCTACTGAGATTTTTCACTGATGAAGTCTTGTAAATATTTTTACTCAAGGACTTCATCATGGACAACAAAACATTAATCAATCATTTACAAAAATTAAAACAATTTAAAACACAAAGCATATGCTGGACCAGAGCCAGCATCTTAGTTTCTACTCTTGTTATTGCTATAGGAGTAAGCTGGAATTGGATAGTTAGCCATCATTTAATTTGGACCGTAGCTACTTTAGGATTAATCGTAGCAGTTCTATGGTGGTATTGGACTATGAACATCATTAAAACTGTAATCAAATATAGAGAGGAAGAAACAAACTTGTTAACTGAATTGATTCTCGATATCAGAGAAATGAAAGAATCTCTTCGCAAACTCGGTTGACAAAGTAAATAAGTTTTCATAAAATAAAGTATCGGTCTTGGCATCATCCCGATTCATAAATTCTGCTGTCATCAAACTTACTCAAGGAGGCAAGAGGTGGCAAACCAACCTATAACATACAAATTTACAAGTACCAAAGAGTACCACGACGCTTTTCCCTGTGCTTATCGCCAGTGGAGAGCCGATAGCCACTGTAATCTAATTCATGGTTACAGTTTTTCAATGAAGTTCTATTTTGGAACTAACGAGCTCGATGTTCGAAATTGGGCGGCCGATTATGGCGGACTAAAAGAACTAAAGCGAGTGCTCGAAGATCAATTCGACCACACACTGATTGTAGCACAGGATGATCCAGAATTAGAAACATTTAAAATGCTACAAGAAAAGAAGATGGCTAAGATTGTAATCTTGCCTCGCTTAGGCTGTGAAGGTTTGGCGGATCAACTTTACAAGTACGTCAATGGCGTTTACATTCCCGAGATGTGGGGCCCAGGAGAGGCTGCTCGTTTGTGGTGCTATCGTGTAGAAGTACGCGAAACACAGGCTAACATGGCTTTCCGTGAAGGCCATCGTGAATGGAATGAGGACTTATTTGCATGACAAAGAGAGTAGCGGTAGTTGGTTCTGGTATAGCAGGCATTACTGCCGCTTACTATCTTGCAAAAGAAGGCTACAATATCACTGTATATGATAAGGAAAATTATCCTGCTATGCAGTGTAGCTATGCTAATGGTGGACAAGTTTCAGTAAGCAATTCTGAAACTTGGACTACCTGGGCAAATGTAGCTAAAGGTCTAAAATGGATGACTAAAAAGGATGCTCCTTTATTGATCAGACCCAATTTAGAATGGGATAAAATTAAATGGCTTGCAAAGTTTTTGTATCATACTGCTAACGGCGATTACACATTTAATACCTCGTTAACGATTAGGTCAGGACTTAAGGCACGTCAGCTATATAACCAAATACAAAAAGACGAAAAAATAGAATTTAATAGAGTAGATAAAGGTATACTTCACGTCTACAGTAATGAAGAATACTTTAATCAGGCTAAGATTAGTAAAAATATTTACGAGTCTAATGGTTGTGAATGGCAAATCCTTGAAGACAAAGAAGAAATATTTGCTATTGATCCAGCACTAAAAAATATGAATAATATCGTAGGTGCTGCCTTTACTCCAAGCGATTTTACAGGCGACATTCATAAGTTCTGTACCAATATGTATCACATACTTAAAAATAAGTATGGTGTTAGGTTTATATTTGGTATAGATATTGCCTACGAAGATTTAGATATCTTCGATATTGTTGTTATTGCCAACGGCAGTGGTGTACGGCATCTCAGTAAGGAAATAGGGGATAATTTACCTGTTTATCCGGTTAAGGGGTATAGTATCACTATTCCTGCCATAGACGTAAAATCTTTTGAGGCTATGCCTAAAGTAAGTTTACTTGACGATGAGGCTAAAATTGTTACTTCATTCTTAGGTGACAGATTACGAATTGCAGGTACCGCTGAATTAGCCGGAGATAATTGGGACATTAGAAAGGATAGGATACAACCTTTGCTTAAATGGGTATGGAAAAATTTCCCCAATATCAATACCAGTGATTATAAAAGTTGGGCCTGTCTACGTCCAATGACACCTAATATGATGCCTATAGTTAATCAAAGCTCAAAAGATCCTCGTGTATATTATCACGCAGGGCATGGACATCTTGGCTGGACTTTAGCACCGGCTACGGCAAAGTTGTTAGTAGAAATTATAAAAGGAAATTAATGAAAAAGATTTTAGTTACGGGTGGTGCCGGATTCTTAGGTAGCCACCTCTGCGATAGGCTTGTGGCCCAAGGTCATCACATTCTTTGTGTAGACAATTATTTTACAGGTTCAAAGAAAAATATTGAACATTTACTGGATTATAAGAACTTTGAAGTAATTAGACAAGACGTATGCTTTCCGCTGTATGTAGAAGTAGATGAGATTTATAATTTGGCTTGCCCTGCAAGTCCATATTACTATCAATGGGATCCTATTCAAACAATGAAGACCAGCATTTTGGGGTCATACAACTTGTTAGGACTTGCCAAACGTACTGGTGCTAAAATATTGCAAGCAAGTACCAGCGAAGTTTATGGCGACCCTGCAGAACATCCACAAAAAGAAACATATTGGGGCAATGTAAACCCGATAGGTATCCGTAGTTGTTATGATGAAGGCAAACGTGCCGCAGAAACACTGTTTATGGACTACTACCGTACACACGATGTACGGGCTAAAATTGTTCGTATTTTCAACACTTATGGCCCAAGAATGGCGCAGAATGATGGCAGAGTTGTTAGTAATTTCATTGTTCAAGCCCTACAAGGTAAACACATTACTATCTACGGTGATGGCTCACAAACTCGAAGTTTCTGCTATGTCGATGATCTATTGGATGCCATGCTGGCAATGATGAATCATACCGACGACAACTTTATTGGTCCTGTTAATATTGGCAATCCAGGTGAATTTACCATGTGGGAATTGGCACATAAAGTTATTGAACTAACTGGAAGTAAGAGTCAAATCTTACAACAACCATTACCCCAAGACGATCCAAAACAACGCCGGCCAGATATTTCCGAAGCAAAGAAGATGCTCAATTGGGAACCAAAGGTTAATTTGGAAGAAGGTCTCCTTAAAACTATTGACTATTTCCGTAAAATCGTGTAAAATAATTGTATGACAGGCATCATTGCTCAAGAGGTAAAAACTATGCTTCCGGACTTTGTAATTGACAACCCGGTACCGTCTCAAATTTTTTCTATCGCACATAGAGAAGAACAAGGACCTAATATAACTTTTAATACTTCAGATAAAGAAATGTTGAAAATTACACCCGACGGATTTTATGTTCGTGGTGTAAAGGTCCCCCAGGATGAAGCAGAGGCAGAAGCAGTCTATAAGGCTTTTAGACAATTTTTAGTTTGGTCTGCCCTAATTAGGAACTAAAATGGAAACACAACGCTGGACATTAGACGTACAAGAAGATCCCGAGACTAAAGAATTATTTTTTACAGTTCCCACAGAGGTTCTTGAAATGCAAGGTTGGAAAGTTGGGGATACACTGAAATGGACTGACAACGGAGACGGCAGTTGGAGCCTGAGCAAATCTTCAAACACACAGTCCGAGTAAATTGGACTAACGAACAGGGCACCATATGGTGGAACGAAACCTGCGCTATGGTCCTTGAAGTTTTTGGACTACCCGGTCATAGATTTGTTTATCATCCCCATATGGATTATATGACCTTTGACTTTGCATCTGAAAAAGATGCTATAATGTGTAAAATACTACTCAGTGACAGACTATGACAAAACGAATTGGCTTTGCTTGTAAGTGGATTGACCGACCCGATCAAGTTGACGGTATTAAACCCAAAGACGAATGCAAAAAATATAACACCGGCGCCACAACCGTAGCTTGGTTAAATAGACAAAGTAAAGAAGTTGCAGAGCAAAAGCTCTGGGACTTAGTTAAAGGCAATATTGAATCTATACGTTTACTTGTTGAAAGGGTTGGTAAATTAGATGAAAACCTTCGTATGGTACGTCTTAGCAGTGACATTCTCCCTGTTTATACTGAACCAACTTGGAGTTATTTCTATCGAGACAACACCGTTAGGCAGTATCTTGAACGCCACTTTCTCACTATTGGGGATATTGCTCGTAGGGATAATGTTCGGCTTAGCTTTCATCCTGGCCAGTTTTGTGTGCTTGCTTCTGATAATGCAGAAATTGTTAAGCGGTCAATAGAGGAGTTTGAATATCATGTGGATATGGCCCGTTGGATGGGATTCGGCAAACAATTTCAGGACTTTAAAATCAACGTCCACATCGCGGGTCGAGCCGGTCCCCAAGGTATCAAAAATGCGCTTCTACGACTCAGTCCAGAAGCAAGAAACACCATTACCATCGAGAATGACGAAATCAGCTGGGGGATCGACGCAAGCCTTGAACTCGTCAACGATCTCGCTTTGGTGTTAGATATTCATCATCATTGGATTAAAACTGGAGAATACATTGAAGCTAAAGACGATCGTGCTAAAAGGATTATTGATAGTTGGCGTGGTGTCCGCCCTGTTATTCATTATAGTGTTTCACGAGAAGAGCATCTCCCAAATGCCTGCGGTATCAGCCGTCCGTGCTTGACTACATTGTTAGAAAACGGTCATAAAAAAGCAAAGCTCAGGGCACATTCTAATTTTTATTGGAACAAAGGTTCCAATGAATGGGCTCTGAGCTTCACAGACAATTTTGACATTATGTGCGAATCAAAGGCTAAAAACTTAGCCAGCTTCGCACTTGCCAAACAAGGTAAAGAGTTAGGCTTTCTTTGAACGTGTCTTAGAAGCCTTAGCTGACTTAGCTGACTTAGTAGCTTTAGAAGTAACAGCCTTTGCTTTAGCTGTAACAGTCTTTGCCTTAGCTTTTGTCTTTTTAACTGCTTCCTTAACATCGGCCAAATTAACCTTGCCGTCTTGATTGACGTCCAAGGGATTTTTTGGCTTTCTTCCTCTTGTCTTTGCTGGTTCTGCAATAGCAACTGGCTCCAAATCTAAAGCAACGGAAACAGGATCAACCTTGTTTTCTGTAACTGGCTGGACCTCTTCTTTAGCAGGTTCAGCCTTTGGTGTTTCTGCCGGTTGTGTATCTGCCTTAGTAGCTGGCTTTTCTTGCAACATATTGTAGATGAAAAAACCGCCAACGGCAACAACAGCAATTAATAATAGAATTTCCATAATAGGATTCCTTTCTTTATAGTAGTATATTTAATCAATTTTTTCCCCTAACTTAAAAAAATAACATCCAAATAAATACATTGATAGAGCGCACATGGCTATAAGAAAAGGCATTTTAAGCCAAAATAAATATGGCTACAAGAGGATATTATGTCTACGAATCAACAACTTATTAATATCGGAAGTCAACCAAACGACGGTACTGGAGATAGTTTATACACGGCTTTCCAGAAAGTTAATCAAAATTTTACTGACATTTATAGCCTTCTTGGGTTTGGTGCAAGTTTTAGCTTCCTAAGATTAAAAGAAGCGCCAACAAGCCTTACTCCAAACGCAGTTTTAGGTGTTAACCAGTTTGGTACCAAGATACAGAATAAGGTTCTTATTGCTGGTACCGGTATGCAAATTACCGTTAATTCTACCAGCATTTCTATTGTTAACACAGCTTCGAGCATTAGCTCTGACAGAAATCCTACTCTTGCCGGTGATCTAAATGCTTCAGGTCTTTATAATCTTGTAAACATATTCCCTGGAGCACCACAATCTGATTATGACAGCGTTCATCGTAGATGGGTATACGAAAATTTTGTAGCAAGAAACGGTTACCAGATTACTGGAACAAATATTGCCACTTCATCAACTATAAATGAAAACATTCATTTACTAAAGTCTCCTACAAGTTCTACTCATATAGCAAATAGAGCATATGCAGATACAAAGATAGGTTTAGCCGGTATTGATACCATTGATACTTTCACCGGCTTAGCCAATCCAGCGTTTGGTACAATGACCGGGGCATTATACCTGTTTAGAGATCCAGTTGAAACTGATCATCCAAATCAGGCTGCTACAAAAAATTATGTAGATTCTTCGAGCTTTATCAGCCCAACTAACTTCTATGTATCTACAAACGGTAGTGATACACAGTTCAATATTCCAGTTTATAAGCGCGGCCGTGGTCCTGCTTATGCTTTCAAGAGTTTAAATCGTGCGGCAAGAGCGGCTGAACAATATATCGAGTCAAGCCAAGTTATCCTCGGTGTTTATAAGAAAACAATCACCTATAACGAAGGTAGAAACAATGCCGTTATTAGCACCACTGCGGCCAGTCCTATCCTTGATGCTAAGTTGTTACCACAACGTATAACCTTAGTAGGTGTAGGTAGTAACGGAACTGATCCATATCAAATTCGTAGTATATCTCCTGGCATGTATATCATTGGAGATAAAAGCGAAGCAGTTGCTCAAATTGAGTCAATAATTGTAACTGGTGGTGGTAATGAAATTTATGATGTTGTTCCTGTAGACTATGCTCGAAGCTGGAATATTCAAATTACTCCAGGAGCTGTTAGTACCGTTACAACATTTACTCTTGATCCGAGCGAGTGTATCGAAACTCCGAACTTCTGGGTCGGATATCAATTTAAGGTTACTAACAGTGTTGGTAACATTCTTAGCTATGGTATTATTACAGAAGTTGGTGAAGCAATCGATACCAGCAACAATTGTACAAACTACTTCAAGGTTGATTTTTCAAACGGAGTAGGATTACCAAACGGTCTACCAATAGCAGGAGATCGTTGGCATGTATTCTCTGCAGATTTTGAAGTAGGTGAAACATTACAATTTGGTCAGAAGCAAGTTCGAAATCAAAGCACTATTATCTTAGAATCTGGTGAACACGAAGATCAATATCCTGTTAAACTAAACGATAACGTTTCTGTTAGGGGCGACGAATTCCGTAGAAGTATTATTAGACCAGGCGTTATAAGAGGTACACGTTTACCAAGTATTAGTAAGAGTAAGTGGGCCAATGTTTATTTCTTTAGAGATACACAAACTGATCATATTCTAACTGTCCAGATTAACACTCTAACAGATTATAAAAATGCCGGATCAACAATCAGCATCGATAGCTTAACTAATGATGCTACCACCGGTGTTGTAACTGTAACATTAAAAGATTCAGGAGGCAGTCCTTTAACTGCTTCTGCAGATTTTGTAGGTAAGGTATTAGTATTAGGTGGAGCATATAACGGAACTGGTGAAATCACCGCAGTTAACGCCGACACATTTAGTGTCAACATTGCTCAGAACTCAAACTTCAATGAGCAAATTGAAAACTATACACCGGGCTCTACTATTGCTACAACCGATTGGCATATCTATGCCCCAATAAATTACGGCTATCATTATTTGAGAGATGCAAGTAGGCCTGTTAATTTACTAACAACGCTAACCAACAGTGGCGGCTATAATTTTGCCGCACAGGTGTTAGAAGATAATAAAGATTTAATTCAAGATGCGTCTATTAAGTATCTAAGCACTGCCTACCCTGCGTTAGTATTCACTACAGCTTCATGCTATAGTGATGTTGGGTTTATTGTTGATGCGCTTGTTAGCGACATACGAGAGGGAGGCAACTATTATACAATCAATGCCGCAGATAGCTCTAATTCTGTTGCTAAAGTTCTAACTCCACAGTTCACTGCAACTACAGCAACTTTCTATTTCATTAATGCTATTGGTCAGCAGATACTTAACAATACTACAGTTAGCAATTTAACATGGGTATCTACAACAGTAACTCAAACATTTGCTACCGCAGGAACTGTCGAAGTAACTTCAAAACCTATTTTGTCTGATTTGGTGCAGGCTGGTGCAAGAATTATTAACAATGATCCTGCATTTAATCCTCCAAAGTATAACGATCAACTTGACCTATTCTTATGTAACGATGCCAACGTTATTAGATATGTAAGCGGTCAAGGTCATGGCGGCTTCATGAAGGTACTTGATCCTACTGGTCAAATCCTTGCTAAGAGTCCTTATACTCAGACTGCTTCTTCATTCAGTAAGAGTTATAACAGACATGTATTCAGTGGCGGTATGCTTGTTGACGGCTTCGCAGGTAATTTACCTACACAGCCTGCAAGTATTACAAATGATTCTAACGGATATCCTACAAAAATAAATGTAACCACTCAAGGTGGTTTAGGACGTCCTGCTATAACCACAAGTACTAACGAACTATTCTTAAAACCACAAACACCTTGCTTCTTTGTTCATAAAGGCGTTACACATGAGATAAGCTTTATCAGTGAGTGGGATCCAGTTAACGGTACAGGTGGACTAAACTTAAACCCTCTACGTCCTGGCGGTATCGCTACAATTTCTACAGCTTCGGGAAATATTGCAACCGGATTTAAAACTGGCGCTTCTATAACTGTTCCTGTACGTTTTAGCAATCCTACACAGGCAGGCGGCTTGGTTTCAACTGGTACTGCCTCAATTAATGCCTCTGGTCAGGTTACTGGCATTACCGTAGGATTCCCAGGAAGCGGTTATACAAACGGCACGTATCCTTATGGTAATGTCAATGCACCAAAGGTAGTAATTGGTGGTGCTCGTCTAAGTTGGACTATAAGCAATACCGGTACAGTTACAGCATATAGCATTATTGATGGCGGCGCTGGTTATGCTGTAGGTACAGCCATTAATTTCCCAACACCAGGCGGTGGAACACCTGCCAATGCTGTTGTAGCTTCTGTCGATGGAAGTGGTGCAATTACTGGTGTTACAATTTCTGCAGGTGGTTCTGGGTATACATCAGATCCATTTGTAACATTTGGTTCAGGATTATCATACAGCGCGGCAATCAAACCTGGATTTATTGCGACTGCGGCTCATCCATTACCGAGCTCGGTTACTTTAATATCGGCCGGTAATAGAAGTATGTTGGCTAATGACTATACTCAAATGAACGATTTGGGTTATGGTATTTTTGTAACCAACGGTGGATTCATGGAAAACGTTTCCATGTTCACTTATTACTGCCATAGTTCTTACTATGCTCTTAACGGTGCTCAAGTAAGAACAATTACAGGTTCAAGTGCATATGGTAATTATGGTATTATTTCTGAAGGTAGCGATCCTAATGAAGTTCCAATTCCTGTAAGAAACAAATATTCTATGACACAGCTCGGCAGTGTCAATTCTTCAGGTACATACACCAATAAGAAAGATGAAGCTACTATCTATGTGGATGGCTTAGATTATCCTCCATTAGCACAGAGCCAATTAGAAATTAACCATAATGGTATTTGGCAGAACTATAATATTAAATCTGCTACACAAGATCCTATTACAACCGGTGTATATAATTTAAGTATCGACGATGGCGCTGGTGGCGGGCTGTTAGAAGCTGTCAGTGATAATACAGAAGTTATTATTCGTCAATATTTTGACCAACAGCTAATGGATCTTAATGCTTCAACATTAAGCAGACCAAGTACAGTTCTTGCTTACGAAGAAGATCCAACTTATGTTTATAGAATTTTAAGTTACACAGACCAAGGTGGCGATACCGCACTTGCCGAAGGTGACACACCTTACAACTATATTTTAATGACTCCTTATTCCAGTGGAGGTTTATATAGACAAGGTCTCGGTAACCTAACAGTTACAAATAGCGGAACTGGATATGCGTCAAGCTCTACTGTTGCCGCAATTTTCCCAGCACCTGCGGCAGCTACAAGAACTGCTACGGTAAGCGGTAACCAAACTGATACTGACTTAGTAACAATTAGTGGAGCCAGTGGAACAATTCATATTGGTACTCGTGTAACTATTAGCGGCTCAGATCCGGGCGGAGTACCAACTTATGTATTATGGGTAAACTCAGCTCAGACACAGATAAGAGTCAGCGAATCAACAAACTGGACTAATGGAAACACATTAACATTTACTAACATCCAGGCAGTTGGTTACGGTGTGACCAACGGAAGCGGCAACATTACTCATGTTGTCCTTACTGAGTCCGGTGTAGGTTATGATAGTTCTTCTGTACAGAACATTAGCTTTGCAAGCGGATCAGCTACTGCTACAGCATATGTAACAGGTATTGCTAATAGATATACAATTAAGATTCAGGAACTAAAACCTGCAGATCAAGCTCGTATAGCCGCAGGAACT
>JACCDY010476266.1_pt1 | contig 56571 bp, 48 predicted proteins | sample 7446391 | NCBI WGS metagenome assembly JACCDY01 (sample SAMN15323451, study PRJNA562643) | freshwater metagenome | isolation source: river surface water | place: USA:Blue River Watershed | collected 2017-08-18
AAACAAACGGAAGCAACTTCTTACAAAATAAGTGGTTAGAAGTAGAAACCAATAATACACAAAGCAAACGTGAATTGTATGGTAGCTTATCATGGGTATCCTATCCATTATTGAGACCAACACAAACATTGTTATCAACCGATGTAACAATCAAACTACGTGTGAACAAAGAATACAAGAACTTTGTAGGTTCAGGCGAGAATGGTGGTAGACCAATGTACTCATGGAACATGGATGATATTGCTACGGTAACAGCTGACAAGGATCAGTTGGCAGAAGCGTTGAAGTTGATAAATGTGGTACCGAATCCGTATTATGCTTTTTCAGAGTATGAAAGAAATAGATTGGATACGCGAGTTAAAATAACAAATTTACCTAAAACATGTACTATTAATATTTATACAGTAAATGGTAAGTTGGTTAGAACCTTTAAGAAGGATAGTGAAATCACCTCTCAGGACTGGGATTTGACAAATAATAAAAGTATTCCTGTAGCAAGTGGAGTTTATCTGATACATGTAGAGATTCCTGGAATTGGTGAAAGAGTATTGAAGTTTGTTGGTGGAATGAGACAAGTGGATTTACAAGGTATTTAATAATTTGAAAGCACTATTGATAATGAAAAATAGAATGAATAAAACATTAGTAGGATTAGTTGCAGCAGGTGTTGTACTTTCTTCAAGTTTATTTGCTGGAAATGAAGACAGAATTGGTTCTGCTGGTGCGTCTCATTTATTAATTAATCCATGGGCAAGAGGTTCTGCAATTGGCGATGCTGGTGTTGCAAATATGAATGGTATAGAAGCAACCTTCACCAATGTAGCAGGGTTGGCTTTTACAGATAAAACGCAAATAAAATTCAATTATTCAAATTGGATGGGTAATGCTGGTATTAGTTTGAATAGTGCTGGTTTCGCACAGAGAATATCTGAATCAAGTGTTTTTTCTGTGAGTGTTCAATCGTTGAATTATGGAGATATTCCAATTACAACAGTAGCTAATCCTGAGGGTAATATTGGTTTCTTTTCTCCAAGAGCAAACATATTTAATGTTGCCTATGCCAAGGAATTTTCTTCTTCGATTTCTGGAGGAATTAATTTTAAAGTGATTTCAGAAAATATTTCTAATATGAAGGCGACAGGTGTTGCTATAGATGCTGGAATTAGATATGTAACAGGAGAGCAAGATCAAATTAAGTTTGGAATAGCATTGAAAAATGTTGGCCCTGTAATGAAGTATAAAGGAGATGGTTTAGCTCAACAAGTTACGTATGTATCAACTGGTTTTATTGGTAGTTTGGAGAATCGTTCTGCTACTTATGAAATGCCATCTTTGCTTTCTATTGCAGGATCATATGATTTCATTTTTTCTGAAAAAAATAAGTTAAACGTTGCTGCTGCATTCACTGCTAACTCCTTTTCAAAAGATCAATTTCGTTTAGGCTTAGATTATGGAATGACAACTGAAAAGATGGCTTTTAATTTAAGAGGTGGATTTGTCTATGAAAATGGATTATTTTCAGCAGAAAATCGGTCTAATGCATTAATTGGTCCAACTGCTGGATTTTCAATTGATGCGTTAGTTGGCAAAAGTAAAAGTGCTTTAGGTTTGGAATATTGTGCTCGTTTTGCCGGAGTATTTGGTATTATTCATACTATCGGAGCTACTATTTCTTTGAAATAAAGTTAAATTATTTTATATTTGTTAGAGAGAGCTTGAAAGGGCTCTCTTCTTTGTTTAAATCGTTAATACTTAATGTATGTCACAAATAAACTATTATACAGAAGAGGGATTGCAGAAGTTGAAAAGTGAACTTTATCATATGAAGACTGTTCAGCGCCCGGCTATATCGGAACAAATTGCTGAAGCAAGAGATAAAGGAGATTTATCTGAAAATGCGGAGTATGATGCAGCAAAAGAAGCACAGGGATTGTTAGAGATGAAAATTTCTAAAATGGAGAACATTATTGCAAATGCTCGATTAATAGATGAAACACATATTGATAATTCAAAAGTTTTTATTCTATCTAATGTGAAAATAAAAAACATCGCAAATGGTATGGAAATGGACTATATTTTAGTTGCAGAAAATGAAGCTGATATTAAATTGAAGAAAATTTCTGTTGATTCTCCCATTGGAAAAGGTTTATTAGGTAAAAAAGTAGGTGAAATTGCAGATGTTCAAACGCCAGGTGGAATTGTTCAATTTGAAATTTTGAATATTTCCCGATAAATGCCAAGTGTTTTTTCTAAAATTATTTCTGGCGAAATACCAGCCTTTAAAATAGTAGAAGATGAATATCATTTAGCTTTTTTAGATGTTAATCCATTAGTTATGGGTCATACTTTGGTTATCCCAAAAAAAGAAACAGATTATATTTTTGATTTGGAGGATGCTGAATTGGAATCTATGATTTTGTTTTCTAAAAAAGTAGCAGCCCTCTTAAAAAAAGCAATACCCTGTAAACGAATTGGTGTTTCTGTTATTGGGTTAGAAGTTCCTCATGCACATATACACTTAATTCCTATTAATAGTATTGATAACATGAATTTTAGTCAACCCAAATTGAAGGTTAGTCAAACTGAATTGTTGGACATTCAAATGAAAATTTTATCATTTAGTTAATTTACAACAGTCTTAGTTTTTCAATGGTATATTGTATTTGCTCTGTTGAAATGTCTAAATGCGTTACGAAGCGAATCATTCCTGGTCCAAAGGCAATCGTTTTAATGCCGAGAACTGAAAGTTCTTGAATGATTTTATCTCTCATGGATTCTGAATGTAAAATAGCCACAACTATATTCGTTTCGACAGGAATCACCTCTTTAACCCAAGAAAGTGTCTGTAATGTATCACTCAAGGATTTAGCGTGTTGGTGATCTATTTGCAATCGATTAATGTTATTCTTTAAAGCAAATAATCCACCGGCTGCAATTATACCAGCTTGTCGCATACCGCCCCCCATCACTTTTCTAACTCTATGTGCTTTTTTAATAAAATCTTTTGAACCCAATAACACAGAACCAATTGGTGCGCCTAATCCTTTGGATAAGCATAATGAAATGGAGTCAAATTGTTGTGCATATATTTTAGGATCAATTTTCGTTTCGATTAATGCATTCATAAGTCTAGCACCATCTAAATGCAACGCAATATTTTTATTTCTTGAAAACTCACTTATTTTTTTGATCTCCTCAAAATCATAAATAGCACCACCGCCTCTATTCGCTGTGTCTTCAAGTGATATTAATTGTGTCAACGGAAAGTGAACATCGTGTTCTGGATTGATCCAGTTTTCAATTTGATCTCTAGAAATTCTCCCTCTATTTCCTTGAAGCAATCGAACAGATGCACCTGAATTTTTGGCAATTCCTCCACCTTCATATTTATAAATATGACTTTCTTCATGACAAATTACCTCACCTCCAGGTTGAACATGAACATTGATGGCAATTTGATTGGTTTGAGTTCCGGATGTACAAAATAATGCTGCTTCCATTCCGAAATAATCCGCCGCAAATTGCTGTAATTCGTTAACTGTTGGATCTTCACCAAAGACATCATCTCCTGTTTTTGCGTTCAACATGGCATCAAGCATCTCAAGAGATGGTTTTGTTACGGTATCACTTCTTAAATCTACTATCATATTTCATATATTGATACAAAGCTATTACTTTAGTTGAAAATTAATATCAATTGGAATTATTTATTATCCTATTAACGGTATTTATCGGTAGTACATTGACCTTCTTTTCGGGTTTCGGTCTAGGTACTATTTTATTACCTGTAATGTGTTTGTTTTTTTCTATTGATATTGCAATTGCTGCTACTGCAGTAGTCCATTTTTTTAATTCGTTTTTTAAGTTCATTTTAATCTTCCGACATATAAATATAAAACTCCTCCTTTCATTCGGTGGATTGGCAATACCTTTTTCATTTTTAGGCGCTTGGGTTTTGTCCAATGTTAAAACAACTGATGTATTTATTCATTATTCATTACCTTTTTATCAAATGGATGTATCGTTAATAAATTTCTCCTTGGGGTGGATCATGATTGTTTTTGCCTATATCGAATTGTTTTGGAAGAAAAAAGAGATTAAATTCTCAAAATTTGGGCTTTATTTAGGTGGGGTTATGAGTGGTTTCTTTGGTGGTTTTTCAGGACATCAAGGGGCTTTAAGAGCTATGTTTTTATCCAAAACGAATATTTCCAAAGAAGAGTTTGTTGCCACATCAAGTACAATCGGTTTATTGATTGATTTGACTAGAATTGGAGTGTATTCTTTTTCCTTTTCTTTTACCGAAAATAAATCATTTCAAATAACACTTTTGTTCTCTATAATAATTGCATTTATTGGAAGTTATCTTGGTTCTAAACTTTTGAAAAAAACGACTTTTAGGTTCGTACAGTTCATTGTTTCTATTCTTCTCTTTACATTTGGTGTTTTATTAGTTTTAGGATTCATTTAATCCCTTGGCTTTCCAAAAATCTCTTCTACTTTTTTGTAACGATAATCAAATATTTCTTGAAGCTTTTTTTTGACTAAAAAGGGGTGAGCAAGCTTTCCGAGAGGACCTAAAGGTATCTCATACGAAACAATATCGATCATTTCAATTCCTTTTGAGGTTTCTTTAAAATGATGTTCATGATGCCAAATTCTATAAGGGCCTTTTCGTTGTTCATCCACAAAGTAACGAAGGTCATCCACGTGAGTGATTTCTGTTATCCAATTCATGGGAATACCTAATATAGGTTTTACGCGATATTCAATCATTAAGCCAGCATACATTTTCTCAGGAATATCTACCAAAATATCAAATCCCATGTAGTCAGGTGTAATTGCTTTTAAATTAGATGGCGAAGAAAAAAAATCCCAACATGTTTGCAAGTCTGTCGGTATGATTTGTTTAGTTTTTATTTGATACATAGTGTTTATTTTACAAACAATCAAATACCGAATTTGGTTTAAATGATTAGTCGATTAAAAATTTACCCTTACCTTTATTGCATGGAAATTGAACCGTATTTTTTGGATTTAATTCGTTATTTTTCTCTAAGGATTAACCTTACCGATGAGGATATTCAGAAAATAATTTCATCCTACGAAATTCGTGTTTTAAAAAAGAAAGAATATTTATTTCAACAAGGAGAAATTTGTCGGTATGAAGCATTTGTAATTGATGGTGCTTGCAAACTTTTTTATTCAGATACAAAAGGCTCTGATCATATTCTATATTTTGCGTTTAAAGATTGGTGGATCAGTGATATATCTTCATTTTCCACTCAAGAACCAGCATCCATGTCAGCTCAAGCATTGGAAGAAACTCAACTTTTAACCATTAATTTGCAAAAAAAAGAGGAATTATTTGCTAGTGTTCCTCAACTAGAACGAATGTTTCGTATTATAACTCAACGAACCTTAGCCGTACTACAAAAACGATTTTTTTTAGCAATGAGTGGTGGAGCAAAGGATCGATATTTACAATTAGTTGATCGTTATCCTAAAATTGAGCAATTAGTACCACAATACCAAATAGCATCATATCTAGGTATTCTTCCCGAATCATTAAGCAGGCTTAAAAAACAACTTCATGAACAAACCCTTTGATTTTCCTATTGCTTATTTGAATAGTAATGATGGTACAGCTTTGCTTGCTTTTGGTGAGATAGATAGTTTAACTATCCATTCAGGTATTTCATTAGGATTATTGGACGAGTTTATTTCAAAACATGCAGATAAGTATCTATTTGGTTGTTTAAACTATAATTTGAAAAATGAAATTGAATCGCTTACAACCCGTTTGGAGGATCATCACAATTTTCCATTAGTTCAATTTTTCGTTCCAACGTGTGTGGTGAAATTGGATCATGAGAATTTTGAGTTTTTACAAGGCGAAAAAACGAATGAAAATTTTGAATTCCTTAATTATTTTCTTGAAGAAGAAACGGATCAAAACTTTCATGATCTTTCTATAGATTGGAAATCAAGAACTAGAAAAGATCAATATATTCAGAACATATTAAATTTACAAAAACAGATTGTTCAGGGCAATATTTATGAGGTTAACTATTGTCAAGAATTTTATGCTGAAAATGTACATATTGAATACCCCCTTGATTTTTACTTTAAATTAAATGAAATAACAAAAGCACCATTTTCTGCTTTCTTTCAGAAAAATAACAATACCATTTTTTGTGGTAGTCCAGAGCGATACTTGAAACGAACAAATAATAAAATTATTTCTCAGCCTATTAAAGGTACAGCAAGAAGAAATACTGATTCAAAAACGGATAGTGAAATTATAAGAAAACTCCAAACTGATCCGAAAGAACGTGCAGAGAATATTATGATTGTTGATTTGGTGCGGAATGATTTATCTAAAATTGCTGTTCCTAATTCTGTTCAAGTGGATGAATTGTGTGGTGTTTATACATTTGAAACTGTTCATCAGATGATTTCTACTATTTCATGTGATGTTGCCCCAAGCACCTCTTTTGTAGATATTATTAAAGCTACTTTTCCAATGGGATCTATGACTGGTGCCCCTAAATTGAGAGCAATGCAATTAATTGATGAATTTGAAGATTTTTCACGTGGAATTTATTCAGGTACAATCGGATATATAGCTCCGAATGGAGATTTTGATTTAAATGTGGTAATCCGCAGTATGATGTATAATACACAAACGAAATACCTTTCTTGTCCAGTAGGTGGTGCGATTACACTTGACTCTAATCCGGAAAAAGAATTTGAAGAGTGTCAGACAAAAATTGCTCGTATTTTAGGTTTGAAATGAACGATATCCAATTATCAATAAATAAACTAAGGAAGAAAATTGAGGTTTCAACGGTTTTTGTTGCTGTAAGTGGTGGAATTGATTCGATGTTATTGCTTGATCTTATTCGGAAGGAATTTCCTGTTACGGCACTCCATGTAAATTATCAGTTACGCGGAATTGATAGTGATTTAGACTCCACATTTGTTCAAGAATTTTGTAAAGTACATGCTATACCAATCAAGGTATTAACGTATGATTTGGGAACTGAATTGAAGAATAAAAAATCAAATCTTCAAAATCGAGCACGTGAAATACGTTATGATTTTTTTAACCAACAGCTAGAAGGATTACCTAATTCCTATTTATTTATAGGTCATCATGCTGACGATCAAATTGAAACATTTTTTATTCAGTATTTTAGATCTGCCGGAATTTCCGGTTTAGCCGGAATGAAAGAAATTTCAAATCGGATTGTGCGACCATTTTTATCATTTTCAAAAAATGAACTTCAGGTTTTTGCGCAAGAAATAGGATTGACTTGGAGAGAAGATCAGTCAAATAAAAAGAATGATTATATCAGGAATAAATTTCGGAATCTGTTATTGCCCAATTTAGAAAAAGAAATTCCTACCCTTCGAGAATCCGTTTTGAGAATGATGAATTGTTTGCAAGAAAATCAAACTCGCATCGAGAAAGAAGTGGAACTGATAGTTAAGGAAATAATATCAAACAAACAATTAAAAATTGTCGATATTATTTCGTTGGAGGCAGAACAAACTATTGAGCTTTTTCGACAATTAGGCATATCCACCAATTACCTGAGTGAATGGAAAAAATTAATTGATTCCCAAAAAGGTATCGAATTACCGATTAGTCAAAGTGACAAGTTAATTTCGATAATACGAGAAGAGCATTCCTTTTATTTTAATTTTGTCAATCAGATTAATTCAACAGTACCTGGGTTTGAAATTCAAGAAGTGAGTAGTTTACCAGAACATTTTTCCAAGTCCATTTTGTATTTTGATAAAAGTAAAATTAAAGGCGCCATTTTCATACGCTTATGGCAGCAGGGAGATAGGATTTTTCCAATAGGGTTAGCAGGTTCAAAATTGATTAGTGATGTATTGACGAATGCTAAAGTTCCGCATGCCCGAAGAAAGAATCAATGGGTTTTGTGTGATGATGAGAAAATTCTGAGTTGCATAAATCATTGTGTGGACCGCAGGGCTATAGCATCATCGCGCACAACGGCCATCTTGCGTGTATCATTTAATGATAAAGATTAAATCTGCCTCAGCTTTTGAAATATGAACGAAAGAAAAACGTTACTTTTGAAGTATGAAATGGATGATCTTATTTTGGGTCTTAAGCTTTTGCATAATGCAATCCTTTGGGCAACGTAATGTGAAGGATTCTGCTATTGCCACACCGTGGATTGGCGTTCATTATGGTGGCAATTTTACTGCCGGTGATTTGGCTGACCGGTATGGGTATTTGAATCACATTGGAATAATTGCAGGATACAAAACAGCTACGAATTGGTATTTTGGTATGGAAAGCAATTTCATTTTTGGAAATCAAGTTAGAATTTCTGGATTGCTTGATGATTTAATAGATTCCTACGGCAATGTAACAGATGTAAATGGAGATATTGCAAGAATTTATGTTCTTCCTCGTGGATTGAATATGAATGCCTCCGTTGGTAAAGTATTTCCAGTTCTTAGTCCAAATAACAATTCAGGCATTTTCGTAAATGGAGGATTGGGGTATTTGATTCATCATATGCGCATTGAAACAAATGATCAAGTTGTTCCTCAATTAGAGTTGTCTTATCGCAAGGGGTATGATCGATTAACTGCAGGAGTCAATTTTCACCAATTCGTTGGCTATGCTTTTATGGCGAATAGCGGTTTTTATAATTTCTATGGAGGGTTTTACGCACAAGAAGGGATTACTAAAAATTTACGTACAATAAACTTTGATGAGCCGGATATACCTGTTTCAACCAAGACACGTTTAGATATCCAAGTTGGATTTAGACTCGGTTGGATGATTCCATTTTACAAAAGGAAACCAAAGGATTTTTATTTTAATTAATGCAGTTTCTATATAATTTCTCTATTTTTCTTTTTGGAATAGTTGTACAACTAGCTTCAATTTTTAACTCCAAAGCCAAAAAATGGAGCGATGGAAGAAAGGATTGGAAAAATACCTTACCTAAAATTGACGGGAATAGAGATATAATTTGGTTTCATTGTGCCTCATTAGGAGAATTTGATCAAGGATTACCGGTGATGAAGGAGTGGAAGAGGCAACATCCTGAAGATCGTATTTTAGTTACTTTTTTCTCTCCTTCTGCTATGTTACATTATCACAAAAGAAATCATTGTGCGGATTATGTTCTATATCTTCCATTAGATACTCCTTCAAATGCATTATTTTTCATCGATCATTTTTTACCTAAGGCCATTTTTTTTGTGAAATATGAATTTTGGGCTAACTATATTTCGTATGCTCATAAACGAAAAATCCCTGTTTATTCGATTGCAACGATCCTTAGAAAAAATCAACATTTTTTTAAGTGGTATGGAGCTTTTTTTCGCGGAGTTTTAAAGAAAATTAGTTATTTCTATGTGCAAAATGAAGAATCATTCCAATTATTGCATTCTATCGGTGTTAACGAATGTCAGGTAGTGGGGGATACTCGATTCGATTCAGTATTGGAAACTAAGAATCTGTTTTTGAATCAAATTAAAGAAGGTCATCTTGATGAGGATTGGATAAAACTTAAAACGTTTTTAGAAGGTAAAAAAGCAATAATCATTGGGAGTTCTTGGCCGGCAGAGGAACGATTAATAATTCCATATATTTTAGAAAACAAACAGCTTAAGTTCATTCTTGCCCCTCATGATATTTCAAATCAGCATATCACAAAAATTGAGCAAGGATTAGGTGATTCTTGTGTGCGCTTCACTCATTTTAACGAAATAAATAATTCGGTCAATTGTTTAATTCTTGATACCATTGGTCATTTGTCAAAAGCATATTATTTTGGTGAAATTGCCCTTGTAGGAGGTGGATTTTCAGGCAAACTCCATAATATTTTAGAACCAGCAGTATTTGGATTACCTGTATTATTCGGTCCTAACCATACTAAGTTTCCAGAGGCCAATTTGTTTCTGAAAAATCAAATTGCTTTCGAATTTAAGGATGAAAATGAAATGGAAAATAAATTGAATTTGTTAATACAAGAAGACCCAATTCTAAGTTCTGAAATTAAAAATTTTATAGCTTCCCAATCGGGTGCAGCACTTAAAATTATTTCATCCCTTAGAATTGGGTCTTAACCCTTATTTCTTCTTTTTGGTAAAATCTAAATTGTACGTTATACCAGTGAGTAAGGTATGATTTCTTTCTACCTTGATTCCATCTGATTTTATGATATATTGATTAAGGTATCCAATTTGAATATTTAAATAACTATTGAAACGCCATCCAATTGAAGCATTAAATCGATTTTGATCCAAAATATTTTTTCCTATCCCTTTTCCAAAACCAAGGAAAATCTCATTATTTAAATTAATAAATAACGTTTTATCCTCCATTGTTTTTTTTGATAATGGAATTAATACCATCGCCCGATATCGAACTCGTTGTCTAAAAAGATTATCGCCTTTTTCGAGATTTCCAGAACTGTTTTTAAAATAGTTTTCTATGAATCGTTGTTCTAAACGATATCGATGTTGAATATCAAATGTGCGAAATTTAGTTTCAATTGTTCCTTTTAAATTCAATTGTTGCCAAATACGATTTTCAGTATAATGTGTTAACACAGGTTGATCACCATAAGGGAAATTGACTATCCAGCCATAACCTGCTGTCAAAGAAACATTCGGATTTAACGTGTAATCGACTCCAATTCTCATTAAGGATTGCTGCCAATTTTGAAAACCACCTTCTCGTCTCCATTGATATTCTGTGTGAATTGAAAATTTGTTCGAAATTTTGTGATTTCCAAGATAACTAATCCACGCATGTTCTTGGTCTGAAAACTCATTTTGAGCCCTCATTTTGTTTAGTATTATAACACTTAAAAATAAGAGAATTCCTATACTTTTCACTAGACTTTATTTTTTTCGTTTTACGGCTAATTCATGTTTAGAATTACCAACATTTTTAAACTCGTCTATCCCTAAAATTAGCAGAGTTCCTCCTTCTGTATCAAAGTCATTTTTTATATGATATAAGTTTTCGATTACAGAATGGTCTACCAGTGTACATTTCGATAAATCTAAAATCACTTTATCGCTAAATTTATATGAAAGTATTTGTTTTTTAACCTTTATGAAATTACTGAAAATAACAGCTTTATGAGGTGTAATAGTATTGCCGATCATAATGGAATGAGCATTAAATAAGCTAGAAATAGGAACTCCCCGCGAAATATGAAGAAATAGTTTTAGAAGGATTCCTACCGCTATTCCAACTAATAAGTCTGTGAGAAGAGTAAATATAATAGTTACGATAAAAATAGTTATTTGATCTTTTCCAATTTTTGCCATGTGCCCAAATTCTCTCGGGTGTGTTAATTTCCAACCAACTCCAATTAGCATGGCGGCTAATGCGGCTTTAGGAATTAAGTTACTAAATGAAACAGCAAAAATTAAGAATAAAAGAATGAAAATTCCATGAAATAAATTTGCCCATCTTGTTTTAGCACCATTGTTAACATTTGAAGATGAACGAGCCACTTCAGAAATCATGGGTAGGCCACCTAGGATACCAGTAAAAACATTACCAATTCCGACAGCTATTAAATCTTTGTTTGTGTTTGACCTTCGTTTGAATTTATCCATTTCGTCTATGGCTTTTATTGTAAGAAGAGATTCAAGACTACCTACCAACGCAAACATTAATACATATTTTGCAAAAGTGCCAAATTCATAAATCCCGTTAAAACTGACATTTATCCCAATGATATCAGTAAGACCTTCATTGAATTCCAAAAGAGGTTTAAATTCAGAGCTGTTTTTAAGACCAAGTATGGCGCTAAGTGGAATAGAAATAACTAATACGATTAAAGCAGATGGAATTTTTTTTAATACCTTATTCGGAATTAATGGCCAGCCAAACACCACCAGTAGGCTTACCAGACCTACAATAGCCACGTTTTTATGTGCAAAGAAATGAACCATGGTGCCAGGTAATTCCATTAACAATTCAAAGGGTTCAACCATCGGTTTCCCTTCAGTAGTTAACGGATTCATGCCTACTAAAATATGTAATTGCTTACTAATTATAATGATGCCAATTGCTGCTAACATGCCATGTACGGCAGAAAGCGGAAAGAAGTCACTCAATGATCCTAATTTGAAAATCCCGAAAATAACTTGAAATGCTCCTGAAATAACAACAGCGCCAAGCGTTAACTGCCATCCTAGTTCAGGGTTACCATGACCCAGCTCAACCACTGCGCTAGCCACAATTACAATTAAGCCGGCAGCAGGTCCTTTGATTGTTAGTAAGGATCCAGCGAAAAAGCTTACTACGATTCCACCAATTAGCGCAGTTATTAAACCATAAATTGGCGGAAAATTACTTGCAGTGGCAATGCCTAAACTTAAGGGGAGAGCGAGCAAGAATACCAAAAAACCTGAAATTGCTTCAGTGGTAAAGTTCTCTTTGAGTCCTGCCAAACCATCTTTGGGATAGTTCCTATTTGTATATTTTTTCATATTTTATTTTTTATAATAATTATTAAGCGGATCTTTTGGCCACATCATGATATTTTTTAATATGCGGCCCAAGAAATACTCTGGAATAAATTCGAATTGCGGCTAAACCATTAATAATAAAACTAACAGAAGTAAAAAATGCTAATCCTATTTGATCATAATGAACATGTGAGAAAATCAAATCTTCCCCAATGAAAGTGGGTGAAATGGGGAATCCAGCTAATGTTAAACAACAAATTAAAAATAGGAGGGCAATTTTGGGATGTTCAAAAGCATGTCCATAAAAGTCATCCAAGCTAATCCAATTTTCTTCTTTTCTGAGTCTATTTAAAAGAATAATTCCGCAAAGCCATGCTACCGTTACACCACTTAAATACCAGATAAGTTCATTCGTTTTAAACTGCTCATTAAATGAAATAGCAAGGGCAATAAAAAAATGATTGATTATAATCAAAGTAAACGCCAATCGAGCACTATTTCTCTCCGTAAAGGCTTTAATTACTACGATAAATCCTATAAACGCAAAGACGATTGGAAGTAAATGTGAAATTGACCTGGGTAATTTTGATTGGTATAAAAGTGAAATTAATCCTATAATGAACGTGCTACTAAAGAAGAAGATCACATTTTGGTAGCTGATGAATTTCATTTTCTTACCTAATTCTTTTAATGGATTCCAAAGTGATCGATACATCAAGGTATCTAAATTCCATTCTTTTATACTAAGAATAAAGAGGGTGTTTTCAATTCTTTTTGGTAAAGAGTCTTCAACAGTAAGAGCACGAGGAATAAAATTATAGAATTGTTCACGTATTTTGTAACTTACAATAGAGGGTGAAACAAGTAATTGATAGGTTCTTAAAAAAGCATTACCTGCTATATGAAATAGTGCTAAATAATGTAGTCCGAGACCTATTTCAATAAAAATTAATCCAATTTGAGCGATTGATGCATAAGCAATTTGGCTTTTTATAGAGGATTGCACACGCGCTGTTAATGTAGTAATTAGGGCGGTTGTAATTCCGCTGATAACTAAAAAAAAGCGAAATGCTGACTGATGTTCCCAAAATGGTGCTGTTCTAAGAAGTATAAAAGCACCGATATGAACAGAAAGCGAGCCATAGAAAATGGCACTCGATGGGGTAGGTCCTTCCATTGCTCGAGGAAGCCAAGATGAAAAAGGCAACTGAGCTGACTTTGCCGCAGCAGAAACAAATATCAACAAAGAAATTGCCAGTCCAATCCAGGAATGTGCTTTCAAGTGTTCACTAACTAACTGTGCGTTATTCAGCTTGAAAAAGGAAATATTTTCATGCCATAAATGGTGCGATAACCACATGACTAGAATTAAACCAACATCACCAATTCGATAAATAGAGAATACTTTTACCGCATTTTTAACAGGTAAATACCGATCCCGGTAGAAGGCAATTAAAAGAAATGATGAAACACCTAATATTTCCCAACCGATGAAAAGCGTTTCCAAATTGCCTGAAAAAATAATGATTGTAAATCCACAATAAAAGAACATTATGGTATTGAAAAAACGCTTATATCCAGTTTCTCTATGAAGATAATAGCGGCTATAACTCGTTATTATTAGGGTTAATATGGAGCCTAAAAATAGATACACCAAAGAAATATGATCAAAATAGAAATCAAGGTAAAAATCATACCCATGCGTGCTGTATATTGAGAATTCCTTGATGTTGATAATATTACGGCCACCCATTATCCATATTGTAGTGAAGATTATGGTTGTGATTAATTGAATTCCAACAGTTAAAACAGCAATCCTCGACAGTAACTGTTCCTTCTGTTTGGGAATAATTAAGCTTAGCAAAAATCCAATAATTGGTAATGCTATAAACGAATGTATAAATGAATTTTCCATGGTCTATTTAGTTAATTCAAAAACAGGTAAATTCTCATGAGAGGATTCAATTATGGTTTCCTCATTTGAAACTGAGGAAATAGCAGAATCAATTAAATTATATGGAGTAAATGAACCATTAGCAAATGAATAAAACATCTTATTTTGAGTATCGTAAGCAACTAAATTCACCCATTCATTAAGGAACCATTCATAAGTTGCAGGATTTTTTTTAATCGTGTTTAGTACAACTTCTGGCTGATGTTCTACGATTACCATTAATCTTAAAGGGTCATGAACTTCAATCATTTGGCTCGGTAATCCTGTTCTGAGGTCACCATCAATTCCATTTGCCACGCCGAATAATCCCATTACATTGTGAGGTAATTTGGTACCAGCCCCAAGATTTTGATTGTCTACGCGAGAAAAGTAATATTCCAAATTGATTCCACCGCAAACTGGAGCTACGGCGTTCATAATACCTAGTAAGTAAGTCCCATCTGGATCGGTAGTGTAATCATAGGAGTGTAAAAATGCCCTTCTGTCGAGAAAAATCCCTTTTGTTAACTTTCTTCTTCCTACAATACAAAGGGTATTAGTAGCATGGTTAAGTTCAGGTCTAGGCTCAAATAAGGATACGGTTCTTAGTTTGACCGTGTCATGTATTTTTGAAGCTTTTCCTTTAGTTTTCATAACAACAAATCGACGAGAACGTTCTTTTGCATTTAAATCAAGTGCTTCTTTAAAAATGGATTTATTCTGAGTGTGTAGTAAAGTATTTGAAGATACTAATACACTTTCATCATAAAATGCAATTTCATCCCGCGAAGTATCGTGAAGGGAACCGATAAACTGAGTGGTCTCAGGTATATGTATGCCTTTTTGAATTAAAATCTTGCGCACTTCAGGATGATTGCCAATATGGGAAATAACTCTAGCATTTACAGAACCTGGCCTTCCGCAACATGCCCCACAATCATATCCTGCATAATGCGTATTGTTTACGCTACTCGAACCATGACCAATAGCATAAATCAATGGAGCGAAATTGTCTATAAGTCCTATTGATCTCAATAGTCCTTCAAGTCTTGTGGCCATTTCCTCTATAGTATACCCAATTTGTAGATTATCCTTCGAAGTTTCGCCAGTAAATTCAATAGTTAATGAAGAATCAGGTTGCATGTGTTTGAAAGATGAAACCGATGTCGCATTTTGACTTGGATATAAAATCGATTTTGCTAATTGAATTCCTGACCATAAACCAATAAATTGTGTAATAAACCACCCTGTTAAAAGACCGTGAGAATGTTTATTAAAATGATAGTCTTTTTTTGTAGTGATCACAGATTCTTTTTCTTGAATCAAGTGTTTAGGAGTTAAAGGTGCTGGACAAACTTTGGTTTGAAAATCACTGCCTTCGGGTTGATAATAAAATTCAACATTAAAATGTCCAGCAGTCCCAAAAGTTTCACAACCAGGCGCTAGATATTCCGTATATCGTCTAAATGAGCACTCACGATCGTCAATGCAATAAATTGCCTGAAAGCTCTTGGGTTGATTGATTTCTACCTGCTTTTTTTTATTAATCCCATTAAGTACTTCGTCGTAATAGGATATTTCCATAGCGTCTTGCCAAATTGAAAGTGCCTCCCTCATTTCACTGGATTCAACTTCTTTAAATAGATCTAAATTGTTTTCAGATCCTTTTTGACCAATGGTTGGCCAAGCTTTACCATAATGATAATTTAAGACATCGATTTCAAGAAGCAATTCAAAATGAATAAGTTCCGTAAGTTTTATTTTACGCTGATCTAACAGAGCATTTGGATTATCATCTAAATAGCTAACCATTCCGGACCAACCAGGGTGTGAAAATTGTTGATCAAATAAATAAGTGGCAAAGTAAGTTTCATTTCCTACTATTTCTTTCAAAAGATAGGTAATGTCTATGGTCTCATCTAATAAAAGACGTTTGGCGAGCTTACCGCGAAAAAAACTAGTTTTAGTTGAATTTTCTAATTTTCTAAGAGTTGCTATAAATCCATTTTCATCAATAGGGAAATTCCAAATAGCAACACCTTGATCTAAATAGCTGCTTATTATTCTAAAAAGTATGGGATGAATCATCGCATCTAAGTCAATTTTGAACTCAGATTTCCAGAGACTTCTTAATATGCCTATGCGAGATTCTACATGTTCATCGATTTCTTTATTTAAAAGAATTGATTTCCATTGGTCCGCATTTTTAGATCTTTTTTCAATGGCCCGATCTAAGGCTGATTCTGTTATTTGTTTCTTTTGAAATCGTTCCCGAAATTCACTGATTTGTAAGTAGGTTTTCCAACCAAAGATTTTAGATGCTTTTGACATTGCTTCATGGAACTTATCATTTTGAAAAGCATGAAGGGTATTGTGATGAATAAAATCTTTTAGTGGAGCTTGACTCGGTAAATAGTGCTTTAAATCGTGAACAACCTTCTCCAAAGAGAACAGTTGTTTTGAATACATACATTAATTATTAAGTTAAAACATTGATTTAAAATCAAATGAGTAACTTCTATAATCTGTAGTTTTCAAAATGAATAAAGAGCGGGAGTTTGTATGAATGTCTTTGCTTAAATGACTTAAATTGACTGTGATTCGACAATTTCCAGCATTGATTTCTTTCTTCTAATGAATGGAAAAATAAAAAAGAAGATGTTTCTAATTCATTTTCATCCTCAAGTTCAAGTTCAATTTCGTTATCATTTAAATCGAAAAGGCTAGTATAATCACTTTTATCTATTGAATTATAATCACTGTCATTACTGGTGTGAAAATTACCATGCAGTAATAAATGATCCATCCCACTTGCATGAATACTTAATCCAAAAACAAGTAGAAGAAGAATAATTTTTTGTAAAAAAGGATTTCTCACGAAGCAAATGTACAATTTAGATTCTTTACAAATCGAAATGTACAGTTAATTTTTGGGAAATATCTTTCCGGGATTTAACATATTATTTGGGTCAAAAACATTTTTAATTTTTTTCATTAGTTCAAGGGTCACATCTGGAAAAGCTATATCCATATAGTTTTTTTGCACCAACCCAATCCCATGTTCACCGGAAATAGTCCCTCCTAATGACACTACTTTTTCAAATAACTCCCTTATGGCAAGAGGTAATTCATTTTCCCATGTTTCGTCAGAAAGATCTCCTTTGAGAATATTGATATGTAAATTTCCATCTCCTGCATGTCCATAGCAAATTGAATCGAACGCATATTTTTTTCCAATTCGTTTCACTTCTTTTAGTAGGGAAGGTAATTCAAAGCGCGGGACTACAGTATCTTCCTCTTTGTAAATTGAATGCATTTTTACGGCTTCTCCAACCTTTCTGCGTAATTGCCAAAGCGCATCTTTCTGTGCTTGGTTTTCAGCGAATAGAATTTCATCTGTCTGAAAGTTTTCTAATACAGAAAGGATTTTTTCACATTCCTTCATGAGGTATTCTATGTCAAATCCATCCACCTCAATAAGTAAATGCGCTTCATGATTTTCTTTTACTTCTATACTTGAATCGTCTATTGATTTTTTCGCCAATATAAGTGCATCTCTTTCCATAAATTCAAGACCACTCGGTGTGATTCCTGCTTGAAAAATGGCTGCAACTGCTTCACATGCTTTAGTGGAATCAAAAAAAGGAACGAGCATCAATAAATCATGAGTAGGATGGGGGATGAGTTTAAGTACAATTTTAGTTACAATTCCTAATGTGCCTTCTGAACCTACTATGAGTTGGGTTAAATTATAACCGGTAGCATTTTTTAATACATTGGCTCCGGTCCAAATAATATTCCCATCTGGTAATACAACTTCAAGATTTAAAACATAATCCTTGGTAACTCCATATTTCACTGCTTTTGGTCCACCTGAGTTTTCAGAGATATTCCCTCCAATAAAGCAACTTCCTTTACTAGCAGGATCCGGAGGATAGAACAATCCTTTTTCTTTAACTGTATCTTGTAATACTTGCGTAATAACACCAGGTTCGGTTGTTACTTGATGATTTTTTTCATCAATTTCGATGATTTTGTTAAAAAACTCCATACTTAATAGCACACCGCCATAAATGGACAAAGCTCCACCACTCAATCCTGTTCTTGCCCCGGCAGGAGTGACACAAATGTTGTTTGCATTACAAAAGGATAAAATTCTTGATATTTCCTCAACGGTTTTTGGTTTTATGACCACATCCGGAGGAAATGAGAAATCTTCTGTTTCATCATGAGAATATTCCTGACGGACCTCCTCATTATAAAATACTCCATTACCACAGATCTCATTGAAATAAGAGATATGGTCAGCGTTAATTTTAGTATAAGTTTTCATAAAAGAAAGTTAATCTAATAGTTAAGGATGAATAACAAACAACGATTTTGGAATGATTTCAAAGGTTAATTCCTTGAACTCATTGTGGTTTCCCTCTCCATCCATTTGAAAATAGGGACTATCAGTTGAAAAGTTTAATTTTTTGAATTCCGTCGTAGTAACGTATTTTGAACGATGTGAGTTTCCTAAAAGAAACCGAATGATTTGAAAAGGCAGGTCTACAATTGCCGCTTTTTTTACAAGAACTAATTCCAGTTTTCCATCAGAAGCATTGGACGTGGGAGAAATTTGAAAACCATTACCAAATTCTTTAGTGTTTGCAACGGATACCATGAAATAATTACTTGTTTCATGATTCAAGGTAATTGTTACTCCTTTATAAGAAAAATAGGATTTCAGGATGAGTATTACATATCTCAAAAGCCCCCTCCACTTGTTATCAACCATATCGAAGGCAATTTTCGCATCATAACCAATTCCGGCTACTTGAATAAATGGAATATTATTTACTAAGCAGGTATCAATTTTAGTGAAATTTCCACTATTGATAATTTTTATACTTTTTTTGACGTGTTCAGATATATTGAAATGCCTAGCGAAGCCGTTGCCTGAACCACAAGGAATAATTGCTAATTTTATAGTAGAGTGAATTAATTCTACTGCAATTTCATGTACGGTGCCATCACCTCCAACAGCACAAATCACATCAATTTGATCCTCGATACCTTTTTTGGCAATCTCAGAGGCATGTCCTTGATATTGAGTGTAATGTATCGAAAAATTGAACATGGATGTGTCAATTTTTGAACGAATGATAGATTCAATTCGTTTTTTGTTAGAAATCCCCGATGTAGGGTTAATTATAAACCAAATTTCTTGTTTCATTTATAATTTACATATCACCGCCCCCTTCTCCTCCGGGCATTTTCTTATTATTCAATTCTAGTTTTCCAAATTTATAACTCGCTGAAAAATATAGCCTTCGGGTCATCCATTTAAAATTTGAATGTTGTTCTACAGTTGGTCTATCTACTTGAAAATAAAAACCTTGAACGTTAAATACATCAGAAACACGTGTGCCAATTGTCCATTTTCCATTCGCTAATCTTTTTTCAAATGCGATGTCTGTTGGACCTTGTCTTTGAGCCACACCTTGAACCGTTACTCTTTTGCCATTATACGTAACACTCAACTGTATAGATGCTGTTTTTTTCCAAAATTCGATGGAGGAATTAATTTTGAAATTGTTAAAATACCCTTGGCGATTTGGTAATGACTCTTGGTTTGTAATATACCAGATATAATTTCCATTCCATGAAAGGGAGGTTTTCAACCAGGTTGTAGGTTTTATATTAAGCACAATATCTGAACCCAGGCTGTATGTTTCAGCAATATTCATAAATGTTACTGCACTAGTGTTATCCTCATAATATTCTTTTACCCTGCTGATAACTCCTTTTGAATGACGATAGTAAACACTGGATGTGATGCTGTATTTTTTTCGTTCTTGGATGTATCCTAAATCATATGAATCGGTGTATTCTGGTTTTAAATATGGATTTCCTGTACGCAAGTTGAATGGGTCAGAATAATTAGTGAATGGATTCATATCCGCAGATGCAGGGCGAGTAATTCGCTTACTATAACTCAAGCTAAATTCAGATTTGGGAACAATTTCATAGCGAACATGCACCGAAGGGAACACATTAAAATAGGGAGGATTATTTATTTCAATTCCTTCTGATACAAGACTTGGTAGTTGGTATGCTTGCTCCAAGCGAATTCCTCCTTGGTATTTGAATTTACCAAGTTGTTGACCAAAAACACCGTAAGCACTAAAAATTCGTTCTTTGTATCGATATAAAAAATTGGCAAGCGTATCTTGAGTAAAAGTATTATTGGTGTAGTCAAATGCTTCAGAATACGTATCAACTTGTTGATCACGAAGGATGGTTTTTAGACCTGTTTCGACGCGTGCATTAATTTTTGGAAATAATAAGGTTAAATCAGCTTGAATCGTAGAAATGTTGTTTTTTTCTTTATTATTCAATTGTTGCTTTAACGGGTTAACTCCAATACTTGGGACGGAATCTGGTTCGAAATAATTTTCTTGATAATAGCCTTGAATCCCTTCTTTACCAAGTGATTGAGTGGCATCAAATATAAAATTTCCTCGGTCTTTTTTCAAATCGTATCGATAGTTTATATTAAAATCCAAGTTTTGTTGTTGAGATGGATCATAACTTGTTCGTTGCCATAAATTGGTTCTATTATCCAATGTATCATAGACTGAATTCCATAAGTCACCTGTTCTATCTCGCACGCCAATGCTTCCTGTAGCTGAAATTCCTAATGTTTGCCTGTCTTTGAGGTTGAAATCTGCACCCGTTCTGAAAGTGTGGCCTGCATTCAAATCTGTACCTGTTCTTATTTGATTCAGGATAAATCTGCTTCCATCCAAATTCAATTGGTTAATATACGAATCATTATTTCTGTAACCATCTAAATAGCGATAACTGTATGTTCCATAAACGTTTACAGCGCCGTTACGATAACTCAAAGACAAATTTGATTCCGCAATGTTGCCATTTCTCAAGTTACCTGATGCCAGATTTGTTGAAACTAATCCATTAAATCCTTTTAGCTTATTTTTTTTTAAAACAATGTTAATTATCCCAGAATTACCATCAGGATCATATTTTGCAGATGGATTTGTGACAATTTCAATGCGTTCAATTGAACCAGCTGGAAGTGCATCTAGAAGTGTCTTTCCATTACCACCTGATATTGAACTGGGTCTTCCATCAATCAAAACCGTCACAGTGCCTTCTCCACGAAGAGAAATTTTTCCTTCTTGATCCAATTCAATCGATGGTAGCCTGGTTAAAATGTCGTTAGCTGTCCCCCCTTTCACCGATAAATCTTCTGCTACATTGTAGATTTTTTTGTCAATTCCTGCTTTAAGTACATCCATATTTCCAACCACTTCAAATTCCTTTAAATTTTTGGTGGTTGAATTGAGTTTAATGGTTCCCAGGTTAAATACCTTTAAATTGGTTGAAATACTGATGTCAATAATAGTATCTGTTTCATAACCTGTGAAAGAACAGATGGCGTAAAAAGTACCTTGTGGCACATTCTCTAAATTAATTCTCCCTAAATTATCACTAAAAATGCCGGCAACCACTTTTTTCTCTCCCGTTTTAAACAAACGAAAAGAAACGTATTCTAGCGCTTTGGAAGTGGTAGCATCTATGATTTTTCCTGTAATCAGTCCTTCATCCTGTTTGCCCGTTTTTTGAGCGAAAAAGAGCGTAGTTGAAAAAAGAAAAAAAGAAAAAAATAATTTTTGCATGAAATAAGTTGAAAGACAAAAATACCTAACTATTTTGTATCAACCATTTATTTCTTAGTCCTTTTTTACTGGTACATTAATCGCAGGGTTTGCTTCAGGAAGAACTTTCCCTTTTATGGTAAGTAAAATAGGTTCTGAACCTTTAATCATTACCGTCAGTGTTTTGGTGAATTCACCTACTCGTTTCGTATCATATTTTGCGATTATTTTCTCCTTTTTTCCTGGCTTAATGCTATCAGAAGGGAAATAGGGGGTAGTGCATCCACATGAGCGCTTTACGTCTTCAATTTTTACATACTCTTTCGAAGTATTTTTAAATGGAAATTCGAAAGTGAAATCAGATCCGTATGGAATAGAATTATTTTCAATCGTTAACGTATTGAATTTTAATTTAGGCTCCGTTTGACCTATTGCTAATATACTGAGCCCTACAAATAATACTGTTGCTAAAAATTTCATATTATATTTTTTGTCAAATGTATTTGATTCAAAAGATTAAAGTTAAACATTAACGCTTCGTTAACATTAGAGGTTTATTGCACTTAAGCTAAAGGGCTTATTAAATGGATTAAATTTCAATGTTAGTCGTATGTTTCGACCATAATTAGCATATAAATCTCCCATGGAAGCACTTTGAACTATTGGAAAATAAACACCAAAAATTGAACCCAATCTAATACCGATTCCTGTATTGTAAGCATAATTTATCGTGTTTCCATTGTAGAACGTACCAAGGTCTCCATAGACTCCCAGAAATCCTAAACGAGGGATAGGTATCGGTGCATAGAGATTGGCTGATGCCATCCAAAATGAAGTTGTTCCGATTGAGCTAGTGCTATTGAATCCTCCGAAGTTGTTGTTTCGTTGAATCGAAGTGGAGTTGAAACGATCAAAATAATATTCTTCCATAAATAGATCTTGCAGGCCATTTGCTCCACTCAGTACGAGCTGATAGTAATCATAACCTATTCCAGATCCATTTGTGTATGATAGGTTGTTTCCCAAAAAAGTACGCAAATGAATCCATCGTTTCATTTTGTTTCGAAGGTATCTTAAACTATATTCTGCCGTAAAGGAAATTCTTCTAAGTTGGTCTGAATTACTAGTGAGTTCATGCATTTCATCGTACCGTAGTTGCATTTTGAATCGTTGGTCGGGCGTATTTGCAGCACTTTCAACCCACGCGTATCCACCTCCTAAACTGATAGAATTATCTCCTCTAACTTCGTTGCGTAGGGCGATTGATATTTTACCGGTGTATTGAAATAAATTGTTTTTCTTTCGATTACCAATTTGAGTTTGCATGTAAAGTGAACCAAAATTCACCCCTGACTTTAATTGATTGAATTCACTATTTGTTTTAAAACGTTTTAACGATGCACCAAAAGTAATTGATTGGAAGCTTTTTTTCGGTAAAATGGTATGTGAGAGCTCCAAAATTCCTGCAATACTTTTATTTCCAAAGGAATACATGGGAGCAAATAAATATTGAGTGGGTCTAAGGGGAACTGCAACATTGTGTAAAGCCAAGCCAAGCATTAATTTGTCGTATTGATTTCCAGCGATAATTGGTGTGTAAAATTGATTGTTTTTAAAATTGTCTTGGTCTCCCAAAAGAAATTGAAATTGTGGAGTCTCCACTTTTGATAACATAGTGCGATTTGTCCAAAAATTATTTTGTCTATTCATTTCCGGTATCTCCTTATTTGCGTCGATCGCTACATTGCTGATCGAAATTTTTGGAGTTTTTGCCTCAACTGCATGCTGACCTGGTTCAGCCCAAATAGTTTCAACAATTGAATCTCCTTTAAATACATTAATTTCAATCGGACCATTTACTTGGCCAACGTTTTTCACCTTAATGGTAGAACCTCCATTTTTTGAATGATGTACGCATTGAATTTTATAATCTACGTGATTAGTGGTTTGAATAAGATCCGTAAAAAGCCAGTCTAAGTTTTTGCCCGAAACACGTTCGAGTGTTCTTTTCATATCTTCCGGTTGTGGATGTTTGAATTTCCATTCTTCGAAATAAGCATGCATGCAATTATTGAATGCCTCTTCACCTAAATAATCTTTCAAATAGTAAAAAACTAACCCTGTTTTTTGGTACATGATTAATCCATAATTGGTTGAGGAAAAATCAGCAGAATGAGTTTCTATTGGTTGGTCACTTCCAAAGTGCGCCAATACTTTATACAGATAGTCACCTTGTGCACGATTATCAAGGTTGTCCATATGAATAAATCTTCCTGCAATTTGTTCCGAGGTGAATGAATTAGTTGGGTATTTTGTTTGCATATACCGAACTTCGTTCAAGGTATTCATTCCTTCGTCCATCCAACCATGAACTCGCTCATTTGAACCTAAAATTCCATAAAACCAGTTGTGTCCAACTTCATGAACAATTACTGTTTCCAAAGAACGAGCATTTCCGACCGAGCCAATAACGGTAACGTTAGGATATTCCATTCCACCACCAGCACTAATTGTACCATCTACAGCTGTTACCTGATTATATGGGTAGTCCCCATTCCACAATGAATAATAATATGTTCCATCATTAATATATTCAATGGCACGTTGCCATAAAGAGGCATTTTGAGGAGTAAACATGGCCCATGAGGCTACAAATCGCTCCGAATGTGGAAGTTTTACCTCGCCTTTTAAAACAAGGTATCGTTTATCAGCAAACCAAGCGAAATCATGTACGTTGGATTGAATATATCGGATAGTTTTGTACTCTGTATCTGATTTAGGAAATGCCATTTGTTTTTTCGCTTCTCTAGAATCGGTTGGTACATATTTTTCTGATTCTGAAACTTTTTTATTTAAAAATTCTATTTCAGATGAGGTTTGTAAATCACCTGTTGAACCTACAACGTAATTTTTAGGAAGACTAATTGATACATCGTAAGAGCCGTATTCAGAGTAAAATTCGCCTTGGTTCAAATAAGGCATTTGATTCCACCCATTTTTGTCATAAACAGCAGGTTTTGGATACCATTGCGTAATCTGATAGGATTGACCAATATGACCTAGGCGCGAAATGCTTCCACTTGGAATTTGTACTTTAAAAGGAGTTGAAATTCGAATGCTAGCGCCAGAAACTAGGGGTGTATTTAAATAAATAATAGCAATATCTTGATGACTTGGGTCAAATTCCCATTTTAATTTTTGTCCATTCACATGAAAGTCGAGTGAGTCAATATATCCTTTTAGTGAATCAGCGCCAAATTGTAATTCGGTTTCGCCATTTTTATATAATTGTTTCGCTAAAGCAGATTCACCATTTTTATAGGCATTTGCCCAAAGGTGAATGTATATTTTATCCAATGTGTTAGGAGATTTGTTAACATATTCAAATTCCTCTTGACCTCGTAAGATGTGTTTTTCATCATCTAGTTTAACATTGATTTTGTAGTTGACCTCTTGTTGCCAATAGGATTGAGCTGAAGACAACATTGATATTGAAATTAGAAGGAAGGATAATAAAAAACGCATTGGTTAAAATTTAAGATAAGACAGAAATTCATGTGAATAGTTACGAGGGATGTAAAAATACAATTATTTTTGTGTCAAAATTCATTCATGAAAATTGCATTTAAGTTATTGGTTTTTTCTTTGGTCATAAGTTCATGTACCAATCTTGATAAAGAAGCCGAAATGCTTGCAGATTATTGTTATTGTCAATCTTCCTTAGCAAAAACACCCGCTGAAAAAAATCAGGCTAAACGAAATTGCAATGACATGAAGAATCAGATTGAAAAACAGCACGGAAAAGATTTGAGCAAAGTTTCCGAAGAGGAAAAAGAGCGTTTTAATGATGTTTTTTTTAAACGGATTAATGAGTGTAAGTAGAATCGGATCAGATTTCTCGAATATCTTTTATGTTTAATTGAATCGTTTCTTTTTCCCTGAAAACATTCGTTTCTAGTGTGAATGCCAGTTGGAATGGAACTCCTTCCGCGACCAATATTTCTTTTTCTGCTAAATTGAACCCAATTGCTTCCATGGCAACATCATGGTTGGGTTGAACAACAGTTAATTTCAAATGAGCGTCATTTAATACCCTAAGATTTTTTGTGTAAACGTTTTCTGATAGAAATACAGGTTTCATATTTCCTGGTCCAAATGGTTCAAAATGGTCTATTATTTTTTTAAAACGTGAAACTTTAAGTCTATTTTCATTTGGCAGAAACAGTTCATTGAAATCTATTTTAGCATCAATGATTTGAGTAGGAGAGATGGTTTTATTTAACAGCTTTTTTTGCGAAACTTGCTCGAAAAGCTCAATAAATTCCGTTAGTACTTCCTCTTTTAAGGTTAATCCTGCCGCATGCTTGTGCCCGCCAAATTGTTCGAGTAAATGAGCACATTCATCTAAGGCTTGGTATAAGTCAAAATCTTCGATGCTTCGAGCTGAACCTGTAATCAGACCATTCGATTTAGTCAAAACAATGGTTGGTTTGTAGTGTTTCTCGATTAAACGAGAGGCAACTATACCAACCACCCCTTTATGCCAATTAGGGTCATAAACGACAGTTGATTTTTTGTTGCTGGATGCAGGGTTAGATTCAATTTGTTGTAATGCTTCTTGGGTGATTTCTTGATCTAGATTTCTCCTGTTTGCATTGTCTAAATGAATATCTTGTGCTAATTGATTCATTTCACTCCGATTGGTTGAAATCATTAACTCAACAGCATATTTTCCACTTCGAAGCCTTCCGGCTGCATTAATTCTTGGTGCGATGGTAAATACGATATCTGTTAGGGTAAGAGGGAAATTCTTTTTGGCAAGTGAAATTAATTCCTGAAAAGCAATGCGTGGTTTTTCATTTAATTTTTTAATTCCGTGATACGCCAAAATTCTGTTTTCGCCCAACACAGGCACAATGTCGGCGCCTATACTAATCGCAACTAAATCTAAGTGATTAAACAAAAGAGATTGATCCCAATTATTGGTAGTATATAAGGCTTGCATTAATTTGAATCCTACTCCGCATCCACAAAGTTCTTTAAATGGATATGGGCAGTCTTCACGTTTGGGGTCTAATACGATTGATTTTGGGATTTGTGGACCGGGTTGATGATGATCACAAATAATGAAATCAACTGCATGTAGTTTCGCATAATCGACAAGATCAATAGATTTTATGCCACAATCCAAAGAGATGATGAGTGAGAAATTTTCTTTTATTGCATAATCTATTCCCTGTTTACTAATTCCGTAACCTTCTGTATACCTATCGGGTATGTAAAAAGAAATGTTTTTGTAAAAGGGTATTAAACTCAAGTATACAAGTGCTACAGCGGTTGTGCCATCAACGTCATAATCTCCAAAGATTAATATTTTTTCATTAGAATCAAATGCATGGATTATTCGATCTACTGCTTCTTTCATATCCTTCATTAGAAAAGGATCATGTATTTCATTCAATTTTGGTCGTAGGAAGGACTCCGCTTCTTGAAGGTTAGTTATTCCTTTTTGTAGCAGTAATTTGGCTACAATTTCATCAACATGTAGTTGTTTTTTTAAACGCTCAATTTCTTCCCTCGAAGGAACTTCCTTAACTAACCACTTCTTATTCATTCTTCACAATTTTACATTAAGTTACAAAATATTTTGCTTATACGCAATGAACTTCTTGTAATATTTCTGTATTGGTATAATAAAGATATGCTTTAATGTTAGGGAGTTCCATTTCTTTCAGTGCCCGCACATATTCGTTTATTTGCTTCAGGTATTTGGGGTTTTCAGAGCCTGTTTTAAAATCAATTAGCACCGTTTCATTTTGTTTCAAAATTAGCTTATCAAGCCTTTTGATACTGTCTTTTGCAACGATGATGGGTGTTTCATTTAAAATAGCGGTTGGATTCGAAAAAATCCCTTGGGCTTGCAGGCGTTCAAATGCGCGAGAAGCTTTTAATTTTAATTCCGGCTTTAACTCATTGGATATTTCATCTTGCATGATTAACCTTTCCAGCGCAGATTCAATTTCTTCTGAATTATTACACTGTGAAATTAAAAGATGAAAAGCGTTTCCAAACTTTTGTTCAGCAGAAAGTTCGTTTAATTCATTGTCTTGTCGAATAGCAATATCCGGGAACCATAAGTTATCGGAAACAATCTTGGGTTCAAAAAAGTCAGATTCGCTTAATGTTTTTTTAGTGCTATCGTATTTGGGGTTGATATTTTCTGATCCTTGCTCAAAGACAATTTGCTCTTCGGCACTGCAATTAGTTAATTTACTTAATGTTCGGTGAATGATACCGCCTAATTTGTCCTTTTTGAAGTTGTTCAAAACATAAAGACGTTCACGAGCTCTTGTAAATGCTACGTAGCACAGGTTTACTTTATCAGTTAATATTTGACCACTTTCTAAGTCATAAGCTTGTGCAATTTCAGAAATAGATGATTCCTTTTTTAGGGTAGAATAAACAATATTATCCTCCACTTCAATGATCTCTTTGGACCAACTTTTTACCTTTACATCAAAATTCATATCGGGTAAGAGTACCACAGGGAATTCAAGCCCTTTTGCTTTATGAATGGTCATCAATTTTATTGAATTATCTGATTCAGGTAGTTGCACAGACATTTTATCCTTGTGCTTATTGAAATAATCAATAAATCCTCTCAAATCACTAGAATTTGATTGTTCGTATTTAAAAACAACATCGGCTAAATGATGCAGATATGCATTTTTTTCTTCGAACCATCCCATTTTTCGATAAAAATGCTGAACAAGGCTGTACACAGATTCATAAGCAGAGAAAAAAGAATGTGTATCTTCAAAGTTTTCCAGAATAAATAAGGAATCATCAAAGTACTTCACCGTTTTTCCATTACTGTTTTTTTCTACAAAGTACTTCCAATAGTCTGCCTGGGTTTTATCTGATTGAATGCGAAAGTACAAATCGGCAAACTTTTTAATTTCGGTCTTGTTTTTTGGGTCTAAGCGTCGTTTTAAATAGGAAATCGTTAATCGAACACGGGGTTCGTTATTAACAAATAAGGAATCGCCTGAAACAACAGAGATTCCTCGTTTTAAAAGTTCAATGGCCCAACGATTTAGGTATTTATTGGTGTCATGTAAAATGCAAATATCCCCTCGCTGGAAATGAGATTGATCACAGTTTTCAATAATTGCAACCATTTTATCTACTTGTTCTTCCAATTCTATTTTTTCAGGAGAAGAAACAATTGATACAAAACCATCGGAATTAGAGGTGGGAATTTGACTTACCGGCTCGTAATACCTCTGTGACGATTCATTCAGCTCAAGCTTTAATAATTCGAAAAAATTATTATTGAAATTCACTACTTCTTTTGCTGACCTCCAGTTTTCTAACAAGGGAATTACGACACCTCGCTGCTCAAAAATCAATGATTTCTCCTCAATTTCTGCAGACTTTTCAGGGTTATAAATTCTTGGCAATTCTACAAATTGTTCGGCAACTCCATTTCTGAAGCGATAGATCGATTGTTTCGGGTCGCCTACAATGAAATTTAAGTGGTTGTAACTAAGAGACTCATCCAACAAATGGATGAGGTTGAGCCATTGCATCCGGGAGGTGTCCTGAAATTCATCCAACAGATAGTGCGTGAATTTGGTTCCGATACGCTCATAAATATAAGGAGCGTGAGATTGTTGAATGAGTTCAGAAATTAGCTTGTTGAATTCAGAAATTTGTATGATTTGATCTTGTTGTTTTATTTCATCCAAAAATTGATGCATAAATTTCAACAAGGCCATGCTGTGAAAATTCTTCGTTAAGAGGTTCAATAAATTGAATGTTCCCAGATTTTCCTCGTGAAAGTTTAAATAATCAGCCAAAGCAGCTTGAAACTCTTGGGGAACAAATTTTTCTTTTTTCGGCTCTTCTAGCAAGGCTTTTGCCATTCCTTCTGTTACCGGTTGTTTCTCAGCGAATGATTTTAAGCTATTTAATTTCATCAATTGACTGAACGATTTATTTCCTTGAGGTGCTTTTTCAGAAGTCATTCCTAATTGCATAACCAAGGCATAAACATCAGCTCCTTTTTGAATGTATTCTCGGTTCAGTTCATTTTTTTGTTTAATCCAATTATGAAATAACGCTTGATCATATTTCTTTGCCATGATTTTGTCCAAAACGGGAAAAACGCTCTCTTTCGTTAGGATTTTGGCAAAATCTACCAATATCGATTTTACATCCCATTTTTCGCCATCATCTAAGTTGCTTTTGGCATACGAAAAAACCATTTCAGTAAGTTCATCAAGGTCTTTTTCACCTACTTTATTTAGCATATGATCTACTAATTTTTCAATTAATAAATCGGTATTCATTTCAATTTCAAATTGCCCGGGCAAGTCCAAATCTCTACTAAAGTTTCGTATTAGTTTCAAATTGAATTTATCGATGGTCATCACATGAAAATCTTCATATGCATGTAAAATAGATTGCAGCGACTTTTGAGCTCTTTTAATTATTGTATTGGTATCAGCGCCTAATTCATCTTCTAGTTTTTTCAATAAGGAAACAGCATCCGGAAGAATTTCAGTTGAAGTAGATCTTGCCATAACATCTAAGGCTTTTATTACCCGTTCTTTCATTTCGTTGGCCGCTTTATTTGTAAAAGTCATAGCCAAAATATGCTTGAAATCTTGATGCGAATAATCCGTTTTTACCAGTATTTTTAGGTATTGAAAGACTAAATTATAGGTTTTTCCACTCCCTGCAGATGCATTTAAAATTAAAAGGGGTTTATTGGTTTGTTGGTTCATCTATTTTCTCGTAAATTCGTGATGGATTTAGTAATGATTTAAAGATACAATTATTTTAAAAGCAAAAAAATGAAACAGTTACTTTTTGGAATTTTATTTTTTATGATTTTGGTGACATCTTGTAAAAAAGATGATGTTAACCCACCAGCAACGACTTACCTAACTGTTGAAGTATTTCCGATGTATTCAAATTTAGGAAGTTCGTCAATGGAATTAGATTCTGTTTACACAACGCCAGAGGGTTACAAAGTAAAGTTTACAGACGTTAAATTTTATAACTCAATGTTAAAAAATGGTGTAAATAATTTAATTGAAGCATCTTTTTTTGATTTTCGTGGAACCGGTAATTTTCTTCTACATACCGCTGGTGATTACACCAAATTTAGTAGCCTACAAGGATATATCGGGGTAGACTCCTTATTAAACCATTCAGATCCTTCAGCATTTCCAAATGAAAGTCCATTAAATATAAGTAATGCAGGACCCATGCATTGGGGATGGAATCCAGGTTATATTTTTATGAATGTGGAAGGGAAAGTTGATACTATCCCTGATGGAATAAATAACCTTGATCATAGCTTTAGTTTTCATATCGGGACAGATGCATACCGTCGTGATTTTTCATTTTCCAATTTATCTTGGATAAAAGTTTCAGAAACCGAAAGAAAACTGAATTTGAAGTTGGATTTGTGGAAGTTTCTTCATAATTCTGCTAGTCCCATCGATTTGAAAACAGAGTTTTTAACGCATACTGCCTCTGGTCAACAGCTTTTGACTGAAAAAGTCATTGCTAACTTTCAGCAATCATTTATGCCGCAATAATGAAATATTTTTTCTATATTTTTATATTACTGGGTGTCTTTTTTGCTTGTCGTAAAGATAAGGTAGGGTACAAGGCTACCCCTTACATCCTTGATATTCCTTCCCATTTTCCTGATATGATTATTCCATCGGATAATCCGATGACTGCAGAAGGAGTTGAATTGGGTAGGTATCTTTTCTACGAAAAAAAATTGAGCGGAAATAATACCATGAGCTGTGCTACTTGTCATATGCCTCAAAATTCCTTTTCAGATCCAAATCAATATTCAACAGGAATTGATGGAATTCAAGGAAATCGGCAATCTATGGCACTAATCAATATGGGTTGGGAAGATTTCTTTTTTTGGGATGGAAGAAAAACAACCTTGGAGAAACAAATTTTGGAGCCAGTAATTAATCCGATTGAGATGCATGAGTCTTGGAAAAATGCAGTTGCAAAGTTGGATCAAGACATGAATTATCGGAATCGTTTTTTTCGTGCTTTTGGTGAGGGCGGTATCGACTCATTGAAAGCAGCTAAAGCCATGGCTCAGTTTATTAGAACTTTGATTTCTGGTCAATCGAAGTTTGACGTAATGTATAAATATGAAAATGGTATGCCGTTGACTTCCACTGAACAATCCATCTTTCAAACCATTGATGTAGAAGAATGGGCGGGATATGACATATTCAAGAGTTTGGATGGTGCAGATTGTTTCCATTGCCATAATGGTCCCTTGATGCGCGTGAAAAAATTCAGTAATAACGGCTTGTTGCCCAATGCGTTCAATGATTTGGGTCGAGCACATGTAACAAATAATCCAGAAGATAATTATAAGTTCAAGGTTCCGACTTTACGAAATATCGCACTCACTGCCCCATACATGCATGACGGTCGATTTGCTAACTTGGATGAAGTTATTGAACACTACTCTAGTGGTATACATATGAGTCCAACAATCGATCCTTTAATTGAATTTGGAAGCCAAGGAGGAGTACAATTAGATGCGCAAGAAAAATATTTATTGAAGAAGTTTTTATTAACCTTAACGGACAACAATTTCATAAATAACCCAAAATTTAAAGATCCCCACTAAGATGTTACAGGATATTCGATTAACCACGGAGGACAAGGCGTTAAAAATTAATTTAAAAAGAGATATTTACGGTTGTTTTGCTGAAATTGGTGCAGGACAAGAGGTTGCTGCAAATTTCTTCAAAGCAGGAGGTAGTTCAGGTACGATCGCCTACACTCAATCAGCCTATGATATGAAGGTATCTGATTCTTTGTATGGTGAGGCTTCACGTTATGTGTGTGAGGAGCGCTTAGTTACCATGATTGAAACCGAGTTTAATCAGCTCAAGGTTAGATTACCCAATAAGTCACATGAATCTCGATTTTTTGCCTTTTGTAATACGGTTGAGTCGCTTAATTATCATAAGACAAATCAAGGTCAAGGGTGGGTTGGGATGCGTTTTCAACTTGAATTAGATGGTCAGCCAAATGATGTGATCCTACATGTGAAAATGCACGATACAAGTAACAAAGCTCAGCAAGAAGCATTGGGTATTTTGGGGGTAAATATCATTCATGCCTGTTATTTTCATCATGATAATTTAGATGATTTCTTGACAGATTTAACACATCGCCTGCCTCGAGATCGAATGGAAATAGATATGCTTCGCGTTTCTGGACCTGATTTTGAGAATATCGATAATCGGATTATCGCACTGAATTTAGTGAAACGAGGTATTACCGATGCGACAATGTTTGATTTAGCGAAAAATGTACTACAACCTGCAACAGCATTATACAAGAAAAATATTTTGTTGATGCGAGGTCGTTTTAGACCAGTTACGAAGGTGCACATTGATATGATAGAAAATGGACTTCAACAATTCCTTAAAGAAAAACAAGTAGACAAAAACAAGGTGGAAGTTGTGTTCGAATTAACGCTAAAAGATTTAACGGCGGATGGCAAAATTTCAGATAAGGATTTCGTAGATCGAACAGAGTTGCTAGGGTCATTGGGATATACAGTGATGATTTCCAATTATTTAAAGCATTATAAAATGGTTGAATACTTGGCAACAATCGCGAAAGAAAATTTATTAGGTGTGATTTTAGGAGTGTATAATTTGAGCACCATTTTTGACGAACGATATTATGATAACCTGCCTGGGGGATTGTTAGAGGCATTCGGAAGAGGTTTTGGACACAATGTGAAATTGTACGTTTATCCTGCAATGAATGTGGAAGATGGTTCCCTGTATGACATAACAAATGTTAGAATTCCTGAAAATTTGCGAGGATTACTTGATTTCATGTTGCAAAATAATAAAATGGTTGCGATTGATTCGTATGACCCCAAATTGCTTAGTATTTGGTCGGATGATGTCTTAAGTAAAATTAAATCTGGATCCATTTCATGGGAGGAGGATGTGCCCGAAGAAGTTGTAAAAGCAATCAAATTCTTTGAGCTTTTTGGATATCAATCAAAAGTGATTTCTTAATATGCCCCATATAAAGAATGCGCTCATCCGTTACCGTATTATTGATCGATGCATTCGAAATAAGTATAAACCCTTTCCATCCAAAAGAGAATTAAGGGAGGCGTGCGAAGAAAATTTATTTGGCTCAACGTATGGTGAACACATTTGCGACTCAACCATTGAGAAAGATTTATTTTCAATGCGTATGGAGCATGATGCACCTATTAAATACAGTAAAAAAAACGGAGGATATTTTTATGAAGATGAAAATTATTCCATCAATGACATTCCGTTAACATCCGAAGATTTAGAATCAATTCAATTTGCTGTTAATACCCTACAGCAGTTTAGGGATGTGGGCATGTTCAAACAATTTGGTCAGGCTATAGATAAAATAGTGGATCGGGTGACCATAGAATCAAAACAGCCGGTTGATGATTCAAATCAGATTGTGCAATTTGAGACAGCTTTTTCTAATGGAGGCAATGAGCTTTTGCCATTGCTGTACGAGTCTATTCTGCAGAAGGTAAAGGTTGAATTTGATTACAAGAGTTTTAAATCTACAGAATCTAAATGGCGACAAGTTTCTCCTTTATTATTGAAGGAATTTCGAAATCGGTGGTATTTAATTTCGTATGATTCAGCAAAAAATGATATAACCACTTATGCCCTTGATCGAATGGATGGCTTGGCTCCTTGTACTGAGAAAAGTGATGTTCCGGTTTCCTTTAACCCGAATACTTATTTTGAATTCTCAACGGGAATTACAACTTTTCAGGGGAAACCAGAACGAATAGAGATTAAAGCAGATTTAATTGCATCCAAGTATATAGAATCACAGCCATTTCATCATTCACAAGAAATAATAGAGCAAGGAGAGGATTTTACGGTTTTTGCCATGACAGTGTTTGTTTCCGAAGAGATAATTCGGAGTGTTTTGAGTTTTGGAGGCGAAGTAGAGGTACTGAAACCAGTATCTTTCCGTTCGATTATCTCTAAACGGATTCAATCGTTGTATAAAAAGTACTCAACCTAATCTTCTTCGTTCACGCAGCATTGCCTAATGTTCGAACATTTTAGTAAAATTTTCATTTTTATTTGTCATTTCAAATGAAAGTTATATCTTCGAAAAAAATTAAAATTCGTTCGCCTATAGATCAAAAAATTACTCTGAAACACAATTTATTCGAGTTAATTATGACATCTATATCAAATCTTGACGATCGGTACCTCGTACAATTATACAAAGACGGAAATGAAACAGCATTTAAAACGTTGTTGATTCGTCATAAGGATAAGATTTTTCGTTTTATTCAAATGAAAGTGAGAGACTCGGATCTTTCAAATGATATTTTTCAAGATACCTTTATCAAGGTGGTAAACACTATTAAATCGGGATCATATAACGAAGAAGGTAAGTTTTTACCTTGGGTAATGCGTATTGCCCATAATTTAATAATAGATCATTTCAGACGTAATTCAAGGGTACGGATGATTTCAGAAGCTTCCTCCTCGTCCTCTGAATTCTCTATTTTAACCAATATTTCGTGTGCGACTAAAAATATTGAAGATCAAATCACGAGCAAAGAGCTCTTAGATCAAATGGTGGTTTTGGTTGACTATTTACCAAAAACTCAGCGAGAAATAGTCAATATGCGTATTTTTCATGATATGTCTTTTAAAGAAATAGCAGAGTCTGAAAATATCAGTATCAACACGGCATTAGGTAGAATGCGCTATGCGCTCATTAATTTGAGGAAATTAATAGACAAACACGGGATTGTTGTTGATATTTAACGGCGATTAAGTTGGTGCTCATAAACTGTAATCCAATCTTGTACAGTCATTTTGGAACACAATTCTCCAATTAATTGAAACGGTATTTCTTTTTTTGGGTTGAATCGGATACAACTTTTCCCCATATCTAATTTTCCTTTTACTTGTTCTGTATAGGATTTTACAAACCAATCTAACAAATTCGAATTCATATAAATACCCATGTGGTATAGATTGATAGAATTTTTTTGAGAGGCTACTGAAAGAAATGGTAGGGGCAACTTTGGGTCGCAATGGTAACCATTTGGATAGATCGAATGAGGTACTACATAACCAATCATACCATAACTGATACATTCTTCAAATCCATCAGGAAGATTTTGTTTGATGGCGTTTCGAATTAAATTAAATTGATCTATTCGATCAGCAGGAATAGCAGCGATATATTCTTCAACTGTCATGTTCTTATTATTAAAGATTTGTTCCTTTAGGTTTTAAAATAGAAATTAGAATACCACCTATCAATGCAGCTAAAATAACAATTAGTGAAACCATAGCATCTATATGGTAAAAATCCACGATTAGCATTTTTATTGCCACAAACATTAACACGATTACAAGTGAATATTTCATAAAATGAAAACGATCTAACATGTTAGATAAGAAAAAGTAAAGATTTCTCAGTCCCATGATAGCGAAAATATTGGAGCTAAATACAATAAATGGATCAGTAGTGATGCTGAAAATAGCTGGAATTGAGTCAATTGCAAATAAAATATCGGAGAATTCAACGACGACTAATGTGGCGAACAAAGCCGTAGCTACAACTTTTCCATTTTGACGAATGAAATACCCTTCATTTTTTGCTTTCCAGTCTATGGGATATACCTTAGATAACATTCGAATACCAAAGGACTTAGTGAAATCTTCGTTGTCGTCATCACTTTGCTTTATCATTCTGATAGCAGAATACAATAATATACCACCAAAAATATATGTCGCGGCGGCAAAACTTTCAATAAATGCAGCTCCTAAAACAATCATTATCATTCTGAAAAATACGGCTCCTAAAATCCCCCAAAATAAAATGCGATGTTGAAATTTCGGTTCGATTTTAAAAAATTGAAAAATCATGGCAATGACAAAAATATTGTCCAAACTCAAGGATTCCTCAATGACGTAGCCCGTATAATAATCAAGAACTGTCTTTCCTGCTGCTACATTATTGGGGTTCATTCCCATGAAATTGGTGTCGTAAATCCAATAAATCACTCCGCCAAATAGAAGGGCAACAGTAATCCAAACGCAAGTCCATGCTAACGATTCTTTGATAGATACTGGCTTATTGCTTTTATGAAAAACACCTAAATCGAGTGCTAAAAGTCCAAAAATTAGAAGAATAAATAAGATCCAAACCAGCATAAATATTTTTTTACAAATATACTTCTTCCCCGTCAATGAAAATCAGTTGCATGAGATAATTGTGGTTACATTTTAAAGCGTTACCTTTGTTACCTGAAATGGAACAGACTATTCAAATACACAATAAAACATTTTCTCTTTTTATACCTTCAGATTATATTCAATCAGAGGTGCAATCTATTGCGGATAAATTGATGAACGATTACGCTGATAAAAATCCGATTTTTCTGGTTGTGCTAAACGGTGCTTTTATGTTTGCCGCTGATTTATTGAAGCATTACACCGATTCGTGTGATATCACTTTTACGAAATTAAGTTCATATGTTGGGACTGAATCTTCTGGAAAAGTGACTAAGCAAATGGATTTTACAATTAATATGACTAATCGCCATGTAATTATAATAGAAGATATAGTGGATACGGGGTTGACGATACATGCATTGAAATTGAATTTGCAGGAATTAAATCCATTATCTGTTGAAGTGTGCACATTGTTGTTTAAGCCGGAGGCATTCAAAGGAGTTGAGGCTCCCAAGTATCAAGGATTCGTAATACCGAACAAATTTGTACTTGGATATGGGTTAGATTATGATGAACGAGGACGAAATTTGAAAGATTTATATCAACTTAAAGCATAATAATTATGTTGAACATTGTATTGTTTGGCCCTCCAGGGGCAGGAAAAGGAACTCAATCCGAGCGTTTAATTGAAAAATATGGACTAACACATCTCTCCACAGGTGATATTTTTCGAGCAAATATTAAAGGAGAAACCGAATTAGGTAAATTAGCCAAAAGTTATATGGATCAAGGTCATTTGGTTCCGGATTCTGTGACTATTGATATGCTTCGTCAAGAGGTATTAAAAACAAAATCTGATAAAGGATATATTTTTGATGGTTTTCCACGAACCAATGCACAAGCAACTGCACTCGATGAATTTCTAACATCAATTGATACAGAAATTACCATCATGTTAGCGTTGGAGGTAGAGGAAAATGAATTGAAAGAGCGCTTGTTGAAAAGAGCCGAAGTAAGCGGAAGGCCAGACGATGCTGATCCCGCGATAATTGAGAATAGAATTGCTGTTTATAATCGTGAAACAGCGCCAGTAAAAAGTTACTACGAAGCTCAAAATAAACTAATATTCGTTGACGGAATAGGAACAATAGATGATATAACGAAGCGATTATTCGAAGCAGTTGATTCTAGAAATAATTAAAATTAATGGCATCTGATAATTTTGTTGATTACGTAAAAATACATTGTTCATCTGGTAATGGTGGAGGTGGGTCTACCCATTTTCGTCGTGAAAAATATATACCCAAAGGTGGTCCTGATGGCGGCGATGGGGGAAGAGGAGGACATGTAATTGTACGTGGAAATTCGCAACTATGGACCTTGCTTCATTTGAAATTTAAAAAACACATTAAGGCCAGCCATGGTGCTCATGGTGCAGGGAATTTAAAAACGGGTTCACAAGGTGCAGATGAAATTATTGACGTTCCATTAGGAACCGTTGCCAGGGATGCGGAAACAGGAGAGATTTTGTTCGAAATCACCGAGAATGGTGAACAACAAATAATTCAACCGGGTGGACGCGGTGGATTAGGAAATAATCATTTTAAATCTCCTACGAATCAAACTCCACGATATGCTCAACCTGGAGAAGAAGGGCAACAAGGCTGGAAAATTCTAGAATTAAAAATATTAGCTGATGTAGGATTGGTTGGGTTTCCAAATGCTGGAAAAAGCACCTTGCTTTCAGTTATTTCTGCTGCAAAACCTGAAATTGCGGATTATCCATTTACGACGATACGTCCCAATTTAGGGATGGTGAATTACCGCGATATTCGATCTTTTGTAATGGCTGATATTCCAGGAATTATAGAAGGGGCGCATGCTGGAAAAGGATTAGGTTTACGATTTCTGCGACATATCGAACGGAATTCATTACTCCTATTTATGATTCCGGCAGATAGTGCGGACATTAAGAAAGAATATAAAATTTTGTTGAAGGAATTAAAATTGTATAATCCTGAATTATTGCATAAGGAACGCCTGTTAGCTATTTCAAAATCAGATATGTTGGATGATGAATTGAAAGCTGCCATTGCTAAAGATTTACCTAAAATCCCTTGTGTTTTTATATCTTCAGTCGCTCAACAAGGACTTTCTGAATTAAAAGATTTGATTTGGAAGCATCTAAATTATGATTAATGCTTTAGAGACAATAGATGGGAAATTGGTTCTATTCTTAAATAGTTTCCATACTCCTTTTTTAGATGAGTTTATGTGGTTGGTTTCTGCAAGGATTACCTGGATACCACTTTATTTAGCTTTGATTTGGGTGGTATACAAACGGAATAATCTGAAACAAGCTATATTGTTTTTGTTCATTGTTGTTTTGGTTGTTTCGATTACTGATTTTATTTCGGTAAATGGTTTTAAGGAAGTGTTTTTGCGTTATAGACCCTCGCATAATGTTCAGCTTTATCCCCAATTGCATTTTTATCGTATGACCTCAGGTGAACTTTATCGTGGCGGAAAATATGGTTTTATTTCATCTCATGCGGCTAATTTTTCGGCGATAATCACTTTTTTTAGCCTTGTTGTTCCACGGTTTAACCTTCGCTGGATTTTATGGCTTTGTGTTGTTTTAGTTGGAATTAGTAGAATATATCTAGGTGTTCATTATTTTTCTGATGTACTTGTAGGCTGGATAGTTGGTGCTGGAATAGCCATAACAATTTACAAAATAGTGTTTATTCCTCTATCAAAAAAAATCGTATAAAGATGAACTTACTGCTTGTTTTTATTGGAGGAGGAATTGGTAGTTTGGCACGATATGGGTTGTCCTTTGTTTTTCTTCGAACGGTTATTCAATTTCCTATTGCAACTTTTTTAGCGAATGTACTTGCTACATTGCTTTTAGCTGTAACTTCTATATTTATTTTTAAAAAACCAGAATTTCAATGGCTTCAACCGCTTGTATTAATTGGTTTTTGCGGAGGCTTCAGCACCTTCAGCACATTTTCAATGGAAACCATACAATTGCTGCATTCCGGTAATGCCTTGTTGGCTTTGTTGAATATTTTTCTTTCCTTAACGATTTGTTTGGGTACGGTCTATTATTTAACAAAACCATAGATATTAAAGGCTTTTATCGTTCGTCTAAACTATCTAAATATTCGATAAAAGAGATTATTTGAAAAAAAAGACTAAAAAAACCAACCTTTTTTTTTAATCTACGTTATAGCCTCAGAACATAAATTTAATTCCTATCATGCGTCAGCTTAAAATTGCAAAACAGGTTACAAACAGAGAGACTGCTTCCTTAGATAAATATTTACAGGAAATTGGTCGTGTAGATTTAATTTCACCAGAAGAAGAGGTAGAATTAGCCCGAAGAATTCGAACGGGAGATAAAGCTGCTTTGGAACGTTTAACTAAAGCAAATCTTCGATTTGTCGTTTCAGTTTCTAAGCAATACCAAAATCAAGGTCTAGCATTACCTGATTTAATCAATGAGGGAAATGTAGGTTTGATTAAAGCTGCAGAGCGGTTTGATGAAACAAGAGGATTTAAGTTCATATCTTATGCGGTTTGGTGGATTCGTCAGTCTATTCTTCAAGCGTTAGCGGAACAAGCACGAATTGTACGTTTGCCTTTGAATAAAATTGGTTCAATTAATAAGATTAATAAAGCGTATTCAGAATTAGAACAAAAATTTGAAAGACCACCATCAGCAGAAGAACTTGCTGAGTTTATAGGGTGTACGACTGAGGAGATTAAACAATCTCTATCGCACAATGGAAGACACGTTTCTATGGATGCTCCATTAGTTGAGGGAGACGAATCATCATCAAGTATGTACGATGTTTTGGCAAATGATTCTCTTCCTGGTCCCGAAAGTAATTTAGTAGTAGAATCCTTACGTAAAGATATCGAACGTTCATTAACTGCTTTAACGCAAAGAGAAAGTGACGTTGTTCGTTTGTTTTATGGATTGGAAGGGAGAGCGCCGATGTCTTTGGATGAAATTGGAGTTCGTTTTGATTTAACACGCGAGCGAGTTAGACAAATTAAAGAAAAAGCAATTCGAAGATTAAAACATTCTTCAAAAAATAGAATTTTAAAGTCTTATTTAGGTTAGGTTGATTATTTGGTTTAAAACGCCGGCTTTGGTCGGCGTTTTTTTTGTTGAAATAATTTGAATTAATTTTATTTTGGAAACGTTACCACTTGCATTTATTGAAAGAGTAAAATCTGATTTATATTGGGATGATAGTCTGCTAGAGTCTATGAATGAGGCTGGTCCAATTTCCATTCGATTAAATCCAAATAAAACGACACCAGATTATAACTTGGATAAAGTTGTGCCTTGGTGTTTAGGTGGCTATTATTTAGCGAGTAGACCAATATATACTTTGGATCCTCTTTTTCATGCAGGTTGCTATTATCCTCAGGAGGCCGGGTCAATGTTTCTGGATTCGATTCTTAGGCAATTATCTATTTCCAAAAATTCCTCTATCCTTGATTTATGTGCTGCACCAGGTGGAAAATCCACGTTGTTGAATTCTTACTTGAGTGAAGAAGGGTTGTTGGTGAGCAATGAAATAATTCCAACTAGAAATGTTATTTTGCGAGAGAATTTGTCTAAATGGGGAGCCACAAATGTGGTTGTAACAGGTAATCAACCCATTCATTTTCAGCAAATACCATCCTTTTTTGATTTAGTATTGGTGGATGCGCCTTGTTCTGGTGAAGGAATGTTTCGCAAAGATTTCGATTCAAGGAAGGAATGGTCGAGTGAAAATGTTGAAATGTGCGCAAATAGACAAAGAGACATTATTACTGATATATGGGGGGCGTTGAAGAAAAGTGGTTATTTAATTTATTCCACTTGTACCCTGAATCAACAAGAAAATGAGGATAATATTACTTGGATTTGTACTAATTTGGGTGCCGAGCTTATACCTATTCAAATTCCTGCCAATGCTAAACAAGGACGTAATAATATCGGATGTTATTTTGCACCAGGAATGACAGAAAGCGAAGGTTTTTTTTGTGCTGTATTAAGAAAATCAGATGAATCAGGGGTTGCTAAAAAAATTCGTCCTAAATTAAAAATGGTTGCAAATCCTATTTTACAAAAGCTTGATTCATTGGTTGATATATCAAATTTAATTGCTATTGAATACAAAAATGGAGTTTCTGTTTTTCAAAAACATCACCTCGAATCTATTGAGCTGCTCGATTACTATCTAAACTGCACTAAAATTGGGGTTGCTTCAGGTACCGTTTATCCGAAGAAAATTGAACCCAATCAGGAACTCGCATTGTGTAAACTTTTGCGAAACGACATACCAAGAATAGAATTGACTAAAGAGCAAGCCTTACATTATTTAAAAGGAGACACTTTTTCTTTAGAAACAAATAAAAGAGGATATCTCCTTGTGACATACCAGCACGAGCCTCTTGGGTGGATAAATCATTTGGGAAATCGCTTCAATAATCTGTATCCAAAAGAGTGGCGTATCAGAATGAAAATTGACTAAAGAAATTTAGAAAGTGGTAAATTCAACCATTCCAGGGTTGAATGACAGAAAATATTTTCAATGTCTTGTGGTTCAAGATCGCTTTGTTCAATGAATTTACCAATTTCTAAATCGCCTAAAGGAAATGGATAATCAGAACCTAGGCACACTTTTTTACTTCCTTGCATGTTCAGAATATACTTCAATGCATCAATGTCATGTGTGATTGAGTCTACCCAAAATTTACCGACGTATTCCCTTGGATTTACTTGGTTGTCGATTGCTACCAAATCCGGTCTACAGTTGAATCCATGCTCAATGCGACCGATAGTTGGAAGAAATGAACCTCCTGCATGAGAAAAACACACCCTTAGTTTAGGTAGTCTTTCCAGTACTCCTCCAAAAATCAATGAGCAAGCGGCACGAGAAGTTTCTGCAGGCATTCCCACTAACCAAGGAAGCCAATATTTTTGTAATTGATCAAACCCCATCATTTGCCAAGGATGAATCATTAATGCCATATCTAATTCTTGACATGCCTCAAAAATAGGAAAGAACTTATCCTCACTCAGATTTTCGGTATTTATATTGGATCCAATTTGAATTCCAACAATTCCAATTTCTTTACATCGACGCAATTCCCTTATCGCTGCTTCTGTATCTTGCATAGGAATCGTTCCTAGTCCAATATAGTTTTTTGGGAAGCGTGATACTAAATCTGCTATATGGTCATTTAAAATTTTGGACAACTCCTCTCCGTCTGCAGGCTTTGCCCAATAAGAAAACAGAACGGGTATCGTACAAACTACTTGTACTTGTGTATTGAAATTGGTGTATTCATCAATTCTTAATTCCTCATTCCAACAGTTCTCTTTGATACGCCTAAAAAACTTGCCCCCTTGAATCATATCAGCAACACCATCTTCTGTGTGTTCCAACCGAATGAAATCACCATATCCAAACTTCTTTGCCCAGTTTGGCAGGTGTTTCGGAATGATGTGGGTATGCATATCAATTTTTAACATGGTAGGAAATTTAAAATAAAAAAAGCCGGCAAAACCGGCTTAATGCAAATCTATTTATTATACTAAGCTAATACTTCTTTCACTTTGTCTGCTGCCTCTTGCAACAATACCGCTGAATGTACATTTAACCCAGAATCATCAATTAATTTTTTTGCTTCTTCAGCATTTGTTCCTTGTAATCGAACGATAATTGGAACAGGAATTGACCCCATGTTTTTATAGGCATCAACAACCCCTTGTGCTACTCGATCACAACGTACAATTCCTCCAAAAATATTGATGAGAATTGCCTTTACATTTGGATCTTTGAGTATTATTTTAAAAGCTTTTTCAACACGCTCTGCATTCGCAGTACCCCCAACATCCAAGAAGTTAGCAGGGTTACCACCTGAAAGTTTGATAATATCCATGGTAGCCATTGCTAATCCGGCACCGTTTACCATGCAACCTACATTACCATCCAATTTCACAAAGTTCAATCCAGCTTCTCCAGCTTCTACTTCAGTTGGATCTTCTTCAGTAACATCGCGCATCGCTAAATAATCCGGATGACGCATAAGTCCGTTTCCATCCAACGTAACTTTTGCATCAACTGCAATAATTTTATTATCAGAGGTTTTCAATACAGGATTTATTTCAAACATTGCAGCATCAATGCCGTCATATGCTTTATAAAGGGCAGAAACAAACTTTGTCATTTGTTTAAATGCCTCTCCTGATAATCCTAAATTGAATGCTATTTTTCTAGTTTGAAATCCTTGAAGCCCAACACGAGGATCAACATATTCTTTGAAAATTAAATGGGGTGTGTGCTCTGCAACATGTTCAATATCCATACCACCTTCAGTTGAATAGATAATTACGTTACAACCTTTTTCTCTGTCAAGTAAAACAGACATGTAAAACTCACTAGGATCTGATTCACCAGGGTAATAAACATCCTGAGCAATAAGTACTTTATTTACTTTTTTACCAGTAACACTTGTTTGTAAGGTTACAAGATGCCCTCCTAAAATTCCTTGTACTTTTTCCTCAATTTGATCAATTCCTTTAGCTAAAACTACACCATTAGACCCAGTTTCAGTTACTTTACCTTTTCCACGACCACCTGCATGAATTTGAGCTTTAACCACATACCAAGAAGTTCCAGTTTCTTCAGTTAATTTCAATGCAGCAGCACGCGCATTTTCTACGCTGTCTACAACAATACCTTCTTGTACGGCAACCCCGTATGATTTTAAAATTTGTTTTCCTTGATACTCGTGTAAGTTCATTTTTCTATTTTTTGTGTCGTAAAAGTAAAAGAATTTATTGAATTATTTATTGACTTTATTCAAAATTTATTTAATCTCCTTACTGTTTTTTAAGTAGGCGTCTTTTCCATTTTTGAAAGTAGGCAATTGATTCAGGTTCTAGACGGAAAAGAAATACCGGAGTAATGAATCCCACAGCGAAAATGGTGGTTTTTACCCCAATCGAAATCCACAAGTTCAGCCAGCTGATTTGCATTAAAATGAATTCATTAAATAGGATAAGCACTAAAAATACGGAAAGGAGATACCAGAGTTGTTTTGTGAAGGGATGAATACGAAAAGAATGATAAATGTACCAGATCCTTCCAATGTTATATATGATATAAGCAAAGCCAGTAGAAGCGGCTGCACCAGCAATTCCGTAAACGGGTATGAGCAAATAGTTTAATCCGAAAACAGTGAAAGACAAAAAGATTGAAAATAATAGGTCATATCTATACTTGCGCGAGGTAGAGAAAATAGTTCCATTTAATCCACCCACCATATCAACCATTCTACCGATCATTAAAAAAAGAAAAACCAAAATTCCAGCTTGATATTCATTCGGTAAAAATGAAAATAATTCAACTCTATTGATCCAAATGATTGAAAACGAAAAGGTGCCAATTAACATACCAAGGGAACTTACTTTTTGATATAATTTTTGCATCTCTGCAATGTTCTTCTCCTTCCAATACCTAGCAATTAAAGGAGAACTCACCCTAACAACTGATCTGTAAGGCACTTGAATGGCAGATGTTAAATAGATTATATTCGTATATACACCGGTAGCGGTTAACCCTATGTAGGAGGCGATCATCATGGTGTCAAGTGAAATGACAAGCAAGGTGGTTAATGTATTTATATAGCTAAACAAGCTGAAATTTAAAAGAATCTTCCTAAATCTTTTTGGAATGGTAATAGATCGAATAGATAAATGAAATTCTCCTAATCGAATAAGGTAGATTAATAAAATAATGGTTGGAACAAAATAGCCTAATAGGTTGTAAACCAGGAATTCATCAAAGGAAATGATTTTGAATGCGAATAAACTTAGCAAAGTTAGGGTGACTGTACGAAGTACAATTTCTTGCAAAAAAACGGAAACAATATTTTTATGTAAACCACGCAAGTAATAATCGAAAATCATAAAAAACACGTTCGCAACCCCTACAGGAATTATCCAGAAGTAATAATCTAAAAATTCAGCCGATTTTTTGGTGTAAAACTGAGCTATTTCCGATTTGAACAGCCAATAAATAGAGGAAAACAAGACTATGCCAACAAGGATTATTAAGCAATTCATCAATAGGAACCCATAGTGTTTTCGTTCGGCGTTTCTAAAAAAGGGAAAAAACCTCCAGGTAACATAGATACTTCCTAAATTGGTTAGTTGCGCGAAGAGCAGACCAATGGTTGTAATTAAGCTGATTAATCCGATTTGTTGACTTGTAAATAAAACTAGAAAAAGAACACCTCTATTTAAGTAACCTAGGGCTATTCCGACATAAGTAATAATGGTGGCTAGCAGTGCATCTTTTTGAATAAACCCCATGTTTGATCTGTCTTTTGTCGGATAATTTGGGTTAAAAGTAAAGAAACATTCTTAGTTGGAGCGGAAATTTATTGAAAAGGGTTAACAATTCGTTTTTAAAAAGTTTGAAGGTTTGAATGAAATCATTGCTTAAAGGGACGTATTTTTACTGTTGAAAAATAAGATTACATGAATTGGAAAATAACGATGCTTAAATTTATCAAAAACAAATTTCTTGTTACCATCGTTGTGTTTGCAGTTTACGCCTTGTTTTTGGATGATTGGGATATTTTTCATTTGATTAAGCAAAATAGAAAACTAACCGAATTAACGACTCAGAAAATAGAAACGAAAAAAAAATTAACGCTAGCCAAAGCCTCGCTCGCCAAATTAAAAACACCGGCAGGAATAGAAGCATTTGCAAGAGAAGAGAAGTTTTTTAAAAAAAATGATGAAGATATTTTCGTAATTTCGTACGAATAATTCATTTCGTGAAAAAACTAGTTGTTTTTATTTGTTTAGCGCTTATTGTTGCCTCTTGTTCAAAGGAGGTTAAAATTGATATTCCTGGCTACAAAGAGCAATTAGTGGTAGATGGTAAAATTGAAACCGGTTCTTTTCCACTTGTGTTATTATCAAAATCTGCAAATATTTATCAACCTACTGATTTAGGTAGCTATTTGCAAACATTTGTCCAAGATGCATATGTAACAGTGTCAAATGGGGTAGACACGGTTCAATTGGAATTGTTTACCATTTCGGATTTACCCATTGAATCACAATATCAAATGGCAGAGATGTTGGGTTTAGAACCTGAAGAGGTAGTTTTACTACCCATAAAAGTGTATTCAACCACGAACGAACTGATGAGAGGTATTGTTAATCAAAGTTACAAGCTGAAAATTGTGGAAGCGGGTAAAACGTATGAGGCAACTACTTTTTTACCCCCAGTTACGCCACTTCAATCGATTTATTGGAAACCAGACAATGTGAATCCTGGTTATGGTAAATCACGTGCGGTATTGGCAGATCCAGCCAATCAAGTAGATGCTTATAAATGGGAAGTTAAAAGAATAAATCTGAATGCTAACAATCAGCCGAAAGATTTGATTTTCAAACAAATATCAAACGCCTATTTCAGTGATAAATTTTTCAATGGCCTCACCTTCGAGTTTGAGACAGAAAATCCCATGCGCAGAAAAGATAGTACTCACCTTGTGGAATATAAACGATTTTATAGGTTGGGAGATAGTGTTGTGGTTAAATTTTCAAAAATGGATTATACCACTTATAATTTCTTCGATAAGAAATTTGCGCAAATGTCTTCAGCGTCAAGTCCCTTTTCAACACCGGTTAATGTACCAACCAATTTATCTGGAGGTGCATTGGGTATTTGGGCAGGATACTCACCTTGGTATGATACATTGTATTGTCAGCCTTAATAAGCACTTTACTTTTAATAACTTTTAGGTTCCTTGCTCGTTTTCAATGGTGGAATAAATAATTTTATAACCATAATGGAAATTCCAGGTAATTTTATTGTTTCAGCTGAACTTCAGAACGATGTAAATCGATTTCTTACTGAATGGAATTCGTCGAACGATTTTATTACACTTCAAACATCTGGATCAACGGGTACACCAAAAAAAATTGAACTTTCTAAAAAAGGGGTGCTGACTTCGGCTGAAAATACCATTCGTTTTTTCAATCTAACGGCTCAAAAAAATGCTTTGCTGTGTTTGCCTTTGACAACTATTGGTGGTAAAATGATGATAATACGCTCGTTGATTAGTTCAATGAAGTTACAAATTGAAACCCCTTCAGCAAATCCATTAAAAACGATCGATTCAGAAATTGATTTTATTGCCGTTACACCTATGCAACTCGGAACTATACTACATGAGTCGTTAGAAAAAATAAAAAAAATAAAAACGATTTTAGTTGGTGGGGCTCCTATCTCATTAGAATTGCAAAATCTATTAAAACAGTATGAGATCACCGTTTTTCATAGTTACGGAATGACAGAAACAGCGAGTCATGTGGCGTTAAAACGAGTAGGTAATGTTACGGATGACCTTTATCAGGCATTGCCAGGGATTCATTTTTCAACAAATGAAAATCAACTGTTAGCCATACATTATCCTGCCTTGTCGGACCAAGTAATTCAAACTACGGATCAAGTAGAATTGGTCTCCGAAACCTTATTCCGATGGATTGGACGTAAGGATTTTGTCATAAACTCTGGGGGAGTAAAAGTGCATCCTGAGGAAATAGAACAAGTTCTATCGTCAAGTTTTACAGCACCATTTTTTATTGCCGGTTTACCTGATCAACTCTTAGGAGAGCGAGTTGTTGTATTTGTTGAAACAGAAGAGAATATTTCATTTGCTGATCATATCGATTTGCCTAAATATGGTCGTCCCAAAGAAGTGATATGCATTCCTCGATTCTTTTATACACAAAGTGGTAAGATAGATCGCTTTTTAACGCGACAAAGCTATTTAGAAAACAAGAAATGAGAAAGTACTATCAGATATTAGGGTTAACTGAAACGGCAACAGATGCGGAAATTAAGCGTAGTTTTCGAAAATTAGCATTTGAATACCACCCAGATAGAAATTCATCTGCGAGTGCTCAAGAAAAATTCATTTTGATTCAAGAGGCCTACGAGATTGTTACAGGAAAGAAAAAGATTCCGCAACAACGCGTGGGTGACTACAGTTCACGTCGGACCAGACAAGATGAATCTTGGGAGGAGAAAGTAAAACAAGCACGTGCTAAATATGAAGAGAATAAGCGTCACCAAGAACAAGTGATTGCTAATTATTTTGTTCGATTGAGGACAGGATGGAGATGGTATTTATTGCGGCTTTCAGCTGTTTTGGGTATTGTAATCGCTACCAGCATGGTGCTCGATTTATTTTTGCCAAATCATGTTACTACCGAACGTGTTGTTCGGTATTCAAAGGAGGTGTATTCCTCGGTTGGGTCGGCTCAAATATCGTTAATTGAAACAAGCAAGAATGAAAAATTGTGGGTTCAAACGCAGAATTATGGATTGTATCGGAACAATAACACAGTACAGATTCAGCGAAGCTGGATTTTTCATTCGCCACTAAACGTATTGTCAAATCAAAAAAACATTCAATACATCATCCCTGTTCATTTCACTTTTTTTTGGGGTTGGATGGGATGTGTTCCGTTGTTTCTATTGCCTTGCTTTGTATGGTTTTATAAAAAAAACAATCCGCTTTTTGTGATTACCTACCATGCAAGTTTATTTATGATCAGTGCTTGCCTATTTTATTTATTATTTACCGAGGATAGGTGGTTTCATTTAATCACCCTTGGATTTGTCTAATTGAATTTTAGGAATTCCAAATAGCGAATGCATCCATTGCGATAGCTACAGAAAAATGCAGGAATACGCCGAGCCAAATTGAATTGGATTTTAAGCTCAATGAACCAAGGATTATTCCGGCAAAAATAGCTCCAATTGTTTCGGGTAATGGTTTGCCAAAATGAATCATGCAATAGGGAATCATCATGATAAAAACGGAATAATAACCGAATCTTGTTTTTAAAGAATGAACAATAAATCCTCTGAAAAAAAATTCAAGACCTAAAAATTGGAGGAAATAAAAGCACTCCCAAATAACTAAATGTTGATACGATGCATTTGAATAGTTTAATCGATAAAAAGGATAACTATTCTGAAATTGTGCTGTATGAGATACCATCCAAACCAGCGGCAGCATGAATAATAAGAACAATCCATAATATTTTACTCCTTTCAAAATTCCTTTAAATGACAGGCCGTAGGAGGATAGATTTTCTTTCCAGTAATATTTAATGATAACAGTAGGTACAATAAAATAAAAGAAAAAGGAGCATATTGCCCAATAGTTTAAATCAAGCAGTTGAAAATCATCAATTTGTTGAATTTTTGAGATAACTGCTGCTGTAAATTGATCAAATCCCCATGAGTAAAAAACTCCAAGTGCTTTTTGAATTGAATTTAAGTAGTAAATAGAAACTAAAGAGAAGGCTGTAATCAAAAATGTGAGCAAGACTTTTTTGTCAAGGGGTTCATTTTTATGGAATTGACTGAAAGGATCTTTAAAGATTGTATGGATTAATTTACGCAAGGTATGTTTACTTTTAGTTGATGTAATAATTAAAGTATCTGCATTCGTTTACTATGTCTTGGTAGAATTGTGTATTAAAATAGGTATTTTTTAATACGGCGAAGTTTTTCTGAAATCCTTGTTGCTTAATGTCAAATAGGAATTTGTCAAAATTGAGATTATCCTCATAATTATCTTGAATTTCGCCATAATTCTGAGTGAACAAATTCAATTCACAGCGTGCGGCCATAAAATGAGCTTTTGCCTCAAGTTCCTTGTTTTTAAGACCGAAGGAAAGGGCCTTATTCAAGAAATTTAAGGCAATCGAGTTGTCACAAAATCCATTTGGTTCGAGTGTGCTTCTATCGAAAGCCAGAAAATGCCAGCAATTACTGTAATAAGAAAGGTTATAATAAGCGATGCCTAAATCGAGATAATCGACAGAAGAATTGGTCGCTTTTGCTTTTTCTAGGTGCATTTGTAATCTTTTGGCCAAACTTAATTTGGTCCATGCGTTTTCATAATCAATTTCTTCTCTTGGGTTAAATTTAATGTTCTTCGCACTCATTTGAAAAGGGTCAACATATTGAGTAAATTCATTTATGAAGCTACTTGGTAGTTTTTCAAAAAGCACAATGGCATCTTTCAATGTATTGGGGTTTCTCATCAATAAGGTAGCTTTTGCTTCTTGCAAAATGTACTTGATCGATGCAAGATCATGTTGATAATAATGGTAATGGTAAGAATTTACGAAATCAAAATAATATTTAGTGGCGAATTCAACGAGCTTTGTTTTCTCAGTGTTTTCAAATGTCAAAATGAGCTCGTCCAAGTATTCCGGTGTGAGTTTCTTCTTGCCTTGCTCCATTTCATTCCAATTTGGGAAATCACGATTGTAAAGATCTGATTCGATCGTTTGTCCGTTATAAATCAACTCCTTGAATGCATTCTTTCCTTTTACCTTCTTGTATATAAGTTGAAATAGATATTCGTTTATGGTATTGTAATCCTCATAGTTTTTTCGATAATAGTTGTTGCTATAGTAAGAAGGTTCATTTGAATTATCATTTTTTACTTCTATAGGTAATAAATTTTCTTTGTAGTTATTTAGTTCATACAGTTTATGACCAATTATATTTTCATCTGCAATACTTAATTCTGTTTTCGACGCTACGAGATTTAAAATTTCAATAGCAATATATTGCATTTTTAGATTTTTGTCTGTTGGCATATTATTTTTCAAGATAGCTTGGCAGTTCACGTAATCCTGATTTAAGAAATGCAAATAAGCTAAACTCAAATGCCAAAATTTAGATGAATCATCAATTACTAGTATTTGTTTATTCAATTCAATTAATCTTCTGACATAGTTTCTCGTTTCCTCTATCTGCGTAGCGGAATCTTCCATCGCATTGCCATAATGATTTAGAAGTATTTTTTCTAAATTATTTATTTCATAACTCATCAGTACACGGGCATATTCGTGATTTCCACCATTTTTAAAAATAAAATCAATATCATCAATGGCTAAATTTTTTGTCTCCATGCCGCGTATGAAATGCAAGGCGAGTTTTTCATCATTTGATTGGCAAAGGGATTTCGCCTCATTCATTTCTTTTTCTGACTCAATGGAAATGCTGAGGTATGCACCTGCTCGTCTACTTGGTGAGTTGACATAAACCCGAGAAAAGTAATAATTTGCTTCTGCTTTTCTGCCTAAATTTGAAAGGGTACCAGCATAATGATCCATGGCCCAATAGCCGATGAATGAATGTGTATTGGTAAAATATTTTTCAAATTCTTTTAAAACTTCTGCATGATTTTCTTCGTACCGATGTAGTTTTATCAATTGAAAGGCGAGTCGTTCTTTTAGAAAAGTATCTTGGGCAACGGATATCATTTGGTTAACCTTTTCTACCAATCGACTGTATTCAGTTGGGTTTTTAATTTTCTCGACTTCTTCGTATGCCCAGGGATCAGGTAGATAGGTTTCCAAGTGTTTTTCCACTTCCAAAGCAAGTTCTAGGTAATTGATAAAAATAGTTTCTTTGGTAATAATTTCTTTATCTGATATTCGGCAACTTCTTAGATTTTTCGTTTCTTGCGTATGCGATGAAAACTCACTTTTCCGGTAAATAAGTGGGATTAAATCCTTTGCGACATATTTATTTTCTAGGTAATTTGCCCATTCTGTAGCATTTTGAAGTTGTATGGGGTAATCACCATAAAGAGATGAGTTATAATTCCAAAGACTAAAACTAGAAAGTGTATTTCCGTTGGAAAAAACTAGATCTCGGTCAAAAATCATGTGATAATACATGTAGCTTCCTCCACAGTTTTGGCCGTGTTTTGGAATAGCAAGATTAATTAATACGAGAAGTAAGGGTAGAAAAGTAATCTTTTTCATAATTTGAAATTGAATTGGAACTTATATGATAAAATATAATGTCATTGAAATGGTGATTGGATTTTCCCAGTATCTCTGCACATTTCAATAAGGCAGTGGATGCTGACTCTTCAATGCGTAAAATATCATTCTTGCAAAAATAGGTGTTGTCGTAATAAAAATTTGAATCTGCCCGATAGTTGTTGTCACCTACTTTGCTGAAAGCGAATGATTTCAATTGATTGCGGTCAATATCATTCACAATCAGTGTTAGTTTTCCTAAACGATAAATCAATCCCCAGTGATAGGAGGGAAGCGCTAGATCTAATGGCAGCGGATATGGATCGCTTTCCAAGATGTATTTCTTTAATTCAACTTCTGAAATAATTGAATTATCAGTTTTTTGATTGTCAATTTTACCCATGTTATAGCACATTAAAACAGCTTTTTTTACGGGAGGAACACCTGTTTTTTTGGGATACTTAAATTGATGCAATCGAAGTGTTGAGGTAATAAGTTGTTTGTTTTTAGCTAACGCTGTTAACTTAGAAAGAAATGAAAAATAGGCTTTTCTTGTTGCGTCTGTCCAATCACAGTCAATTTGTATTTCTTGTATTGAACAGTTGTTCGTTTGAGCAATTTTACGAATTAGCTCATAAACTTTTGAAGCGATTTCAGAAGAGTTTTTTTGTTTAAACACTTGATTTTCAATAAATATGCAAGGGGTTATATTGAATTTCCCTGCGGGCATTTTAAAATCAATCTTTGAAATTGGTTTGGCTTTGTTTTCTCTTGAGTCCCACGTAACATCAAAAAATTTTACATAGAGTTTTTTAACTTGATTGAATTCAAGAATCGCCTTTTGTGCTTGATTTAAATTGAAATCTTGTTTCCAATAGTAAAATGAAATTTCATGTTTAGGGGCAGGAGAACAACCTACAAGTAAGCTAATTAAAACAAGAAATAGTGGTAGATAAAAACGCATTCATTAGTTAATAAAATAAAGGTAATAAAAAATGCTCGGCTTTGCATTCATTGTGTTTGAAATTGAATGATAATTGTTGTTTTCAGTTCTGATTTGAAGCAGGGAATACATGGGTGTGAATTCTGAATCCTAAGTGCAATAAGCATTTACAAATGAATGATACAAAAGATGGACTAGCTTCTGTAATCTTTTTGAAGTAAGCCTCCGGTAACTTTGCTTAAGGTATTGTCATCAATCTAATTTTAAACTATACATCATGAAAAATCTTACAAAATATACCTTCTTATTCTTTCTGATACTCTGGGTCAGGGGAATAACATTTGGGCAAGTTGCCCCAACCTTAGGAGAAATAACTAAATACTCCACCTTTACTGTTTCTGGAAATATATCCAATACTGGAATTTCTTATTCTATTGGAGATATAGGAACCAATGCTGGTGCAATTTCTGGCTTTTCCTATAATATTAACGGAACCTTCCATGATACTGATCCCTCGAGTGCATTGGCTAGTACTGATTTGGTCAATGCGTACAACAATCTTGGATCTCAAGTTTCAACCATTACGTTAGGAACAACATTAGGAAATGGTCAAACATTAACTCCTGCGGTACATTTAGTTTCTGGTAATACATTATTGACTGGAAACCTAACGATCGATGCACAAGGTAATCCAAATGCAGTTTTTATTATTAAAATCAATGGTAATTTAACTGTTGCCAATTTTTCCACTATTCATTTAATTAATGGAGCAAAAGCATGTAATATTTTTTGGAGGGTTACGGGAACAATAACCAACGGGAATTCAACTCATTTAATGGGTAACTATTTTGCAGGTAGTACAATCACCTCAGGAGTAGGGTCAAAGATTGAAGGACGTATAGCAACAATAAGTGGTTCAATTACAGTTAATTCTTCAACCATTAACCACCCTTATGGGTGTGGTTTATCGACTTTACATGGCCCGCCCATGCCTAATGTTGGCTCGTTGGGTTGTTTCTCCATATTTAATGACAATGGAACGATAAAAAATACCGGTACTACCACAATAACAGGGGATGTAGGTACGAATAGTGGAATTGTTGACGGTTTTGATACAGCCGGAGTAAATGGAATGATTCATTATACTCCAGATGCATGGACAATACAAGGTGAAATTGACAATTTAGCCTTGTATAATGAACTTAATGCAGTTACGTGTGATATTGCATTATTACATCCAAATTTATTGGGATATGGCTTGCGCTTAACCCCGCACACCTATTGTTTGGGTTCTAATACACATCTTTCAGATACCCTATATTTTGATGCACAAGGAAATCCGAATGCCGTTTTTATTATTCAAATAGGTGGAAATTTTGATGCGAATTCATATTCAAATGTTGTTTTATTGGATAGTGCTCAAGCAAAAAATATTTTTTGGGTGATCAATGGAAATGTGGGTATAGCGCCATTTTCAATATTTAGAGGGACAATTATTGCATCTAATGGAGCGGAAAGCATTTTAGAAAATGTTTTTATTGAAGGCCGTATTTTATCACATGGAGGTGCCATTAAAACTCATGATATTAATATTGTTCTGAACGAAACGCCCAATATAATTACACCAGATGGACCATTAACTTTTTGTTTTGGTGATTCAGTTGTTTTGACGGGTCCTGAAAGTCCATCTTATCTTTGGTCAACGGGAGCTACAACACAATCTATTACCGCATTTACGACCGGAACCTATTCGGTGCAAGTAACAGCACCCTGTAATAATATGGCATCGGAAATTCATGTTAATGTGGTAGTTATTCCATCTCCATTCCATACCAGTTTTGTTGAGATTTGCCAAGGAGATAGTGCACTGATTAATGGTAATTATCGCTCTAGTGCAGGTAATTACGATCTGACGTTTCCAATGCCTTTTGGCTGCGATTCCGTATCAAGAACTACCTTAATTGTAAACCCAACTTACTTAACAAACCTAACAGCAGAAATCTGTCAAGGCGAAAGTATTTTGTTGGGAGGAGCGAATCAAACGACTGCCGGAATCTACTTTGATACCTTATCAACCAACAAAGGGTGTGATTCAGTATTGAGAACTACCTTGATTGTATATCCAACTTACCTAACGAATCTATCGGCAGAAATCTGTCAAGGAGAAAGTATTTTGTTGGGTGGAGCAAACCAAACTACTGCCGGAATTTATTTCGATACACTTTCAACCAACAAAGGATGTGATTCGGTATTGAGAACTACCTTGATTGTAAATCCAACTTACTTAACGAATCTATCGGCAGAAATCTGTCAAGGCGAAAGTA
>JACCDY010358191.1_pt1 | contig 56419 bp, 62 predicted proteins | sample 7446391 | NCBI WGS metagenome assembly JACCDY01 (sample SAMN15323451, study PRJNA562643) | freshwater metagenome | isolation source: river surface water | place: USA:Blue River Watershed | collected 2017-08-18
ACAATCATATCGTGGAATACCTGCTTGTAATCATCCAGCACCCTCTTGTTCTCCGTCTTTGTAAGAAGGGATATAAGGATCTCATGGAAGTCGCTCTCCTGTATCTCTTCGCTATTCACATCAGGCCTCACCTTGGCCTCCTGTTTGAATGCAATAGACACTCCCGCCTTCACCAGCTCCTTATACTCCTTCGAGTCCTTGAACACCTTGAACTCCTCCGCCGTTCCCTTGATCGCCACCTTGATCTTCTCGTCCTCCGTCGATTTGACACCCTTCTCTAAGACCTTGGATACATCATCAATCGATGTATATACAGTCTTCTTCTTCTCAACCTCTGTAGGGATCTCTGTAAAACGAACACCATCACCAACATCGATTAGAAGGATGATATTGTCTCCCTTGTCTCCAAAGCTATGTTGCATAGGCGTGCCTGGATAGAACACATTGGTCTGTGGTTTCTGATAGTCATGGATATGCCCGCTTACCACTTGAGGGTACGACTCATCCCAATCGTCTCCGGTATCTGAGATGATGGCACCCATCTTGCATCCCTTGAACTCCTGGTGAGCAAAGATGATATCACTCTCAGACCAATGGAACTCATCCCCTGTCTTTGGCGTCGCAGTCTCCAAAGCCTCAATAAACCTTCCTGGATACACATATGGACAGCATACAAACCTGACTCCATCTACTTTATAGCTTTGGGCTGTGTCAATGACATCCACATTTGGAAGCCTATCCTTATAATGGCGCATCCAGTGATTTGATGTAAGGAACTGCTGATTATTAATCATATCATGGTTTCCCACAAGACACACAACCTTGCACAGCTTGCCCATATCCACAAGGAACTCAATACTCTTATTCAGAGCCAGTGTATGCAGTCTCTCATGGTAATGCATCACATCTCCAGCAACAAGTATAATATCAACGCCATTCTCTCGAACAACCCTCTCGATCATAATATTCAGCTTGTCAATTGAACTGAAATTCTCCACACGGATATGTGGATCTCCAATAAATAGAACCTTCATCTTTACCTTAATATGTACCCTTTTGTGATTTGATCACTTTTATCAATTCCATAGCTTTTTATGGAATTTTTACTTATTTGTTACTTCAATCGATTCGTGCTTAGTAGGTGACCTGGTCAAGCTGGCTGATGATCTTACCGGGCTGGCGAGAGATGAATGCCTCGACTACAGAGAGAGTGACGGGCTCCCTGTTCTGGATGTACTTGGTGTGAAGCTCCTTGAGGAGATAATTGAGGAGGGGATGAACAAAGATGTACTGCTTCTTGATGTACCTGCCGATATAGACACGATGGATGTATCCACATACAGCCTTGATATTGGCATCAATGGTATTGAACTGCCAGACCCTCTCAGGATACATGGTGCGGAGCATATTCTTGGTCTCCTCATCTCCATGGACCTCCATATACCTGGAGAGGATGGAGGGAGTATTACCCCTAACCTTCTGGAGCTCAGCATAGGAAGAGTGAGTGATCTTAATCTGGGTATTATTGGGCAGATAGACCATAAGACCCTGATGCATGGTGATGTCAGTGATCTTCACACGGGCCATGACAATGTCAGAAGTAGTATTGCGAATCCTCTCAAAAGGAGCAGTGATGAAGATATCGCACATAGGATCAAAGACACCATCCTTATCAAAGAGACCCATAAACCACATGCGCTGAGGGTTCTCGCCCTTGCACACCTGGCGAGTCTCAGAGGTAGTCTGGAGAAGGAAGGTATAGGTGTTATTCACATCGAGGATAGAGCAGAAGTGATCAAACAGATGAGAGGGATCCTCAACCTCTCCAACGACCTCCCTGAACTTGGGGTTGTAGTGAGTGAATTCATTGTAGAGAGCCTGCTGGAAGAGCTCACCGAAGGTCTTGTCGCTACCCCACCTGGAGTTGTAGGCATCGAGCTTCCTGAAGGTAGAGAGGAACCACCTGTTATGAGAGTGGAAGAGACGGATGATGGTACCCTCCATAGCGGGGACTGCGTAGATCTGACCCTCATAGAGGGAGAGCTCAGCGCGGATGAGATCCTCATCGTTCTCGGTGTATTCCTTAGTGTATCCAAACATGCGCGAAACGATCTTGTCGCCATCAAGGACCACACCCCTGCACTGCTTGACAGACTCGGAGCTGTCATCGTTGCAGTGCGAATAAGACCAGAGCTGGAGCCCAGTCTGGATATCAGTATCGAACAGACGAATATTAGAGTTGTTGCGAATATTATTCACGTCCATCGACATATAAGTGGCCATTGTTTTGATTACACTATAGATTTATGGCTTTATAATCGGTTTTATGTGATATAAGAACCATATCGGGAATAATAAATGTCGAGATCTATACTGGATCTACCTCCCGAGCTTAAGGGAGAGATTGGAAAGTACCTTGGTGAGAAAGATCTGGCTAGAATGAGTATAGCTTCATCCCAATTGAGCGTTGTCGATCTATCTGAACTACGCCTATACCACATCCTTGAGAGGATTCATGACTATCTTCAGGATCTTCTTGTACTTCAAAGTATCCCTGAGTATATGGATATCCTCTACAAGCTTGAGTCCTATATACTGATGCTGAGGAAGGGAATGAAGACCAACCCTTCTATGAATATAGAGTTCAAGGAGCCTATCGATGGATTCATGGAGATCCTTCCAATGATAGATATGATTGACAATGCCATTGAATTTGAGACCAGAAAGGTCTATGCACTTCAGCAGTACGATACATATCCTGGATATACGAGTGCAGTCGATATGGATAAGATCAATAGATGCATATACGCTATCCATGATGTGCTTAATGCTATGGATGAGGCGAGGTTTATGCCTAATCCTAAGAAATACTAAGGTTTCAATTCCTATTGGAATGGAAACATTTTACTAATTAATGATTTACTAATTCTTTACTTCTTGCGGGGAGGGACAGTCTTGCGAGCCGATGAGGCGCTGGTAGTAGTGGGCTTGGGAGGAGGGGGAGGGACGTCATCGTCATCACCGTCGATGGAACCCTCGTCATCGCTGTTGGAATTGGCAGGAGGGGGAGGAGGACGAGAGACAGATCCAGTAGGACGAGGAGCAGATGCCGAAGAGGAAGAAGCACCGTTAGAGTCCTCGAAAGGAATGTTGGGAAGAGGACGGGAGAGGAGGCGACGAGGACCCTGATCCTGGAACTTGATATTGACCTCGCTGATCTTGACCTGGAGAGAAGGCTTAGCACCAACATAGATAGACTCGATCTTCACAGCTGCATTGACACGGAAGTACTTGCCCATGACATCATTGAGCTCGAGGATCTCATCAGTTCCAGCCCTGTACATCTTGGTGGCAATCTTATCAGTCTTCTTGGAGTACATGAGCTTGCCATAGAGAGTGGGACCGGTACCATCGACAATCTTACCCTTCTCGCGCTTCCAGTAGAGAGGATTGAACTTCCTGAGATCAGACCTCTCAAGGTCGTACTTCTCAACATCCTCCTTGTGCTCATAGAGGTAATCAGCACAAGTGTCGCAGATGCGGTTGAAAGTATCAACCCACTCCTTCTCAGTCTGAGAAGGACCAGTCTTGGACCAGAGGGGGATGGGGATGGTGTATCCATTAATCTTACCAGTAATCTGGTCGGTGTTAGCCTGAACTCCAAAGCAGAATGCATCCTCGATCTCAAGAACCAGATCACCGACAGTGCCGTCGGGATTGGCAGTCTTGACAGGAATGGTGAAGTAGGACATGGTAGGACCATTGCCGTTGTTGGGAATAGCCTTATTCTCGGGCTTGCCGAAAATAATATTAGAGACATCATAGCCAGAAGCCTTAGTGATCATAGTGGAGTCAGACATGTTTATTGTGTGTATTCTGCTTTTAATCCAGGTTATGTCCATTTCAAATCAATTTTAGCTTTTTGATATTTGAAATACGGGGAAAATTAGGAACTCTCCTTCTTTCTGGCATCGATGACCATAAGGGTTAGGTACATGGCACCAAATACAACAATAGAGTGGGCAGTTATGCCGACAATGGAGGGGGAGGATCCCTGCATGAAAGAGGGGAAGATCTTGCTTGTAAGAGAATAGACTATGGGGAGAGAGAAGATGATGAAGAAGGTGGCAGCGAGGCCAGCCATGATCATATTGTGTTGCTCAACGGGGATCATTTTATTTATAGGAGGCCGTTATTACCAATAGCGTTGATATCTTCTACATCAATCTCTGATGCACTCATGATCTTTCTCTGAGCCTTTCTAATAGGTCTATCAATCATAACGTCTGTCTCCTTGTGTCTGGGGGAGAATATAGAGCAGAGGATGGACGCGGTAGGGGGTGTGTTAGGGGGAGTCTCTGGAGGAACAGGGGTGGATGGCCTGTTGTATTCCTTCTTGAGTCTCTCCAGATAGAGGATTGCATCCATGAGCTCCTCCTGGGCATGGTTGATCCACTCGAGCGTGTTTAGATCATCCCTATCCAGAGTGGTTCCATACTTTTCAATACCAAGCGCACTCCTACTCAAAAACTTCTCAACAATAGCTTGAACTACAGTATCTCTAGTAGCTGACATCTTTAGTGTTTTAAAGTATGTCTTTTAGGTTGAATAAGGGGAATTTAAAAATAAAGTGGGTTTAAACCTTTTCTTGATCATTTACAAATGGCGTTCAATCCTCCTACCTCTGGTCTTCATTTTCTGTCTGGCGATGATTTCAATACTGTTGAGGGTCCCAATGGCTCCCCCATCATGATTCAGCCCATCCGCGGTCTGAGCATGGTTATGTTCTACTCGAACAGCTGCACTCACTGCCAGACTCTCATGCCTCTTTTTAAGAAGCTTCCCGAGATTGTAAAGGGTGCTAATTTTGCTCTTGCTAATGTCTCTACCCACAAGTCTATTGTTGCCAAGTCTCGTGGAACCAACACTCAGATTGATTATGTCCCCATGGTCATCTTCTATGTAGATGGTGCTCCTTTTGCCCAGTACACTGGCAACAACAATATGAATGAGCTTGTTGGCTTCATCAAGGAGATGGCCACTCGTGCTCAGCAGAAGCAACAGTTTGCATCTGCCCCTCAGCGTACTCCTGTTGCTCAGCAGGGTATGCCTCCCCAGCAACAGCAGATGGCTCCTCGTCAGCCTCAGAATATGCCTCCTCCCCAGGGTGTCCCTGCTGCTATGACTCGTCCTGGCAATGGTGGTGGTATGGGCAATGGTCCTCAGCTTCCTCCTCAGGGTCCTCCCCAGGGAGCTCCTCAGACCCAGCAGGCTCCTATTGATTCCGAGCCCAAGCCCCACAAGCCCTCCATGGTCTGCTATGTATCATGGGATGATGCTTACGGAAACTAATATATCGCGAATCATATAATCTGATAAAAACCATAAAAATTAGACGATTCTTTTTCAAAAACATAAAAAGAATTACGGGATAAACGATATACGATATATAGGTAAAGATGAAGGAGGAATTGCTTATATATACCACCGTAGAGAACAACCTACAATCTGAGACTCCTGAGGCTAATTTTATCCCTGACATACAGGATATCATGAAGGGAGCGGATGGCATGACTATAGATGTCGTGTATGCAATGATACGCAAGTACCAGATAACTGAGAACCCCGATGCTATAGATCCTCCCTATGGATCCAAGTATCTCAAGAAAGGACTGAAGATAGAGCTTGGAAACCTTCCTCCAAAGCTTCTATGTATGCTTCATACCTTCCTTACCAAGTATTACAAGAGAGAAGAATAACTCCAAATATGATCTTTTGGAGTTAATAAATGAGTGTGAAAGATCTACTTGGAATTATGGATATATCTCCTCAACAGATCAGATATGGCACCTTCATAGCTGCCTTCATCCTTATTCTGTACATCACTACCATCGCCCTATCCACATGGATGCTTGTCTATACATTCAAGCTCGAGAAGGAGAACTGCGAGTGTGCTCTCGGATGGAAGCACAAGTATGTACAGGCTCTCCTCATCATAGGAATGATCAATCCTGCAATCAGTCTTGTTACATCTACCTACCCCTATGGATTCATAGTCGATCTATGCGTGGTTCTTCTGACCCTTATGTATATCCCTATTACATACACGTATATCAGGGATATGGAGGAGTCCATGTGTGGATGCTCTGTGGATCCTGCTAGAACAGCGCTCAAGGTTATCAACTACATCAACATCGTTGTCATCTCTCTTCTCGTCCTATTCTTGATTATCATACCCATGGTCTCTGGATATGCTAAGAAGAAGGAGTCTGATATCACGGAGATCGTCCTTGCCAGCCCCATATCGGCACCCGCAAGGTCCGCCAATAGTCTTCTTAAGGATATCCCTTCAAAGACATCCCGCAAGTCAAAGACATCTCGCAAGTCGTCTAGATCATCCCGTAAGTAAGCATTCCAAATACACATTTGGAATTTAGAAATCTTCATCATCATATTTCATCATAACCTTGCGCATATAGATATTGAAGTCCGTATGGTCAATCCTATCCGAGAACTCATCCCATATCTTGGACTCTAGATTGGTCAATGCATTGGATACAAACCGTCTATACGTATCCTTGCCTATAAGAGATTCTCCCTTCTCAGTCATCTCTCCAAGCACATCATCCACCTTCTCCATGCCCATGATGTACTCATTGAGCATCTTCTGTACCTTGGCCATAAACTCGTCTTCTATGGAGATACCTATACCGATCTCATCATAGCCACTGATTATATTCAACAGTCTGAATGCATGTCCTGTACTGCACAGACCCGATGCATCGATGAGCTCTTCCTCCAGTCTCTTTATAAGCTCATCCTTGTACTGATGCTGGTTTATGTATCCCCACATCATACACAGGATATCACGAAGCGTCCTGTTCTTCATACCATATACTACATAGTCCAGTGATATACGAGTAAGGGAATAGGATACAGCATCAGCCTTCTTCTTGTACATAGATTTGTTCTTCTTGTACTCTTGATATACAGGATCCTCCTTGGATTCCACATTGGGCTTAGCGGGCTTCTGAGACCAGATGTAGTTCATGATAGCGTCCCTTACCGTGTCAAAGTCCTCTATAGTAATAGTCTCAACCTTGTTCTCTATGTACTCGAGGACCTTGAGCGCACTCTGGACAATGCTCTTCTCATGGACATTCTGGGCATTGCCATAGATGTCTCTCTGGCCACCTCTGGTTATGCCGAGAGCATGAAGCTCTGCATTGGCATCTATGTACAGCTCATGATGTCCAAGACGTCTTGCAGTAGATACGACAATATCCAGAGCATCTGCTCTTGTATTGTAGTCCTCATGTCTATCCCTGCCAATACCAAGAAGGAAGGAGAGAATGATATCCGACTCATCCCTATCAAGACTGTATTTACCCAGAAGGATATTGGCCACAATGACTCTATGTGACGTCTGTATATACGGTGACCTTATGAAGGTCATGAGGATGGCCTTGCTCCATCCCTCGTACATCTTCTTTTCTAGGTGGAAATCAGCCATATTTGGCATACGTATAGTATGAAGATCAAGGATGAATCTCAGTCTAAATTCTATGTCGATATCTCCATCCATAACCAATTCCTTTGCTCTGTTGAGGCCAGTAGTCTGATGGGACTCATTCATAATCAGATACTTGATAAGGTTGGCTCTCATAGGTGTAGGAAGTCTGGTGTTTATCATTCTGTTCATATCGTCCAGTATATCATTCCGTCTTGAAGGATAGGAAATGAAAAGCATATGGATCAATCTGTAAGAGTTTTCAACAGGAAAATTAGATTGCGATATAGTCTCCAAAACAGTGTCTAAGATATGAGATCCTGGACGGGTGGATAGGGTATGATTGATAACGGATAGGGTCATATTGCCGTCGTCAGAGTCCATGCGGAAGAGCTTGTTGAGGGCGTCAATTCTGTTTGTATTCTCAATATCTGGATTGAATATGGTTTCGATTGTCTGTCTCATCTCATCGGGCTCCTCCTCCATATCCATAGAGTCCCAGTCCTCGATGAGAATGGAGTTCTTCTCGATGGGAGTCGGGTTGTCTATGCGGGACATATCCATGTCTTCTCTCTCCTTGATGAGGAGCTCCAGGAGATCATTCATGCGAGAGCTTCCAGCTGTGAATTTGACCTCTTTTTCCAAAATGAGAGAGTCAGAGTCGTCATCTACACGTGCATATGCAAAACTCATGTTTTTATGCAACCCTCAAATGTTTATATCCATATGTTTGATATGGATAATGAGCTTACTTGGCAGTTACAACAGGGCAGGGCATGGCGAGGGGACCAAACAGTGCTGTGTCGAATGATACGTACATATCCACAGAGCGGACGTATGCATCATAGATGAAGTAGCAAATGAATAGGATACCGAGGACATTGATATCAACAGGCTTTGTGTAATCAACAGCACCATTGGGATAGTATCCTTGCAGGATTGGCTTTGCGTATATGAAGAATGAGTATATATAGGGAGGGAAAGGTCCAGCAGCGGACATGTCAAGTCTATTGACAAGCTCAAATATCATTCTATAGACACTTGGGTTGAGGAAGACTGAATCTACGTTTCCAGATGCATCCTTATTTACGTTTGATATGATACGGGACATGGATCTGGCAGCATCTCTTCCAGGGTCATTGGGAGGAAGTATGAAGAGATTGATCTTCTTGTTGAGGTAGAATATGATCATACCGAGGGCGCCGAATAGAGGCATGTAAGCAGGGCTAGATAGCTCATTGCGGTGCATATCCAGACCTCTGAGGAATATACGGACTCCATTGATATAGAGCTCAACAAGGTTTGAGGGGGTCTGATAGCATAGATAGGATACATCAGGACCAACAAGCTGTTGTCTAATTGTATTGATAGCATTTGCGATTCTGATGACCTTCTTTGATACCATCTGGTTGTACATGGACTGAGGTACCTGATATGTTGGGTTTAGTTCGAACTCAAAGTTCTCAACAGAGTCCTCAAATACTGCATTGATCGCTTCGTTCTTGATACTGGATGTTTGCACATCGGGACTTATAGGTACAGGAGCAGGAGGTGCTACTGTCTTCTTGGATCCACCTTGAAGGGAGAGTACAACACCCATGATTATTGCTATGATAACAAATGTTGCTATTCCAATGTACATAACATTCATTTATTCATATCTATACCTTGTGGATATAGATATATGTTTTTGGTTTGTTTGTGGCACTATTACTGGGCAACCTTGATGAAGTGAGGCTGGAGCTTGGTCTGGAGGTAGTAGTAGGTGAGATCCTTGCCCTCCTTCTTGCGGTCGTAGCCGAGGAGAGAGGTGAGCTTGTTATCGGGAATGATCTTGCGACGATCCTGACCATCCTGGAGGTTGTGCTCCTTGATGTAAGAGCAGATGTACTTGGTGACATCGACACGGGAGCGGAGCTGAGCATCATCCCAGCCAGTGAACTTGGCGAGATCCTTGGAGATCTTGACGGGCTTCATGAAACCAGAGTTGGCAGGGCGGGCCTTGTCGGTGCGCTTGACCTTGGCAACACGATTGACATCAGCACGGAGAGCCTTGAGGTTCTTGGCAACAGAGCGGGCGAAACGGAGAGCATTGAACTTGGGCTTGCCCTCAGCAGAGAGGGTGGTGATGGCGTTCTGAACAAGGGTCTCAAGAGCATCAAAATCCTGCTGGACAGACTCCTTGGTGACGACACGGCGCTTGCCCTTGGAGGACTCCTCAGTCTCGGCAACAGCCTCAACAGCAGGGGTGGCCTCGACAACGGGGGCAGTCTCCTCCTTGGAGGACTTGCGAGACTTCTTCTCCTTGGCGGGAGCCTCAACGACAGGCTCGGCAACCTTCTCGACCTTCTCGGACTTCTTGGCAGACTTCTTGACCTCCTCAACAACAGGGGCGGGGGCGGCAACAGTCTCCTCCTTGGAGGACTTGCGGGCATTGGACTTCTTCTCAACGGTGACAGGCATTTTATTAACGCATACCTATACCTTTAAACCTATGTTATTTTCCAACTCAAAGTTAAACTGAGAAATTTACATTTTATTATTAAAAACCCCAAATATTATAGGGTGATAATCTACCTTCAATGATGTAATTTATAAAAAATAGGATGAATACATTTTGTGGTTGCTATCAAGGCGTGTTTAGGGGGTATAAAAGGTGCGAGTGTATTAAGAAATGTCTAGTTTTCTTGCTAATCTTACATGGAGGCGTGCAGTGAAGCGTTTCAGGACTGGAGGGGAGAAGGTGGATGTCAATCCTGTTATGGAAGCCATCTTCAATGCTCCCACCTGCTATGGTATCCAGCCCTATAAGATCATGGTCATCGAGGACCCTGCTCTTCGTGCTCAGCTCCTTCCTGTATCCTATGGTCAGCCCCAGGTTGTGGAGTGTGATTACCTGATTGTGTTTATGGCGTATAGGAATCCTCTGGAGAGGGTGGGTGAGTGGGCATCTCATATCAATGCTTCGGATGAGCTTGTCGGTATGGTCACTGGCTATCTTTCCCAGTTTGAGGATATGAGCTGGTCTGCTCGTCAGGCATACATCGCCCTCGGATTCGGTCTTGCTGCATGTGCAGAGAAGCGTATCGCCTCCTGTCCCATGGAAGGCTTCAACCCCATTGAGTACAAGCGCATCCTAAACATCCCTGAGAACCTCATGCCCGTCTGTCTGCTCGCTATCGGAACTGAGGTCCCTGGAAGCAATCCCTATCCTCGTTGGAGGTTCCCTCCCTCAGAGCTCCTTATGACTCCTCCTTCGATCTAATGAATTTCAATATACTTTGATATTGAAAACGTTTAAAGATGGGAGGAAGGGAAATAAATGAAGAGAGCACCAATGGGTCCGTTTGATGGAGATATATGGCTTATGTCAGAGTGTGACAGGCTTATCAGGAAGTTCAATCCTGACATTGCTGTAGTCTATGAGAAGGGTATTCCTTTTACCCAGACATGGTTTGCCAATAAGATTCCAAAGATCATTAATGCATCCAGCAGTATCTATGCATCATCGTCTGCTCCTACACGTAGAAATATGGGAAATATGGAAGTCTGGTGCAATATCCCTCTGGAGGAGATATGCAAGGAGACAAACACATCGGCGCCAACGATCTTCTATCTGGAACCATCCTATGCTACACCCGACACTATTAAAACAATCTGCAATACATCGAAGAACTGGATTATCGTTCTCAAGGGCATCTCTCCACTCCCATCTACCATTGATGACCTTCTACACGAAATCTGCCCTGGTCATACATACTACTATGAACCAATTGCTCCCGAGGGTGATATAAGAAAGCATCCTACTCACAGGACATGCATCCTCAGCCCATCACTAGCATCTCTAGCTTGTGATCTGTATGAGGATGTAGGAGAGACTAGACGCAGTACTTGCACGGAGATGTATACCACAGATACAACTCAGACAGGAGGACCATGCTGTACAGTCAAGCTTGTTCATAGGATGTAATTACTTCTTGCATGAAGCACATGCATCGCAGGCCTCCTTATCAGAAGCGTTGGCCTTGCACTTTTCGCAGTTGTTATTGCAGATGGTTATGGGATTGACAACAAGTCCGAAATACTCGGTATTCATTATGATTGAATGAACAAGTCCGAGAACAACAGCTATGATGACAAAAGCGAGAATGGGATTCATTTATTTCAAAGTATATTCAACTTTGAAATCTTTACTATTTTAGCGGATGAGGCACTCGACACCCTCGCATGTCAAGTGGTGAAACAGGCCTCCAGTAATATGATTGATCAGTCCAAAGAACAGGACAATCACCACAAACATAATAAACATAACAAGACTCTCAAAGATCTCCCTAAGCATGACTTGTATAACAGTATTAAGGCTGTCCGATATATCATTTTTAGTATCAAAATTGAATCACTATCTATACGTATATACCTAAAGTAAGAAATGACTACCGCGGGTCGTATTATTAATCTGAGTATCGAGGGTAATATTGGAGGTGGAAAATCCACCCTGGGCAAGGCTCTTCATATGAAGTACCCCGAGCTCTTCAATCTGATCCCTGAGCCTGTTGATGCTCTTGTGAATACAGGCATCCTCAAGGCCTACTATGACGACAGGAAGAGGTGGGCATCAATCCTTCAGAATTTCGTCCTTATTGCACGTATCATTGCTCATAGGGACTACAAGAAGCATGGAGTGATCAACCTGATCGATAGGAGTATTATGGGTGATAAGCATGTCTTTGCAAAGATGCTCATTGATGAGGGTATGATGAACGAGGTAGAGATCAATGTGTATAATGAGTACCATAAGCTTGTTGGTGCTGAGGATACCCCTACCATCTATATCTATCTGAAGACCCCTGTGGATGTCTGTGTTCAGCGTATCCAGCAGAGGGGTAGGGATAGCGAGACTCATATTGAGAGGGAATACCTTCAGAAGATCCATGACCTTCATGAGACGTGGATGAGTTCGCTGGATCCTTCGAGTGTGCTTGTGTTGGATGGATCAAAGTCGGTGGATGATCTGGTCGAGGATGTGTATAATGCGTATTCAAAGCTTGTGATGAAGAATAAGAAGGACTAATTTCCATTTGGATTTTTTAAATGGAAATATGTTTTATGGGGGGGATTATTTACTTGCGGGCGGAACGCTTAGCGGACTTCTTGCCAGACTTCTTGGCAGAGCGCTTGGCAGACTTCTTTCCGGACTTGCGGACAGACTTGCGCATGGAGAACTTCTTGGGGGAGCGACGAGACTTGCGGGCAGAGCGAGACTTCTTGGCAGACTTCTTGGCGGACTTCTTGGCAGAACGCTTAGCGGAGCGCTTGACAGACTTGCGCATGGAGTACTTCTTGGAACGGCTCTTGGAAGCACGGCGAGACTTCTTAGCGGAGCGCTTGACGGACTTCTTGACAGACTTGCGCATGGAGAACTTCTTGGGGGAGCGGCGAGACTTGCGGACAGAGCGAGACTTCTTGGCAGACTTGCGGGGAGACTTGCCAGTCTTGGCGTGCCAGAGAGCGGCAACAGCGGCGAAACGCTCACCAGCGGGGAGAGCGGCGATCTTCTTGTCCTTAAGGTGCTTCTTGAGGAACCTGTTGTAGGAAGACATACGACGGCCAGAACGCTTGACAGACTTCTTGCGCATAGAGTACTTCTTGTGAGAACGGCGACGACGGGACTTGATGACCTTATCAACGGCAGCAACAACACTCTGACGACGACGGGACTTGGACTTAGAACGTGCGGGCATTTATTTATACGGTAAAATCAAAAAAATTCTAAAAGGGTATTTAACAAATCCATCAACAAAATCAAATAAGAATGGACATTATCCATTTTACACGTTCAGATGGAGCTATAGAAAATTTTTTTCTTCTATCCATGCTCCCCCGTTGTGGCAAACAGGGCATCCTAGGAATCATCTGTCCCGAGACTGACAGGAAGACTAAATACGTATTCAAGATCAGCCAGTACTTCAACTACACCTGCAGGCAGGAACACGAGGTCATGAAGGATCTTGAGACCATCGATAAATACTGTAAGAACTTCTGCAAGACTCATGGCATCTACACTGCCCTTGTAAATCCTGGGTTTAGACACACAGACAATCCTTTCAAGATAGACCAAGGCAAGTCCGGCATAATCGTCGATGTCCTTGTCATGGAGTACATCGAGGATGCTCGCAAGTTCTGCAGATACATAACAAACTCACAGGTCGAGGATGAGGTTGTATTCAGCATTATCAAGCAGACTATGCTTGCAATCACCATCGCTCAGAGGGATGTTAAGCTTACTCATTATGATCTTCACTCCAATAATGTTCTTATAACAGAGGTCGATCCCAACGTTATGTTCTTCTATATCCTTGATGATGGACGCAAATACATCGTCCCATCCTATGGATTCATGCCTATAATCATAGACTTTGGATTCAGCTATTCCAAGGGTCTTGAGGGCAAGCCTCTCTATGGAGCTCTCGCGCATACAAACGTAGGCTTTATGAGCTCTTGCTATGACGACTGTGGAGATAGCAAGCTCTTCCTCTCCACTGTATCATGGGAGATGGATGCCAACAGGGGTCATCGTCTTCACAGGATGTTCAGGAAGGACTGTAAGGATCTTCTCAGAGGTCTCGATATTGATCTGTCATCAGGCTGGGACAACACAGAGAAGGACATGTCCGCATCCGACTACCTCCTCTCCCTTATCGATGAGGACTCCAAGAAGAGCAGGTTCTTTGACGAATGTGGTCACTTTGCAGTTGATATCCTTCAATATCTAATCACCCTCCCTCTTCGTCCCAGGAACGTGCCTGAGATCTATCAGGCTTTCATCCTTGTCAGGAATGAATTTATCCGTCTTGAAAACGAGATTGGATCGACCTACTTCCTCCTCTATATCTTCAAGGGAGCGGTGGAGGCTGTTGCCGAGACGAAGGATGAGTACATACACGGCGATGAGAGGGAGGCTATGAAGAAGTTCAGACATCGTATGTATGATATTATCAACTCGGTTGCAAAGTATGCCCAGGCAAAGATAGATTATGAGAAGCTGTATATCGGTCTCCTGGGTATGGCCCGCGCAAGTGAGGGTCTGCTCTACAAGGTAGTATCATCCCGTATGAAGGAGAAGGAGCGCCAGAAGAGGAAGATGGAGATACGCGATATAGGAGATATGCTTCATATCCTGTATTACAAATACCAGGATGATTATGATCTCGACGAGAAGAACAGAATCATAGTATATGATCAGAGGAGAAAGTCATCCTATGAGATTCATATACCTCCTCTTGATGTGAAGAAGTACAACAAGATCAAGAAGCTCAGCGACAGGTGCGATTTCCTTGAGCACTGCTGTGATATATTGATGGACCATAATGATTCAAGTGAATCAGAAACAGATAATTCCGAGTCAGAAAGTGAAAATATGGGCATGTCCGATTTTGAAAATGCTATGAATAGCTCGGTATATTCAGATTCCGATTCAAATTCGGATTACGATAATAGCGATGATGAGTAAAGATATTCTATAACATGGTATAGAATCATCAATAAATGTCAAGCAGAAGTGGTTGTCCTAACTCAGACCCTAATTTCAATAAGGTCCTTAGTAGATGGGTAGAGCCCACCCCTCAGAACCGTCAGAACATATACTATATGGTATGTATCCCTGTGCGTATTATCCTGTACTATCTAGTCTATCTGTACAGAGATCATCCTCTTACACCAGCTATTGTGTCTCTCTTCTCTATAATGACAATGACCCATCTATATCCTGATCTCGAGACAGGAAAGCAGTGGTGGAGCAAGCGCTGGGATTATTACATATCACTCCTCCTTGTAATTGCATGCATTGGTGTCTATATGAAGAAGATTGATTCACGTGTGATGCCTGGACTCCTATATCTAAGTCTTGTTGGAGGTATTGTTCAGAGTCTTAGAGTAGAGTTCTGTTAATTCCATATGTATTATGAGTATGGAATTAGTTCTTCCAGTTGAGACCCTTGTAGAAGGGCATACCGGAATTGACTGCAAGAGCCTGGTAGTAGGAAAGGGGCTTTCCACGGAAGACAATATCAGCAGTGGTCTCGAGGCCGACAGTCTTGGCCTTGATGCAGTTCTCAGGAGCCTCACGAGCAGCAGAGTACTTATGGACGAGACCCTCATTACGACCTATGAAGTACTTGGAGAAGCGGTCGAAGGAGGGCTGGACCTTGGGTCCAACGTCATAGGGTACCTGGAAGAAGGGAGTATCCTCCTGTCTGTCAAACTGGACATACTGATTGGTGGGGTTTGTGGAGTATCTCTTCTCTACCCCACTGAAATCCTCGATTATGTCCTCCTCAGCGGGAGGTACAAATGCGTCGATGAATACAATGATGAGACCGGCGATGATAGCCATAATGAGAATGAAGGTGTTCTTTGTTACATCTTGACCACTGACCATATCAATGGTGTCCCTTACTCTAGTAGAAGAAGAGAGATATACCATGGCAGCCGTAGCTAGAAATAATATAAGCTGTCGCATTTATTGGAAGCCATAAAAACGAATCTAGACACTTGTTAATATATGATCAACAACAAGCAATATGGAGAATCTCAAGGCTAAGATGATGAAGGAATTCCAGGTTTATATTAACGCTATGACTAAGGATCTCATGTCCAAATATGAGGCTTCCCTCGACGCTCTCATCTCTTCTGGTGAGGATGCACCTGAGCCCTCTGTTGAGGTCAATGAGGTCAAGGAGACCAAGAAGAAGTCTCCTGCAAAGAAGGCCAAGAAGGAGGAGGTTGTGGAGCCCGTAGAGGAGCCCAAGGAGGTTAAGAAGAAGTCGCCTGCGAAGAAGGCCAAGAAGGAGGAGGAAGAGAAGATCTCAATTCCTTTTGAGGAGACTCAGTCCGACCTTGTTGGTGCAAAGAAGGATCAGCTTGCAGTCTGGTGCAAGAAGTATGGTCTGAAGAGCACTGGAAAGGTTGATGAGCTGATGTCCCGTCTTATTGACTACAAGAAGGAGCATCCCCCCGTCAATGATAAGGAGGAGGAGACTGTTACCAAGCCTACTCCTGTGAGGTCTCTTCTTCAGCGTGGAGGTCTTCTGAATGGTGTTAAGAGCACTCCCAAGAAGAGTGCTCCTGCTCCTGTTCAGACTCCTGTTATGAAGAAGTTCCTTGCAAATAAGCCCAACTATGTCCTCTCCAGGAATAAGTTTGGCAATTATGAGGATCCCAAGACCGGACTAGTCTTTGATAAGGATGATAAGATCGTCATTGGAAAGCAGGATGCCAGTGGTACCATCCTTGAGCTCACAGATGAGGATATCGAGGCATGCAAGCAGTACAAGTACAATTACCGTCTTCCCGAGAACCTTGATGCCCATAAGAAGGGTCTGAAGCACGTGAAGGTCGAGGAAGTAGAGGAGGAGCTTAACGAGGATGATCTCGGGGAGGATTTCTCTGGAGACGAGGGAGCAGAGGAGGATGAGTTTGTTGATGAGGAGTAAAGAACCGAGTATAATTTCCTATTATGAAAAGTATAGGAAATGATGATTATATGTATGTATTGATAGTTGTATTTCTGGGTGTTGTTGTGCCTGTGCATTTTCCGATGTCTCCAGCAGCAGGACTGCATGTACATGATGCAGACAGATTGGGAGAACCTATATTGCACATTATGAGAGACTTGTTGGAGCATGTAGGAGCCTGTGTGAATGCGAGACTGGTAACCTTATTTGCAGATGTAGTTGTGGGAGATACATCATAGATGGTATTGTTGGTTCCATCAGACTTCTTATTTGGCGTGCTGAAATACTTGAATACACCAGAGAACTTCTTGTAGATACCTTCAACAACAGGCTCATTAATGATCTCTGATATGTAGTTATATGCGGACTTGGTTCCCTGCTCGAGGTTGCTAGTGTTGGATGCATTGAGCTTGGATACGAGTTGATTATTGATATCCATATCATTGGCGTTGGCGGATGTGTATCCCTTTGCACCAACGAGACGACCGTACTCATTCTGGCCGAATCTATTGGCAGTATCATCCATAAGGTAGAATCCAACGTCCTTAACAGGACCGGTGGGGCCTCTAACGTATTGGGTTTCAGATCCTGTTATGGGGACGTATCCGGGTACATTGGCTACACCGAATGCGTTCATACCTGCAAGGCGATTCCTGTATGTCTGACTATCCATAGTCTCGAATGCTCCAGTGGGATTGGCAGGATCCTGTAGTCCAACACCATCAGGAACTCTGATCTCATATGCACCTGTGGCTCCAGTGAACCATAGATCACTGGTAGCTGTCCAGTCTTTCTGGGCAGGATCAGGAGATACACTTGTAGTGATGGGGAGAGACTTTACATTCTTGTATGTGGGCAGATTGTTCTGTACAGAATTGAATAGGACTACATTCTTGGGATCTATATCATTGAACTTCAGAGTATTTGTGGTTCTTCTGGGGCTTGAGTAGATATTCTTGAAGAAGTCTCTGGGAGCATTAGCATCATATCCCTTATTGACTGTAAATTCAGGGGATACGCATCCTCCGTTACTGTCTGTGCCTGTGACCATATGAGGAGGAAGACCAGCTGTATTGCTGTAGGGTATATTCCAGCAACTCTCCTTGTCGTATGCAGGAGCTGTAACCATGAATGTTCTTAGAGAACTGGCAGTGCCGTTATCGAGGGCATCGAGGTAGTTGTCAGCACCCCAGTAGTATCCAACATCATATCTATATCCCTTTGTAACATCTACATAATCAGCAATAACATAATACTTGGAACCATCCGTATCCGTGGTTGATTTGATATTCGACAAGACAAAGCTAGGATCCTTGTTATCAACGACAACGATGTTGTTTGTGCTCTTGTTCTGAATCATAGTGTACCATGATGTGCCAGATGAGAATGCGGCAAGAGGAGTACGGAGGATGTACATATAGATCTGAGACTCCTTCTGAGAGTCTGTGGAGGCGCCTGATACGTTGATGTTTGAGAGATCTATGTTGATTGCGAATATGGCTATCTGGGTTGTAATCGAAACATTGGTATTCGTAGATGAAATGATACCTGGGCATAGCTCGGGTGTGCATCCAGAAATACAGTAAGGAGTGCTTGGCGTGGATACAAGGAAATTGGCAATGTTCTGAGAGAGATTGGATGTAGTACGAGGCAGATTGGAGTAGATGGGGATGCTGAGAATCTTCTCCTTGTCGGTAGTATTCTGGCTGAATACACGCTTGGCTACTTCTCCGCTTATGATGGGAGGCATGGGGAGAGATGTAGGACCTCTGCGATCGAGTCTGTTCATAGAGATATATTGGAGAAGGCCTATGGATGCATAGTTACTGGAGCCATTAGGAAGAGTGGTGGGTCTGCTCTCTTCGGAGAGAGCCTTGAGATAGTACTTGCCATCGTTGAGACGAAGAATGACTCCAAAGTTGAATCTGTAAGGGTAGAGGGTGGTGCTAGATGCGCCACTTCTTGAGGTAAGAGCAGACGGGTAGAGACCGGGGACCGATGTGTCTGAACCACCGAGGACTGCATTTACCATGTAGAAGTAGTAATTACTTCTCTCGTTTTCAGGGATACTGGGTATAGGGATGGTAGTAGGGTCTGCTATGTCCATGGGATACATAGTCCATGATGACTTGTTGCCGTTGGGCATGATATCATTCCTCTTGTATGATACACCACCTACTGTTGTATCTGCTGTGAATGCCTCGAATGCGACGACCTGTACGGCGATAAGCTGGTATGATAGCTGTCTGAGTAGGGATTTTGGAATTCCGATGTATGCGACAAGCTGGGTGTTTGAGCTTATAGCGCCATTTTGGAGGGTGGTCCATGTTGTCTGGCACTGGATGATGTTTGATTTGACATTGTATGAGGGAGCTGTTCCATAGCACATGGATCCATCCCATATGGGGTTTGTTCCAGGCTCTCTGCATCCGGGCTCTCCAGGAGGGAGACTTGCCCCGCTGGTATTGACGCACATCTTTGTCGTCTCATCGTATGAGTATCCATACATACATCCATAACTATCGTTGAGACACTTGTTCTTGATATCAGAGAGAGCAAGAGGAAGACACTCTCCATTAGCACCTGTCTTGTATGAAAGACAGCTTGTAGGGAGGTTGCTTATTGTATTCTCTCCATATACGGTGACGGCTGAAGGATCTGGACGTTTGGAGCACTCGATCTGCTTGTAGCATTTGCGTGAGAATCTATTGTATCCGTCAAATGTCATGTTTTCAGCCTGGCACTCAACGTATGAATCGGGATCATCGGGATTGTATATACAAGGGGCAGTGCGACATAGCTCATCCATCTTATCGACGTATCCAGTAGCATTTACACCTTGGAGTTCCTGTGTTGCATTTACGCATTTAGCAGGGCATGTTACTGACTTCATAGTAGATGAGGGAATGATGACTCCATTACTACTGTTTATGCGCATATCGCATGTAGCCTCTGCTGTGCATGTACATATGCCTTCTGATGGGCATATATAGGTTCCTGTGGGGCATGATTCGGGGACGCATCCATTGCAGAATTGAGAACCCGTGAATCCTTTGGAGCATTGGCATGTGTATGTTCTTGCGCCGGTAGGACCTCCACAGACGGGAGTCTGGTTTGGCTTGCAGGGAGTACCGCATGCAAATGTACCGTCTTCACAGCGAATGGAAGTCTCAAAGTCTCCGCATACATATTGGGTTGTTCCTGGACCAGTAGGAGCTGTAATCTGGCCCTTCACACCAGAAGTTATTGCAGACTGGGATGTTGTACCTCCAATAAGTCTATTATATACTGTGTATCCTCCAATCAAGAATGCGCCGATGAGAACGAAGAGAATGATAATGTTAAAAAAAGCAGTCTTCTTCGCAGTCTTCTGCATCTCAATAAGAGGAGACAAGTCAGGGGGTGTTATTGGAGCAATTGGTTGTACACCTTGACTCATTTATTACCTATGGTCATTTTCAAATATTAACCTTATTTGAAAGCTTATACCCTGTACTTATCGTTCTACTATACGAGGTCCGGATTGTACATATTGGGAAGGGGTATATGAAGGAGGAGGGCCATATGTTGGTGGAGGCCTATACTGAGCTGTCTCAATTCTGATTGTATGAGATCCTCGACTGTCTCCTGATCCGAATACATCCCTTGTAGTTCGTATGGCAGACAGGATACTGGGTCCGAATACTATGATGAGAATTATAACTATCATTAAAGGTAGATTTCTAAGAGCGAATGTAAGGAAATCAGCAAACAAACCGGCTCCTGTAGTGAGGGTATCTACGAGACTAGTAAGACCGTCGATAATACCTCCAGCTATGTTTTGGAAGGCATCATTCATTGTCTTTTCAACGCATCCGCATGTTTCTCCTTGTCTTGTTCTGCGACCTCCGTCACAGCATCTTCCGTCTGACCTGGGAGTTCCATCGGCATTTCCGCATGTAGATCCTTCACTGCAGTTACTCTGCTTGCATGCTTTTTCCTGGCTTCCATCCGCTTTGTATATGTAGCATCCAGAGTTCTCATTTGCCCATGCAGCAAGGATAGCTGCAATACTGCCAGCAAGAGCTCCTGCAATGGCTGCATATTTAAGGTACTTTTTGATTGCATCGGTTCTGGCTCCTGCCTTCTGTTTGATACCATCGGCCATCTTTTTAGCAGCATCTGTCTTAAGGTTTGTATAGTCCTCTGCTGCAAGCTTTTGAATGTCGTCATTAAAGTCCTTTTTGAACTTCTCGGGATCCTTCAGGTCATTCTCGGATGCAAACTGCCTTGATATAGAGTTGGGATCCCCAGGATCAAGTGCTTTAACAGGGTCATTTATAATGGAATTAACATTGGTCTTTCCGAGTACATTATTGATCTCGTCTGAACCACCCCACTTGTTCATTCTGGAAGCAATCGTATTGGCATTATCCTTTTGGAGCTGTGACAATCCAGGGGTTGTATCAATAGCATTTTGGACCGAGTAATTTCCCTTCAAATCTCTCTGTATATTTTGTACCTTTGTGACTGACTCTGGAACTCTGATTCTAGTGGGCGCATTTTTATTTAAAAAATTTCTAACAGTGGTGGCCATATCAGTATTTCACTTTATATTATGACTTACAAACAAATGAGTGGATCATGCACGTGTGATCTTGGTATGGCTCCAATAGTCAAACTGAGTAGAAACATGACACCATCCCCTGTTTTGAAGTCCCAGAAGAAGGGGGTGTTTTCATTAGAGGCAAGTGATATCACAAAGAATATACTGGGAGATAACAGTGGGGGGTGTCAAACTGGAGGACCTGCATCGTTTGGAGCCAATTTTTTCAATGCTCTTACTATGGGTCTCTTTCCAGCACCTGAACCAGATACCAATGAGCTGAAGGAGCTACAGAGTAAGAATGATCAGCTGAAAGAGGCCTTTACGGACTGTAAATTCACGATGCTGAATTGTCAGATGAATCAACAGCTTGATATGGTCAAGAACCAGATACAGATGACAAAGACGCTACAGGAGATTACGGATAATGCTCAGGATCAGAGGATCAGAAAGAACTTTTCAATGGCGTATTTCGCTATAGGTATGTCCTTCATTATGATGACCTATCTACTGGCAATGCCAACTTCCAAAGCTCCTCAAGGTGTTTTTTAAGGGTTCATAATAAATGGCGGAACTTTTTATGGGCTTCGTTTTGCCAGCACTTATTACCGGAGGAGTCCAACAGGACGCCCTCATGAAACAACAGAAAGCAGTGTGTGAGCAAGTAAAACAACTAAAAGCAAACTATGATAACTACTATAACTCTGCCGTCGATTACCTCAAAGATCAAGCCAGAGCCAGTGCTCAAATGACCAAAGAGACCAATGCATTCAAACAGCAGATAAACAGAACCAAGGCTCAACTCGACACCATAAAGAAGGATGCAGAGCTTACCCAGCTGATCACAGATCTTATACTGAGTCTCCTTCTGGTAGTTATTGCTATCGTATTCTATATCAAGTACAGAGGTCTATTTAGCACAGAAGAGTTAGATATACCCGATCTATAATAAACATGTCTGGAACCGAGTTCCTATTGTTAGCGAATAAGCAATTTAATTTTGGCAATGACTCTGACACCCTCTCTGGTGTCGATCCTAATGCATTTAGACCCAATCTGGTATCATCCACAGACATGGTTTCATTTACAGGCAAGAGAATGAACTATGGAACCCAGTCAATGGCACCCGTCGTTCCTCAATATAAGAACTATATTCAAGGAGCCTCAGACCAGCTATTCCTTCTTGGAACAGACAACAAGATATACACTTATGGTCTGCCTCAGGGTCAGAATACTGTTATTACAGACTCTCTTCCTGCTGGTATGACTTCCTTCGCAAGTGGTATATTCGTACAGGGAAGCACCATTGCAAACCAGAACGTACAGGATATGATTGTCATCCTGGGTTTTGACAAGACCATATGGTACTGTACATCTCCTCGCAGATCATACCAGTTCTCATCGTGGGTAAAGGTAAGAACAGAGATGTCTCCCAGCTATGCTGATCCTCGCTCTATGCCCCTACGTCTTGTAAGTATAGCTGGAATATCTCTTGGTATCTGTGGCAGATTCTACGACACTAATGGCAATACATTCGGCATACTGAAGGCTGACTTCACAGATATCGATCTATGGTCTGTGTGGGAATACTCGAGGTTTGCATATGTGCCTACATATATGACTAATAGCTATTGTAATGGATTCTATGTATCTGCAAATGATGAGTACATAATGTATGGATGTATATTGAACAACAGGGGAGATAACCTGCTATCTGTAAATGTCAAGACTGGTCCTTATGACTATGATCAGTCTGCTACTATCAAAGTAACTGGTCTTCAGAATATATACTCGATAGGTGAGACCAATACCGGAAGAATAGCTCTAGCATCTGAAACATTCAGCATGACTGGCACATGCGGTGGAATAGATCCTATTAGAAAGGGTGCCAGAAGAACCATCATTATATGGGATTATGAAAACAAGTGCTGGGCTCCATGCCCCGACCTTATGGACACATCTGGTCTGAATACTCTTAGCAACTTTAGAGTAATAACCTCAAACATAGGTTATCAATACGGTCCCTCGTGCTTTGTCCTAGCCACAAAATGCTCTGAAAATACAGATCGTCTATACAGTCTTATGATCTCTGTATCCATGTCTTCGATAACGAAATTCGTTGTTAGAAACCTCGAATTCAAGTCTGGATACCCATTCTCCCTATCATCTCTTGTGCTTGTTAATGGTATGTACCCCATCATAAACTATGGAATACCCACCCCGACTGCCTTATCTGGAGACTCTGAAGAGCAGGAGAGTACGCCAAATACAGCTAGCCAGATCGTATCCTTCATTCAGAATAAGAATATATGGATTGGTGCTGGTATCGGTCTTATATTCCTTGCCATATACATATACTCACGTATAGTAAGTGGTGTTGCCAAGACCCAGCGTCAGGTTGCTTATATATCCAAGCTCTATACTCAGCAACAACAGGCCCCTGCAGTCCAGTATGTTCAGCCTGTGCAGTATATCCCTGTACAGCCCGTCATCCAGGCTCCCCCTCCCATGCCTAAATAAGATTCATAATGTCATTATGAATTACATGCATCCATACATATCGTAATCGTATGCTTTGGACATACCGAAGAAGTGACATCCCGGATGCATCAGGCACACCTCGTTTCCATCCTGATTGACAATAACATCGTCAATCGTATCTCCCATAGACACAACAGTCCCCCATATGGGCTCCATATCGTACTTCTGGCTGTATGGGTAGAACATACAATATACGTCCATTCCTATACATATGTCTTCAAAACTATCGATATATTTGAATGTCCGGTCACGTTTCCAGTCTTCCATGATCTACTTTCATATAGAGTAATCAATATGAAACCATTTTTTAGTATCTCCTTCCATAGGAGGGGTAAGAGCTACCACCACCGTTAGAGGTCTTGTAAATGAGGTATCCAACAGCTCCGATACCAACAATAGCAATGAGGAATCCGAGAGTTCCCTCTGAAACCTGAGATGATGCCATTATACCGTTTGCACCTGACTTGACTACAGGGGGCTTGTATTCGGCGCCTACAAGACTGGTCCATGTCTTGGGGTCACCAGCCTTGAACTTTTGATAGTTGGGAAGACTGTAATACTTGATAACAGGCTTGTCCAGGTACTTGGTTGCATTTGCATCGTCATCAGCAATATTGTCAAGGTCATTAGCGAATACGAAATAGAAGGGATCGATACTCTGAATCATCTGATACTTGGCAATACGATCATCAATACTCTCAACGAAGAAGTCCTTCTGGTTGTAGAAATCATATGAACCGAAATCCTGATGGAAATCAGGATACAGACAGAGGAAGTTCTCCTCGAGCTTGAGATCCTTGTCTCTCATAGCGAGCTTGAAGTATCCATTATCACCCCACTGCTCAGACCAGCTATTGGCGCATAGCCAGTACTCCTTTCCGTCCTGGACACCCCATCCAACAACACGGATGGCGTGACCACCCTCGGCGCCTGCCTCGCGCTCCTCGGGGGTAGGTGTATAAACAGACTTGCCATCATACTTGGACATAAAGGAAGGAAAAACAAAGAATCCGGAAACGATGGGACCGTACTTGTATATCTCAATCTTGGCCTGCATGATGGTCTTCTCCATACCTTGCTTGTCAAAGTTGATTGTATTGTAGTGCTTGGCGCGGTAAGGAATCTTGTACTTAGAAGGTGATCCTTCATGACAGTTGGCAAGCTTATCTCCCATAGCGGCATAGCAACTTGTGAGCTTGGGAGGATTAGTCATAGGATCAAAGAGACCGTCAAGAGGAACGCAGTCTTTGGATACTGCTCCGAATACATAGAGGTTGCGACCTGTATTGTAGAGAGTATCACCATCGCAAGCTGCATTCATCTGCTGGTCCATATAGGTCTGGAGGTTGGACGAGCTTTCAAATACATCCTTCATGTCTGAAAGAGCCATAATGCTTGTCTTATCAGCATCCTTGGATACAAGCATACATACGGCCGCAGCAAGAGGATTGAGATCAACCTTTACTTGGCCAAGGGTAAGAAGAGCAAAGCGGTCAGCAAGGGCAGCAGTAGCTGAATAGGCATAGCATGCTCCACACTCACCCTGGTTCTGAATAGGTGTAAGGAACTCCTTCCACATCTCACGAGGATCAAAGGTATCGAGGCTATTTACAATAACCGCAACCTCGTAAAGGTAAGGGTTCTCAGTCTTATCAGGAAGACTGGTTGATGCGGTGAATTTCTTGTCTTGCTTACCTCTCTCTGTTGTTGAAAGGAAAGTGGCGAACTTACCCTTTCCTCCGGCTTCCATCTTACCGGCATTTGGATCTACATTTGTCTTCTGAGGGACAGGCATGTTATTTATTCATATATTTCCAAACCGTTATTGTGTGGAAATTAGCGTCTTACGCTCTTCTTCGTCCTCTTAGACTTTGACTTCTTAACAGGACGACGAGACCTCTTGTTTCTGCTCTTTGTTATGGGTCCCTTGCATGTAGGATGCTCCTTCTTTACCTGACTATAGGCAACGGCGATAGCCTGCTTGGGAGATGTATATCTGCCCTGACGGTACTCGCCCATATTGATGCCTATCTTCTTGGCTATAAGCTTCTGGCACTTGGCTGTGCTCTTCATCTTCATCCTCATACTTCTCTTGATACTCTTCTTCTTTGAAAGCTTGGGGTTGCCAGGCGTGTTGTACTTAGAACGAGGACGTCTAGACTTGACCACCTTAGCGTCTGTCCTATCAAGAATAACCATTAGATCCTTCATCCTGGAAGACTTGGTAGACATTTATTCAAATAATATAATTTATACTGTCATTCGTATTCCATACTGCGTTTTTCTCGTCATATTCGACATCAAGCTGATCCTGGGATAACTTTCGAGCTATCTTTACACTGCTCATATCATTCAGCTTGACCTTCTTGACTCCTTTGATAAGACACCAGTCTATCAGCTTCTCCAGTATATTCATAATATCAACAGACGACCTATTTACATCAACCCTCATCTCCACCTCATCACACCCACTCACAGGAAGCATCTCTATGCTATAAATACGCCTCATTGACATTTATTTTACAAGACAAAAACACACCTCAAATTATCCCCATGATTAGAGATTATATTGGTAGTTATGGTTTCTAATAGAAAATTAGAAACATTTTATTATTATTGCAATACTTCAACAAAATACCCGCCTGCCATACCCACTCGTTTTTCAGGAGCGAGTCTATATTGGAATATTGAGATGCGATGAGAAAAGAGGAGAACCCGTTATGCTCGCAACACAACGAGGGAGGAATACCATACAGCACATAGAGTAGGTATGCACATGCACGGGCGACTACACCCCTATTTTCAAAGGCTTATCCAGCCCCCGCGGAATGAAAATAGCAGTACAATCTTATAATTTTTTTAGGTTATTGCTGAAAGGTATCACCGACTGACACCTTATTTCTTATAATATGGGATCTACGTTATTAAATTACAATTTAAGTGACTCAAGCAGACTCAGAACATCCTGATACACAATCCCCTTGTACTTCTCCGAATAGTCGATTGAGTATATGCTATGGGAGTACATGCCATTCACAGCAGATGCATCCATCCCAAACAGAGACACTATGATCGTATCCAGATATGTATGGCCTGCCGCCCAGCATGACATGATAAGCCTGAAGATGTCATTCGCTGGATAGGACCTGTCAGGCATAATACCTGTAAAGTGCATCGTATTCACATCAAAATACCTGCCCATCCACACTCCGTTATAGTTGAAATGACTCCTGCTCATATCGATCAGACTCACCTCCAGCGTCTCTGTATCCACTATGATATTTCCTCCATGCAGATCATAATGAGTAAAATCAAGCACCTTATACAGTTTGTCGAGAACCTTGAAAACGGAGACCAGCACCTTTACGAGATCCTCCTTTGACAGGTACTTGCAGATACCGTGGAGCGTTGATCCCTCCTTCCTCTCCATGATGAGAGAGCATGGCATTGTACGGGTCTTATGCGTATATAGCTCGCCCTCGCGGTCAAACTTGATATCAGATCTGAATGCATATATCATAGGGATACTGCTCCTCACATCCTTGAGCTCCTCGCATGTATGGACGATATTGGAGAGGAAGTACTCTGTGAAGAGCTCAAAGACATCAAATATTGTGGTTACATTGGTAACGATCTTCATAACGAACATACCATCCTTGGGCGATGTTCCAAAGCATGATACCCTGGTTGTATCATCAGACTTCATCGTAAAGCCATTCGACATCCCCATAGTGGATACAAGGTTTGGAGTTCCCTGGAGAACTACAGGAAGAAAGGCCGGCACTGTATCTTTGAGCATCTCCAGATCCATAATCGTATCGATAACAATAGAGGCTCCATTAGACTCTTCTATCTTGAAACTCTTCAACTTATCGTCATATGTGAGATATACCCCATCTGTCGAACATTTGAGCTTGGCCCTCTTGCACTCATCTATCCTGGACATAATACCTCCATACACGGATTTCCACAGTGTATCTATGTTTGAGGTTATACCATTAACAATGTCTCCAAGTCTGATTTCCGTTCCATCATACAAGAACTTGACCTTCCTCAACTGCTTGATATATGCATATACATATGAATGGAAATCTCTTCCCTTCCACTCAGACGGGATATTCTTATAGAAGAAGGGGTCAGGAGATCCATGAAGCACACTCAGTGTATATACAATTCCATTGATGATACCCTCTCTCTGTCCATCCAGACTCAAATCCGATCCTGCAACCCCCGATGTCAGGCACATCTTCCTCATTCCAAATACCCTTTCCACGCCCAGTATGAACTCATACTCCTCGTCCTCTTTGATATCCTTCCTTGCTAGAGACTTATAGCTCAAGAGCATATTCCTGAGGTCGTATAGTTTGTCAAGCTGGATCCTGTGATAGAACTTGACAAACAAGGAGATTAGGGTAGTCATATTTCCAGAATTAACAGTCAGACACTCCTGTATGTCCGAAAATGCATCCATATAGGGAATGATGATATGCGAGTTCCTGAACGAGCACGACGATGCTACTAGCTGTCTGTATTTGAGTCCTCCGTTTATGGTCTCGTCAAACCAATAACCACTTTCCTTATTGCCCCTGATAGAGAGGCCTCTATGGAATCCATTGATGAGATCCTTCATATTCACCCTTATATCAGAGATAGCTGGAATATTGAAACACACAGACAAGGGGTAATTATTATTGTACGATATATCATTCTTAATGAAGCTATCTGCAGTAAAGAAAGCCATCAGATTCCTTTTTGAAATATTGAAAAGGAATCATAAATCATATTTATATCTACGCGCTGCACACATCGCATCCCTCGGGAATAGGTTCTCCCTTCTTCCTCCTCGCACACACCTTCACAGGCTCCTCCTCAATAACCTCCCTATGGGTAGGAGATGTAGGCATACCCTTGAAACGGGCATTCAGAGTCTTGACAGTCATAGGATCTAGACCGAACTTGATAGGATCGACAGCTGGCTGAGTCCTCAGGTAGTACATTCCCGTCTTCAGACCAAGCTTCCATCCATAGAAGTGCATACTGGTAAGCTTGGAGAAGTCTGGGATACCCATGAACAGGTTCATACTCTGAGTCTGATCTACATAGGGTCCTCGGATGGCTGCCTGCTTGAGAATGGCAGACTGCTTGATCTCGAATGCTGTCTTGTACAGTTCCCTGATATGGGATGGGATCTCCGTGATAGCCTGAACACTTCCGTTGAGGTATAGGATTGTATTATACATCTCCTTGTTCCACATATTCAGGCTCATAAGATCCCTGACCAGATGCTCATTCACAACGATGAACTCTCCAGCCAGAGTCTTCCTTACATAGATATTGCTAGTAATGGGCTCGAAGCTCTCCGTGTTTCCACAGATCTGGGAAGTGGATGCAGTAGGCATAAGAGCAACAAGGAGAGAGTTCCTGAGACCATGCTTCTTGATCTCAGACTTCAGGTGATCCCACTTGGGCTTCATTTCAGGACTCTCTGTAACGGAATGACCACACTCCTTCCAAAGATCAAACTGGAGCTTTCCCTCTGATGCAGGAGATCCACTGAACGATGCATAGGGTCCGTACGTCTTGGAAAGGTTGCAACTCTCATGAAGGGCATTGTAGTAGATTGTTTCCATAATACGCCTGTTGATCTCATTTGCTTCATCGGATTCGAAGGGTACCTTCATCCTGATATACACATCTGCAAGTCCCTGGATACCAAGTCCGACTGGACGATGATTGGCATTGCTCCTTGCAGTCTCAGGAATAGGATAATAGTTAAGATCGATGATTGTATTAAGGTTCTTGATAACAGTCCTTACAACGTTTCCAAGCTTCTCATAATCGACCTGATTGGACTCATTCAGGAACTTGGGAAGGCACAGACTGGCCAAGTTGCACACAGCAGTCTCCTGAGGAGAACTGTACTCTACGATCTCATTGCACTGGCCCGTATAGATACCCTCGAAGATAGCCCTGTGACGAAGAGGCTCAGTGAAGCAATAGGTATCTGAGATGGGTCCCTCAAATACTCGCTTGACTTCAATCTGATAGGTACTCAGACGGATGTCCTCCTCGATATGGACAGGGCACTCGAATCCCTCGCACTTGAGGGTGTAGATATCATTGATATCGATGATAACCCTGTACTTGTAATCAGGGTTTCCGGGAGTGTGCTGGATCTCAGGATTGCATCCCATAGTCGTGAGCATAAGACGAATATTGAGAGCGCTGTCGTACATATTGCTTCCGATGATGATCCTGTCAGACCTTCCATGGGCATTGTTGAACTCGTACTGAGCGGGATTGACGATAGCTCCCTCGAGCCAACGAACCTTATATGTGAGAGGAGCATTTACAGGAGGGAAATCGGGACTGGACTTTCCAGAGTTATAGGCGACACACTGAATCACCTTATTGATTTCCATCTCGTTACTGCTCTTAACCGTAGGATACAGACACGTGGAGAGCCTCTGACCAGGAACCAGATCCTTGGCCATAACCTCAATCTCCTCATCCATAGCACTCTTTGAAATGTAGAACTTGTGCTCAGGAGTGGTATTCAGGATCTGGCCATTATTGAGCTCTACGGAAACAAGCTGGACACTCGTTCCAGTCCTGGTAGGTGTAACCATAGACCAATCCCATCCATTCCATACACGGGTAGGGACTCCCTCGATCTCCTTGATCTGAACATATCCCCTATCTGTAAGAACACGAGTCCAGGGAGCAACGCAGAGATTGGAATTCCTGATTGTACCCAGATTCTCCTGGTTGTTCTTCCTATTCACGTGATCCTTGTATGAGATATAGGGCATACCGGTCTCAATCTGGGCCTCAAGGATGTGATTCCAGAGGTCACGAGCACGGACCTTGCGCATGTACTTGCCCTCGGAGATGTACCTGTTATAGAGACGATCAAAGTCTTCTCCATAGGAATCGACGAGACCGGGTTGCTTGTCGGGGCACATGAGATACCAGTCGTCATCCCTCTCGACACGGCGCATAAACTCATCAGGAACCCAGAGAGCAAGGAACAGATCACGAGCACGAAGATTCTCGTCTCCAGTGTTCTTCCTGAGCTCTACAAAGTCAAAGACATCGGAATGCCAGGGCTCAAGATAGACTGCAACAGATCCAAGACGCTTTCCACCCTGGTTGATGTACCTGGCAGTAGCCTCGATGACCTTGCACATGGGAACAATACCCTCGCTGAGGCCATTGGTGGTGCGAATGAGGGATCCCTTTGCGCGGATGGGGGTGATGGAGAGGCCAATACCGCCGGCGAACTTGGAGATATAGGCTACGTTTGAGATGGTCTTGAAGATGGATGCAATATCATCCTCAATATTGGTGAGGAAGCAACTGCTCATCTGCTGACGCTTACTTCCACTGTTGAAGAGGGTTGGTGTAGCATGGGTAAAGTGCATGGTAGAGAGGAGGTCGTAGGTTTCCTTGATAGACTCGAGAACAGAGGAGATAGGGATATGGGCATAGTCAGAGTGGAAGGACTTGACACCGTGGATCTGGATGGCTACGCGCATCCACATGTGCTGGGGCCTCTCGACGATGGTAATCTTGGAGTCATGCTTGATATTGAAGAGGTAGCTCCTCTCAAGGGTCCTGAATCCAAAGTAGTCAAAAAGGAAGTCTCTCTCAAAACGAAGCATGTGGTTGAGGTGGGAATGATTGGCCTCAACGAAACGAATGTACTTCTCGTCGAACAGGTTGTGAAGACGAGTGGTGACGGTGAGGATGTCCTTTTCGGTCTGCTTTTGAAGATTAGAAATACGAATACGGGCAGCGAGGTGATTGTAGTCGGGGTTCTTATGAATCATAGAGGCGCAGACATCGGCGGAGAGATCGTCTATCTGGGCTGTGGAAATGCCGTTATAGACACCGTTGATGACGTCCTTGGCTACCATGATGGGGTCGATCTTGTAGTTGCCGTGGCCACGGAGAGGAGAGATGATGATACCATCGCCCATACGGCCCTCGATCATATTAGAGATACGCTTGGTAATCTTGTCAAAGGACATAGATTCCATAGTTCCATTACGCTTGATAACCTCCATATTTACTTTATGCATGTGGATCTTAAGACTGGATCATTTTTAAATTCCAAATATGAGGTTGGAATTATACTTAGACATAGTAGAAGATAGCAAACAGGATCACAGACATGATGACTGAGTAGAAGGTATATTTCATAATGCTTATCTCGGTCTCGCCGTCCTTGGAGTTGGTCATGATGAGATCGGGCTGGATGGCGTACATAGATATGAATGATATGACGACAGCTATGACGGCTTTAGTGCGCAGTAGGGTGGTGTCTTTTCTAGACTTTCTGGAGGACATTTCAAACTGCATATAGTCAGGAGTAGCCTGGAAAGTTTCGGTATTGGGTACATCTGAGAATGTAAAAGGACCGGGTTTGGCGTTTGAAGCTTTTTCTATAGCTGATAAAGCGAAGATATAGTCCTTTCTGAAGTTATCCTCTGGTATGTTCATTTATTATCTATTAGGTCTAGTTAATAAAAGGCAAATGGAAGACTTACAGAATCTGTGTGAGCTTACTATCAAGAATGCATTATCAGATTCCATATACAAAATTTATAGACAGATGAATACGGGCTTGGCTGTTAATACTCCTTTTAAGATCGTAGTCGGAGGAGGTAGTGCAATTGGTATTTACTTTAAAGAGGACCTTATTGAGGTATTTAAAACCCACGATTTTGATACGAGAATTGTAGATGATCGTATTACCGAACCTATTCAATACAATGACTCTGATTATGCATGGCTGGCTTCTACTACTGATCAGGTGATGACCTATTTACAGACTCATCTAAATAACCAAGGACCCCTTGTTCAAGACACTCTTAGAGACCTATCCCGAAATTATAGAGACTCGGAAGGAAACAGGTATGTTTTCGAGATACTTCGATACGACAGACCCCCTGGGTATTTTGGTCCATCAGATCGTGGATTCACAAGCGGTCCCAGAGAAGCATTCCAAAAAATGTGGGGAAATACCCCCAACTATACACCTGGAAGATATCTATGCACCCTTCAGTACAAGTGTTCTATAACCAAATTTGTTAATGGAGTTCAAGATGGATCACCATATGTATTTATAGACTCGCTAGTGGATCTAGTACCATACGGAAATGTCCCTCACTTGAAGCATTTCGGAGAACCCGAAATAGACAAATTATCCCAGGAACAGCTCTTAGAAAATAGTAGAATAAACCCAGGGCTTCCACGCAATGCAGGAAAGCTGGAATCGTACTTCAAGCTCAGGCTTTCATCTCAAGGCGATTTCTCAAACATAATTGCTGATATTAATCCAGATGGACCTCTCTACTATGCATCTCTTGGATATGTAATATGGGATACTGTTCGTATGGTTAATGTCTCATTCCTAGATAATGGATCCAAGCTCAAGAGATACCTGAACAAGTATCTGTACATTCTCCGCGCCCTCACATCTCTTAAGACATACGGCCACTGTAAAGAAAATTCATTCGCAGAATTTGTCAATGTGTGCAACCAGGAGAGGAGGAGGAGGGGTGCTATGACTCAGCAGTCTCGTTGATTTCCATACTTGAATATGGAAATTACCACTCCTCCTTCTTGCCTCCATCATACACCTTGCATGGGGCATTCTTCAGCATATAGTCAGACACATTCACCCAGTCCTCTGTATACATATGAATCAGAGCTCGTCCTCCATACTTGTCGTTGCCTGCAAACCACACTGTCACGTCCTTGTCCAACACCAGCCTAATAAGCACCGTCTTCGCCTCCAATCCCTTGGCCTTCTCCTGCTCATTCCTACTCCTGATCTCCGGAGTATCAATACCCATAAGACGCCCACTGAAAGACGTCAGAGTACCATTCATACGAAATCCGATAGTAACCGTATCTCCATCATACACATCTAGAACTCGCGCACTCACAGGCCCGCCAATCCACTTGAACGGCGTGTATGCCTCCCTCCTACGAGGAAGCTCCAAATCCTCACTCTCAAAAAACACACTAGGAGCAATCTTATTATGCCTCTGCTTAATATTCTCAGGGATATTCCTCTTGAAACACCTTGAAAAACAGCTCTTGAACATCTTTGATTTACAATATACCATCAACCTTAAATTTCGCTTTTAAAGCAATACTGGGATATAGTAGAAAATGAGTCTGCAAGTCAAGGTAACCAATGAGAGTCTTCGTACTCACTACGAGAAGAAGCTTAATTATCAGTCCGATTGTGGATTTGATTGCTATTGTCCTCCTACTGTAGTTCCTGCTGGTGCGAGGGCTTTTCCCCTGTATTTGGGTATCCAGTGTCAGCCTACCCTTACAAAGGGCTATATGCTAGTTCCGAGGTCGAGTATCACCAAGACTCCTCTTCGTCTGGCCAACTCTATTGGTATCATCGATCCCTCTTACAGGGGAGAGATCCAGGCCCGTGTGGATAACCTCTCGGATCAGCCCTTCGAGGTTAATGGCGTGTCTCTATTCCAGCTTGTCTGGGGAGATCTCGTACCCATGCATGTAGAGTTTGTAGAGACCCTGAGTGAAACTGCGCGAGGAGCTGGTGGCTTTGGCTCAACGAACCAGACTCACCCCCAGGTTGTAGATTATACCGGCTAATTACGATTTCCATTTCATAGAATGGAAATTAGAGTCTGAGCCTGAACGAGTTACTCTTTACCCACTCGACGGTCTTTCTTATACCATCCTCGAGGGGCGTGAATTGGAAGTCCTCCATACAGGGAAGAGAGAGGAGCTTGTTAGCATTGGCGAACTTGCGTCTCTGGCCCTCGTCAGTTACACTTGTATGAGTAAGGGTGTCAGAGATGCCAGTCTTCCTGCATATGATCTTGGCTAGATCGTTGATTGAATGTTCCTCATTTGGAGCAATGATGAAGTGTCTCTCAGATCCATTATACGAGAATAGAAGACGCATTACTATTTCTGCGAAATCATCTACATACATGAACTGTCTCTTAGCATTGCCTGATCCTCTTATCACAAGGCTTGAATCGCTCTCCGATGCGAATAGCCTGTATGCCTTTATGATGAGAGCGGGAACTACGTGGGCATTCTCCAGGTTGAAGTTGTCATTGGGACCGTACATATTGGTGGGGCTGACACAGTAGAACTTGGTTGTGCATCCAGCCTTCATGTAGAGTCTGCTGATGATCTCAGCCTGACGCTTGGCATATGCGTAACCATTATTGCTGTTATGGGGTTCGCCCATGTGAAGGTCGTCCTCTGTGAATGAGTCGCATACTCTATCGGGGAAGACGCATGTTGATAGACAGAGAATACACTTGGGGATGTGGTACTCAACGCATCCCTCGATAATGTTATTATTGATCCTCATGTTGTCTGTGTACATAGTGATGTTGTTATTGATATTCATGAAGAGACCGCCGACCTTTGCGGCGAGATGGATGACCACATCGGGGTTCTCCATATCGAGCATGTGATTGACCTCAGACTTGAGGAGGAGGTTGCACATGGAACGTGTAGCGAATACCCATTCGTGCTGATCATAAGTTTGGGAGATACGACGAAATGCATTACCGACGAGACCATCAGCGCCAGTTACTAGGATTCTCATTCTATTTCCTTTGATACAGAATAGAATGGTATTTAAATATGCGTAATTAAGTTTGTCGATATGGTTATGCGTCCTGAGTGGTTAGGACCCAGCTATTAAGAGCGTCAGCCTTCATTCCTCCATGATGAACCTTTACAAAGGCTCCTTTATGGAACATCATAAGGGTGGGGACTGCATTGACCTCGCGTCTGATATTATTCATACCGAGCTCCTCTAGCTCCTCTACACGGACTGCAAGGAATGTGATATGAGGGTTGTTCTCGGCAACGACGGCCATATGGGGCTTCATGGCCTTGCAGGGCTGGCACCAGTCAGCGTAGATATCAAGGATGACAATGGGGTTGGTAGATACAATGCTTTCAAACATACCAGGATGAGTAAGATGCTGAATCATTTTCTCCACACCATCTTCCCTTTAGACACCTGTGCATGCGCCCACCATCGATGGATGCGAACATATGGGCTTTAGCTCATTGGGCACATTTCCGCTGTTGCACACAGTGCAGAGCTGGTTTCTGGCTGTATTGGCGCATGGAGATACAGACCTTACAAGACCCTTTACAAAGGCATCGCATTCCTCCTTGTTGTAAAAGTTTGTATTTCTGAGTACATCATTGATAGTGGGAGGAGATCGGTAAATGAGATAGACGAGAGCTACAAATATGATTAGGATTCCAACTCCAAATATCTTGTTGTATGTATCCTGAGAGGACGAATTCATTTATTCTTCCTCTTGGGACGGCGCGATTTTTTCATTCTGTATCTCATAGCTCTGTTGAATGTTCTAGTTACATTCCTGGCTAGAGAGGATCCTACAAACCGTAGCTGTTCGTATATCTGGATTGTCTCAAACCTCTTTGCATGTTCATATGTCGGACTGTAAAGCATATATGTAAGCATGACACCGAGGTTTGTACCATTGATAGTGTGCCTTATGCCTTCGCGATCTACATACGAGATGTCGTTGAAGTACAGAGGACGCTTGTCGTGAAGTATTCCAGTACATATGGTATTTCCAGTAAGGAATGAATATATAGCACATCCCATTCCGTAGATATCAGCCCATTTCATATCATCAATCGACGAGTACCCTCTTATATCCACACCCTCATAGCGGTATCCATTCAGAATAGGATCATCCACGTATATGGGGTTGGATTTTGATCTCAGTATAGGAGGTAGATATGGGATGGTGGTCCTGTTTGAAGCATTCGCATAACAGCTTAGTATATCTCCCTTCTCCGAACATATAGATCCAAGATCGGAGATCATAAATGACCATCCTTCTCTGTTTCTGTAAGCAAGGATGTTTTCAGGTTTCATATCTCTATGGACGAGTCCATGTTTTCTGAGGATGTTGAGACCTGTTAGCATGTTTTTGATGAATATGTATTTGACCTCATCGTTGATTGTATTCCTGTATGTCTGTATGAAACGGATAAGGTCTCCCCATGCACGTTTGTATGCCACGACTGGAATAGGCTTCCCATCTATCTTGACTACGTTTGCACCTACGAAGCATACAAAGTATGGGTTGCATGCAGTATCGTTCTGCATGCCAAGTATCATGGCTGCATCTATCTCATCATTCCAGTTTTCTATGGCTATGTCAGGATTGTTTGGGTCTATAAAAAACTCCTTTACCACGATTTGTTCTTCAGGATCATCCTCCATATAGCCAGGATGTACAGCTCCGAAACCTCCCTTTCCGAGTATCTTATCCCATTGTACTATGTAAGGGTAGTTATCAAAGTCTATCCTGATATTCATTTATTCCTATATCTCTGTATAGGAATGTTTATGCTTGCGTAGACCGGGAATCGGACCCGGATCGATTGCTTGGAAGGCAATCATACTAACCATTATACTATCTACGCTAAGGAGTCTGGATTTGAATCCCAGTCCTCGCATGCTATTTCGGCTACACTGAAGTATCGCACTTAAGTATAATTGACTCAGCTCTGACTTCAATGCATATGAAACATCATGGCGTGCTCTATACACCACCTCCTACTCTATTGTGAGAGGATTTTAGATCTCTAATTCTCTCCTTCCACTTCACTTATACAAGAGTTTAAATGATCACAGGAGTAATAAACAATGGATAAACCAAATCTGTTCCTCGACCTTGACAATACCCTTTTGAGTGCAGTTCCCATTGAGGAGATTAAATGGACAGACCAGAATAGACAGCTTGCATGCGAGTTCCCCTTCCACAACATGGAGGACTACTACCTTGTCTTTGAGAGACCAGGTCTCCAGGAGTTCCTCGACTTCATCTTTGAGAACTTCAATGTAAGCATATGGAGCGCTGCCAGCAAAGACTACGTCCTCTTCATCATCGACAACCTTATCAAAATCAAGCCCGGAAGAGACCTCAAATACATCATGTTCTCATATCACTGTGATAAGTGTAAGAAGGCCAAAAAGGGAAGCATCAAGCTCCTCGATTTCCTTTGGGATAAGTATAAGCTCGAAGGCATTACCAAAGAAAATACATTCATTATAGACGATAACGATAGAGTTGTAAAGCACAATATGGACAATGTAATCCATATCAAGGAATTCGAGTTTGAGGATGGTCCCGAATGCAAGAATGACAGAGAGCTATACAATATCATTCCTCATATGGAGATGATCCTTGATGAGTATAGAACGAATAACCTTGTAAGCCCTAAGCTTCTTACAAAGGCTAGCAGTGCTCCAGAGAGTCCTCTGATTAAAAATCGTCATAGATTTGGCTTTGGAGATGACGATGCCAAGATTGGAACTCCGGCTCGTACCCGGGAAGACTCGATTGCCTCGACTCCTCAGACTGAGGATAAGAGCTCGAAATCAATGTCTTCTGAAACGCCCGAAACTCCTCATGAGGAGAAATTTTCAACCCCTCTCCAGGATATGAGTACGAAATCTGAATCTCCCGACACTGACGACACGGAGGACAGCAAGCAACCAAGCACCTCTCCTCGGAAGAAACAATCCTTTTCACGGACTGAGATCCACCCGATAAACACGGCGGGTCGCAAGGCAATGAGCATCGCCCCTGTCGACCTTCTAAGCAAGTTTGAGAAGGACGAATAGAAATCCCCCTGATCCATCCCCTGAAATATGAATTGTTCATAATACTTCTAAAAACACCTGAAATTACCATTGTTTTTATATTATGCATATAGTATTAAGCTTGAATTCATATTTAGGATTCCATACCAATGCTATGGAATGATTTTAGTATTTGAAGATAACTTACATAGTGCACTACGTTAGCACTATTTACATAGTGCAGGTGCCGGAGACGTAGACAGCCTGGGTGTCGTTGGAGTAGGCGGAGCCCTGGAGCTGGTAGCCACCGATGGAGGCCATATTGGCGGCACCGGGGTTCATGGTGATGGCGGGGTAGCCCTGAGCGTACTTGACGACCTGACCCTGGGCAGCCTGAGCGAAGGCAGCAGCGCCACGGGGACCAGCGAAGAGGTTGGGGGGAAGAGCGTTGATAGCAACACCATCAGAGGTGCCGAGAGCAACAACGGTGGGGGCAGCAGGAGGGGTGGCAAAGGCAGCCTGGGTGGAGAACATATCACGAGGAGTCTGGAATCCCTCGATAACCTGAGGCTGATCCTTGTAAGCGTGAATCTGCTTGTAGTAAGCAGTGTTATCGTACATCATCTGGCGAGCGCCAGCGACCTTGTATTGGTCAAAATAGGTGTGTTGGTTGCAGCAACTCATTGTTTCTCTTAACGATGGAAAAAATTACTCTCCTTTGATAACCTGTTTAGATATAACATCCACCAATTCTATACCCCGCGATATAAATAATACAGAATTTATAGTCTCCACCGTATTCGGATATCTCCTATCATCTCTCTTCCTCACCGGTAATATACCCTCACATGTATGCTGGAATTCCCATATTCCGAGTTCCAGATCATCTCCTCCTATAATCCTCGAAATATCGACCCACTTCACCATATTCTTGATAAGCTTGCTGTATGCATAGGCTCCATCCGATTTGACCTCAAGGTCTATCGTCTGCTTATTGATCGGCTTGATCTTGTAGTTCTTCTCCTCCCAATACCTGGTGCCCTCATGTCTCAATATGATACCATCATACATTACCGACGACACAGACATATCCCATGCCTCTCGTATATTTCGCAGTGAGAACGTCCTCATGGGCTTGATCCACACAGGAAGGAAATCAGGATCAATAATCTCCCTCCTCTGTAGAGATGTATAGGATCGCATGTCCGTGCCCTTCCATATGATTGTATCAAGGATAACCATCCCATCCGTCATACACTCAACATCCAAGACCGTATTATTGGGTATAGACACCTTCTCCAGACAGATGATCCCTTGCATATTCACCCAATACGTAATATTGTCTATATTGCACAGGAATCCCCTCACACCATCATATTTGAATGTAACGATGTATTCTGAAAGATCGGGGATTGGGATTGGGATATCAATAGGCTTATTCGGCTTGTACCAGGCATTATATCCTGTATATCTGAATACCTTATTGTGCGTTGTAAGGACATTACGGTAGTGTCCAACACTCACAGGACACACAGATACCGTCGTCGGGAGATAGGACCACCGACACATCTGCTTCAGTAGTTCATCGGCCACATGCATCGTATCTCTGTTAGGGATCTCAATCTCTACCTGGTAAATACTATCATTGAGGATTGTGAATTCAACCTTCACATCATCCATATACACACCTGACTTTCTGCTCTTGACACACATCCATTCGGGTGCCTTATCCTCAAGGGTGGATGGATCTACAGGTACCTCTGAGCTTTCGCAATAACGGATACAATAAGTTCCAATATAAAAATCCTTTTTGAAACTGGTGGTCTTGATTTCCGCCTTGTTATTGATCAGACGAATATGATCCCGATAAAACGATACATAATTGACTGTAGGATCTGAAAATACAATACCCAAATGAATACATCTATTATACAGGATATAGTACATATCTCGGGAAACGCATGAAGAAAACCCTCTGTGAGTATGCGTTCCGAATCTGAATTCAAGTTCGGTTTCCATTACTTAGTAGAATGGAAATAAGCTTTTAGTCCTTCTTTCTAAGTGTGTAGAAAGCAATGGAGGCGAGAAGGATTACGGCAATGACGAACATAAGCTTCTTTGACATGTGAGATGAGGAGGAGGTAGAGAACATGTTACGGAACTCGAATCCCTCGGTTGAGACGGGGACGGGGGATGAAATGGGGATGTTCATCTTGGAGAGGACAGGGCTGGCATTGATAGCAGAAGCAACCTCCTGGTAATATCCATCACGAGCACGACGGATACGATCCTCAAGCATACGGCTGTAGGTCATCTCGTCCTTGATGACACGATCAATAGCATTAGGGATCTCATTGGGAATCATATGATCAAGAGAAGCATAGTGAGAGGATAAGGGAGTGGTGTAGTCCATGTAAGGATAGGAGACCATAAATCCAGAGGCAGATACAGGAACAGCAATACCTACAGCAATAACCTCGTGAGAAGGCATATCATAGCCCTCTACGATCTTTGTGGGGTATTTGGGATTGATAGCAAATCGGGATACTTTAACCATCTTTATTCATATATACTTACTTGTACTTCCTCATAACAAATCCGCATGTAATCATCGACAGAACAAAAATTGCGACAAGAACCATCTTGTCCTTGTTGGTTATTCTGTCAATCTTCGAGCTTGAGGTAGCTGTATAATACTCGAAGAAAGCGGGCATAGCCTGAATCTGGGGGTTGCAATTGACACACTGGCAAGGAGATGTGTATCCAGAATGATACTGATCGACGGGAATCTCAAGTACCTCAAATCCGCCTGTTGATAGAGATGGAGCGTTGGAGTTCATTTATTTACTCATCTTTCCTAAACCACATAGCAATTACTGTAACGATCATTATAGACGCCATAACAATCAGGGCCTTCTCAATCATATCATTCTTGACACATCCACTGCTATACATGCATACTCTGTCATCCCTCTCAAATCCCTCCGATACAGGAATGGTCTCAAATCTGGGAATGACACCAGGAGCGCATGCATACATGCCACAGCTCACCTGACCAGCCATGGGAGGAACTGCATGCTCAATAGCTACTCCAATAGGAACCTCATAATTCTCAAGAACGAGGGGGTAGTTTCTGATATCAGGATGAGGAGTATAGGGAACCTCATATACATTCTGAGGATATACATGATCTACTGTAACAACCTCAGGAGATGTGGAGGGAGACCAGTTGGTTCTGTTCTTGAGCTTTCTGGCACACTCTCCATATCCCTTGTAGCTATCGGCAAGAGCATAAGGCGTTCCGATAGATGATATCTTATTAGCATCATATGTAGGATACATTTATCTAAGGATACATTTAAGGACTCAACTATATTACTATAATAATGACCTCTACTATTGGTTTTGTATATTGCCTCACCATCCCCCGCATGGACGGTGTAGTCAAGATCGGATATACCCTGAAGACTATGGAAGAGCGACTCAAGTCCCTTGATAACACAAGTGTCGTAGAGCCGTTCCAACTCTATTATGCGGGAAGAGTCAATAACCCCAAACGCGTAGAAGGTCTTATCCATGAATATTTCAAGATGTACAGAATCAGACCAAACCGAGAGTTCTTTGAAGTGGATCCTCTCGATGTCAAACGCATCATCCAGATAGCAGAGGCAAGCACAGACATAGCCCCAACGGCATCAGACCCTGTAGAATCAGCACCTGACATCGAATACGCAGTTACAGAGATCATAGACCCTGAAGAGGTACCCAGCGACGAAGAGAAGACTCAGACAAGAAAGGAATCCTCATCCAGGCGTGAAAAGAAGGAGAAGGAGGAGAAGAAGGAGGACGAGGATAAGCTTGACAAGTTCAAGTTCAAGCGCAGGGATTCATCAAAGACGTTCTAAGCCGATTTCCATATGTATTATGGAAATTATGAATCCTCTGATACAGAAATGGTTCCAGAGTTTGAAGCCGTAAATTGAAGCAGAGTCGAATCGAACGATATAGTGTGCGATCCAGATGGAAGAGGTCCTCTCCATGTAAATAGGGGAATTGGATATTGAGTCTGTATAGCCCTATTCATCTGTACAGGCACTCCATCTATATACATTATACATGTGGCAGTTGTAGAGGTGGTCGTGCATGATAGAGATGCCTCAATCGACATGAATCCTCCATTAGACACAAACCTGAATGGCTGTCGGGCATCTATTATACTCGATACAAGCTGAGGATACATAGAAGGCATTATACTATCTACAGAAGATGAAAATACGTTGTTAGAATCGGGAGAGAACATCTTGATCTCCGAGAGACCAGGGTTTGTAGATGTAGATGTGGAAGTGGGGAATGAGAATCTATAGAACAGGTAGTCTTTGAAATCGCTGGTTATGGGAACTACGAATACATTAGGCTTTGTGGGTATGGGATTATACGTACTCCTGTACTGAGTCCATGTAGTTCCATCGTTTGATACAGATACAGTCATGGCTGTAGGATACTCGGTGGTTCTTCCCTTTACCCAAATATACTCTACAGACATTGGGCTAGGAAGCTGAATATCAATCCAGTAGTTTGTCTTCTGTCCCTTTGTAGCCCACTCGGTTCTATCCGAGTTATCAAATACTCTCCATGCACTATTTGTGCTTCCAAGTTCGGAGCTTGCTCTTACTCTGAATCCATTAACACTGCTTGAATTCATTACGGGAACAATTGATACCATAGGTGTTGTGCGGAGTCTTGCTGTCTGTTTCAAACTGAGAATACGTCTGAGGTCTGTGGTGTTTAGGCATACATCGCGGACGCATAGGGTGTCGTTGGTCATGGTGCAGGCAGTTGGGCCACAGATGTCCTGGAGACCAGAAACTCCCTGAGGACCTACTGGTCCCATAGGTCCTATATCTCCTTTCAGACCCTGAGGACCTTGAAGACCCATAAGTCCTTGGAGTCCTTGAGGACCAGTAGGTCCCATATCTCCTTTCAGTCCTTGGAGCCCTTGAAGGCCCTGAGGTCCAATGTCTCCCTTCAATCCTTGAGGTCCTTGTGGGCCCATATCTCCTCTATCTCCTTTCAATCCTTGGAGTCCCTGAGGACCCATAGGTCCCATGTCTCCATTATCTCCCTTCAAACCTTGAGGACCTTGAAGACCCATAGGTCCTATATCTCCTCTATCTCCCTTCAATCCTTGGAGTCCTTGAAGGCCCTGAGGTCCCATAGGTCCCATCTCTCCTTGAATACCCTGTTCTCCTGGTATTCCTTGAGGCCCCATAAGACCCTGAGGACCAATGGGGCCTCTCTCGCCTCTCAATCCTTGAGGTCCCTGTGGGCCAGTAGGACCCATATCTCCCTGAGGTCCTATTTCTCCTTGAGGTCCTTGAAGACCCATAAGACCCTGGGGTCCCATCGGTCCTCTATCTCCCCTATCTCCCTTCAACCCCTGAGGACCTGTAGGTCCTATGAGGTCAGATGAATCGGAAAAAGATGTAGATCCTGCGGTCTTTCTGATACCTCCGGATCCTGTTTGACTCCCACTAACTGATTGAGTACCTGTAGCAGTGCCATCATAAGAACGTGTTAGGAAACTAGATATCAAAAACAAAACAAGGACGATTGCAACAGAAGAAACAGTAATTAGTCTCCAATTCATTTTATTATTTTGAGATAAATGTACTCACCAACCTCTGTTAATTACCGTAATGATAGCATTCATCGTCTTCCAGATGAGCTTTTGCGTAATGTAATGTCATATGCAGGACATTCTGCAACAAGACTGGGTTCTACCAGTCGTAGAATGCAGGGACTGCTCGTCCCCAACGCTTTCCAGGATCGTGGAGTTGCCGGGTTCCTTATACCTGATAAGTTTGAAAGCTTTGATGTTTTCTCGGAATATCCTCGCGATGATTTCAAGGTACAGGCTGTTAAAATACTGCTTAAAATTTTTACATTCCGTCCAACTAGAAGTCTCCTCGCTCTGCAAAAAAGCCTGAATCAAATGATGGGTGAAATCCTTATGTCATTCAACAAGACCGATATTTCAAACAGCCAGATTGTCCAGATCATATCGACCCTACAGCCTAACTCCCCTCAGTACTATAGTACAAATGACCCCCGTATGGTTGAAGTTATTGTAACAATTGTCGACAGTCTTTCTAATAAGCAAGTTGGTGATTTGCTCATTGCGTTTGCCGAATTCTTCAAGGATCAGATGGAATCGCTTGCCCCTAATGTCTTCAGACGTAATGACCTTAATGAATGGATGAGTGCAGTCCTATCTGCTGTTACAAGGAGAGTTAATGGACATTCTCCTACTACAGATGACTTATATCTGTTACGTATGATTAGTCAGAGAAATCAGTATCCTGACGAACCTTTTAATACTGATGTTCGCCGTAGCGACTTTGCCATCTCTGCTCGTAAATCATCCAGACGCTCCGCAAAACGTACCGCTAAGAAGTCTGCAAAACGCTCACCTAAACGTAAGGCTTCAAAGACTGTAAAGAGACGTTAATAATTGGTTGTTTTCCAATTCAAATGAAAATTGGAAAGCTTAGTTTCTGGCGATTCTATTCATCGTCTCAATAGGAACACCAATCTGATTTGCTATATCATTGTCTCCCATCTCTCTCTGACGCCTCATCTCCTCTACGGATGCAGCTATCTCGGATGACTTATTTCCACTGGTAGAACGAAGAGCGGTTGTCTCATGCTCAATCATATCTCTTCCACTGAGATTGCGGGTATCGTCATAAAGAGACTCACTCTGGGCAAATCCCCTGAGCTTGTGCTTCTTTGACATCTCATCCTTCTTTGCAATCATGTTATCCATATCCTTCTCTGCATGAGGATCTACACGCATTGCTGTCTGGAATGAAAGCTCCTTTCTCTCCTCCTGAGGGTTTGCCATTGATCTCTGTACAAGATCGCCACCCTCTCTGTTCAGAGCAATCTCATCCTCGTCTGCTACAAGGGTCATATCCTCGACGGCATTCATGACGTTTGGCTGGGCATTCCTAACCTGAGATTTAGGCGTAGCCGCCTTGGAAACAGGAGGAGGAACAGGTATGGTGGATAGATCGATAACCTCAGAAATACTGCTCTTTCCATTTGTAGGTGAAGGAGGAGGAATTACCACGGGGGCAGGAGGAGGTGGGGGAGGAAGGACGCTCTCACTGTAGGAAGCAAACCATGCGTGGGCATCGGCGCCTTCAAACTTGCTACATACACGATTGTTCCTGATGATTAGGAAACAGGGTACATTTTCGATGTTGGCCCCGCTCTTCAGGATCATGGAACGGATACCTTTACTGTCGATACACAGAAGACGGATGGTAGTGATGCTATTCATACGGAGAAACTCAAGAATGGGAGCACAGCTGGGACTAAATTTACTGTAGATGAGGACAATCTGCTCGGACATCTCTTTATCCCGGATATTTCAGCTACTTTAAGTAAGAAAGGGAACAATAATAAATGAGTCAGCTAAACATACTAACCAATGCTGATGCGGTCATCAACAAGAGAGTCCATAACGCCAACATGATGCAGGCCTCCCTCCTGCCCACTGTTCAGCCCAATGGAACCAACCAAGCATCACTTGCCGTATATCCTTGTGACATTGATAAGCTCATCCTTAAATACAAGGAAAGCAAGGAAAGCTACGAGTCTGAGAACATCAAGCTCACAAAGAACGTCCTCTACACAGGCTATGACCTTGACAAGGTCCTCTACTCTGAGGCTACCGTCATGTTCATCAAGCAAAAGTGCGAGGAATACCTTGTCGGTGCTCACCCCGAGGGCAAGCGTGTAGTCATCTCTCCCAAGACTGTCATTGCTGCTATGAACTTTGTCTATCTCGAGTACAGGAAGCCCGTTGGAGACATCAGAGGCGGAGAGCAGGTCGTCGATTACTCCAAGAGAGACGATGTCCAGGCCATCATCAACAGAACCATCTCCCTCATCGTCTCCGACGTCCAGAACGAGCTCGGTATCATCGCCAATAACCAGAATTTCAGTATCTGGGCCAACTCATTCGGAGAGTACAACCCCTGGGGTGTCACATTCTTCCAGGAACAAAGAATCAAGCTCAACGAGAGACGCAATACCAATATGCTCTTCCACATGAGGTACTAAAAAGGTATCATTTCCAATACATAAAATATATTGGAAATATAAATGGACGACGATTATTTTACAATCCTATCTCCCCCTCCTGTAACTGTAACTGAGGAGGAGATCGAGAATAGATACAACTACGTAATGCCTTCCCGCAATGATGCCAAGGTATATATGAAGACTATTATCGATACCATTAATACATTCATGCAGGCACTTATACTGATCGACTCTATCAACTCTATTAATATATACATGATTGAGGATGCCATCGAGTCACTTCACAAGGACCTCAAGCTCAATCTGAAGTACAATATATACTACAAGCTTGACAGGGCCTCTGCAAAGATAATAAAGGCATACCTTGCCGATGCTGTCAGGGCTATTGCTGAGCTTCTCATAAATAAGCCTGATCCTGAATCTCTCTTTGATGATAGTATGCTTGAGAAGGTCATGGACAGTATTACCCCTATCCATCAGATCGATGTGAGCAACGCAGATCGCACCTGGTCCTCTCGTATGGACATGGCTAGACGCAAGACATCTAGGAGAAAGAGGTTCTAAGCATCGACTCTCTCTGGATCAGGGTCCTCTCTAGGGCCTTCTTCAATACACTATCAACATCATAAATGAATGTGGTTATCATATATGCCTGTATCGTAAATATCATATCCCGATATAGAACCAGAGCATATGAATGTGCTCTATCATCCTTCCATCCTAGACATGTCTCAATAGCATTTTCATAGATATCAAACAGGACAGAGTCCTCTCGGGCCAGCCTGTCCATGCTGAATATATCCATAAAGCCGTCCTTGGCCCTCTGCTCATTGAGTCTCATCCATACGTTCATGAACAACTGATTGATATTGGATTGCATTTTTCGTTACTAATACTATTTGTAGGTCTAAATAGTATTTTATTCTAACTCTACTCATCAATATACATATTCAACTTATTCCTTGATCGTCGTAAATTGCTTCGAACCGGTTGCATGCCTAAGCGTATAAATACTCGACCTCTTCCAATCTGTACCAACTGCCTTCTCACTCATCACATACAAATCACCACCTTCCAAATCGAAAATCATCCTCTCACCAACTGCCTCACCATCCTTAAACCACTGGTAATGAATTGGATTGCCCGCCCCAAGCCTGAATGCCACCACCTTCCTCCTCTCGCTATCCCCATGAAACCCAATACCACACTTCTTCACATCGTAATAATAATTACCCTCACCCTTCAACCCCAACGCCTTCACACCAAAATAATACTCAAACTCCCCATACATATAATTCGTAATTGGCATGTCCCTCATCGCAATAATTCTTCCCTTCTTATTCTCATAATCGGGCTCTTGACTCTCATCATCAAAACACAAATTCCACCTCGCACTCTTATTCACAACTCTACCATACATAAATGCCTTCTTATCTACATCCAAACTCGCCTGCTCCTCAAACATCTGCTCGTATGTATATCCACTCCCCTCGAGAATCTGCTGGATACCCCCCTTAACAACCAACAGACACGCATCCTCCTGCTCATCGTTCTGCTTCAAATCGTGAATGGTTGCATTCCTAAACATCCTCTTAATCGCCTCCAAATCCCTCCTATTGAACCCCTGCCCCTTATCAACCATACTTCCCACAATCTGCATTCCCTTATGGTTCTCCGCTTGGTCTCCAAATGTAAGTGTGATAGTAGATCTTGAAATATTCATTGTATCGTTGCTTGAACTTGCGCTGGCCATTATGATGAATTAATTGATATTGTTATCGGCAAATATCAATTTTATGTTTTTTCTGATCTCTAGAACTTGGGCTTCTCCTCAAAAAGGAACCCAATTGTGTGCATCTTGGGCCTTGTAGCAATCTTATTGTAAGGCACATATTGGATTGTATTGAATCCCTTCCTGAACTCCTCAATATCGAGAGTGCCTCCATAGTCCCTCAGAAGCCTCCAGTGAGGGGACTTGATGATATCCGTGGGGTACTTGCCATACGTGTCTGTGTACATCTTGAAAAGGAGTTGTCTGCTCTGAGTGTACATAGGGTCGTGCTTCATCTCATCAATCCATGCAAGGGCACAATTGAAACTGCAGAAGATACCGTCCGTCTCATAGTAGTCCTTATCAATGAGGGTAATGGAGATGCCCTCAGGCTTCTCGGCCTCGACCATACCCATCTTCTTTGCGGTTGTAAGGTTCTCCTTGATTGTATAGGGATCCTTGGTGATCTCGCTTGTGTATCTCTTGCAGAGCTGAGAGGAGACAAAACGAGTGGGGCATCCGATGGGAGGACTGTCAAATGCATGCTTGCACCAGAAACAGTGGATCGTAGTGTCGTTTGGAAGCTGTCCATTGCTAAACCTGCCAATCATGGTGGGTACAATGCGCTTCTCTCGCTTGGCCTCATCAAGGAATGGATGGGCGACATCCATAGACCCGTTGAGGACTTCAGAGATCTTTGTACTCATGTGAGGGGGCTTTGAAATATTTACAGATGGGGTCTTGTCAGCAAGAAGATTGTATTTGTCTTCAACCTGACGAGCCCTATCCTCGTTAAAGTTATTCAGTGTAATATCTCCCTTGATACTCTTCTTGGTAGAAGTCTTGGTGCTCATTTCCTAATAGTGATTAGGAAAAGGAAGGAGAGGATCACTTTTATGAAAGCTTACTTGCGCTTATTGTACATGTAGATGCCTGCAAGAAGAGCAATAATGAGGACTACAGCGATCATAGTGTTTCTGCGTCTGAGGTTGCTGGATACCCATGATGAGTGAATGGGCATCTCGAAGGTCTCCTTGGTGTTGTAAGTGGGGAAGACAATCTGGTCATTAGAGATGGTTGCAAGGCGGTCGTCGGGGAGAAGGATCTGGGTGGGGTCATCCTGGACAACGCTGGGACGGGAGTCGATACGGATAAGTGCAACTCTAGCCTGCTCCTCCATGAACTCTGGAGATACATCATCCATAGGACCCATACCAATGGGATTAAGGAATCCCTCAACCGTGTTCTTGGGAACAGTAACAGTTTTCGAATCATATCCATAAGTAGGAGGAACGAACTGAATACCAAACTCCCTCTTCTCTAGCTTGGGATAGGTAAGCACCGTGTTGAGATCAATATCCTTCTCACACTGGTTTCCACTTGCGCATGTGTCATTGATTGAAGCATAAGGTCTCTTCATCTGAGGAATGATGCTGGGTATAGCTATATTCATTCTTTATCTATATCATAATGTTTATCGCTATAACATTGTTCCACCATTAGGCACTTAATCGAATACGCTCATATACAAAATGAAGGTTTTGCACAACGGAAAGTGGCTTGAATTTTGTCCTATCATTAGACCCATTGTAGGCATCGAACAGCTTGATAAGCGTCCCTTTGAGGACCTTGAGGAGGAAGTCTATGGCAAGGCCATCTACGCAATCGTCGGATACCAGCCCGTATGGATCTACCTCACCGTAAAGAAGAAGGATATCAGTGTTGATTAATATCATAATACACATTATGATACTTACAAGGTGCTCATATTTCTCTGGATCGAGATCATCATAACCAGGTTTTCAAACAGGAGCTTGTCCATCATAAGAGTATGGTTTCGTGTCTTCTTATGAAGATCAAGAACCTTCTCATAGATCTTGCCCTTTGTGAATGATACCCACTTCTCATCCTTCTCTATGCTCTCCTTCTCCTTCAGGTGATATATCTCCTTGTCTATGCCTCCTGCTATCTTGTCATGAAGTACCTTCCTGGCATTCCTCACTGATATCTCCTTCTGCTTGACCTTCTCAAGGAGATCAGTAAGCCTTGCAATGTAGGAGTTGTATCTATCAATCCTATTCATCGTAGCATGAAGCTTATCCTGAACCTGAATCATACCATCGATCGTATCGTCCATCTTCTCCATGTGGGACTGGTGATTCTTCATGAGGATCCTCTGGATGCCGTTATTGAGTTCAGGGATATCCTTTGCTATGTAATTCACGTTCTTGAATAGAGTCTCTATTGTGACCACAATGATATACATGCGATGCTCCTTCAAATCCTTCCCCCTGATTATGAACATATGCTCGGGATCAAGGACGATAAGGGAATTCGTCATAATAGACAGGGAGTAATCCTTGGAATCTACACATCGCTCCAGTCTCTGAAGCTGATTGACCATATCTCGTACCTTCATGGTTGTGGATTCCTCACTGCTGGTTACGAGAATACGCTTTCTGTACTCGTCAATAAGCTCCTTCTCTATGTCTATGGTCTTGTCAAGCATCTTCTCTGTGTTGAGTAGATTGACCTTCGAATAGTACTCATCCATCTCCAGATCATCAAGCTTGGATGCATACTTTGCAGGGACATCACCCTTCTCATCCAGATGGATGCGTTTCAAGTTGTACGTTTCAAAGCTTGTATCGGGCTTGAAATTATACTCTTTTGATATGTAGAGGAGGAATGGCTCGGCACTTGATAGGGATACGACCTCGACGAGAAGGACACGATCGTGATATGTATAGTACTTGATAGGGATCAAACTGTAGGTGCTAAGGAGCTTCTGAAATTTGTCAAGGGATAAGCTCATTTAAGAAACAAAATATCAGGGCTTAAAACAGGTTTTCTACTTAAAAGTAAAGATGGCCGACAAAATCTCCAACCTACCTGTTGATGACTCCCCCGTTATCCCCGAAGACGCAGCTCTTATTAATACATACATGATGCTCGATAGCAAGAAGGAGGTTGTTCATCAAGCATTCGGTACCAACAAGGACATTCTCATATGCACCCTCATCTTCTTCCTCTTCTCCCTCCCCTCCTTCGATACCCTCCTCGGAACCGTCTATCCCCCCGCCGCCGAAAACACCTTCTACAGGATCGTCATAAAGTCCCTCCTGTTCCTCATCATCATATTCATCGTCAATAACCTTACCTACATCAGGAAGCCCTCCAACAAGTCATAATTCCAAAATCTCCCTTTGGAATATTAACCTCTATTCACATACTTCCATATAATCAGTGGAGTACAGAACACGATAAACCACATAATAACCTTCATCTTGCTCATGCTCTCCTTCTTGCCCGATGTGTTGTCCTTTCTGGTATCCATCCTCGATCTCGTGAATAGGATTGCTCCCACAAACGCAAATATCAGATATACAGATACTATATGCTTATTGTACTTTTCCATATAAGGATCCAGCCTGCTCATGAATGCATAATAGGGACCTTCCTTCTGATCTGACGATATACTAGAAGACGCTGCTGGTTGAGAATCGACCTTGTTTGATATATCATCCATAAACTTCATCAACTCATCGCTGTAAGGTGATGTCATTTAACCCATATTTAAACCTCTTTAGGTAAAATAAAGGGTATGCCAATCAACATATTTGAAAGACACTTCACTCCAATATACCCAGGAACTGGCAATATCTGCATTCGTGTAACACCCGCTTTTGCCTCCATGTTCAATACATACACAGTTGATGAGATCACATATGTACCCGTTTCTGAATGGATAGACGCCAATGAACAAGGAAAGGCTCCTCCCATAATGCCTCATCATTCACACATTTCTGTCTTGTCCTTTGTGCCCTTCAACATCCTATCCAGATACTTCCTCATTCGTTAATTCAAAAACATTGTTTTGAATCTTTACTACTTATTGTACTCTTTACTGCTTATCGTTCTTACTCGTCATCGTCCTGCTCCTCCTCCTGGGCCTTACGCTTGGTAACCTTCACAATACCCTTCTTCTTCCTCCTCGAATCGGGAAGAGCAACCCTGTGGGTAGGATCCATCTTCTCAGCAGAAAGCTCAAACTTCTTACCACTGAAATGCTCACACAGGAACTCCAAATCCTCCTCAACAGATGTGCTCGAAACCACAATAGAATCATCCTCTGTCTTGTAGTAATACACATCAACCTGCGCCTTACCCTTCTTGGGTGCATTAGCACTCACCTTGGTCTTCGTCTCACTCTTGGAAGGGACTGCACCCTTGTTGATGTTCTTCAGCTTCTCCTTCAGCTCGGAAATATTAGCCTTGCTCTTGGACTCGACCTTCTCCTTACCCTTCTTCTCCTCAGATGCCTCCTCGTCAGTCTTGCATCCAGCGACTGCAAGCTTGTCTGCCATCTCATTGCCATGGATACCCGAGTGACCCTTCACGTGAGTCCAAATGATAGTCCTCTTGCATGCGAGCTCCTGAAGCTTCTGGAACAGATCGGCATTCTGGACATCGGCCCACTTCTTGAGCATCCATCCAGCAATCCACTGGGTCATCGCATTGATCACATACATCGAATCTGTACAAATCTCGACAACACCAGGTGTTCCCTCAAGAACCTGAAGTGCCCTGATAGTAGCATAAATCTCTGCACGCTGGTTGGTCTGCTTATCGCCAGGAAGCCTCTCTGACACATTCCTGGAATCGTTATCACCAAACCACACACCGACACCGCCAATAGCATCCTTCTTACCGTTATTGGGACAAGCTCCATCCGTATAGACAACAATCCTCTGGGGCTTCTTCACCTCCTCTTCCTCCTCCTTGACCTTCTCCTCATCAATCACGGGATCGACATTCTCCCAATCAGACCTATAGTTGAATCCCCACCTCTTGCAAATCACGCGATCAGACTCCCTCAGTGTATAGAAACCCCTTGATGTAAGCACACGATCGACCGCGTCGATTCCAGGCTTGTTGGCAACACCAATAACACCGATAGGATTCTCATTATCTACAACGAACCCGGTAGGAGGATGAACGTTAAACCAAATCTCCCTGTTCAGGATGGTCTTGATATGCTTCTTATGGACAGTACCCTCGTCGGGCTTGTGAAGATCACAGTACGACTCACCATCCGTCTCCTTCTCGCACATATATCCCTGGCGTGTTCCCTTGGAGAATACATACTCGCACATACCCACCTCCTTGGCAGGTGCTTCCTCCTTGGTCTCTTCGATCTTCTCCTCGATAACCTCTTCTTCCTTCTTAGCCTTCTTGCTCTTCTTCTTGGGCTTCTCCTTCACCTCCTTGGTCTTCTTGCTCTTCTTCTTGGGCTTCTCCTCGACATCATCCACAATGACAGCCTCGCTAGCACAGCAATCGTCCTTGTGAATAAACCTCGAAAGAACAGCCTCCAGGATGGATGCCTCATCCATATCATACACCTTGGACATGAGATTCACACTGAAGTTGATATATGAACAAATATTATCGATATTCTTGTTAAAATCAGGATTGGATGCCATTATTCTACATTTTATGAATAATCTATACCCAAATATCAATTTTTATGGGGTAAATTGGGATGATATGTGGAGAGAAAAAAAGAGTTCTTGCAAACCATAAATGGATAGTATAAGTACAAATACAAAGATAGTTATAGCTGTTGTAGCTGTCCTTGTTGTTGTCGGTTTAGGACTCTACTTCACTAGGTCGAAGGGCGCTGGTGGTGCTGGTGGTGCTGGTGGCGATGCTACTGCCGCTACCCAGGCTGACATCAAGAAGGCTCTGTCTGAGCAGATGAAGCTTTCTGAGGGTCCTCAGGGACCCACTGGTGCCACAGGTCCTCGTGGTTTCCAGGGAGAGCAGGGTCTCATAGGTCCTATGGGTCCTCAGGGAACTCAGGGTATTCCCGGACCCCAGGGTCTTCAGGGTCCTTTTGGACTCAAGGGAGACAAGGGTGATCAGGGACCTACTGGTCCTATGGGTCCTATGGGCCCTATGGGTCTTCAGGGTCTTCAGGGACTCAGTATAACTGGTGCTAAGGGAGATCAGGGTATCCAGGGTCTTATGGGAGTCACTGGCCCCATGGGTCCTACGGGCCCTATTGGACTTAGCGTTATTGGCCCCCAGGGTCCTCAGGGTCCTCAGGGTGTCCAGGGAGAAATGGGTCCTATAGGTCCTGGCGGACCACGTGGTGATCAAGGTATTATGGGTCCTGCTGGTCCTACTGGAGAGCCTGGTCCTCGCGGTTTTAGCGTAACTGGTCCTACTGGTCTCCAGGGTCCTACTGGTCTCCAGGGACCTACTGGTGCCCCCGGTGCTCCTGGTATTCAGGGTCCTACTGGTCCCTTCGGACTGCCCTGCACTGGTGGTGTATGCAACATGGATGGAACTGTTGTTGCTAATAGTGTCTCTTCTCAGGGTGTCATAAGCGCTGTCTTCACCAAGAGTGCATCCGTTGCTCAGAGTCTTCTTAACTTCTTTAGCAGGGATACAGATACATCCTCTTCGTACAGCTTTGCTAGCATTGGAGCCACACCCAATAATGCTGGTCTCGGTGTCTTCATGTATGACGCTACCGGTAATATGAAGAATCCTCTCACAATCCAACAGGATAAGATCATAGCACAGGATGCCAACCAGATCTGTATCAGGGATCAGTGCATGACTCAGAACGATCTTTCTGCTATGATGGGAACCGTAGCACCCTTCAACACCCTCAGTACAAATTTCAATACGATAAGTGGTCTGTTCAATACACCTTCAGATACAGCCAAGACAACACTCAACCGTCCTCAGCTCTGTATTGGCAACACATGCATGGGTGAGACTGATCTTAAGAATCTCATATATGGAACCCCTGGAAGTATTATTCAGGCAAATATTACATCTGATTCTACACCTAGAACTCTTCCTTATGCAGCTCCCACCGCTCCTGCAGACCTTCTTACGGTAAGCATACGTCCTAAAACTACTTCCAGCACCATTATCATAACTCCCATAATTAATGGTACTTCAGATGGTGGTGGTTTTATTCTCTTCAAACTCAAAAAGACTGCTGTTGTTTTATCCGGCAGTAACAAAACATCGACAACACTCACTCAATATATTGGGGAAAATACGACCGCTACTGGATATAAGTACAAGAGTATTATGTCTAGACAACTTAATATTCCTACTGATACTAATGACACTAAAGTATCAACTGTTCAGATTCTTGACCCTACCCCTCTCACGATTAGTGGTGTAACAGTTCCCGCAAATACCGAGATCAAATACACTGTTCAATACTTTGGAAATAATTCAGGCCTTGGATTCCATTACAACAAATCGTATTCTACTACAGCTGGAGTTCCTGTAGGAGACCATTCGCATACAACTGCATCTTCTATTTCCGTTATGGAGATTGCCGGTCCTCTTCCCGCTTAATCACTTTGTTTTTATGCTTTCAACCTGAAATAAATGGCACGTGCATCCTATGTAAAGCTAAATCTAAGCGAGCCTATCCAAACATCATACCCCGAACCCATGGTTCCCAGAGGATACGAGGAACCCAGATACAACTACTTCTCCGGCGTTGATCAAACCGAAATCCAATCCTCCGATATGCTCACTAAACGCAATCATGATGCTATTCAGTATCAGATTGAACTCACCAACCAGCAGGTACCTTTCTTCCCCACAAAGAACCTCATCCGCTCCGTAACCACTGACATGGACCACTTTCCCTACACAAGGTTCTACCGTGGAAACCCCAGAGCAG
>JACCDY011164498.1_pt1 | contig 56366 bp, 45 predicted proteins | sample 7446391 | NCBI WGS metagenome assembly JACCDY01 (sample SAMN15323451, study PRJNA562643) | freshwater metagenome | isolation source: river surface water | place: USA:Blue River Watershed | collected 2017-08-18
AAAGATTAGAAAAAGAAAGATTAGAAAAAGAAAGATTAGAAAAAGAAAGATTAGAAAAAGAAAGATTAGAAAAAGAAAGATTAGAAAAAGAAAGATTAGAAAAAGAAAGATTAGAAAATAACAATTATAATGTTATTTCATTTGATAAAAATTATGATATATCACATATTGATTTTTCATTTTATAGTAAAAAAGATTTTTATATATATAATGTTTTTCTAGAGGAAATTATAAAAAATAAAGTAAATAGAAATATTTATTTTGTAAATAAACAAGCAGTTCTATATATAGATAATTCTTTAATACGTTCTGAAGCTGATAAATCTATATATTATATAATAACAAATCTTGAAAATATTATTGATAAACTTTATAATAATAAAAATAATTATGTTATACAAAATTATAATAATATAAAAAAATATTATAATGAACTTAAAAATAGTTATATAAATGATTTATTATATAAAGAATATAATATTTACACATATAATTTTAATAATATATTAGAAAATAATATTTTATATTGTCGTGATAAATATTTTTTAGATACAATAAATATTATAAATATATATTATAAAGAAATATATAATAATATAAATAAAAAAAATTATTTTATAAATGAAATATATTTTGCATCACAATATATTAAAAATTATGCTTCAACAAAAATGCGTTATCGAGATCTAAAAGATAGTAATAAATGGTAATTTTTTTATGATTTTTTTTTAGTTTTATATTACTTTTTATTTTTTTTTTTAATAATATACAAAAATAAGAATTTGAGTATACAAAAATAAGAATTTGAGTTATAGTTTACAACTTACTTAATCTGTTTGAACAGATAGTGCAATAATATCAGATACTCGCAAAACTCCAGTAATACGCATATCAATACACGTTCTAGTGATTTTTGGTTTAGCAATCTGACAAAAGTATTTCTTTCCAGTAGCATCACCCGTAACATCAGGTACATAAGTATTAATACCGCTATCTTTATCATCGTTCCACGCGGCTCTTTGAGTAGCAATCGTTCTTCTATGTTCACTATCCATACGTTTTATCTCGCAATCATTGAATTCGTCAACTTCGTTTAAAAACGAAGTATAAACGAGTACTGATCTTTTATACGTTTCAACCGCAGTAGTAATTACTTCGGCAATTTCACGTTTTCCATCATTTTGGTCAATTTCATTAGCAAGTGATTCCCAATCATCTTCTTCATCAGCCACAACAGATGTTGTAGTAGAGGTAGTTGAAGTAGGTAGCAAATTCTCAATGAATGATATGCAATCAAAAGTTTCATCAGCACGAAGAGCACGCTTTTCAGCAATACTCAAATCGCGCAAGAACTCTTCGATACGAATAGAATGTGATTTTAGAAGATTGTCTAATGCCACAATGGCACTTTGACACGCTGCTTTCTCATCGTCAATGCGGAGAAGCAATTCAGCACGTTTTGCAACGTGAACTTCTTTAGCTTCCCGCTCTTTGCCTTCGATTTCTTCTTCTTCAGAACGTGTCATACAACGTGTATCATTATACCACTTAGCTAACGACTTATAGTCGCTTTCCTTGACTGCCTTTAGCGGTCCTTTCGCAGCTGAGTAGTGTCTGAATACACCTGTTTCACTATGATCCATTGAAGATATAATCGATGATATGATAGTATCAACATTATTCGACCGCAAACCTTTGCTTGCTAATATGGCTCTTATGTCACCACACAGCTGACTAAAAGCGCTTTTAATCGCGCTTACGTCTTCTGATGTTAACGGAGCCTTCTTTTGACGTTCTATCTTATTCAAAACAGATTTACACTGAGGTGTAACTTCACGAATACGTTCACTAAAGTCGTCTTCGTTCAAATTCGCATGAATGGGCCCTTGCGTCCCACTGCTGGCATTACAGCCAGCACCCCCAGAAGTCATCTTACGATGCCCAGCCGTAGCTGTTTCTAGGGGGGTTCCATTTTCACGTTGAGTGTTCATGGTGTGTATTTATAATTTTATATAATTTATATAAAATTATTTTATCTATCATTTTTTTATAAATGATATATTTTATTTTTATGATTTTTTTTATTTTATATCTTACTTTTTATTTTTTTTTTACATATAACATATAACATATAACAAAAATGTTTTTTACAATCTCCCCCTAATATAATCATGGGCCAAATTTAGCTCTAATAATAGAGTACGATATTGTATGTTTTGACAAACCTTCTTAAAAAATGTATATTTTGTTTCACGTCTCATATTCGCGTTTGACACAATACTTCCTACCTTCCTTACAATCACATCACGACATCTTGCAACAGCATGGCTTTGCATCTTCTCAGCTTCTTTCGCCGTTTGATAGGCTATTTCTTCTGGAAGAGGCTCATCATCACGAGCCAAATAATAAAATATACTATCTATATGTACCAAAAACTCGGTCCCATAAAGAGAATCGTTTGCTATAATTACAATGATTATAATAATGATGATTAGTATGGTCTATTGTATATAAATCAATTCCTAAAAGTCGCGGTAACCAAACACATTGTACAAAAGAACCAATATGTTTAATATTTTTCCCACTATGTCCACATAATTCAATATATATTTTTGAAATATAAAGTATAAAAAGCATATAATTTGAAATTCGAATTTGTAAAATTTGAGTACAAATCAAAGTACTTAAATAAAATGGAATTACATTTGTACATATTAAATCCAATATATGATGATTAAATGTTGAAACTAATGTTGGAGTATGATGTTGATGATGAATGGTATGAGGAAAAAATTTGGTTTTATGTTCAAGCCGATGTGTTATATAATGGAAGAAATCAAAAATAAGTTCAAAAAGAAAAGATTTGGGAATAAACCAAATTATATCATATAAAAAATCAACATTATTTACATTTTTATAAAATAATTGAGAAAATTGTAATAAAAAATATAGATGTACACTATCTAATAAAGAAATTTTTAAGAAATCTTCTTTATAATCCGTTAATGAAGCTATTTTTCTATGTAAATTTATATAATCATATTTTTCAGTATGATAATCTAATAATGTATATAAAAAATAATTTCGAAATGTTGATAAAAGAAATAAAATAAAAAGTTTATAAGTAAAATAAGTATATATCGAATATTCTATAAATCCATATGTATAAAAAAATAAATTAATTGATAAAAAATTATAAAATGAACGTTTTGAAATCATTTTATTTTTATAAAAAATTATTAACAAATAACTATTTGTTAAAAATATATAAATATTTTTATTATTACTTATTACTTACTTATTTCTTTCCAATTACTTTCTTATAAATCGCTAAATTACTCTTCTTTACTTTTGCTAATAAAGCTTTATTTTTTTTTCATTACTGCTTTATATAAAATAAGATTGCTCTTTTTAACTTTCTTTAAAAAATCTTTATTTTTTTTAGCGTGTTTTAAGAAGAATTTATCGACAGTTTCGAAACGCATTTCAGCAATACTATTAAAGACTGTTTCAGGAATTCCATAATAATCTGTATATTGTTTACCATAAGAACCATATTCCGCATTTTCCATACTTAAACCAAGTTTTTCACACATATATTTCATATTTGCTTCATTTTGAGCTTCAATTTCAATATATGGAGGTAAACCGGGCAATACATCAATCACGACTTCATTTACTTTGGGATGTTTATATTTTTCGCGTAATGTTTCATGATAAGCAAGTTGAACAAAACCGGCGCCTAACATAAAATCACGAGCATCTTCTAAAGATGTATCTTTTAAGGCTACTTCGTATTCCATTGCATATTTATTGGCACCATATTTTTTAATAGTCATAGTAGTACCAGAAGCTTCTTGACGAACGCGAGCATAACCTTTTTCAGTAGGATTTTGTAATTTAAAAGTGTAACGACGGTAAAGCATAAGCGGGTGAACTTTTTTTGCTTTAAGTTTTTTTAATTTTGAACGAATATGGTCAATATCGACTTCTAAAAAGCGCGCTTCAATTTCTTTCATTTTTACTTTTTTAATATATACTATTTATTCAAAATATAATTAAATTATTTGTAGTTTTTAATAAATATTTATTAATTTTATTTACGTTCAAATAAAAAAATAATAAAAAAGTATATAATAATAAATATGTTATTATATGAAAAATATAAAAAAGAAATAGATAAACATATACAAAATAATGATTTATTTTTAATTAAATCTTATATAAGAGATGATGATAAAGATTGTGTTAAACCATTAGTTGACATAAATAATATTGATTTTAATGTTTTACGAGAAGGTGGTATAATTACATCTTCTAAAAACATAACTGAATTTAATAAAAATATATGTAGAGTTCGTTATTCATATATATGTAAATTTATTGATTTTACAATGCCGTTAAAAAAAATAGAACATCTTACAATTGTTCCATATTTATGTTTAAAAATACAAATTATAAATGTTATTCATAATTCAATGAATATACCAGAAATCTCTAATAATAATATTTTAAAATTATATGTTGCTCCTCAATGTTTTTTATTATCATATACTGATATATATAAATCGTTTTCATTTTTATATAAAAATATAAAAAAAAATAAAATTTATTGTCAAAATGAAAGTATAGACCCTGAAGAATATACGAATGGATATTATTTTTTTGAAATAGAACCATATCAATCTTGACTTATCAAAGATCAGTAGATTGATCGCAGAAAATACGTCATCCTTAATATATTTTTTATTTTCGTATATTTGAATAATTTTGAATAAACCAATCTATGGTTTGATCTAATCCGTTATCCATAGATGTAAAAACGAAATCAGGATATAATGATTTTAATTTTTGATTTGAAACACTTTTTTTATATTGTCCATCACTTTTCGAAATATCAAAAATTAAATTATTTTCATAATCCATTTTTTTGGCAATCATTACTGCAACATCTTTTATAGATATTTCTTCATATTCACTTACACTTAAAATAATATTTTCGTGCTCTTTATATTCAAATAAACTCCATAAAATTAATTTTGCTAAATCAAACGAATAAATAAATTGTCGTAATGGTTTTCCACTTCCCATTACTACAAAAGGTTTCCCACTCTCTTTTTGTAAAAAACATTTGTGTATTAACGCAGGAATTACGTGAGCATCTTCTAAATGAAAATTATCATAAGGGCCATAAATATTTGTTGGAATCACACAAATATAATCGCGATTAAAATCACGTTGATATAATTTCGATTGTACTTCAAGCATTCTTTTCGCATATGCATAACCACAATTTGAATCATGAGGTGCTCCTTGATGAAGTAGATTTTCAGTAATTGGATAAGTAACATTATCGGGAAAAATACAAGTAGATAAAATAGAAACAACGCGTTGAATATTAAGTTGATGAGCAACTTTTAAAACATTCATATTCATAAGCATATTTGTTTCAAACATTTTTGCATTATGATGAAGATTTTTAAATAAACCGCCAACATTTGCCGCTAAATGAATAATATAAGTTTCTTGATTTTCATTTAATCGGTTTTTAAAACAATGATAAGTGCTTTCATAATTCGTTAAATCACAATCTTTGGAAGAAAGAAAAATAAATTCGCTATTATAATCATTTTGTAAAACAATTTCTTTAATAGCGGAACCAACTAGACCACTTCCACCAGTAACAATAACTTGTACCATATTTCAAACTATTTATAAAAAATATATTTTTTTATAAATTTAAACTACATACTCTATAATTAAAAAATAAAAGTAGGAAGTTATAATTACACCTAATTTATAATAAATGAGATAAATATAACTATATGTATTTTGTTAACAAAATTAAAAATAGATATAAAGGAAATTGTACCCCGAAAAATGTTATAAAATATTTCTTTTCAAGAATTGAAACATTTTTTTATAGCTATGTTCGGGAAAACTATTCCATTTATCTTTAACACCTTAAAAAATGGTGTAATAATAAAAAGCGGGAGGTTTATAAGGAACCGAAGCGGTTCCTTATTTACCATTCGTCTTTTGTTCCTCCACTATACGCTTTCCCATGTCCTTCTTTAATCATTATACTATTCATAGATTCAGTTTCTTGAATATTTGAGTTTAAAGGATAAAAGTAACCTAAAATACGACCATATTTATCAAATTCTAAACATTTAATTTGAACAATTGCATTAATACCACCCATAAGCTCAATAAAACGATTTTTAGCAGCTAAAGCTAATTTTTTCTCTTGATCACGATTTGGGTCATCTTTTTTAGGTTTCATTTCAGCACAATCATATCCCATTGCACGGCATTTATATTTCATGATTTCACCATTATATTCAAATAAAATGGTACATGTGTCCCCATCATAAACATCAATAACACGAGCAATAATTACTTTATCTTTAAAAGAGAAGAGTGGGATTTTGGAATGGTCAAATGATTTGAGTATTTCAATTTGATTGTTCATTTTTGTATTTTCTCTATTAAAGAAACATATATATTTTTTAATAAAATCGTACATTTTATTTTTTAATAAAGTGATACATTTTATTTGTAATAATAATTATATATAATCTCTTTATGATAAAAATATATTAAAAAATAAAAGAATAAAATGATAATGAAAAAATAATACCACAACATATATGTAAATGGTCTTCATTTTCACATAATGAATATAATTTTTTATAATATTTTATTTTTTTATTTTCTTCATTTTCATTATCTTCTTTATTTAATTCTTCATCTTTATTTTCTTCACAAATAATATTTTTTTCATAAATATATGAATTTATGAAATCATTATCCATTTTATATATATTTTATATATTTTATATTATATAAAAATACTTTTTTTATATTTCTTTATTAAAAATCTTTTTATATATATTTTAATATAAAGAAATTAAATATAAAAATAATATATATAAATTATATAAATTATTATAAATTATTTATTAAAAAATAAAAAATGTTTATGAATTTTAATGGAATGCCTATTCATATGAATCAAGGGCAACCTCAAAATGTACAAGAGAAAAAAGATGGTTTACAAATTGTTATTTTAGCAGGTGGTAATGGTAGTCGTATGAATAGTGGTGTAGTTCCTAAAGTACTTTGTAAAGTACGTGGAAAAGAAATGTTACTTCATATATTAGAAGAAGTAAGTCGTATTCAATGTGATGAAATATTTATAATAGTCAATCCCCAAAATGCTGCTTTAATTGAAGCAGTATTAAATAAAAGTCGTCTAATTATATTATCAAAAACGCGTTTAGTATTACAACGTGAAAGTAATGGAACAGGTGGTGCACTACAATGTGTATTACCAAATTTGGATAAAAATAAACATACATTAGTATTAAACGGAGATATGCCAAATATTAAAGCAGAAATGATTGGGTCGTTTGTTCAAAAAAATATGGAAGAAAAGAGTGAAATGGGAATAGTAACAGCGCTGTTGGATGACCCAGCAAATTATGGACGAATTATACGAAAAAATGAGCGTTCCAAAGAGCGACCTTTTTTAAAAATAGTTGAAAAGAAAGATTGTATGAATGCAGAAGAGTTAGAAACAAAAGAGATAAATGCGGGAATTTATTATTTTAGTAATGTAATATTACATATTTATTTAGGTAAATTAAATAATCATAATAAAGCAGGAGAATATTATTTAACATCTATTTTTGATGAAATTCGTAAAAAAGAAGATACCGAAGTATTGCTTTATCAAATTCCAAAAACGCAAAATAATTTAATTTTGGGTATAAATACACCTGAAGAATTAGTTTATGCTGAAAAGAATTATATATAATAATTTATTAAATTTTAAAAAGTATAAAATTACAATTAAAATATATTTTTATATAATAGTTTTATATAAAAATGGATAATCATTTTTTACAAAATTTTGGAGTAAAAAAACCAATAGTATTGGACATGGTTAAAAAAATAATGGTTAATTTATATTATGACCGTAATTTTGTGCAATTTCGAAAATTAAGAGATGAAACAACTAAGCATTTTACGGATGTATTTGTAAAAAATGGACCAACATATAATTTTATAAATTATATTTATCATAAAATGAATACATATATTATGTCTAATATAAATAGTGAAATTATAAAATATAATAATAATAATGGTGATTGTGAACCACAACCTTTTTTAAAAGATAATGAAGAAATATTATTTATATTTAAAGGAGGAACAAATATGTTTTTATTAAAAAAACATATGGATAGTCAAATAAATGAAGATTTAAATGAAATATTAAGAAGACGTGCTCATGAAGAATATGCAAGAGCACATCCAGCAAATATTGGTGAAGATGAATTTGTAGAACAAAAATTAACTGAATATATAGATTCATTTAATAATAATTTTGATATAAGTGATAGTGATTTTACATTATATATAATATGTAAAGATGAAAAACGTTATGCTTTTTTATATAATATTGTATCAAAATTATTAATTACTGTTTTGGAAGAAATATCTTTAGAAATGGAAAATAAATTAAATGAATTAAATGTAAATGATGAAATTGAAAATATTGCTCAAAATAATAATGGACGTAATATTCCAGAAAATGTACCATTTGCTCCACAAATATTAAATTTTGATAATGGAGCAATTGCTGATTCATTAACAATTTATTATTATGAATATAAAAATATATATAAAGGTTTATTTTTAGATATATTAAATAATGGTATTACAAAAAATGAATTAGTAAATAATTTTATAAATACAATAAATGAAAAATTAGTAAACAATCAATTTAATGATTTATCTAAATTATCATTAATTAAAAATACTTTAACAATTATTAATTATGTTTATCAAAAAGGTAATTTAAATGCTATTAACAATCATTTATTAAATGATCTAATAAACCTTGTAAATATAAGAATCAACCATTCATTAACAGCTAATTTAAATCGTATAAATGATTTATATAAAATTGAAAAATTTATAGATTTTAAAAGACGATTAGTAACTGGATTAAATAATAGTATTGTAAAAAATGGAGCACAAGTTATTTTTAATGATTATCAAAAAAGTAGAGAAGAATTAACTGGATATCGTATAATGGAAAATATAAAATATGAAGATCTTAAATTAAAAAAACGAAGTTCAGTATTATTAAAAAATAAAAATATATTATGTCCAAATGTAGGGTTTGAAATTATTAATAGTAATGAAAAGAAAAGACATTATACATCAGTTAATAATTTAATATTTACAAATATTTCAAATGCTGGTCATATTGTAGCATTTGATTTATATCGTGTTAAATTAAATCTTACTATACAAAATAGATTAATTACAAAAAATAATAAAAATAGTAAAAAAAATAGTAATCTTAAATATTTAATTGAATCAACAGAACCATCAAAAAATATTAGAGTATTTAATGATAAAGATTTTGTAAATCATCCAGTAAGTATAAATATTCCTACGGAATTTATTGATGTATCAATACCCAAATTTAATGATTTTAATTTAGTAAATGAACGTGATAAATATTATAATACAGATGATCATGATCATATTATATATGACCATTTTGATTTAATAACTGTTAATCCAGTTGAAAATCCAAATATTGTAATGAAAAGTGTATTATTTTATAGTTATGAAACATTATTAGAAGATTTAAATATTGTATTATTTCAACAAAATACATTTACATGTATGTTTGATAGTAAATTTACAAAACGCATTTTTAGATACTTATATTTTTATTTAATATTATTACTTCGTAAAGCAATTGAAGCTCGTACTTTACCAATTCCTCAATACATTGATACATTAAATGACATTGGACAAAATATTTATAATATTACTCAATTATTTGAAAAATTAGCTACTTATCCTGAACATAATAATAAAAATTTATTAGATTTTTTTCAAGAAATATATATAGATAGACATTTTAATTTAATAAATAATCCAATCATGCCACAATTAATATCAAATAATTTAATAAATAGAAATATTGGTGAATATTTTGAAGTAAAAGATCAATATAAAAGTATTAAATCTTTGATTAATCATCATTTTGTTTTTAAAACATTAATTCCTCAAAAGAATTTAAATAATGGTTTACGTAATAATTTATTAGAATTTTTAAATATACATCTAAAATATTATAATATTGAAAAATATGATAATTACCATAATCGATTTATTGACGATTTATATAAATTATTTGATGAAGAAATCATTATATTAAAAAATATTTCAGCTTATATTTCATCATCATTAGTTGATTTAAATGTATTACACGGTGGTATTGTAATAGGTGGTAAAAGTAGTGTAAATAGTAAAAAAGATGAACGTAAATATAATTCAAAAAGTCTTAAATTAAATAAGAGCGTTTTTGGGTTTTTTAATAAAAATAAAAAAATGAAAACAAATATTTTTACAAAGTTAAATAGTAATAAAAGTAGTAATATAATTGAAAGTATAAAAAAACTTAAAAATATAAAAAATCCTTGTATTAAAATGAACGTAAGTAATATTTCTAGTCCAGTAATAATAAATATTACATCATTGGCTGGAAATGATCTTAAATTAAGAAAGAAAATACGTCAAATGATTATTGATAGTACAAAACGTGATAAAGACCGTTTAGGTATATTTAATGTAATTGGAAGCATTGATGATATTGATGAAGTATCTAATGGAAAGATTAAAAAATAAATTACAAAAATGTAAAAATATAAAAATGTAAAAATATAAAAATATAAAAAAATATTATAAAAATTCAACAAAAATTTAATATAAAGAACTTTTTATATTATAAAGTAAGCATACATTTATTTTTACTTTATTACTTTACAAAATGAGTTTTACTTCATCTTATGATTTTATTCATATTCTTGATGAATCATATATTGATAAATTAGTAACATTAAAAGGTTGGGTTCGTAATATGAGGGTACAAAATGATTTAATTTTTATTGAAATGTTTGATGGACTTTCATCAAAAACAGTTCAAACAATTATTGAAAAAGTAAAAGTTCCGGAAGTTTTTGAAAAAGCGAAAAAAGAAGTTCATAATTCAGCATCACTTATTCTTCACGGAATGGTTGTTAAATCGCCAGCTTCAGGTCAATTAATTGAAGTAAATGTAACAAATATTTCGTATATTGGTAAAGTTGAAGATCCAATGAATTTTATATTATGTGCGAAAAAGATGAATATTGAAACACTTCGTAATTATCAAGAGTGGAGAGCTAAAACGAAAACATTTAATGCAGTTTTCCGTATTCGAGGTGGTTTAATGAGGGCTACTCACGCTTTCTTTGAAAAACATAATCTACTACATCTTGACCCTAATGTAATTACAACATCGGATTGTGAAGGTGCCGGTGAAGTATTCACAATTACCAATCTTCATAAAACGGAATATATCAAAGATATTCCTCAAACGAAGGATGGTAAAATTGATTATAATACGGATATGTTTCAAAAACACGCGTTTCTTACAGTGTCATCACAACTTCAACTTGAAGCACTATGTTCAGGACTTTCTCGAGTATATACTACAAATCCATCATTTAGGGCTGAGCATTCCATTTCAAATCGTCATTTAGCCTCATTTACCCATATTGAGTATGAATTGGCGTGGATTGATCATAATGATTTAATGAATTTTACGGAGGATTATGTTAAATATTGTTTTGATTATGTGTTAAAAAATCATAATGATGATCTAAAGGTGTTAGATGGATTTGTTTCAAAAGGTATTATTGATAAACTGACTATGTTAGCATATACGCCCTATGAGCGAATTACGTATAAAGAAGCATTAGCTATTCTTCGAAGTACTGAGCATAAATCATTTATGGAAAATGCACTTAAGGAAAAGAAGATCGAAAAAGTACCAGAATTTGGAGATGATTTAGGTTCAGTATGTGAGAAGTATTTAACGGAAGTTGTTTTTAAGAAACCCATTTTTGTGTATAATTTTCCGGCAATACTAAAATCATTTTATATGAAATCAAATAATGAAACAGAAGGTGAAACAGTCCAAGGAAGTGATTTACTCATTCCAGGATTAGGGGAATTAGTAGGTCAATCTATTCGTGAAGAAAATTATGAAAAACTGTGTGCAGTAGCTGCAGCACGGAAAATGGATACATCACCCATTGAATGGTATATGAATTTACGAAAATATGGTACATTCCCACACGGTGGTGCGGGGTTAGGATTTGACAGATTAGTGAGTGTATGTACATTTATGGAAGGAAATGTGCGAGATGTGGTGCCTTTCCCAGTGTGTTATAAAGAGTGTAAGTATTAAGGGAACCTTAGGTTCCCTTATAAACCCTCCTCTGTATTTTTGTATTTAATTTAATAGGATGAACTTCTCTTTCATAAGAATAAATAACGTAAAGAAAATAAAAAGTTAAAAAAAATGATTTTTTTTACATTTATAAATTCGTTAAAATTAAATATTTTATTATTAAAATAATAATAAGATATGTTAAAAATATTTCAATGTTTTACATTTCATTATATTCCGTTAGATATTCAAAATAAGATAAAAAAATATTATGAAAATATAGCATATATAAAATATGCTTTAGAATATCAAAATTGTATTATGAAAATTTGCGAGTATATAGATTATTCAACAAATGATTCATATAAAACAAAAGTTGAAAAACTTAAATCTTATGATTTTTTTGAATATCGAGAATTGAAAAATTATTATAGGGATTCTTTATATGAAAGTTATACAAATAAAGAATTTATTAATAATTTTTACAAAAAAATATATAACAAACATCGAATGTTACATAATTTAGTAATTGCTTATGAAAAAGAAAATAAACTTATTTATCCAAAAATACATAATTATCTATAATTATCTATGAAATACATAATTATTTATGAAAATTATCAATTATTTTTATACATTTTTTTATAATATTTTTTTATAATATTTTTTTATTTTTTAATAAAATTTTTTTATTTTTTGTTTTGAATAAAAATATTTATTCTTTATATTTAAACAGGTTTAGGTTTCATAACTGCATTTGCGTAAGGTCCTTTCGGACCAGCACTAGCACCACGTCCTTGTTGACCACGCCCTCGTCCACCACCGCGTCCTCCGTGAGGAGGACCTTGATGGTGTTTGAAAGGGGGTCTATGAGGTACGAAACCATCAGCATCATTATCTTCGCCATCTTTAGGGAAAGCGGGTTTAAAAGGACCCTTTCGAGGTCCAGTGTGATGTTGAGGTTTAGGAGCCCAAGAAACATAAATGTTATATGAGCCATCATTCTTGTTTCTAAAGAAACCAGTATGGTATCCTTTAGACTCTACTGAACCATTAAAATGGTCGGTAAGCTTTTTGAAAAAGTGAAAATGTCCTCGCGTAATCATATCGCGCAGATAAACATTATCACCAAATCGAATCTTAGTGCCCGTTTTATCAACTTCAGTGTCCTTTACATCACTAAAGTGGAATGTATAGAGAATCGAGCGATAATGACCTACGTCAACATCAGCTTGAATCTTAGCACTCGCATCTTTAGTAATCTCCGAAATCGCTTCATCATAAGCGTCATTAAAACGTTTTCTACGTTCCATTACGATTTTTGAAGCTTGTTCTTGGAGAACTTTAGGGTCAGGAATGGTTGAAGTAGAAACCTCGGTAGTAGAAGTAGCAAATTCAGACATTTTAAATAAATTTAAATAATTTCTTATATTTATAATCTTTTATTACTTCTATTTATCTTATAATTATAAATAAATCAATTTTTTTATATTTTTTTATAAAATTTTTATTTTTTTATTTTTAAAAACGTAAATGAATTCTATATAAAGTTAAAAATTTACAAATAACGTAAATTATATTACTTCCATATAGGATTACGTTTCCATGAAGCATAAATATTAAGTGAATTAGTTTCTTTATCAAATAAATAACCAACACGATACCATTTAGACCAAATAGGTTTATTAACGGATATATTAAAATTTTTTTGAAGCTTCTTAAAAAATATAGATTTCCAAGGTCTTTTTGAAATCATATTACCAAGATAAACATTGTTACCAAATCTCATTTGATTACCATTTTTATCAAACTCATCACCTTTTGTATCATCGCTGACATAAAAAGTATAAAGAGTTGTAGAATATTTATTTTCATTAACCGCAACTTTAATCTTAGCATTCGCTTCTTTTGTAATTTTAGGAATTACTTCATCACATGCCGAATTAAAATCATTAATATCTTGAATATTATCTTGAGGTCTATTACCCCAATAAGCATAAATATTCCAACTTCCATCATCTTTATTTCTTCGAGAGTAACAATGATAGGAAATAGAATTTAATAAACTATTTAAATGATTTGAAAGTTTTTCATAAAAATTAGAATGTGACATAATTCTACGAAAAGAAACATTATCACCAAATCGAATCTTAGTACCGTTTTTATCAAACTCAGCATCTTTTAGTTCGCTAAAGTTATCAAAATAAAAAGTATAAAGAATTGTACAATTATTACCAGCTTCAATAGCTGTTTGAATCTTAATATTTACATCCTTTGTAATTACATCAATTGCTTCATCATAAGCTTTATTTAGACGAAAATGATTAAATTCATTAACGTTTTTGTTAAAAACTTTCGAATGAGGAATAGAAATATCAAATTCAGACATTTTTATTAATCTTTAATTAAATAATTTGTTATATTTATAATATTTATTACTTTAATAAATCTTTTATATTTATATAAATCATTTTTTTATATTTATTTATATTATAACGTAAATCAATGTAATCAAAATAACGTACGTATTAAAAGTCTTTGCCCAAACGGATAAAATAGTTAAAAAATATCTTATGAAATATAGTATATTTCATAAAATATGTTAAGTAATCAGCTTACGCAATTCTTTTTATATTATTATAAAAATTATATAATCAATTGTAATAAAGAAAATCGTAAAATATTATTAAAACCCCAAATATTTTATTATTTACAACCATTATTTATATATTTATATTCACGTTCATTTACATATAAATCATTTTTATTTACGTTATTATTTATTGAATTATTTTATTCATCTGGAAAAAGTGGTGATTTAATAAATAAGAATATTCTTATTAAGTATAGTAATGAAGTATCATCTTATAAAATTATGAAATTTTTTAATCATAGCGCTTTTCATATTATTTTTTATTTAAAACTATTTTATTTAAAAAATAATGATTCATCTTATAAATATATGATCTTCTTTTTATTAAACATATTTCAATTAGGAATGTATATACATAAATCTTATGTACGCCGTCTTGAATATATAGAAGAATTAAAAAAAGAAGATAACCAATTGATTGTTTATCCATCTTATTATAAAATACCAATTATAACAAGTAATGTAGAAGAAATAAAAAGTATAATCAAATATAGTAACTTTTTTGTATCTCAAAATTATTATTTTTATATGATGGGAATGATTCATTTTTTTATTTATTTTTTATAATTATTTGTTTTTAACTTTATTCTTCTCTTTTTCTTTTTTTATGACAAATAAATTATCATTATTTGTTAACTTTTCTTTTAAATAATGATCTTGGTGATGTTTATAACATTTAAGATTATAATAAATAACTGCTGGATTTGCACATAATTTACCATTCTTTTGTTTCACATTACAATGTGGATCTATTTTAAATTCTGGATTATATAAATCAATTTTAAGTTCTTTTTTACTTTCATTTACTGCTTGATTTAACTCTTCAAATATATCTTTATCTTCATCTTCATTTTTACCTTCTTTTTTAAATATTTTATTTACTAATAGCTCAAAATCATCAATTCCTTTTTTCAATTCATCTACATTGGCTTTCATATCAAATTGTACTTCTGTGATCTCATTTTTAGCTTCATTTTTAACAGCATATCCTACATATCCAATATTTTTAATTGAATCATTTATATTTTCTAATATATTTTCCAAATATTTAATCTTTGTTTCAAGTATTGAATTAGTAACATTATTTTTAAATAAGGTTAATGTGTCATTTAATTTATCATATAATTCAAGATAATCACTTTTAATTTTGCTATAAGGCGGTTCTTTATTCACATTTTCTGTTGTGCTTCCTGTACTAGTTTCATCTTTTGTTTTATCTTTATGAATACCGCATTTACCATTATATTTAGGATTACCCACTTTTTTACATAAATGTCCTGAAGCTAATAATGAACCACATAAATTTGTAAAAATATCCATATTATTTTTCATAATACTTTTATTTTCAATTGTTAATACTTTATTTGTGTTAAAATCATCTACATGTTTTTTACAAACAGTATATTTAGTGCCATCTTTTTCAATTATTAAATAATTACCATTCTTTTGAGGATTCGCATTTCCATTACATTGAGCTCCACTTTTAAGGGTTACAACACATTGTTTCTTTCCATAAATCGATTCAATTGTTTCATATTTATCATTTTCTTTAATAGTAATAGAATAACCTTTTTGATAAACATTTTTATGATGATAACATAAATTGATTACTTTTGTTGGATTATTTAATGATAATACACTGCTTCCAGAAGAATGACAAGTATAATAATTTCCATTATGTGCTTTATCAACACAATCACAAGCTTTATAAACATAGGATGTTTGCATTTTTTTAGGAAAATGAACATTTTCAATTCCTGCTTTTCCTTCAGGAAGTGTTAAAAAACCACCATCTTTTTGACATATTGGACAAGTCGCATATTTATACATATTTCCACTACTCGAAGAAGATGTATATGATTTATTTTTAAAATACCATTCAAAAATACAATCATAACAGAAAATGTGTTGAGGATTACATTTTAAAACAACTTTTTTAGACAAATCGTCAATATTTTCCGCACATATATTACATAAAAATGATTCACTCATTTTTTTACTTTTTATTTATTCTATTTTATTTTATTCTATTTTATTTTATTTTATTTTTTTTATAATCATTTTTTACTACTTTTTTATTTATTATATTTTTTAAATAAATTATTAAATTGTTAATAAATTATTATTTGTTCATAAAAATATATTTTTGTTAGGAATTTTTATGCTTACCGCATTTTCCATTATGTTCGGCTTTACCTTTATTTTGACAATTTCCATTACCATTTTTAAGTGCTACACCGCATAAACCAATATGTACATTCATAACTTTCTTATTACTAGTACTCTTTGTAATATCATTCGGTTCAAATATTTCATCAACACCCGAATCATTTAATGTTTCCATATTTTTATTGTGTGATTTTGTTTTACATAATCCTTCATAATTAATGTAATTTAAACAATAACCATATTTACTTTTATTTGGAGTACAACAAACATTTTTAACAAAATGTTGTGCAGGTTTAAAAATTGCTTTTACATTATCATCAAAAGTAATTTGAATTCCGTGATTATACAATTTCTTATGGTTATTACATAAATAATAATTTTTATTATTTATATGAATATGTGTTATATTTTGATTAGCAATTGTACAAGTAGTGCCATCTGGCATTTTACAACTACATTGAATATATGTACTTTCAAAAAGAGTATCATCATTTAAAATCAAATGTTTACCTTTTTTAAAGTCATAATAATGTTTTACACAAAAGAAATGTGTTTTTATATGGTGATTTACATCTGGTTTACTATATAATAGTTGAAAAGCGTTATGGTTACAATCTTTATGTTTACATAATCCATTAGGAATACCAAATCCAAAAGCTGAACCAAAACCTCCAGAACCTCCAAAACTTTGATTTGAACCAAAACCTCCAAAAATTGGATTATTTAAATTCCCTTTAATATGTATTCCAAGAATCTTTTCAGTATGTGGAGGTAATAGTGGTAATGTACCACCATCTTTTTTACAAATTGGACACGTACATTGTTTATTATTATTAGAAAATGTTTCAGTATTATGTTTAATGATATTATACCAATCAAAAATACATGTATAACAAAAATGATGATTTGGATTACATATTAACGTAACCAACTCTTCACTTTTAATATCTTCAGTACAAATATTACAAGATTTTGTTTCATCCATCTTTATTGAAAATAAAAAATAAATGATTTACGTACTATAATATTTGTGTAATAACTACTTTTATATATTTTATAATATAATACTTTTAAAAAATCATTTTTTATAAAAATTGATTTATTTTTAAATAAAAAAAGAGTATAAAAAAATAATGATTATAAAATAGTATTCAAAGTACATTTATTTATTCTTTATTTAAAAAAATGCATCCTCAACTCTTTATTAAACTTGAAGTAGAAGGCTCTAAAATGCCTTCATATGGAAGTGAATATGCTGCTGGAATGGATATTACTTCTTGTGAAAAAGTTGTAATTCCATCACACGGACATGCTCTTGTAAGTACTGGTTTTTCAGTATCAATGAGTTCAGATATTATGGATAAATATTATCTACGAATTGCTCCTCGTTCCGGACTTGCTGTAAAGCACGGTCTTACAACAGGTGCTGGAGTCATTGATAGTGATTATAGAGGAGTTGTAAAAGTCTTTCTTTTTAATCACGGAGATGAAGATTATGTAGTGAATGTGGGTGACCGAATTGCTCAAATGATTATGGAACGTATTCTAAGACCACATTTTGTAGAAGTTGAGACTCACGAAGAGTCACAACGAGGAGCAAGTGGTTTTGGAAGTACAGGAACAAATTAAATATTATATAAATAAAAATGAATAAAAATAAAAATCAAAATATAATATAGTAATATTATATTTATTATAAAAAATAAATGCCAAAAAAAGTCGGAAAAAAGAAAGAAGATTTAAAAGAAGAATTTCGAAAAATGTTAATCGAATCTTTATTAAAAGATGCGAAAAAGAAAAAAGTAACCGAATGTACTTCGAGTTGTAAACCTAAAAAAAAAGTATCTAAAAAAAGTGTAAAAAAATCAGTAACTAAAAAAAGTAAAAAAGTTATGGTTGGAGGGGACGAATATAGTGAAATCTACATGAAACATCGCAAAGCGATGGTTGGTGGGGAGGAATTTAACACGAAAGTGTTAAATGCGAGCTCCAAACGTATGTACGGAGGAGACAACTTTATTAAAGACCTTCAAAGAGCAGGAAAAGGTTTAGCTTTATCTATGGATCATACATTTCAAAGTATGTCAAATTTAGGTAAAGATATGTATTGTGAAACGGATGCAATAATGAATATTGGTAAAGAATTGGATTTAGGATATACAAAAGATTGTCCTTTTACAAAAACAAAATCGTGGGATTATAATAAAATTAAACAATAAAATGATTTACGTTATATATTTTTATAAAAATAATAAAAAATGATTTATTATTTTTAAAAAGTAAAATATTGATATAAAAAGTATTATTATTTATATGAAAAATGAGTGAATTTAGACCTGTAAAACGTCGTAAAACAAGTATTTATGAAAATCAAGAAATCGAAGATTTTTTTAATTTAAAAGATGATGAAATTTATTTCTTTTCATATTCATATGATTTAGAAGAAATCAATCAAATATTACATAAAAATATATCGTTTTATGGTTCTGGTTCATTAATTGAACATTCACGTATTTTCGTAAATGATGCTTTAGTATCATTTGATTATGACCCCACATATACTTTATATGGAATTGTAATAAAAATGAATAAAAATGATTTTAATACTTTATATCATTATGAAAATAATCAATATCAAATAAAAAGCAAAATTATTGAAAAAGATATTTATTGTGAATTATATGATAATATTTCAAAGAATATGAAAGGCAAAGTTATGAATGCACATATTTTTATGAAAACGGGTTCAAATGAAGATTTAAAATTAAAACGAATGCCAACCATTGAAGAAATGTTAAAAATAAGAAATATGTTAAATATGCGTCATACTATAAATCAAAATATAAATAGTACACGATTATATATTAAAGGATATCAGTTTTTCGAAGATGATAATCATTATGATGACTTACAATCAATCTGCACGACTGAAAGGAGAGCCAAGATTGATATATCTATTCATGGTATATTTCGCGGAAATTGTGAAATTGAATTATTTTCAAAAATATAAAAATAAAATTTTTTTATATAAATTATTATAAATTATTATACATTATTATACATTATTATATCTTCTTTTCCGACGATCATATTGATTGAATTGGATTTGTATTTTATCTAGGTTTTTTTTTATATCTACCGGCAAACTAAATATATATGAATATCTATCATAAACACTTTGTTGTTCTTCAGTTAAAACATACTTTTTAGCACTATATAATATATATATATCTTTTGTAGTAATCGTTCTATTTCTATTATCTTGAAATATAATATTTTTTAATTTTATATTATGTAATTTGAAATAGATTTCGTTTATAATGGGATATGCTTCGTGTACAAAACAATCTAAAAATAAAGATGTTCTTTCATTTACAACTACATCATTTGTTGTAATATCTATATAATTATAATTATTTATATTTTTACTATGATTCATTTTTTGTTTAATTATATTTTTTTTTACTTTAATAGTATCTTTATATTTATGTTGTAATCCTAATTCAATTGATTTTTCATCAAAATTATATACATTATTATTTATATTTAATTGGTTTGTATAATGATTTATATTTGAAACACGATTATTTAATTGACCACCTCTTTTTTGTGCACCATTTATAGAAGAATCATTTACCAAAAGAATATAATTATATTTATTATATAATAAATTAAATCTTTCATAAAGTGAATATAATTTATTTTTAACATCTTCAGAAAGAATTAAATTAGCTCCAGCACCTTCTCCAGCTCCACCAGCACCTTCTCCTATACCTTTTGTACCTCCTCGTGAAAAGCCACTAGCACTACCTGAAGGAGCAAAGTCTCTATAATAAGCTAGAGGAGTGGCACCAGCACTACCTGAAGGAGCAAATGCTCTATAATGAGCTAGAGGAGTGGCACCAGCACTACCTGAAGGAGCAAAGGCTTCATAATGACCTACAGGAACGGCACCAGCACTACCTGAAAGAGCAAAGGCTCCATAATGAGCTAAAGGAGTGGCACCAGCACTACCTGAAGGAGCAAAGGCTCTATAATGACCTACAGGAACGGCACCAGCACTACCTGAAGGAACAGGAGTTTTATGTGGTCTAGGATTAGGTGTAGCTTCTCCAATAGCTTTATTTAAATAATAATTATATTTTGATATTTTTTCATCTGAAATAATATCTTCTCTAATTCGAATAAGGTTAATTGTTTCGTCATTACGGATATTATTTAATAATACAACTAATTTTTGTAAAGCAAATATTGCTGAATAATGTCTTAAACAATTTTCATAAGTACCTAATTCTTCTTTTACCATTTCAATATTTATTCCCAATCTATTTATATAATTATCATATTCAGACGGATTATGATATAATAATTCAGATAATTTACGATAAAATTCTTTTGTTTGAGATAATTGTTTAAATTTAAACATACCATGTTCCGTATAAAATAAATCTGAATAACGTCCTAATATACATCTTTTTATTTTAGCAATAGCATGATTTATTTTTTCTTCTTTTGTTTTATCTCCTCTAAAAATATTATTTATTTTTTCTATTAAACCATAAGTACCATCAGCTTTTCTATCACACATAGTTTCATTTGAATATTTTTTTAAATTCATATTAGAATCAGTTTTTAATTCTAATAATTTATGAATTATTTCATGTATTTTAATAAATTCTTCATTTAATCTTAATTGATTAAAACTTTCTTGAATTTGTACTACTGATAAATTATAATTAATATTAAGATCATTTATATAACTATTATATTTTCTATGTAATCCAGATGATATAGCATTCGTTCCACGAAGAAATTTATATGTATTATCTATATCTTTTATTAAATTATGAATTACATCTACCAATTCTTGATTTGTAATATAATTTTCAATTGATGTGGCTAATAAATTTTCTTCATTTAATAAAACATCTATATAGTTTGTTCTAGTAAATGTTAATATATTTAAGTTATGTAAAAATCTTTGTAAATTTACAAAAAAACGATTACCATGATACTTATTAAGAATTAATAATATATTGTTTAATTTTGTAAAATTTTCGTAATATTGATTATATTGTGTATTACTTTTTTTAATTATATTATTTAATTCGTTTGAATATTCTGAAATAAATTTATCTTTCTTATTTTTAGAATATTCACTTACCTGAGAATATTTAATAGTATACTTTGATTTATTCAGCTCTTTTAAAATATTATATAAAACGCAAAAACTATAATTTTTTCTATCATTATCATTTTCTACTTTAATATTATCAAATTTTTTAATTTGCGATGTTTCAGAATCAAATATCTTAAATATATTCTTTAATTCAAAGATGTCATAATATTCTGACTTAAAGCTATAAGGTTTACCAATTTTTGATTTTACATTTTTTATAACTTTAACTAAAAAAATTTTATAATATTTATTTTCTTCTTTTTTTTCATAGAATCGATTTATAATACATATTTTTTTTAAAACAGCTTGTATTTTATCTTGTTGTGTTAATTCATTTCTTCTACTAGATCCTGCTCCTGCTCCTCCATTATTTTCTAGTTCCATTTTTTAATATCTATATTATACATATGTTTTTTTATAAAAATAATTATTTCTATAAAAAATATAATAATTTATAAAAAAAAATAAAAAAATGAATTAAAAAAAGTAAAAATAATGAAAAATGATTCTTTTTAATTATGTTATGAGTGTAGTATCTAAATACGAATGTATCATTTGTTTTGAAATATTTGATAATAATGATAATATAAAACAATTATGTAATAGTTCCAAAGAACATATATTATGTATCGATTGTTATGTAACTCTTTTAGAATCTTGTATTAAACAAAAAAAGATTTAGAATGTGCTTATTGTCGAACACATATTCAAAAATTAAATGAAATTGATATTACACTTCAAACATCCTTAAATCCTCCAACCATAAGTAAAAAAGATGGGAAGCTACACGGTAAATCTATTTATTATTATATAAATAAAAATATTATGGAGTCCATTGAATATTCAAGTAATAAAAAACATGGACATCATATATCATATTATGTAAATGGATTTGAAAAAAGTAATTTTAATTATCATAATAATAAGTTAAATGGAAGAAGTATTCTTTATCACGATAATGGACAAAAGTATAAAATCATGGATTATAAAAATGATATGTTACACGGTGAATATAAAGAGTATGATAAAGATGGAAATGTATTAAATTCATTTAATTACAAAAATAATAACAAAAATGGATTATGTACAGTATATGAATATTATGAGCGTAGTGTATATAATTGTTATACACGAGTATTTGAAAACAAATTATATTATCACAAAGTGGAAAACTATTATATAAATGACGAATTGGATACGAAAAAATGTGGACTTAAAAAAGGTAAATAAAGATACTTTGTTATATATTTGTTAAAAAATAATTATTTGTTAACAATTTTATTAGTAATTTCATGTAATTTATTTTTCACCCTTTTTTTAAACTTTTTACATATTTTATACTTTTTATATATTTTAAACTTTTTACATATTTTATACTTTTTACAAAAGAGGAAAATATTTTTATATAAAAATTAATAATATTTATTAGTATCAATAAAACCCTTATTTCTCATTTTAGATGATTCATAATTAGGAATATTTACCTGATAATTTGTATCTATTTCATATTTATCATATTCTTTATTTTTCATAATATCTTTTGTTTTATCTTTATGTAAATTACAAATATGTGTTATTTCAGATAAACATTTATCTCTTGTACGTATATTTTTTGTTTCACAATAATCAAACTTTTTTGTATCAACATTATATGGTTTATATATAGTATCATATATATATTTATTTTTTGTAATACTATAATATTTATCAACATATGAATAATCTTCATTAAATGATTTAGGATTTGAACAAATATATAAACCAATGGCTTTATCTAATTTTTCTAAAATTAAATATCCTGCTTTATCACTTTGAATACGTTTTAAGCTTCCATCTGAATAAACAAATGCGTATTTACCATCAAAATAAATATTTTTATTTTCATCATTTTCCATAATTAAATTTAAAAAATTTTTATGTAAATAAAAATCTTTATTTAAAATCATGTTTTGTGGAATATGAGAATATGAATAATTATTTTCAATAAAATCTTTTAATTCAAAATTATAATTATTTTGTGAATTATTATTATTTTGTGAACTACTATTATTTATATTTTGAATATTTTGTATATTATTGTTAACTATTTTATTATCATTTAATATATTTTGTTGTATAATATTATTATTATTATTATTATTATTATTATTTATATTTTTATTCATAGCATCATTTATAATTTTATTTTTATCACATAATTCCTTATTAAAAAGATGATAAACTAAGCTTTCTTTTTTTTTATATATTTTATTACATCTAAAACATTTATAATGTTTTTTATTATCAATCATTACAATATGATTATTAATATCATTTGTTGAATTATTTATTTCATTATCATTTATTGATTTATCATTTGTAATTTCAATATTATTTGAATGAATATTTAATTCATTTATTATATTCATTTTTTCATGAAAATTATGAATTAAATAAATAATTTGATATATTTCCAAAAAATTTGGATTAATATTATTATTAAAATAATATCTTTTATTTAATGATTGTGTTTTTATTTCATCTATTGTTAAAAGACAATTATAATTTGAATTACATATTTCTTTTTTATTAAGATGACGTTCTAAATCAGTTTTCAAAAAAAATTTATGTAAGCATTTATGACATATATAACATGAATTGTTTTTATTATAATTCATTTTTAAATATTATATTTACTATATTTTATATATATTAAATTTCCTTTATATCCACATAATATATTTTACGCCATAACCAAACGGAAACGCCATATATGGAACCTTCTATTACCATTATATAATTAGCCTCTTAGTTTTAAAAATATTTTTACAATTGAAATTAGTAATATATTATTATTTTATATAATTTATGTAAAGTTAATAAATTACCGATTCCGGTAATTTATGTAAATCAACTATTTTACTTTTTAGAGTTCGCCAAAAAAAATCGTTTTTTATTTTTTTTTTTAAAATCATTTATTTTTCCGAATTATTTTTTGTCAAGTTGTTGATTTACATAAATTACCGGAATCGGAAATATATCAACTTTACATAAATTATATATAATATATCGTATTACCAAATATATTAATAAAAATAATTATAAAGTAAATAAATCCAAATTATATGGTATACTACAATTCCATATATGGCATTTCCAACAATTTATGGCGTAATTTTAATTAAAATATAATTATTTTAATTAAATTATTTTTATATATTTTTATATTTTTTTATAAAACTCAATTTTTAGACACTAGCTAAAAATTGTTTCATATTACTTTTAATCTTATTCTTTTCATTACTTTCTTCGCGTTTAATGGGTGTAATATTTGCGTTTAATAACGCAATAATCGCATATAAATAATAGAATTGGCATAAATGGTACATAGAATCAATGGTTTCTTTTGTTTTTAAAGAAAGTGCGTTTAATTCTTCGTTATTAATACCTTCCATAGATGCCAATGTATTTAAAATTTCTAATAATATATTTAAATGTTGTATATATTTAACACGAACATTATTTGTATATTCTGTATATAATAAATTAAATTCATTTCCTTCACGACCGTGTAAAATGAGTGATTTCTTTTCCCCAAGAGAAAGTTTTCGATATAAACCTTTATTTTCATTACACTCTTTTTCAGTCATATAATTAATAAATAACATCATGGTTTGAATACGTGATTTAGTATCCATACTCATTAATTCATTGTAATTATGGGGTAAACATATTTGACATTTATCAAGATTTAAGAAACGTTGATAGCAATAACCGCCTTCAAAACCGCTGCTTGTTTTGCGAGGTAAAGTGGATAAAATGGAAGCAATAATATTTCCGCGAACAATGAAGTGTTCAGTAATGGCTTTACATAAATCATTTTTGGACATTTTGCAACTTTCTTCATCTTTACAAAAAGTGGAAGGTGATTGATAATTGCGTACTTGAAATTGAATCTTTTTATTTTCGTGATTTATTTTATTTTCAGGATGGTTTTTATTTTGGCGGTTTACTTTAGCTTCTTCATTTTTAGAGGGTATTTGATTTAAAAATTGTTGCAAATTATTATTAATGGAAAATTTAATATTTGAATTATTATTTTGAGAATTATTTTCAGGTTGATTATTTTTTTTTTGTTTATGTAAAGGAATTTGTTTATTTATTTTATTATTTTTGTTTAGATTTAAAGGATTGCTTTGATTTAAAGGATTATTTTGATTTAAACCGAATTGTTTATTAGCATTTTGAATTTTTTTTTTTAAACTATTCATATTTAAATTACTTCCATTTAAATGAAAATTATTTTCAAATGATTTATTCTTTTTTATATTTTTTTTGAAATTAGGGATAGAAAAATTATTTTCTTCTGAAAATGAATTTCCTTTATTATTTTGAGATAAATAAGAAGAAGAAGATGAAGAGGATAATATAGAAGAAGATGTAGAAGAAGAATTATTATTATTATTTCCACCAATTTGTTTTGAATGATTATTTTGATTTGAATGATTATTTTCTTGTATATTTTTTTCTTTTAATGTTTGATTATTTTTTTTATTTGTAAAAGATAATAATTCATTTACATGGGCAATGTTAATATATCTTAATTTATTTTGTGGGTCAACAATTGTCATAGGAATATCATCTAAAACAATACCTTTATCTGAAAATATTTTAGGATTTAATTCCATTTCTTTATTCCATAAATGTTCTTGAAGTTGAGTTTTAAATTCATTAACAATAAATGTATCTTGGTTAGAAGGTGAATAAGATAATACGGCTTCTAATTGTTTTGAATTTGAATTTGAGTTTTTATTATTTAATTGTGAGTGAATATTTCTTAAAGAAGTAATATCAAGTTGAAAAAGTTTTTTTTTATATACAGTAGATAATTGTTTACAGAAATGAGGATTTAAAAAATGTAAATGATAAGAAGTATATAATCCTTTAGAAATTTGAAGTATATTGTTAAATATTTCTTCATCATCTTTTAATTTATTTACTTCAAAATCATTAATATTAAACTTTTTTTGATTCGCTTCTTCACTTTTTTCATATTTTGTATTAAATGCTCCCATATTGAATAATAATATAAAAATATATCTATAATTAAATTATATTTTAAATTTAAAATTTTAAATTTAAAAATTAAAAATGTATCTTTATAAAGAGATTTTTTATTTTTACATATATTTTTAGATATATTTTTATTCTTTATTTTTTATATAATCTTCAATATGAATACAAATTTGATTAATTAAATTTTCTTCTGCTTTTTCTAATCTTTTAGGTGTTAAATCATCTTTTAATGTTGATTTTTCAATAATATCATAAATATCATTAATTAAAATAGTAAGTTGTTCTGGATTTTTATCAATATGTATAGCTTGATTTATAATTTCATTATTATGTATATATTTTTCATATATTTTTATTTTTGTTTCTTTATGATCTGGATGTAATTCATCTTTTACTAAACAATCACATATTTTATTTTCATTTACAAATTCTGTATGACATATTTTACAAATATTTTCTTCATTTATACTCTTTTTACTATTTTTAAATGAATCGAATGAAATCATATTATTCATCATATTTTTAAATATATTATTTTCAGGTAAATCTTTTGATTTTTCATTATTTTTATTACTAATATTTTCAACAAATTCAATATTCACGTTTGATATTTCTTTTTTAAATAAACATGATGGTAAACATTTTTTAAAATAATTCATATTATCATTATATATCATTAAATATATAAAAGAATTTATTTTATTTTTCTAAAAAAATAAAAAATATACTTAATTACGATATATGGTAAAAGAAATAATTTATTTTATCCGAAAAATAAATTTTATATTTTTATAATTTTCATAATTTATTTTTAATAATTCATTTTATTTAATAAACTTAATTGGTTCATATATTTTTTTAAAGAAGTATAATAATATGTTTTTTCATAAAAATAAGTCATTTTTTTACTCATTACATAATGATGTGCTTCTTGATAATTTACTTGAGCATATTTAATAAAATAAGCCATTAATATTGCATCAATATCTTGTTTATTTTTAAATCCTAAAATACAAACATTATTATTTTCAATAATAGCTTTTTTATAAATGAATTCTATAATATCGTATAAATATTCATATAAACGTATATTTATTTTTTGTTCATCAAAATGATTAACATCATAATCTAAATCGATAACTATTTCTTCAATAGAGTTTGTTTTAAATAATTTTTGACCTTTCGATAAATGAATAATACTTTTAATTTTATTTCTTTTAAAAAATTTATCACTTTTTTCTTCTTCATAATAAGCAAAATGTATATATGGTAATACTTCAATCATTATTATAAACTTATTTAATATATATTAAATAAATATTATTTATAAAGAAAAAAAACAAATAAAGAAGTAAAATTAAAAAACAAACTTAAGGCATACTTTTGAAAACGACTAAATAAATTAAGTATAATATAAGTAATACTAATAAAAGAGCTGATGCATATTTGAATGTATCCACAAAAGAGCGTTTTTTCTTAATACCTAGATTTTTAGCAATTTTATCAACAATAGATATATTTTTCATATCTTTATTTATTCTAATTATATATTCTTCTTCTAAAATGTCTTGAGCTTCTTCAAGTATCATTTTTGATTTTTTAGAAAGATTTGAACCAAATAATTTATCAATATATTCATTTGTAATTTCATAAAATGTTTTATTTTCGTATTTTATATCTTTCATTTGACATTCGTTGATATCATCACAAATTTTTTCAGGTGTTTTTTCTAAGAAATATTCAATACCAAAATAACTTCCAGAACTTACAAAAATACCAAGTAAAATACCAAATAAGAAATAAATCGCATATTTGAATGAAGTATTATGTGGGTCATTTTTAAATAATAATAATATAATAAATGAAATAAATGGAATATTTATATTTATTTTTTCACCACTTGTTTGTATAATACCTGATGTAGATGAAGCTAATTTATCATTTTTCGAATTGTATACTTTTGTACTTAATTTAGAAGTACTCTTTTTACGACTTAAATATAAACCATAAATTAAAATAAAAAGTGTTACAAAATAAATACTAATATCAAATGTTTTATTTTCATTTGTACTATAATTTGATATAATAACCACAATTGTAATTAAAAATAATAATCCAATTAATATTGTGTTACTATTATCATCTTGAGTTGTTGTATATTTTTTATAAATAGGATAGCCAAGACCAATAATATAACCAACAAAAAAAGATGGACTAATAGTTCCACTGGAAGTAATAATATTTTTAGAAGTAAAATTTGTAAATATATAAATAACAAAAGATAAAGTTAAAATAGTAATAAAATCAGTAAATTCATTATTCCAATAATTTGGAATATATGTACTAATTACAGATTTATCTTTGCTTTTTTCATCTTTAGATATTTCAATACTTTTATAATAAAATTTATCAGGATAATAATTAAAGAAAGTACTATAAATAATTTTAACACCAAAATAACCGATAATAATAAATGATATAAAAGTTTGTATAGTTGTTTGAACACTTCTTTCGGTATCAAAATTATTTTTTGTATATTTTATAAAATTATTATTTGAATGATTCATTTATTTTTTTATTATTTTTGTAATATATAATATAAATCTTCTATATTTTTATAATATATTTTTTTATAAATTATAATTTGTTAAAAAATATACTTAATATATAAAAAAAAAAGAAAAAATGATTTTACATTTTATAAAAATAAAGTGATATAAGAGAGTTATTATTAGATATATAATATATTTATTATAATCTTTTTTTAATAGATTTATATAAATATATAATGGATTATGATGATTTTTTTTCATTATATGATTCTGTGAAGGATAGTGTGACAGAATCATATGAAAATAAAAAAGATATAAATAATGAAAATGAAAAGATTGATGTAAAAAAGATTTTAAATCATATAAAAAATGAGAAAGAAAATGAATTATTAAATGAAGATGATTGTATGAATTGTAATAGTAAAAATAGTATCATAAATGATGGTGAAATGCGTGTTTGTACACAATGTGGTATGGAACACGGTTCAGTAATTGATGATTCGGCGGAATGGCGTTATTATGGAAGTGAAGATAATAAACGTGGTGCTGATCCAAATCGTTGTGGTATGCCAAATAATCAAATGTTGGGAATTTCGTCATTATCAACGGTTGTAATAGGTCACGGTTTTGAATCATATAGAAAATTGAGTACATGGTATGGATTAAATCACAAAGAGCGTGAATTAATTAAATTATTAAATTATTTTCGGCGGAAATGTAATATGTGTAATTTACCGGAATCAGTAACGGAAAAGACCATTCATATGTGGAAAATAATTAGTGAAGATTATATAAAACGTGGTACACCGAAAGATTGTTTATATGCTGCGTGTTTTGTACATGCATTAAAAGATTGTGGTATAACACGTTCAACTGATGAAATTTGTGAATTATTTGATATAAAACAAAAAAAATTAACGAAAGGTTGTAATGAATTTATAGAGTTAATGTATTATAAAGATAAAAAATATGTACAAAAAAATTTATCATCGATTGGAACAAAAGATTTATGTGCAGAATATGCTCGATTATTAGATTATACTGAAGAAGCTCGACAAATGAGTATTCGTGTAGCCATTTTAGTAAATAAATTAGGAATATGTATATCAAGTAATCCAAAATCAATTAGTGTTGGAATATTATATTTAATATCGGAGCATTATAAATTGAATATTACAAAAAAACAAATATCGGATTTATGTAAAGTATCTGATGTAACTATTTCGAATACATATAATGAAATACTTAAGTACAAGAAATTTTTAATCGTTTAGATTAAAAAGTTTTGAATCTTTTTCTAATTTTTCTAATTTTTAATATTTTTCTAATTTTTATATAAAAAATAAAAATCTATTTTATTTTTTCTTTTATCTTTTAGATATAAAAGGAACATATATAAATATATAAAATCAATAATTACAATGATTTTATAATGAATATATTTAATCCTTTTTCATATTTATATCTTCCTGTTTCATATAATTATAATACAGTTATTTTAACTCAAGAAGAATATAATAAATTATTATTAAAAGATGAATATAATAAATTCGTAAAAAAATATTTTTATATTCAAGATTTATCAAATATAAATATTACTCAACATTATTCATTAATTATTGATAATATTACAGAAAATGAATTATATGTAAAAAAAAAAGATGATATTCATTTATATAAAATATTATTAAATAAAAAGTATGAAAAAATATATAAAAAAAATAATTTTTATTATGAAGCGTATGAAGCATATATTCCGAATCAATATGAATTATGTTTAATATATACACAAAAAGAATTTAGAAAAAATGAAATTATTCATTTAATAAAAAATAGTTTATGTACGATTGATAATAATAAATTGTTGGAAGATTTTAATAAAAATAATATAAAAGATTTAAAATTATTATTACAATTTTATATTCCGCAATTACCAAAAATAATTGATTATAATAAATATAATTTAAATTTATATTTTATGAATGATTATAAAAGAATATATAATGAAATATGTCCATCATCTTCATCATTAATTAAGTTTTTTACACAAATCCAAAAAAAATCACTTTTTACAATATTTGGAGGAATAGCATTAAAATACTTTCATAAAAAATTAAATATACAAAAGGAATCAAATATAAATTATGATTTTTTAGAATCAAATGATTATGATTTAAATATTACTTATTTAAAATTAAATGAAAATGAAAAATATGATAATATTACATATATCAATTATATTGTATATATGATTTATCATATAAATTTGCTTTATATCAAAAAGATTATTGATAAAAATATAGAACTAAATGTAAATAATGAAGATAGTTCATATATAAATATGTATATGACATTTTCAAATAAAGAAGATATGAATATATATTTATGGTTTTTATCTCATCAGAAAATATTTGAATTAAAGTCATATTATTCAAATATATCTTATATAAATGAAAATGAAATTCCATATATTTATAAAGCAGTATTTATAAGCAAAGAATTAAATAGTATATTAACATTAAAATATATTAAAAATAGTATTGTTGATGTAAAAGCTATTATTAAAATGGAAATACATAATAATCAAATAGATACTTTAGAATCACGTGTAAATAAAAATTATGCTTTAATTGATTTTATCTTTCGAGAAGAGATAAATACAGAGTTTAGTATATGTGATAAAAATGATAAAGTTTATTATAATGATCCCATATATTTATTATTAGTTTATATTGATTTAATTCAAAAATATGAACGAAATTGTGAATCTGTTACATATAGAGTACAATTGGGTAAAAGTATAAAAGATAAAATGCGATATATTTATATTGTAAAAAATATGTTAATTCCATTTTTTATGAGTAAAAATGATAAAGTATTAAATATATTATTTTCATATATGAATGAAGAATATATAAAAGAAATATTAATAAATGAATTATTAACATTTAAATGTGAAAAAAATATATATAAACAAATGAATGAATTTTATGAATTTCTTATTGAAAAAGTTGAACAATTATGGTTAAAATATTTTAACAATTCAAATTTTAATATTATAAAATATAATGATTATAGAATTGATACAATCTATTATATAAAATATTTAAAATTATGTAAAAAAAATAAAGTATATATTGAGTTAGATGATGAATTTATTGAGAATGATGCAATTATTTATGCTATAAATGATTTTTTAAAAATATTATATGATGAAAAGAATATTGAGTATAATATTATAAATATGTATAATGAACGGTTAAACAAAAAAATAATTAGTTTAGAAAATGTATTACAAATTGATTTTTCTAAAAGTGATCAAATAACGCAAAAAAATATAATTGATAAATTACTTCAACTGTATAATTATTTTGAAAATATTAAAAATGACTACCATATGGTTTATGAAAAGTTAATGAAAATAAAATATAAAAGTAAAATCGCATATATACAAATTGAAACAATTATTCAAAAGATAGATTTAATTAACGAAAAGATAAAATATATTGAAGAAAAGATTGAACTTAAAAATAAAGATTTAATATTTAAAGAAAAATTGATAACTATATTAAAGAAACAATATAAAAAATATAAGGAAGAAGAAAAAAAGATTAAGATTCAAAAAAATATTGAAAAGCGGAAAGAAAAAGAAAATTCTGAAAAAATAGCGCGTATTAAAGAAGAAGAATTGCGTTTAGAGCAGTTACAAAAAGAAGAAGAATTAAGAAAAATACGTTTAAATGAATATCAAAAAGCATTGGTTATTAAAAAACGTACTATGATAATTCAAAAATATAAAGATAGAGCATTATATCTTCCACGAAAAGTATATAGATATGGTACAAATGTTATAGTAAACATCAAAAATAAAACAGTTATATATGTACATAATTTTGCTTACACTATAAATTATATTTATAAAAGCATTTCATTTTTAACAATGTTAAAAGTACTTTTGTTATGTGGAATCATTGGATTATTTATGTATGGAAAATATACACATTATATGGATGAACAAAAGCGTTTAGAATTAATAAAAGTACACGAATCAAAAATAAGATATAATCAAAAATATCATTATAAGTCACATCATTATAAATCACATGATTATAAATCACATAATTACAAAAAATATTAGTAAAAAAATATATGCGTTTATTTTACAAAAATATTTTCTAATCTATAATTAGTTTCCCCGCATAGCTCAGATGGAAGAGCAGCTGACTGTAGTGGCATATTTGCTGATGGTTTCATCAGCGGGTCGTGTGTTCGATTCACACTGCGGGGAATATAATCTTTACTATTAATGAATAGTAAAGATTAATATGCGCACGCAAACCGAATCTTACATTAACTAATTTTTACGAAGTAAAAATTAGTATGTTCAATTCACACTGCGGGGAACAATATTCTTATCAATCAAAGATTGATAAGAATAATATTACACACAGGCTAATTCACAACGGATTGTTTTACTTTGTAAAATAATCCTATGTTCGCATTTCACTGCGGGAATATAATTTTTAATATCAATTGATATTAAAAATGAATCTAATTAAAAATAGAAATTAAGTAAATTGTTCAACAATTGGATTACGAATAATGCATCCATAATCATCTATATCTAAATATTTTACTTTTACTTTTTTTCCGATAAAATCATTACGATTTTTTTGAAAAGCATTATATATTTTCTTTCGCTCAAGTTCCGTTCCACTTTGAATTGCGTGAAAACTTTTTTTACTATTCGATTTATTACATTTTAATTCCCAAATCATTGTATTACTATAACTTCCACTACCTGCTTTTCCATTAACTATTGTAAATACTCCGTGTTTAAACTCTTTTGTTCGCAATACATCGTAAGATTTCTTTTTATATACATATAATCCATTTTTATTTCGTACAATAATACCTTCATAACCATTCATTAAATATGTATCATTTAATTTATAAATTTCTTCTTTATTTTTAGCAATCACACAATCCACGATTTTAATATAATTTGCTTTCGATGATTTATTTTTAAAATAAGATTTTAATAATTGAAAACGTGATTCAAAAGTACTATCTTCAACCAATGTATCAAAAACCATATAAACAATTTTTTTTGATTCTTCTAATTCTTCCCTTGTTAATTCGCGTTTTTTCATAACTAAACTACTTATCACATTTAACTTTAAACCGTGACTATATAACTCTCCATCTAAATATACATTTTTTAATTGAAATGTATGCTCTAACTCTTCTTTAATATGATATAAATGAACAAATGGTTTCATTGATTTTGAATATAATGTTACTTTACCAGTTTCATCAAAATGTGCAATACAACGGAAACCATCTAATTTAGGCTGTATCATTACCGGATATACTAATTTATGTTCAAAATCATCTAATTTATGGGCTCCCATTGGTCCAAGAATACTTCCTCGAGTAACAACTTTTTGTATTTCTTCTTGAAAACCTAATAATTTCTTTTTTTTTATGAGCGCATTTACTTTTGTTAAAGCTTTTTTCTCTGAATCCATTATTCGTGGAAGTGGATTGGTTATTTTTCCATCTAATAATCCATAGGATGTATGAATATAATAAATATTTTCTTTATTATTTTTTGTTAAATAAATTGTCCAAAAACGAATTTCTTCTTTTTCATTTTTTAAATATAAAGTACTTTCTTTTATTTTTTTTATCATTTTGAATTATCTCTTTTAAAAAATTAAAATATCTATTTATTAAATAGATAATTAGATAAATATATAGATAAATATTACATATATTTAATAAATAAAAATGGATAAAAAAAAAATTTTTAAAAAGAAACAAAAACATTTTATTCAAAAAAATAAAATTATTTTTAATAATACATTTAAATTAAAAAATTATATATATCAAAATAAAGATACATATTGTTGTCCTGATATAGAGCCTCAATTATTATTTGATAATATTGAAGCATATGATTATGTAACACCATTAAAAAAAATGAGTATAAATAATGATGAAATTGAATATTTTAAAGAAGCATTAAAGAATATTCGTAATATAGAAGAATTAAAAAAAATAGGTGGAACTAAAAGTAAATCAAAGTGTAAAACAAAAAGTAAAATAGAAAGTAAATCAAAGAGTAAAACAAAAAGTAAAACAAAAAGTAAAACAAAAAGTAAAACAAAAAGTAAAACAAAAAGTAAAACAAAAAATAATTTTTATTATGATAATGATATTCATGGTGAATTAAACGAAGATGAAGAACAAATGTTAATGTATTATTTATTATGTCGTCCAAATATGAATATTATTTCGATATATCCAAAAGCAATATGGAATCAAGAAAAAAAAGATAAATTATTAAATTTATTATTAGAAAATGGAAATATCTATTATATTAAAAAAATAGAGTTAAGTACGAAAGGTGCATGTAATTTATTATATCATTATTATTCTCAAGCACCGCGTATGAAATTTATAAATCAACTAGAATATAAAGTAAAACGTCTTGGATGGGATATTCATGATGATAAAATATATCGAGATGATATGAAAAAGAGTTTTTATGTAATTTTTTATGAAAATACGGAAGATGTACAAATACGTGGTTCTTCAACACCCTTTAAAGGTGAAATTCGAAATATTTGGTTAAAAGATGTACCTAAAAAAAATATAAATGCCAATAATGGTGTACGAGAATATGATTTTTGTCATATTAATGATACACAATTAGAAGCACACGATTATATTAAATTATTATTAAATAAAAATAATATAGAATTTTTAGAAAATCAAAATATACATAATTTTGTATATCTTCGTGATTCTCAAAAAATATTTAATACATTAAAAAATATATTAACACAATTATATACAACCGAAGAACAATTACATTATATTTTTATGAGTTCTATTATATTATTTTTATATGGATTACGTAATATGAATGATGTAGATGGATATGTACATGTAAATAAAGATAAATCAGCAAATTTTTATAAAAAAATTATTCAATATTTTTCAAAAGAACAAGTTGGTGAAATTTATGATATTTCTATTCCAAATTATGGTGAATATACAAAAGATTGGCATAATATATTACAAACACGTGCTAAAAAGTATGGTGTAACATCATATAATGAATTAGTATATAATCCAAAATATCATATTACTTATATGGGTATTAAAGTATTAAATATAAAATATGATTTAATAAAACGTGTTGAACGTCTGAGACCAGCTTCAATTGCTGATTTAGTAGTAATTCGCTTATTATATCCAAAATTATTAACTGAAGAAGTATATTTACCTTTGACAACAACTAAATATAATGAAAGTACAAAAAAAAATGTATCCGAAAATGTAATACCTATAAAAATAGTAAGTACAATTGCATATTATTTAAAAACAAGATATAATATTATTTTATCAGAAAATATATTAAAACATATATTACATATTATTTTATAAAAAATAATATTGTAGATAAAATATTATATAAAGATAGATATATTTTATATAATTATAGAAAAGTATATACATCTTTTCAATGGAAATAATATAAAATATATTTTATAATAAAATATATTTTATAATATTAGATATTATAATATGAATAACGAAATAAATATAAAAAAAAGTAAAAGTTTATCAAAAAGTAAAAGTTTATCAAAAAGTAAAAGTTTATCAAAAAGTAAAAGTTTATCAAAAAGTAAAAGTTTATCAAAAAGTAATTTATATTTTGAATTATTACCAAAATTAGAATCAGATTACAATGAATCATTATATGTATTTCGAAATATGATGATGTTATATTATAATGAAGAAGTACTTAAAAATAAACAAAAAGGTAAAATCATAAATGAATTACGTAATCATGAAATATATCAAAATGAAATTTTAAAATTAAATGCATATGTATTTACATTATATAATAAATTACCTATTGAATTTCTTCCACATCCAGAATATTTTATTCATACTTATCCAATTATAACTTTTTACAATCATCCATCTAAAAAAATATATTCATATGAAAATATAAGATTAAATAATTGTTTATATAAAAAATCAAATAAGATATACGATCCTGAAATAAAAGATCATTTTTTTATAAAAAAAATGAAACCTCTTTTTAAAAAATTAATAAAAACAAAATATACTGAAAAACCTTTAAATCGAGATTTTCAAATACATATTCCTACAAAATATATTAAATCATATTTAGAGAATATAAATGAAAATGATATATTAGCTATTTTTGTAAATAATATGTATATTATTGCTTCTGAATATAAAATAGATAAAAATGAAATTAAATTAATAAACTATGATATGAAAATATCAACGGAAATGGATTATGAAAAAGGTAATAAAAGTATAAATATAAAATATGAAGATATTCAATATTTAAGTATAAATAAGAAAATGAGCAAAGAAATGTTATTAAAAGTATTTCATTTAAGTAAAATTGAAAAAGGGACATATTTATATCATGCTGTAGATAAAAAATATTTAAAAGAAAATCCAGATTGTTTACTTACTGAAAATTTACATTTTTTTACAGTATATCCAGATCATAGAATATTTGATCCTTTTTATTTAAATCCATATCGTCAATTTAGAACAGGTATGTTTCTTTTAACAGAAGATATATATATATTAAATACAACCTATACAATTATGGAAAAAAATAGTATATTAGGAAATTTAGAAAATCGTGAAAATATAAATTATACAGACCCAACTTTTAAAAAACGTACAAAACGTGAATTATTTACATGTACTGGTGTAAATTATAATAAAAATAATAAATTACGAATTCAATGTGGTATGGATATATATAATGAAGTAAGAAAATCTGGTTTTAGTGATCGTCATCGTATTTTAATATTAATGTATAAAACATTATTATATACAGATACTACATATTGGTATACTCAATATCTTTTAAAATATAATATTGAAGGTTATTATAATAATTTAGCAATGTATCATGATAAATATGGGTATAAGAGTATTGCTACAGAATTACATATGTTTAATGGATTAAAAGGTCGTATTCAATTTATAAAAATGATAAATTAAAATAGTTTATTTATAAATAAAATTTTTATCATGTTTTATAAATCATTTTCACTATTACTATCTTCTTCATCAATTTTATTCATAAAATTTGTTAATGAAGATGCTGAAGCTGGTGAAGAACTTAATAATACTTCATTTAAATAAGATGATTTTTGTAAATCATCATCATTATATAATTCTAATACTTCTTTGACAACTTCTTCTCGTTCAATATCATTATGACTAAATTCTACAGATGAAATAGATGAAGATCGTTTTCTTCGTAATTTATGAATAAAATCTTCTAAACCATTGATTTCACCATTTTTTTGTTTATCATGTTGATCTAAATCACCTGTAATAATTAATTTTGTATTGTGACCAATACGTGTTAATAACATTTTCATTTGGTTAATTGTTGAATTTTGCATTTCATCTGCAACAATCCAACAATTTTTAAAAGTACGTCCTCTCATATATGCTAACGGAGAAAGTTCTATTTCTTTATTTTCAATCATATTTTCAACCTCTTTTGGACTAATAAATTGATATAATATATCATAAATTGGACGTAACCATGGAGCCATTTTTTCTTCTAAACCACCCGGAAGAAATCCAATTTGTTCATCATCTACAGAAACAGTAGGTCTTACTAAAATTAATTTAGAAACATTGCCTAATAAAAGATTCCGAATACCAACTTCAGTAGCTAATGTTGTTTTACCAGTACCACTCGGACCAACGGATGTGATTATTTTTTTATCTTTATGATTAAGAAGTTTAAAATATTTTTCTTGAGAATTATTTAATGGTTTTGAAAATTTATTATCAAATGTTGCTTTTTCTTTTTGGGAAAAATGCTCATAACCTTCATAATATTTGCGATTGCGTTCATCAATTTCATAAATTTCAATTTCTTCATAAATATCGGTATACATTTTTTTTTTGTTATTGCGTTTGTTAACTTTTTTTTTATAAAAATCTGATGGATTATTATCAGAATACATGAAAGGAATAAAAATAATATACTTCTCTATCTTACATATTTATTTTATTTTTATTTTTTTTACTTTTTAACAAAAAAAATAATTTATAACTAAAATATTTTATAAACAAAAATAAAAAAATGATTTTTTTATTTTTTATTTTTAAACTTTACATATGAATATAAAAAGATTTATACTTTTAATATTTAACAAAATGAGCTTATATTATGAATGGATTGATGAAAATCAATGTTTAAACCAATTTATTCCTTATAATGATACAAATGGTAAAGTAAATGTTTATGTATTTGATTCTAATAAAAATAATTATGAATATAAATTTTGTTACTATATTCCTAGTACATCTGTTCCACAAAATGCAGTAATCAAATCAAGTCAACAAAATGATTCTACTACACTTTCGAATCAACAAAATGATTATACTACACTTTCGAATCAACAAGTTCAACAAAATGATTCTACTACACTTTCGAATCAACAAGAAATTCAATATGTTGAAAATAATAATATTTATTCATTTATAGGAACAGATGGTAGTCAAATTGTATTAAATACAACTCAAACAATTGCATATTTATATACCATTGCTTCACAATCATTACAAAAAATAGCATTACTTGAAAAATCATTATCCGAAGAAAGTAATAAAAATGTATTATTAACTCAAAAAATAGAAACATATCAACATTTTTCAGAAGAATTATATAAGGTAAATCAAAATATTTCAAATGAATATTATAAATTTCAACAAAATCAACTTATGAAGATGGAACATAATAATTTAAATAAAAAAATTGAGTATTTAAATAGAAAAAATAATCGCAACTCTTCAACTGTAATAAATATGGATTTTTCGAAAAAGCATGAAGAAAATAAAATAGAAGACGTTAAAAAAATTCAAGAAGAAGATGTTAAAAAAATTGAAGAAGAAGACGTTAAAAAAATTGAAGAAGAAGACGTTAAAAAAGTTGAAATAGAAAAACTAATAATTCAAACAAAAGAAAAAAAGATTTCTTGGTGTGAAATGAATGAAACGGACGATGATGAAGAAGAAGTTAAAAAAGATGAAAATAAAGTTAAAAAAAGTTACGCACAAATTATTGGAAATAATTCAATAATAAACTCTAATGTGAATTCAATGATGAATTCAAATTATGATTTAAAAAAAAAAAGAAATAATCGTAATCGAATTAGAAATCGTAATAGGAATGATGGGAAAAATCCAAATTATAATCCTGAACGAAATGTAAATAATAGAAAAGAAGAAGATGGTTGGGTAAAAGTAGGAAAAAAATAATAAATCTAAAAATCATCTTTCATAATAAAAGAATTATTTTTTGTAACAAAATCTTGAATTAATGAAAAAAGTTCATTTGTATTTGCTCCAACAAAAGAATTTTTCATAACTCCACGTTCTATAAAAATAAAATAAGGAATTTTATTTACTTTATATTCATCCATAAAAAGTTGATTATCACTAATAAAATCATAATCACATTTTAAAAAAATAAAATTTTCATCACAAACAATATTTTTAATAAAATCTTCTAATGGTTTAGCAATAGCTTTGCATGGTTTACACCATGCTGCCGAAATATTAATAATGATAAATTTATGGTCATTCATAAATAAATCAAGTTCATCCGTATTTTCAAAGGTATCATATTTCATTTTTATTTATATAATTATATATTATTATATATAATTATATAATATAATCTTTATATTCTTTTTTCTTAAAGAAAATTATTTATCATTTTTTTATTTTATCATTTTGTTTTATCTAATAAAATTATTTATCATTTTGTTTTATCTAATAAAATTATTTATCATTTTGTTTTATCTAATAAAATTATTTTATCATTTTGTTTTATCTAATAAAATTATTTATAATTTTGTTTCATTCATTTTATTATTAGCAATTACAAGTGAATTTGTCATAATCTTTGTTAAACCATACCATATAAAAAATAATATTGTTAAATTACCAATGGTAGGTCCATTAAAAGGTATTTCAATAATAATAGGTCTAAAAAGTAAAAATATTAAAAAGAATAAAATTGTAATTATGTATAATTCTACCTTTTGATTTGGTGTTAAAATATAATATTTTTGAATCATTTTTAAATATCTTTTCTATTAATAATAAATATTTTTAATTAAATCGTACAATATTATTATTATCTAAATTTGAATAATTTGTTAAAAATTTCCATAAGTAATACCAAATAATAAATAATGTACCAATTTGAAATCCACTTTCTAAATATTCTTGATTATTTGTTATTAAATATTGAAAATAACCAAATAAAAAAACAATAAGTAAAGAACCAAAAAATAATTCAAAATATTCGTTTTTTTGAACAATTTGTATAGGAATTATATTTTTAGGAATAAAATAGAATACAAATATAATAAATAATGTAATTATAAATAACGCTATATTTTTCATTTTTTATATTTCTAATTATTAACAATTTTTTATTTTTTACTATATTATTTTATATATATTTTATATATATTTTATATATTATTTAAGTTATAAAGTTGATAATAAGAAACTGAAAAATTTTTAATTAATAATATAATAAAAATACCAAATGAAGAATATAACGTATCAAATAAATAATATTTTGTAGGTACTAAATATTTTCTATAAATAAAATATATCACAAAAAATAATAATGTTCCAAAAATAATTTCTGAAATTTGATATCTGTTTAACATTTTTAATTATTCTATTATATAATTTGTTTTTTTTTATATAAGAAATAATTTTAAAAATATATTCTTTTAAAAATATAGATATTATAATTTTTATTTCATTTAAAATGAATCAAGTAGAATATAAAAATAATGATTATTATTTAAAAAAAGATAATAACTCAGAAAGTATTAATAATAATCTTTTTGCATCAATATTACCTCAATATAATCAACCATTAAATTATAATTTTGTAGATAAAAATGCATCAAATGCATCAAATTCTATTTCTTCTCAACAAAATATTCCATCTAATACTACTCAACCAACCAATATTTCAAATATTCAAACAAATACTATTACAGGTATCAATACTCAATTAAACAATAATGTATTATCAAATAATCTTCAAACAAGTGCTGGATTTGGATTTACAGGAAATAATCTTCAAACAAGTGCTGGATTTGGATTTACAGGAAATAATCTTCAAACAAGTGCTGAATTTGGATTTACAGGAAATAATTTTCAAACAAGTACTGGGTTTGGATTTACAGGAAATAATCTTCAAACAAGTGCTGAATTTGGATTTACAGGAAATAATCTTCAAACAAGTGCTGAATTTGGATTTACAGGAAATAATCTTCAAACAAGTGCTGGTTTTGGATTTACAGGAAATAATCTTCAAACACCACTTTTAGGAAATCCAGCACAATGTCCTCAAGTTTCAAATTATTTAAATAATAATGGTATATCAAATGAAAACATACCACAAAATGCATATTGTTCTTCTCCAGTAAGTTCAACTTTAAAAAGCTTAACAAATGCTGGTTTAGCAAGTATAGATATACAAGGAAATGTTACTTATAAAAATTTACCAATTACACCTTTATCAAATAGTTTATCTAATTCAACCTTAGGAGTAAATAATAATATTGGGTTTACAGGAGGATTTACAGGTGGATTTACAACTGGTTCTACAGGAAATCGTGGATTTACAGGTTATACAGGAATAACATTTGCTCAAGAATCAAAAAATATATCGACATCCGTAGCATCTAAAATAAAACAATGTAATAATGCGAATCAAATATGTTTATATGAAAGTTATGAAAATATATATGAAAATTATAAAGGTAATAAATCAATCAAAAGTTTACAATCTGTTGTAAATAAAAAAAAGAAAGAATCAAAACCAGATGGAACTTTTCAATGGGTAGGGGCTGATAAATTATATAATATTGGTTATAGTGAAATTACAGTAGCTGTAGTATATTCTTTAAGTACATCTATTTCATCACCAACATCATTTACATTATTTACTTCAAATAAAGGTTATCTTTTTGTAAATGATAAAATGTATGTAATCAATAAATATAATCATGTAGACAATAATTTATATATGTTAAAAAATATTCTTGTTCCAAGTAATTCAAAAACAAATATAAATATATTACTACCCGGAAATAGTGCAATATTAATTAATAATAATAGATTATTAAATACAAATACACATTGGAAATCAAGATCATATGATTTAAAAAATAGTACACTTTCATTTAATAAACTTGACCCATTAGATTTTGTGACAAGTAAATTAAAGAAACAAATAATAAGTAAAAAACAAAATGTATATATCATTCAAGAATTAAAAGTATCATTAAATGTATCTGTTAATCCATTATCTGCATTTATAAGTAATAGTAGTGCATACAAATCATATACGAATAATGAATTTAAAAATAACTTAAATATCAATAGTGTAGTATATTCTCCTGTTGAAGATTTATATGTAGATAGTACAAATTCTTCTGTTTCTTTTGCTATATATGGTTCAAATCATTTTAATGTATATATGAAATCAAATAATAAATTAATTAATTTAACAAATGCACCTATTTATAACAATATAAATGTAAATTCAACATTAATATTAAAATCACTTTCATTATCATATAAATTAGAAAAAGGTGTAAATCATCTTTATATTGTAGCTCCTGAAAATACATTAATATATATACCTTATTTTAAAATTGATAATATAAATAATGTCTTTTCAAATAAACAATTATCTAAAAGTAATGATTATAAAAATGTAGATGAAATTAATATTACTACAAAATATTGGAATTATTTATTAGTAAATATACCTTATATTCAATTTAATTATATGACATTACATAATAGTGTAAATGAATATTTTGAATCAAATGAAAAATTTTCAAATAATGAAAATGATTATAAAATAATTGAACATCCTAAAAATGAAATAAATAAATCAAACAATATTTTAAATAATATCATTCCATCAAATAATATATTTAATAATATTATTCCATCAAGTATTAAAGATATGTTTTCATTATTTACTTCAAATGGATTTGAAAATGAACATTTTAATAATTTAGCAAGTGAAGAAGCATATGATGAATTAGAAGGAAGTACTAAAAAACACGATTATATTGTAAATAGTGAAAAAGTTAGAAAACAAATTCAAGATATGATACGTAATTTAAATAGTGACCAGCAATTTAATTTAGATGGAATTAAACAAAATTATCAAAATTTATTAAATAATTATGATAAAAACAAAAATAATATTTTAGAAACGATTTATAAAAAAATAAATAATCCTGACATTAAAAATAATTATAATCGCGTAGTAAATGATATAAATAAAAGACGATTAGAAATTATTGTAAATAGTGAACAAAATAATAAAAGTATGTATAATTTAATAAACCCAATATATGTTGAATATAATAAAAATCAAAATAATGTTGTAAGTATTTATAATAAATTAAATAGTGATTCATCCACATTAATAACATCTGTTCAAAATAGCAAAAATAATGATACAAAAATATTAGATGATGAATTTAATAGATTATCGACCCAATTAACAAAACTTAAAACAGCAATTGCGAATGATAAATATGATGATTTAAAAAAAGAATTTGATACTTATATAGAAATAAATAAATCATTACAAAATAAATTACCGAATATACGCAAAACTCAAAGTGATTTTAATAAAAATATTGGAGTATTAGATAAATTAATTGATGATTTGAATAAAGCTGTAAAAACATTTACATCCTATGTAAATAAAAATGTAATACCAGCCATAAATAATTATGAAAGAAATAAAAAGATATTAGAAAATATAAATAAATATATGGAAGAAGCTAAAAGTATTATAAATAATTCTGATTTTTCTTGTAAAGTAAGTGATAAAGATGTTGATATTAAAAATGCATCAAACATTTGTAATTTTATAAAAATAGTTGATAATTATGTTGCTCAATATAATTTATTATATACAGATATACAAACGGGTATTAAATCTAAAATACAAAAATATATTGATTTAAATACATCTATTGATACTTTATTAACAATAAATTTTAATAAAAAATTCCCTGATTTAAATGAAGGTAAGGATATTTCAAAATTTGTAGATTCATTAGATTTTTCACCTTTTTGGAATAGTGCAGATGGTATAAAAGCTAGAAATGATTTTAAAATATCATTAAGTACATATTTAACAAGTTATCTTAAAGTTATGGATAAAATAAATAGTACTTTTGGATTTTCGCCAAAAGTTAAAAAAATGGATTCGTCATTAATTACACTCATTGGTGGAAATGATAATAAAGGCGGAATGATGAAAATAAATTCTGAAAAAATAAATTCATATAATACAATTGAATTTAAAAAGTATAATACAATTACTTCAAACGCTAAAAGTATTTATGATAGATTAAATAATGATGTTACAAAAATGTTAAATGGAACCTTAAAAATAAATGATAATACAATTCTTAATTATTTAACAAAACTTAAAAATTATAATAAAGAAATTTTAAATAATAATAAAGTATACAAAGATCATATTAAAAAAATTGAAAACTCTCTAAAATTATTAAGTGAATGTTCAAATACATTTAATGTTTCTGATTCTTCAAGTACAAATGATATTATCAACGAAAAAAATATTCGTAATAAACTTGCTTCTTTATTAAATTATAAACGAAATTCAAATAATACAACAGTTCAAAGTCAAAGTATTGAATCATTTTCAAATAATATTGAAGAACATTTATCAAATAGTATAACTATACGCACAGAACAAGATTTTAATAAATTAAATTTATGTGAACCAGTTGTTATAGGAATACCACCTCATATTTTATCATCTTATGGAGTTAATTCAGGCGTATGGATTGATAAATATTCTGCAAGTTCATCTATGGATTTAATGGAAGGATTTTTAAGTATTGTAACTGTTTATAAATCAAATATAACAGTAAATGATATTGAAGCAAAAATATATACAAATAATCAACCTTTTACATTGATGGTTAATGATGTAAATATAATTATAAAAGATAATAAATATAAAATAAATATTAAAAATGGTGTAAATATAATTCAAATTAGAATTGATTTATCAACAAATAATAAAAAATTAAGTTCAAGATATTTACTTTTTTCAGCAATATTATCAGGAGTTAATATTAATACAAATGATTCATCCAAATGGAGATATATGTTTGAAAATAATCGTTATATGAAACCAGTTGTTCGATTAGGAAATAGTCATTCAACATGTGATAATACATGTTATAATCATAATAAAATGAATTTATGTAATAATGGATTCCTTTTATCTGGAAATTCTGCAACAATACATCATTGTAATAAAAAAGGTATAAATAATATAAGATGTAATTGTATTCCAATTTCAAAAAATGAAAGATTTTCAAATTATGAAGAAATCATAAATGAATCATTTACTAATGAAATGAACAATACAAATGAAATGAACAATACAAATGAAATGAATCATTCAAATGAAATGAATGACGAAAATGAATTATTTAATAATGAAATGAATCATTCAAATGAAATGAATGACGAAAATGAAATGAATGATGAAAATGAATTATTTACAAATATACCTAAACAATCATCTTATTATGGTGGTTCAAATTCAAAACCAAATAATATAAATTTAATAAATAAAAAATATAAAAAAAGTGATTTATTAAAAAATAAAAATAAAGTAAATTCAATCATTTTACATAAAGCTCCTTATAAAGGAGATACTTATTTAACAGGTATGACAATGATTGACCAAAATAATAATATATATCCTTTAGGAAGTGCTTATCAAAATGATGTACAATCTAAATTATATAGTTGTAAATCAGGATTTTCTGGTTCAAATAGTAATGAAACAAAAATAAATAATAAAGATTATGTTTATAATGTAAATTTAGAATGTAATGAACCCATTTATGAAAAAGATAATATACCTTATATGAAATTAATTAAAGAAAATTCTAAAAATATTGTATATGATAAAGTTGAAAATGTAAGATATACAGATAATACAATTTTAGAAGATGATAAAATGAAATTTAAAGATTGTCCTAAAAAATGTAATGATACTAAAAATTGTATTGGATTTGTTACAACAAAAGTTAAAAATGTTTGTAAACAAGAAAATGAATGTAAAGTTACTAGCAATAATTCTAAAAAATCAGATTGTACAAAATCAGGTGGAAAAGCATCAGATTGTGATAAAAGTTGTAAAACAGGGCCATTAGGTAAAAAATATGATTGTGATGCTGGTTGTAAATGTACTGTATGTACAAAAGTAAATCGTTGTAAAAATGAACCTTCTACAACAGGTTGCAGATTTAAAAGCAATTTTGATTATAGTAAAAAAGAAAATTCATCACATTTTGATACATATTATATAAAACCATCCATTAATAATTCTGAAATAACTGGATTACCACCTACAACACTTAATAATTATAATTATTTCGAATATGAATCATAAATAAACTTATTTTTATAAAAATATAAAATATATTAATAAAATGGTAATATATTAATAAAATTTTAATATAAAGGAATTATATATAATATTATATAACCATAATATATAAATCATTTATAAAAAATGCCTAAAAACGAAAAAGGTGGTAAACACAAACATTTAAAAAAAAATGATCACGAACGAAAATTTGATATAAATAAACTGCTTACTCCAGAATCTTTTAATGAAAAAGATCATAAAGGTAATCCTATTCCAGTATTTATTGGTATTTGTACAACAGTATGTGGAGGATGTCGTTTTAAAGTAAAAGCAATGAATGAAAGTGGTTTAAGTAATATTGAAACCATTTGTTTACTTCAAAAAAGTATGGCGCGAACTGGGCGAATTTCTGTGGGAACACTTGTATTATATGCTCTTCGCTCATATGAATCAAAATCAGAAGATAATATGAGAGGTGATATTATTTATATTTATCATGTAGATGAAATTCCATTTTTAAAACAACTTGAACTTATTCCCAAAAATGTTGAATCAATGCTTGATACTAGAAATACTGTTACTTCAGAAGTTGAAGATAGTGGTTTTGATTGGGCTAATGGCGATGTCAATATAGATGATATCTAAAATAAGAAACCCCTTTAGTTTTGTATGATATTTTCATCGAAGCCTTGCGAACCTCCCGCTATTAAAATAATTTTTTAACAAATAATATGTTTTTATATTAAATAATTATTTAATATAAGAAATTTAATTAAAAAAATAAGAAATTTAATTAAAAAATAAAAGGAAGTTGGTAAGAAACCTTGGTTTCTTACGAGGAAGGGTTTATAAGGGAAACCCTAGGTTTCACTTACATATAGATGGTATCACGAATATACTTTTTAACATCATCATTTCTTCGTTTTACTTCATCATTTTCTAAATAAGTATCAATCGCATTTTTAACATCTTCTTCATTTACTTTACGCATTATATCTCGTGGTTTACCAAAAACGCGTCTACTATGAACAATTTGTGTTTGATGGAAAAGATTTTCCATATCTCCTCCATTAAACTTAAATATTTCACGATGTTTCTCAAACAGTTTTAATGGAATTGATTTTTCAGCATCATTATTAAAAATTTCCCAACCACTATCTTTTAGCTTTTTCATATAAATAAGTCGTAGTTCAGCTGCATCATACTTATCTACTTCAACCCTGAATTTAAAACGACGATGAAGACCCGGATTATAAGCAAAAAATGACTCTTCTAATTGTTCTTTATAACCTGCAATAAAAACAATTGTATCTTTATTTTCCGTTAGATTTTGATTGATTGTGTCAATACATTCTTTTGAGAAAGAATCACGCCCTTCAGGATTACCTAATGAATATGCTTCATCAATAAAAAGGATTCCACCTTTTGCTTTATTAAAAACATCTTGAGTCATTTTAGCAGTATGACCAAGATATTTTCCAATTAAATCACTTCGTTTAGCAAGTGTAAATTTATCTTTTTTAGCAATACCTAGTGTATAATAGAGTTTTGCTAGAATTTTACCAACTTCTGTTTTACCACAACCGGGCGAACCTGTAATTACCATATGATACATATTTTTTAATGATGATTTATCTTTATTCAATGTTTCCATATTACAAATATTAATTTTACCTTCTTCTCCATCTTCACCATCGCAACAATCATTACCACTAGAACGAGGTGGAAGCATAAAAGGAGGAATATTTAATGTTTCAGTACGTTGTCGTTTAGGAACAGATTTCTTTTCTTCTTCATCATCTTCATTTTCAAGATTTTGTAATCTATAAAAAAGTAAATCCAAAATCATTTTTTTTACATTTTTCATTCCAATCATATTATTTAATTCCTCAAGTACCGGAACACATTTATGTAATGCTTTCAAATTAATTACATATCGTTTTTCATCTTTTTCATCATAACTTTTACCTAAATCAATAAAATCCTCAAGTGTTTTAATTTCTTTATCAATTGGATGTAACTCTTTAGCATTTTTAAAATAATCAAAAAATGATTCTTCTACTTTTCTTTTTTTATTTTCTTGATTATTTTCATTATCATCATCTCCGCTTCTTTTTAATCCAATTAATGTTACCAAAATTGGATGTATTCCATGATGTTCATTTAAAAAAGGGTCTTCAAAAGGTAAATCTTCCTTCTTCTCTTCTTTCTTCTCTTCCTTCTTCTCTTCCTTTTTACGATTTTTATTTTTTTTATTTTCATTATTATTATTATTATTTACTTCTTCTTCTTTATGAGTATGTTTTCGAATACGAATTACAAGCCTATTTCTATTTGGATTATTTATATCTTTTATCTCTTTTTCATTTCTTTTAATATTTTCGGGACATATGTAATGAAATGAGTTATTTAAATTTGTATTATTTACATTTATTTCATCTTTATCTTCATTTATTTTTTGCTTCTTTCTTTCTTCAATTTCATTTTTAAGCTTTTCATTTTCGATAAGAAGCTCATCAATTTTTCTTTTTAAAGATTCGTTTGTTTCACGATTATCACACATATTGTTAAAAGGAAAAGTATTTTTATTTTCTCCTTTATTTAAATTTGTTTGATTTAAATCAAAAATCATTTTTTATTTTTTTTAAACAAATTCTTTTTAAGTCAAAATAAAAATATAAAAATCTTATTTAATTAATAGTAAATAAGATTTTTTTTAACAAATTTATAAAATGGATAAATTTAAAGAATTAAATTTAAAAATTGAAAAAACAAAAAACAAACGCATAAAAAATGATAATCATCACAAAACAAACGTATTAAAAAATGATAAATTATTAACATATATATTATCAATTATTGAAAATATTGAATATTTAATAAATAATAATTATATTGATAATGATGAATATCAAAATAGATTAAAACAAATTGAAAGTATATATATTGAAATAAAAAAGAATGTTAAAAATAATAAAATAGATAAAATAAATGAAATCAAAAAAATATTAAAATACGTTTCATTTAAAAATATTGATACTACACTTGATTTTTTTATAGATGATATGACAATTTTTAATAAAACAATCTCAAAAGATTATCAGGAATATATACAATTATATAATACTTATTTTGTTCCTATTTCAACAGAATTATTAAGTGATGAACGTGATATTGAAAATTTTAATAAAAATTTACGAATTCAAGATAAAAATTTACCATATTATAAAATGAATAATTATCGTAGTAAAACATTAGATGAAAAGATAGAAGGTTTAACCATTGCTTTTCCACTACTAACAAATGAAATTGTTGTTGTAAATGGTCTTTTTAAAAAAGATAGTATGAATCACGTTCGAAGTAATTATTTATTTGATGAAAAAAATAAAAATATTGAAGAAGATATGGAATATTTAGATATACCCATTCATTTTAAAAAAATGTATATAAGTCAATTAGCTATTCGAGATTTTATATATTTAACAACTCGTGAAATTATTCAAATGTTAAAATCAGATTATGATGAATTTAATACTTTAAAAAATAAAAATATTTCTCTTTTAGTTAAAGATTTTATGAAATCTCCACCTGAACGTCAACGAAAAATAATTACACTCTTTTTATTATATGATAGTAGTACACAATTTTCAGCTCATGTTATTTATGATTTACTTACTACACAAAATATTTATTTAAATGGTGTTCCAATATATGATTTATTATATCGTTCATTAAATTGGAAAGTACAACAATTATTTAAACAAACAAAAAATATTGAAGAAGAAACAAAAAAGAAATTATCCAATTTACAAATGAATGATATCCCATATGATGTACGAATTGCAAATATGAAATGTACTGATTTTGTGAAATCAAAAGCTTTAGATAAATTAAAAGAAATAAATGGTTCGAAAGAAAATAGTGTAAAAGCTCAACAATGGTTAGATGGATTATTAAAAATACCTTTTGGTGTATATAAAGAAGAAAAAATTATTAAATTCTTTCACGAATTTCAACATAAATTAGAGAATTATATACAAGTTATTTCGTTAAAAGTTTCTCAATATGATGAATCAAATTTACATGGCAAAAATAAAAAATTATATGATTTAATGATTTCAATGATTAATAAATACAAAATAATAGAAAATAAAAGTGATAATGAATATGATATTTTTATTGAATTTTGTAAAGAAATATTAATGAAATGTATTATTTATATTCCATTATTAAGTATGAATATGAAATTTGAATATAATAAAGAAAAATATTTATATTATAAAGAAGAAATATTAAAAGAGCAAGATTTAATTAAATCTTTAGAAGATATTATTCAAGAACACGATTCATATGAAAATGAAATTGATAAATTTAATATAACCTATGAAAATACAAATATTAGAATAGGTAAAAATAGAAGTGAATCGATTGATTTTACAAGTACTGATTTATTAAAACAATTAAATTTAGACCATTTAAGTGAAAGAAATAAAAATATTATTTTAAATATGATTAAAAAAGATAAATTCCCAGATGAATCAATGATTGAAAAGTGCGTTTCTGAATTATCTCAAATTAAAAAAATTAAACATGATTTAATCAATGAAAATATGATAAATCAAAATAATTTATCTTTCCTTATTGAAAAATTAAATATTTTAGAATCAACGATTATTGATGATGATATAATTGATATTGAAGAAGAAGAAGAAGAAAAAGAATATGATTTATCTAAAGATTTAACACCAACACCACATTCGGAACAAAATGATTATAATAAACATTTTCGAAATTTTATAAATAGAAATTTTTATGAAATTGAATCACTTGTTCTTCAATGGATTGATTTTAAAAAAAATAAAAAAGAGTATATGAAATATATTGATAAAACTTTAGATAATTGTGTTCACGGACACCTCGAATCAAAACAACAAATTAAACGTTTAGTTGGTCAAATGATGAATTCTACTAAAAAGAAAGGATTCTGTCTCGGTTTACAAGGTCCACCCGGTGTTGGTAAAACAACGATTTGTTTAAATGGTTTATCGAAATGTTTAATGGATGATAACGGCGAAAGTCGTCCCATTATCTTTTTACCATTAGGTGGTAGTTCCAACGGAAGTACTTTAGAAGGTCATAATTACACTTATTTAGGTTCAACATGGGGTAAAATTGCGGATGCTTTAATTGAAGCAAAATGTATGAATCCTATTATTTTTATTGATGAATTAGATAAAATAAGTAAAACAGAACACGGACGCGAATTAGCTTCCATATTAACACATATTACTGACCAAACCCAAAATAGCGAATTCTTTGATAAATATTTTGCTTCTATTCCTTTAGATTTATCGAAAGTTATATTTATCTTTTCATATAATGATAGAAGTAATGTGGATAAAATTTTATTAGATCGCATTCAAGAAGTAAAGATTAAACCATTAAGTAAACAAGATAAAGTCATTATTTCTAAAAATTATGTATTACCAGAAATTTATAAAAATACCGGTTTTTCAAAAGATGAAATTAATTTCCCCAGTAAATTATTATCCAATATTATTGAAAATTATACTTTTGAAGCTGGTGTTCGTAAATTAAGTGAATTATTAAATGATATTATACGAGAAGTAAATTTACGTCGTATTATGGGAAAAGAATATGAATATCCAATTCAAATTAATGAAGAGTTAGTGGATGAAATTTTAGATGATAAACCTAAAATGAGTTTTGATAAAATTATTAATATGCCATTAGTTGGTGTTTCTTATGGTATGTATGCTTCAAGTGTTGGTTATGGAGGAGGTATATCAAAAATCCAATCCGTATTTATTCCATCGGCAAATAAAAAAATATGTATTCAAAAAGCAACGGGTTTAGCAGGAGATATGATGAAAGAAAGTTTTGATGTTTGTATGTCTGTTGCTTATAATTTAATGCCAGATGATGTGAAAAAGAGTTTAAGTGAACGCGAAGATAATGGTATTCATATTCACTTTAATGATTCATCCGTTAATAAAGATGGTCCAAGTGGCGGTCAAGCAATCACATTATCTTTAGTATCATTATTAACAGGAACAAAAGTACGAAATAATGTTGCTATTACAGGTGAAATCAATTTATTAGGTTTTGCAATGAAAATTGGTGGTGTTTATTCTAAAATAAATGGCTCAATCAGAGCAGGTATCAATACATTTATCATACCTAAAGAAAATAAAGAAGATATTATACAAATGATACGAAGTGAAAATAGAAATATGAAAAATTTACAAGATACTTATTTAGCAAAAGATAAAATCCCATTAATGAAAACATCTTCTTTCCTTCATTTAGATGCTTCTCCATTCCATTTAAATAAAAATGATTCTTTCAGTGATGAAATTGAATTTGAAGATTCTGAAGAATTTGATGGTGTTGAAATGACACATTATAAACATTGTAAAGTATATTTAGTTGATAATATTTATCAAGTTTTACAAATTGCTTTAGTAGATAATCAAATTCAATTTAAAGAATTATTTTAATTACATTTTAATTAGATTTTAATTACATTTCATTATCTTAATCAATTATTTCAATAAAAAGATTATAAATTATTATATTTATCATATAGTTATATGATAAATGTTAAATATATAAATAAGTTAAAAATCAGTATATATACAAGATTCATCAAGTGGGTAAAATAATGATACCCAAGCTCGTTCTATAAAATGTCCTGCTTCAGGATTTAGATCATCATCTACATATGAAATAAGTGTTTTGTATTTTTCGATTGGATTTTTATGTATATCTTTTTTTGAAATTGCAAAGATTCCCATATAACATACATATGGACATTTATTATTTGGAAAATGTTTTTCATACCATTTTCCATATGGACGTTCAGGGCTTAATTTTGTTTTGTAATTTGTATTTGAATCTTGATTATTTCCAAAACTTGTTTTCCATTCATCTAAAGCAAAATTATTTAAATAATCTGTTTCTAATACACTACTCCCAACGTTTGTTACTGGAAAAACAGTATTATTTGTTTCATTTACTTTTTCGATTACTTTTAATCCACGTGCTTTTTTATAATCCATTAAATAAAAAGATGCTGGTAAAAATACTGTTACATTTGAAATATTTTCATAATTTTCAATAATATGATGTAAATATGTATGGTCACATTTACCAACATTTGGTAATTGAATAATTTTACATTTATTTATAATTTCTTGATTTGTGATTTCATCACCTTTATTATAAATAATAATATGATAATTTTTAAATTCATCATTTAAAAGATATGAAATATCTTCTTTATAACGAGCAATAATAATTGTATTTTTTTTATTATCAAAATTTTCAATATATTTTTTAAAAAAGAATGTATATAATAAAAATAAGATAAGTAGAATAAATAAAATAAATAAAATATATTTTTTTTTTAAAATATTTTTAAATATATTTTTTTTTATTTTCATTTTTATATATTACCTATTTTATTCTATTATTTTTTATAAAATTATATATTTTTTAATATATTTTTTAATATATTTTTTTATATATTATATATTTTTTATATTATATATTTTTTATATTATATATATATATTAGTATATAATGAATAAATATATTAAAAAATATATAATTAAAAATAATTATTTATTTGTTTTATTTATTATTTTTATATTACTTTTTGTTTATAAATTACTTATAAACAAATATAATCAAGAAAAATTTGAAAATAATAAACAAAATAAAATACCTAAAAAAATTTTTACTTATTGGAATGAAGTTGAAATAACAAATCCAATTGTCAAAAAAAATATTGAAAGTTTAAAAAAAATAATACCATCTGATTTTGAATT
>JACCDY010258155.1_pt1 | contig 56080 bp, 76 predicted proteins | sample 7446391 | NCBI WGS metagenome assembly JACCDY01 (sample SAMN15323451, study PRJNA562643) | freshwater metagenome | isolation source: river surface water | place: USA:Blue River Watershed | collected 2017-08-18
AATGGACTATTCAGTCTATCCTTGATATAATCAATTTCTGACTTTGGACCTTGTATGGTCAAAGTGTTATATACCCAGTTTGGCATTTTATATCCTTTCGTTGATATGACCCAATTATATATCAGACCACTGACAATTGTCTATATGATGTGCATCACATGGATCGACAGCTTGTCTCAAATACTGAAATTTCTGGGAAATTTACTTGACATACGTAAAAGAGATAGTGTACCCTCAGCTTTGAGGGCATAAAAAGATCCCCCAGCCTAAGCTGGGGGATTAGTATTAGGGCTGCTAGTTAAACGAAAGGATAACAAACACTGCCTTACTTAGCGACTTGGTGATTATACCTAATAGCCGCACCCTAGTATATAAACGCCGTAGCGCTTATATATTATAGCATATCAGTTAACTAGCATTTCTTCCAAGGCATACTTCTCACAGAATGTCGAAAGGTCCATTGTGAAAATTGCCTCGTTCTTCATGCCACGGACCTTGTTCTCCGTGTTTCGGAAATCATCCTCTTCATGAAGACTAAATGTCTGTTGCTCCCAGTCAACGATAGCAATCTTGTGCTCGTTGTCTGAAATCTCATTGACATGTAGACCAAAGCCAGTCTCCATACTCCAATCGTTACCAATGATTTGGCTGATTGAAATACGTGTTGCATATGCTGGGTCGTTCCAGCGAGGACGAGCAGCAATGACGGCGTCCGCTAATTTGCCTAACATTTGGTGCCCAGCCCAGTGTCCATACAGTACGATTGTGTTTCCGTTTGGTTGTACAAAACCAAAATTTGCTCTATTTCCCACGTTTATACCTCTTCCTTTTCTATTTGTGGAACTTCTTCTGTCTTATTCAATTGTATAATTTCGTAGGCCTTTTTGTCAAGGGCCTCTTTATTTTTATTATAATGGTGGCCACAGAATGCTAACTCACCATCTAATAGTTTAACTAAATACATAGCTTGAGCTGAACCACATTGGTCACAACCAATCCATTTGTTTAGATCCTCAGAGGTCATAGTCTACCGTCCCAAATTCGATCCTGTCAGCGATATCATCATATACTTGTCCCTCGTCAGATGATTCCGCCCACTGTCTAATATTGGCAATAATAACCTCACGGGCAAACTTGACACCGTCTTCAAAACCGTCTTGGTAATCCATACTATCTCCTCGTGTATCCTGTCGGTTCATAGTCTGAGACATAAGATTCAACTAGATTAAACTTATCTCGAATCCGACTTACTTTCTCAATACTACCAGTTCCAATATTGAATGTCAATGGTCCAATTGCAACTGGGTCCAGGCCTGTAATTTGTGCATCCCAATAGGCCATCTCCATGGATAGCCTATCAGGAGCAGTCAACTCAAAATACATTTAGTTTCTCCAATCTACATCTGAATCTTCAACTGTCCATGATTCAACAACGACATCGCCGTTATATGCATCAAGAGTTAGAGTATCCTGCAGGAAGTAGTGTGCATCAAAGTCTTCTACTTCTTCTAGAGGAATGTCGTAGTCGATTTCAAATGAGATAGTTCCAGTAATGCGAACTGTTTGCTTTGGCTCGTGACCAAGAATTTCGCAGAGGTCGTTAAGAACTTCAGCCTTTTCATAGTTAGGGTTATACCAACCGTCAGCATTTAAATTATTAATAATCTGACTTAGTTGGTCATTACTAATAGTCAACTGCTTTTCGAGACGGGTTAATGAATCTAGTTTGTATTCTAATTCATTTACCTTAAGTGTAGGATAAGTTACCTCACCGTTATTGATTGACTTATATGTTACCAAAACGTTGGCATCATATGTTGTTGATGTTTCCATTTGTTCCCTTTCGTTTGTTGGTTGAATTGTAGCATCTTCCACTGACAATAATGTGCAATCTGAACCACACCTGCATGTGAGATTCATCTCACCATTAGGCCAGCCAAATTCATCTTTAATTGTGTATTCAATTAAAGCATCGCAATCTCCCGTGCAGACCCAGGTATATTTCTGATATTTTGTCATGCGAGTATTGTACAGGACCCCACTGACATTTACAAGGATTTTCGGGAAATTTATATGTGATCCGTAACACAAAAGCTATGCCTTTACATATGGGGGCGTCTCACATAGTGATATGCAAATCTCGAAGCTTGGCGGCTCGTACGGGATTTGAACCCGTGATCTCTACCGTGACAGGGTAGCGAATTAAACCAAACTATTCTAACGAACCATGTGGAGCAGTTTTAAATCGTGCTCAGGATTTTGCGTTTTATGAAAACGCTTTTACTACTTTGAGAATTTTATTTTTCTCAGCAGTAATAATTGGGTCAAAACCTGAAGCGGAAGCCCACTTAGATTCTGAATTACTCTTGCGAGTAGAACGGAAGTAATCAAGGCGTTCAGTAAGAGCGTTAAACGCACCCCACTTTGTGCCTTTGATATTAGCATTGGTTGGTGAGTTATGATAAAGGTCATCAATTAAAACGACTTTATTCTCCCACTTAGTCAAAGCCAATTTAGACTTATCTTCAGGCTTAGGATAAATTGTTTTGATAAGGTCAGAGAATTGCTTATCAGTAATTTCCTGCTTGAAGAGTTCCTGCGCTTCTTTCTCGAATTCATCAAAGTATCCAAGAGCAAGCCCAAGAGTTTCACGAGCAATTTGAATCTTGCCCTCAGCGGTCTGCGTGTGGCGAATCTTGAAAGATTGCTTAGCATTACGCATTGCAAGATTTAGAGTGTTTTGGCATACAACACGAACAGGAGTAATTGCTGCCTGAACAGCAACAGAGCCATCGTGTGAAGTCCAAACGATAAGATACAATTTTGTCTTATCGTTAGCACCTTGTGGGTCTAACACCATTTCACGAGGAACAGTAAGAGAGCCGAAAACGACTTTACCATTCTTTAATGAACCAGCAGATTCCCAAGCACAACGAGAATCTCCGTCTAGGATATTATCAGCGAATGAAAATAACTCTTCATTCTGAACCACTTTGTATCGTGAACCGACAACAGAGAGAACATCAGTTCCGCCATTAAACGGATTAGTTCTAGTTACATATTGAGCACCGCTTGAATCATTCCATTCAGCGGGAATATGGTCAGCAACAGGAGAAAGAGAAACATTCCAATTAGAGAGTTTCGCTTCATCTAGCATTAATTGAGTGCTAACAGTTTCATCTTGATTAAAGATTCGGTTAGCGAGATTGTGCCATGCGGGAGTTCCACGCAAAGCAAAGGCAACTTCATTGCCGTTTGTTTCAAGGTTGTGAGCCATGATTTTCCTTTCTAGGTTTAATTGAATCCAAATTATAGCAGACCCCACTGACATTGTAAATAGTTAGTTCCAATATGTCCGAATTGCGCCATGTGATCAATCTCACATTTTTGGGAAAGCGTGTCGACTTGACGTAAAGAGCTCTGCGCCCCCACACCTTTGAGGGCACCCCCACCTGAATCAGGCGGGGATGCGATCAGAGATTTTTATTTTTTACTTGCAGAAAATCTCACATCCGCTTTTCCATAAACACACAAACCGCATGACACACACGCAGAGCCGTTGGTAGAAATTAACGGAATTTGTTTATTGTTTTCAGGACACTTAGCACCAGGCTTACCGATTAATTCTTTCATAGTATTTTCGGTGACTGCAAAAGTTTTACCTAGATACGCTAATTTAATTCCAGTATTATTTGTGCGTAAGTCATGAGCGATATCTTTATTCTCATCATCAGTAGAAAAATAAAGAGATAAGTTATCAATACCCTTAAGGATTAACGCTGCAGACTTAACACGTGTATACACCCAAAATTGCACATCAGGGTGGTTCATGATAACGGTCTTCCACGCATATGCGTAGGTATCGTTAAAGAAATCGCCATCCCAGTGAATACGGAATAGTTTAGGTGCGTCTTTCTTTTCACAATCATTGACAAAATCAACAATCATTTCATCAATTAGCAATAGCATTGTGTCCATATCTGCATTGCGTAGTAATTCCCAGTTATGAAGAAGAGTAGCCTTTACGCCCTTATATACTTTTTCTAATTTACCTGCATAGCATACGCTTTCGCATATGCTAGTGGCACCAGGGCATGAGTATGCCTTGCCTGCAGGCAAACCAAACGTGTTAGCAATCTTAGGGGTTTTACCGTTAGGGCTAACGGCGTTAGCCACTTTACGGTCATTAGAACGCTTTAACTTAGACAAGTTCGAAGTAGTCATGAGTACCTTCCAATTCGTCAAAAGTTTTTTCGTGAGCCCATTCTTGATAGTGAATAACACATAGATTATTAGGCTTAATTGAATAGGCAGTTAGCCCGTGAGCATTTCCATAGCAAACAGCGCACATAAGTTTTTCCTTTCGTTTATGCGGATATTATAGCAGGGGGGTACGACAAATTACCATGAGGACTGATAGTAAAAGGACAAATCCTCGAAATCAGGCAATTCGGTCAATTTGGACAACTGCTTGATAGTGTTTTTAATTTGACCCCAATAATACTCATCAATATCATATGAGCCAAAGAAGAAACCTGAAGAGGGCATTAACTCTTTAGGGTCTTTATGCAATAACGCTTGACGGCAAGTAGTAAGCAATTCTTTTAACTGAGTATGAGATACATAAAACTCTTGGCAGTTATCTTCGCCCTCTTGTACATTATCGACAAACCATTTGTGGATAGCATTAGCCTTGCGCCAGTAAGCACAATTAACGCTAACGCTTACGCCATAAATATCATTTTTATTAGCGACATGAGACAAGCCTGCAGTTTCTACAAGGCTATTCCATTGTGGATAAGTGGCAGCAGCATAGTCTAATTCTGCTTGCTTATCCAGAATAGACCAATCTATTTTATTTACATATTTACGAGCTGAGAGATACATATCTAAACCCATTGAAGTTCCTTTCGTTTGAAACCGCCATTATAGCAGTTGGGACTGACAATAATCAAATCTAAATCGTGTGATAAATCTCACAAGATCTGGGGGTGTTTTGAGCTTGACGTAACGGCATCGGCGCCCCCACTCTTTTGCGGGCGTCTCACGATGTGAGAATGGGGCGGGATAGAAAGACAAAAAGATCCCGCCCCAAGCTTTTAACTAGGCCAACCTATTTCTATTTTAGTTGGTATTCTTGGGCGATTACGATTTACAATTTGTTCAGGTAAATAAACTGCGGTTGTTTTCTTTTTCTTTAGATTATCATAAACATAAGCACGAACATTTCCAAAGAAATTATTTAGATTAGAAAACACAAGTTCAGTTAGGTATTCCTTATCAACACCTTGTTCTGAATAAATTGTTATGTCGTTAGCCTTGTTCTCATCATAGATTTCTACACGAAAACGATTTTTCATTTTTTTCCTTTGTTAGTAGGGATTAGAATTATAGCATTGGGGGCTAGATTTTGTCTAGCCCCCTTGCCAAGATTACAAGTATCTTGCGATAGCGTTGTAAGTTGAAGTGGAAACTACTTCCTCATCTGTCATCTTGAGAATACGGATAGCGTTTTCAATTTCCTCTTTATTCTCACGATACTGCCACTCATGGATAGACACATAGTCTTTCTTAGGTTCAGCAGGTAGTTCAATAGCACCTTTAGGTAGGTTGAAAGATACTGCGATTTCGCCATTGTATCTTGTATGAGCAGATAAGTCCTCTGCCTTGTTGATAGCAGACATAGCAAGTTTAGCAACCTCTTTATTCCATGCCTTTACTGCTTTGTCGTGCTTAGCCTCATTTGCCTCTTGTGAAGCAAACTCTTTTTCTAACTTAGCCAACGCACCCTCTAGTGCCTTGATTACTTTAGTTGTAGCGATTTTTACATTTATCGCCTTGCCATTTCTAGCCATTTATTTCCCTTTCGTTAGTTGTTTGTTTAGCCGATAGTATAGCGGATACCACCGACAAAATTGTGGAGTAGTTTATAGACTTACTCAGGTCTTATCTTTATTTAGTTAGATACGCTAGTCCAGCGTTCTGTCCCATTTACATCAAGCAGGACACGACTTACACCGCTAGGGTGATTATCTACTGCTTTGATTACTCCGACAACACCGCTCTTTGCGGTTGTAATTGTCTGTCCGATTTCTAGGGTTGTGCTCATTTTTTTCCTTTCGTTAGGGGTTGATTATAGCAGAGCCCACCGACAAGCGATAGGCTCTGCCTGTGTGAGTTTAGTCACAATTCGGTAGCCATGCGTCTAAGTGGTGTTGTTCCACGATAGCATGGGCGGGCGCATACCTATCTCCACGATAAGTTACACCTTCAGGCATTTCGATCAATTTGTTATAGTCCTCGTCCCAATAAGCATCAATAGCCTCGATACATGGCTCGACCATTGATAACGGGACGGGCGGATAGTGATTACCTTGTAAGTGGTATCCAATAGCGACTTCTAGGTCTAAGCCTAATTCATCTGACGCAAGGTCATAAGCGAGATTACTTCCCATTTATTCGTTCTCCTCTAGGATAGTTTCGGATAGGTTGTCCATTTCATCAAGGACTTCAAGCATTTCCTTGAGTTGTGTTTCAGTTAGTAGTATTTGAGTAATGCGGTCTGCGACTTTACTTGATAGGGCGGCAGAATACATAAATAAATACTTAGCAAAGATTTCATCTGAGAGTTCATTTCTGCGAGTGTGTATTTCACCTGCTAATCCCATAATGTCCTCATCAAAGACACTTGACTTAGTTGCTTCTAATAATTCGATAGCGGTTGCTAACATTGTTTTCCTTTCGTTGTGTGGTGGGCTAGATTATACACTAGCCCACCGACATTTTTACGCTAGGGCTAAATAAGCCTGCCCAAAGCCAGCATTTACACGGTCTAATTCAGTTTGGATTTCTGACTTAGACATAAGAGATACCTTACCGATTAACTCACGGATAGCGCCCTCGTTCATAGAGTTAAAAATAGCAGTTGGTACTGTCTGTACTCTCTGATACATTGAGCCTTGTGGGTCAAGCATGGAAATAAAATCCACACCATCAACGGAAAACGGGTATTTAACCCAGTTAGTTGTGTCTATCATTTTTTACCTTTCGTTTGTTGTTATGCCGAAATTATACACGAAGCCACCGACAATTTCTATTTCAGCTTGGGCGTGTCGCAAATTAATTTTGTGATAAACCTCACAATTTCAGGGGTGTGTCGCAGCTTGACGTAACGAGGGTTTTGCCCCCACTCTTTTGCGGGCCTGCATAGTTATGCAGGCTCACGCATTTTTATTTAAAATACGGAGCGATCAATTCACAATAAGTTTTTAAATATTTTTCTTTTGCATTTTTTGTTTTGCGTGTGTATTTTTTCTTATTGCGAACAGGAGTTGCCGCATTACTGCGGCGCAACTCTTGAATTCGTTTTACTTTTTCATTTTTCATTTTCTGTTCCTTTTCTTTTAGTTTTTGAAACTTGGTATTTTGTAATTGCTTGCGTCATAAAAACGATTTGCGTCAAATCGTGGATTATCTTTTGCAAACATCTCCGCAAAATCTACAACCATTTTAGAAAAAACGGCTGGGTGTGTTTTATCAGAAACATACTTTAAGATTTCTGCGGTGCTTACATAGTCCTTGCGTGTCATCATTACTTTTCCTCAATTTCTGCAACATAGACATTACTGCGGTTAATACTTCCATGCTTTAGCATGAAATCAAAGTTTTCGATAGCCTCATCATAGGTGTCTGCCTCGACATCTATGAAAGCGTTAAACTCAAATACTGCCATTATCTCTTTACTACCTTTCCATTTCGGTGAAAAATCTTTGTGTAGCATTTGCCACTTGGTGTAAATAAGTTAATTGTTGCATACTCATCAGCAAAGCCCCAATCAACAAACTTAGCAAACTCCTCATGAGCATTTAACTCATCTGAGTATTCTTTTGACCAATGAGGTGCATTTTCATCATAGGCAACTGAAATCTTATACATTACAACCCCCACACATCTAATGCACAATCGCATTGTTCTACATCATAGTTATTTTCATCTCCCCAAAATAGGAAGCCTGCACCGCCACACTCATCACAAGCAACAGCGATAATTTCTTTTAGATTATTTACCATTTTAGTTTTCCTTTCGTTTTAGTAAATCAGATTATAGCAGAAGCCACCGACAATTAGTCGGGGTTCTTTACTGCTATTGTGCGAAACGCATTTTTGTATCCGATTTCAGGTCGGATTTCTACGAGATAACTCTCGCAACCATCATACCAAACTGCATGAGGGTGTTTTTCTGCTGAAATAATTTCACCCGTTAAAGTTTTTGAGCGATAGTTTTTTCCTACAAGTAGGTTTTCGATAGTATAGACATTTGCTGACATGGTGTCCGCCTTTCTTTTGTTGTTATGGCTGAAATTATACACTAGGGGTCTGACAATTATCAAATTGAAACGGGATTTTCTTAAATAATGAGACGCTCAAGCCGTGTGATTAATCTCACAAAATCTCGGGCGTGTTGTCCACAGATTTTTGGGAGTTTTCCACAGATCATCGTAAGCCTGTGGATAACCCCGCTCTTTTGCGGGCATGTCAAGCTGACACGCCGTTACTCATTCATAATTTTCAAAAATCTTTTCTAACAAATCTATTTGTTCATTTGTTAGATGATCAATTTCAATTGCTTTTTCAAATCCAAAAAAATCTTTAGTCAAAGTAAATTGCACCTTTCACATTTTTATGATTTACACAAACATTTCCACGAGGGATTTCAACATGACATTTGAAACATAACATTTTCATTTCTGATTTTGTTAGTATTGCTAATTCTAAATCTAATTTAGTATCCGCAGAAGCATTTTCTAATGATACCCAACCAGCACCATTTTCATTCATTTCAAAGATTTCAATGTAACCCATTTTTTAATTCTCCTTTCAAGAGATTTTCTTTTTCTGCCTTGCGGGGCGATTATTTGCTTAGGCTCACCTTTCGGATTATTTGCTAAGGCTCACGCCAATTTTATTTAGTTTTTATAGCGGAAGGATTTCCGTTCCGTAGTATGAAACAGCGTCATACAAGGACATCATGCCCTTATAGTCACGACATCTAGGGCAGAAACTATTCCACCCGTCTGTGAGAGATGAGCAGAATACGCAGATTTTATCTGTCACGCAGAAATCATTTTCTACTAAGTATTCAATTATGAGGTTTTTATCTAATGTAGTCATTTTGACCACCTTTCTTATTTAATCTTTATACTAGGTATTCTAGCAGGGGGGTCTGACATTTTGAGGGGTATAATTCGGACATTTGGGACTTTGTGAGGTAGGTCACATGAGATGTAGGTCACATTTTCTAGGTAGTGTGGTGGAAATCACAGGGAATTTTTGCGACACGCCGTAAGATAACTTGACAAGCCCACTCTTTTGCGGGCAGCTGCCGATTTGTCAAATCGACACGCCGCTAGATCCGTGTGAGTTACATCTCTTTATCTCGCATGGCTAAGCGCCACGCCCAAACTAGGGCGGGGATACCAATAAGCAAATAGAGCGGTACATTAGCGTATAGCCCTAAGAAATCAGAATTTACATAAAGAAATTCTGTAGTTATCTCAATCTCCATTATTCGTACGCCTCCCAATCTAGTGTTAGTTCATCTTCTTCATCTAGGAAATCTTCTTCCGCTAGATTTTCATAGTAGGCTTTTTCCCACTCTAGGTTTTCTTCAATTCCGATGTAGGCATCTGCTACATCTGCTTGGATAGTATCCCATTTAGTCATTACTTAGTTTCCTGTTCTACTTTAGAGATGAACGCCTCAAACTTAGGCTTTACATCTGTGCTGTTTAGTTCTTTAATTGTATCCATTACCTCTGACATCTTACTAGCGGTAAATCCTGTGCCCTTGATGATAGAGCCTTGCCAAATAGAGTAAGTTATTTTCATTATTTATTTTCCTTTTCAATAGTAGCGGATACGAGAATAGAGAGAGCCTCTTTAGCAGAAGCCTTACGCTGTGCCTCTACATGGGCACGAAATTCGTCTAAGTTCATTTCTTTCCTTTCGTTTTGTTAATAAGAGAAATCTATCAGATAAGGGGGACAATTACAAGGCGACACGCACCTTGTTAGGTGTGAGGTTAGTCACACTCTCCACAAGGGCATTGAGGAAACTCACGCTCTTGTTCAATACGATTAGCAAGGCGCATAACTCTTGCATAGGTTTCAGCGGAAGCACCACGGAAAGAAACCAACTCTCCGTTAGCGACAAGGTGAGCAGCCTTGATAATCTTTTGCTCTAGTGTTAGTGAAGTCATTGTCTAACTTCCTTTCGTGTTGAGTATCTCTCAACTTCTTATACCTATAACTTTACACTAGGGGTCTGACAAATTTCAAGTCGCAAATCGCACAATTCGGACATTTTGAAAAGTTTTTGTGTGAGATACACCACAAATAGCCCTATTATGGGCGCACTATCTGGACAAAACGGACATTTTTAAACCATGCATCATACAAATAAAATCTATATTAACATTTTGTAAATCCTAAATTACAGTTGACTAAAATGAATATTCAAAAAAAATTTTTTATTAACATTATTGACTATCGAAATTTCCAAATGCTACAATGTAAACCTTGAACAGTTTTCGGAGATCATATCAAGGGTTTAAACTTCAAGGCGGGATGACGGAAGTGTAACATATACTTTCAGATCTGTGCAGTGGCTCTCTAGAGTTCAACCATTGAAATACGAGCTTATAACTTGCTATTTATGGGGTTCCTTTTTGTTTTCTAAAAAAGGGTATAGGGTTTCTATTGCAAGAATCTGGAAGTATCCAATAAAAAAATATATAATATATATTATATATATTAGAGATAGGATCTATAAGTGTCAGGCTATACTAAAGGTGTATGTATTTGTGGTAATAGACAAGAATCAAAAGGGCGGGATGCAAGAAGCGGTAAACAAAAATTTGGAAGATACTGTGGACCTTGTAGAAAGAATAAATCTCGTAAAGCTTTCCTAATTAAGGAAGAATTTAAGATGACATGTTCGCAATGTGGATTTCTTGCACAGCATCGTTGTCAACTAGATATTGATCATATCGACGGTAATCATAAAAATGAAGACATGTCTAATTTACAACTACTATGTGCAAATTGCCACAGACTTAAAACATATTTAAATGAAGACTGGACATATACTCCAGCTGTATATGATGTTCAATTAAAAGTAGTCAACTAAAATGAATACCAAATGTAATTTTTGTGAAAAAGAAAAATATGTTGAATTTCTAAACAACAAGGGTGTACTTGTAAATTACTGTATCACTTGTTGGACAAATAGAAAATAATTTTGGCGGGATATCCAGAAAAACTTCTCTTGCTATAATAAAGCCATATGAGCACTTTTCCAGGTACTACCCTAGGATGAAGTCTGAAAAGGCTTCTAAGGCTAAACAAAAGGCTTTTTTGGCGCAATACATCAGAAGCCTTAAGGAGAAGTCTCCCTGTATGGATTGTGGGATCTTATATCCATATTATGTAATGGACTTTGACCATGTTAGAGGTCAAAAGCATGCAAATGTTATGGAACTGATCCCAACCTTATCTAAAAAGAAAATTGATGAAGAAATAGCTAAATGTGAGATTGTATGCTCTAATTGTCATCGTATACGTACACATATGAGAAAGATGAGAAAGGGATAATATATCTTCTCTACTTCCGCCGCACTGAATTTTGCACTTTTTGGCGCACTTTTCAAAACGCACTTTAAATGATAGAATAGACCCCATGGCTGATAACTTTGAATGTAAATGCGGGTGTACACCTGGAAATTGTGTTTGCTGTTGCAGCAAACCTGAGCCTTGTTCTCATAAAAAGAAATATAGCGCTTGGGATTAAAATTGGACCATAGCTCAGTTGGCAGAGCGGGAAGCTGTTAACTTCTAGGTCCCAGGTTCGAGCCCTGGTGGTCCAGCAGCATGACCACACCTCTGCCCTGCCATTGGTTGCAGAAGTACGTGTGTGTAGTTGGGCCTAGCTAGACAACTGCATTGTGTTGAGAACGCACAAGTACCAGACCTTACGGAGTGGTGAAAATATAAACCGAGTTCTCATGCGGATGTTGCATATTGGTAGTGCCTCTGCCTTCCAAGCAGAAGGGGTGAGTTCGATTCTCATCATCCGCTCCAAAAAGAGGGATCAGTTTCTCTCTATTACTAATACAGAAACTTGAGTTGTTGTATTTGGGTCTTCAGATATACCAAACAGTCTGTCTTTAAATGAAAGATTTTCTAAGATAATTGGTGGGCCGTCATGCTCAACTCGTAATCCATAGTTTGTTAAAGAAACATTACCATTACCTACAAGAGCATGCTTGTTAGCACTAACATTAGTCATAACTATTGAGTAATGAGAATCAACCTCATCAGAAAATGTTAGCTCTACTGGTGTGTTATTTAGAGTCAGAAGCTTTGTTCTAATCATTCTATTATTATACCTTAATAAAGCAAAAATCCCAATCAGAGGCGGATCCGATTGGGACTTGCTAGTGTATTACTACACATTTATAGGGAGACATGGTGGTGTCTCGACCTACATCTTTATTATAGGATAACCTATATTTTAAGTCAACTGTTTTCTGAGATTTTTCCACTGCCATCTGGATATTTAATAATCCATCCATATGGGTCTGCTTCTGCATTCTCTTTTAAATATTCTACATATTCTGGCAAATTAGTAATTTCAGCTAATAGCCAAGTTAAGTCTTTGCATCTTTGATGCTTTTTCTCATTGATGGTCCAGCAGTGATATTTATCGTCAACATTAGGGCATACTTTTAATACTTCCATAAGTCTAAAAACTACTTTATTTGCAAACTCTATGGTTTCTCTACTGTACGCCATCACGCTGTTCCTTTACTTCATTTGGTGTAAAAGCAGGGTCTGGTCCTAGTAGGAATCCTTCTTCGTGATATGCCACCATTTTTGATACTTCTTCTGGGCCAACAATTTTATTTGCGATAAGGCTAAGTAGATCGTATATTCTGGATAATATGATGTAATTTACCATAGGCAAATTATCTTCAATACTACCAGCGTCTTTTATTACCGCCCCATCTGGAAGCTTTTCTTCATTCATCTATATTTCCATCTGTGTATTTATACATCTTTGGAGTTTTCCAAAGGTTATTCATACCTTCAGCTTCATATGTTGAAGAAGAAGGTTCTGGACTTTCAATTTGTAGGCCTGCACCACATGTGCATCCGCCACATTTACATTCGCTCATTTATTTAATCCTATCTATTAGAGTAACCATTTTATCATATAATTTTAAACCAACCGTCTTCTTGTAGTTACAGGATAGGCAATATAAAAATATATTATCTTCTAAATCTTGGTTACAAAAAAGAAGGCCCTGGTCCATAGGACATTCCATCCTAGGCACAAGGCCTTCCTTTGATAGAGTTAAATATTTGGACACTACTTGTATCCTCAATTTATCTCCTTACTACTTTGGAAACTGTAAAGCCAATCTCTTAGCTTTGCTAATTGAATTTGGCCAAGATGACCAATCCGTTCCGCCTCTAGTCATATAATACGTTATCTCTGCGTTGATTACTGGATCAAATAGTAGTACATTCGATCTCAGGTCGAATTTTTCTTTACGAGCATCACCTAGGTATCCTAGCATGTTGATCTGAAAAATTCCGTAGGAACTGTCTCCAGTACTCCTGTTTCCATTATAAGCCATAGGTCGTCCATTAGACTCCGCTTTGGCTATACCCCAAGCCATTTTAAGGGCTTGTCCTTCAAAACCTACAGCCGTTAAAAGTTTTGCTAACTCTTCGTCTGCAAGCATTTCTGAAGGTTTGTATACAGTATTGCTGAATTTTTCCAGCGTTGCTTTCTTCAGTTGTGCATTTGTTTGAATCTCTGGTTTGTTGACCAGAGCTTCAGCTTTTGGGATAACACTATTGTTTGTGAACAAAAATAATGTTATCATTGCTATAGCAGTCCAGTTATGTGCAACATCGCTGAGCCGCTCTTTGATATTCTCCATAGGCATTTTCTCCTTTAGAGATAACGAACTATAATAATAGCATTGACCGTAAGTTACTGTCAAGTCAGTTGACTAGAAAGTTTTAAATGAATATATCTTATTATACGATTAAAGCAGGATTAAATCCTGCTGTAGGATATGGTTATGCTGGAAAAAATATAGTTAAATCTTTAAATAATCTTGGTCATCAAGTTTCTTTTGCTAATCCAAAATCAGATATACAATTAAACTTTACTCAGCCACATCATTTTAAATTTCACAAAGGACAATATCAGATAGGATATATGCCTTGGGAATCAACAACAATGAGACCAGATTGGGTAGAAACATTTAACAGGTGTGACGAAGTCTGGACCACATCAGATTGGTGTGCAAAAGTTTTTAAAGAAAACGGAATTAAAAAAGAAGTTTATGTATATCCACATGGCATAGAGCCTATTTGGAAACCAAAAAGAAGAGAATTAAAAGAAGGACAGCCGTTTAAGTTTTTACATATTGGAGAGCCTTCTCCAAGAAAAGATGGTCAGTTAGTAGTAGATACTTTTATAAAGCTATATGGAAATAATCCAGGTTATCAATTAACTATTAAAGCTCATAAAATTTCTACTGTAAGAACATATAATGAAAAAAGAGAACTTGTTTCTCCAGATCAAGTTTATAGTAATATAAAAATTATTTATGAAGAGTATCCAGAGTCTTTGCTGGTAAACTTATATCACACTCATCATTGTTTGGTTTATCCAACTTGGGGTGAAGGTTTTGGGTTTATTCCACTACAAGGACTTGCAACTGGTATGCCAGTAATCTCAACATATGATTGGGCACATTACTCAAAATATTTAGGTCCTTTAAAGTTAAAGTCTAAACTATCAGATGATACTTTGCCAAAATCTGTGGGTGATCCATATATTGGACAAATGTATAAGCCAGATAGATTACATTTAGAAGATTTAATGTTTGAAGCTGTAAATAATTTTAAAGCATATTCTGGATACTACTATGCTCAGTCAACTAAAATACATAAAGAGTACAATTGGGATCGGTTGACCAATAAAGTCTTTATGGATTTAGAAAAAAGATTGCCAAAAGACTTCACACGCTAAATAACTTTTGATAGAATAAGAACCTATTCAATTTTTAAAATAACCCGCACATGGCGGAGAAGGAGCTTTACACAAAAATGTCAAAGGTTATAGAAAACCCTTACGAGAATTTTATTGCACTATCAAGATACGCTAGATGGATATCAGAAGAAAACAGACGTGAAACCTGGGGAGAAACAGTAGATAGATACTTTTCTTTTATGCTGGACCACCTCTCAAATAAATATAACTACACACCAGATAAAAAGCTTGTTGAAGATATGAAGAGTGCAGTATATGATAGAAGTGTAATGCCTTCAATGAGAGCAGTAATGACTGCAGGTGCTGCTCTTGATAGAGACCATGTTGCAGGATACAACTGCTCATTTGTCCCAGTAGATAATCCACGATCATTTGATGAAACAATGTACATCCTTATGTGTGGAACTGGTGTTGGATTCTCTGTTGAATACAAGTATGTTAATAAGCTTCCTGCCGTCCCAGAGTCATTTGAAAAAACATCTACAGTTATTGTTGTAGAAGATTCAAAGCAGGGTTGGGCAAAAGCATATCGTGAACTTCTTGCAATGCTTTGGGCAGGACAAGTTCCAGCAATTGACGTATCAAAACTTCGTCCAGCTGGTGCACGTCTCAAGACAATGGGTGGTCGTTCATCTGGGCCACAGCCATTAGTAAATCTTTTTGATTTTACAATTGCAAAGTTTAAGGCTGCAGCAGGCCGTCAGTTGAAACCTATCGAAGCACATGATATTATGTGTAAGATAGGCGAAATTGTAGTTGTTGGTGGAGTTCGTCGTTCTGCAATGATTTCTCTTTCTAATATTAACGACATTGAAATGGCGGCAGCAAAGTCTGGTAATTGGTGGGAAAACAATTCTCAAAGAGCCCTATCTAATAACTCAGTAGCATATTCTCGTAAACCAGAAATGGAACAGTTTATTGCTGAATGGAAGAATTTATATGACTCAAAATCTGGTGAGCGTGGCATATACAATGTTGCCGCTGCTCAAAAGCAAGCAGCAAGATGGGGACGCAGAAGCGAAGAAATCCATTATGGAACTAACCCATGCTCAGAAATTATCCTTCGCCCTTATCAGTTCTGTAATTTATCCGAAGTTGTAATTCGTGAAAATGACACTGCTAAGACGGTGGCAGAAAAGGTTCGACTAGCAACTATTTTAGGAACATGGCAGTCTACTCTTACAGACTTTAAGTATCTTCGCAAGATTTGGAAAGATAATACAGAGGAAGAACGTCTACTTGGAGTATCGCTTACTGGACAATTTGGAAATAAGTTCTTTTCTGGAAAAGAAAATCTAGCAAAGCTTCAGGAAACTCTAGAGGGTCTTCGTGAATATGCTCGTGAAATGAATAAAGAAGAAGCAGGCAAGATTGGTATTAATGAGTCTGCTGCTATTACATGTGTTAAGCCTTCAGGAACAGTATCGCAGCTTGTAGGAGTATCTTCAGGAATGCATCCATGGCACTCACAATATTATATTCGCACAGTTCGTGGAGACAAGAAAGATCCATTATCTACATTTTTAAAGGAAGTTGGAATTCCTGTAGAAGATGATTTCATGAAGCCAAATGATACTTATGTATTCTCATTCCCAGTAAAGGCACCAGAAGGTGCAATTCTTAGAAATGATTTAACTGCTATTGAACACCTAAACACATGGCTAGTTTATCAACGTGCATGGTGTGAGCACAAACCATCTATTACAGTATCTGTAAAGGAAGATGAGTGGATGGAAGTTGGTGCTTGGGTATATAAGCATTTTGATGAAGTATCTGGTATTTCATTCCTGCCACACTCAGACCACTCATATAAGCAAGCTCCATATCAAGAAGTTACAGAAACAGAGTATTTAGAACTTCTTGCAAAAATGCCTTCATCAATTCGTTGGGAAGATTTATCTTTCTACGAAACAGAAGACGGCACAAGTGGAACACAAACACTAGCCTGCACCTCAGATGGAAATTGTGAGATTGTAGACATTTCCGCTTAATAGGTATATAATAGAGATTGGGGTAACACCCAAAATTCCTGGGCACAATGCCCAGAAATAGGAGGATCTAATGAATAAAGATCTAAACAATGATGGAAAGGTAACTATGCAAGAGAAAATTCTCGCAGCATTGTCAAGCTATGGTCGTCACTTTCTAGGTGCAACCATTGCTCTTTACATGACTGGAAATACTGACCCAGGAGATTTGATTAAGGGCGGTCTCGCAGCAGTTTTGCCAGTAATTCTAAAGGCACTAAATACAAATGAGCCAGCTTTTGGATTTACAAAGAAGGCATAATAAGTAAGTAGTTAGGACGGCTCCTATGCTAAAATGAGCATAGGAGTTTTCCTATTTTAGGAGATTAAATGGCTGGCACAAAGAATTGGGAAGTTGATCAGAATACAACGTTTAGCTTTTCTGTAGAATATAAAGATCCCGCAGGGGATCCAATTTCTTTGCTTGGAGCAAATGCTAAAATGCAGGTCCGTGACATGAAAGGCGGAAGCAAATTAGCTTTTACTTTAACAAACCCAACAGGTGGAATAGTCGTTGATGGTGCAAATGGTAAAATAACCGTCACAATGACACCAGCTCAAACAAATAAATTATTTTATCCAAAATCTTCTTACGATATTATGATAACAGATTCAAATGGAAATAAAACTAAGCTTGTTGAAGGCTTTATAACATTAAGTAGGTCGGTGACAGTCTAATGCCAGTTACATCAAATAATAATAACGTAATAATTACAGAAGAAGTAAATAAGGTTGTAGTAGGAGCAGTTGGACCTCAAGGTCCAAGAGGAAGAACAATTCTTAATGGGACAGGTTCCCCAGCAGAAAGCCTAGGATTACAGGGTGATTTTTATTATGATAAAAATACCACAATGTTCTATGGTCCAAAGCCTTCTGACGTAACATGGGTTGGAGCCACATCCTATCCTCTTCAGCAACTTCCTACAGAGTTTTCAAAAGAAATAAGCTGGTCTCTACAGCAGGTAACTGGACCAGTAGATGGGGTTTATTCTGTTAGCATAAACCATAGCCTTGGATTTAAGCCAAATGTGACTATTAAAAATAGCGCAGGCGATGTATTAGAAACAGGAATAGACTATAATAGTAACGATATCTTAACACTGACGATGGCCCAGCCATTTTCAGGGACAGCGTATCTGTCCTAAAAGGAGTGAAACATGGCAAGAAAATTTGTAGTTAGTTTAGACCTATTACAAAATGAGCTACTCAATGCACGAATTCAAAATTTGGGTACTGCTCCAACGACACCAGTAGAAGGTCAAGTTTATTATAACAATACTGCTGGTAATAAAACACTTTATTTCTGGAATGGAATTGAGTGGATTCCTACATCTGGATCAGTTGAAGTTATCACCGACACAATCGGTCAATATGTTAAGGGCGGAACTGGCCTAACTGCCACATTTAACGATACAACAAACGAAACAACTTTAGATTTAGACAATACAGCCGTAACAGCTGGTGCATACGGATCACAAACCAAGATTCCTACATTTACAGTAGATCAGCAAGGTCGTTTGACTGCAGCTGGTGAAGTAGATGTTGCTACAGAGCTTGATATTACTGGCGACACAGGCACAACATCAATCTCTCTTCTTTCTGAAGGCTTAACAGTAGCTGGTGGAGAAGGTATTGATGTAGCTGTAACTGAAAATACAATTACAGTATCTGCAGAAGATGCAACCTCAAGCAATAAGGGTGTTGCAAGCTTTGACGCAACAGACTTTACAGTAGCCTCTGGAAATGTAACTCTTAATGCAGAGCGTGTACAAGATATTGTTGCAGATGAAATTCTTGGCGGAACAGGAATCGATGCAACCTACAACGATACAACTGGAAAAATATCAATCGATATTGATTCAACAGTTGTAACAAAAGATGATCAGCAAACTTTAACAAACAAAGTACTTGGAACAAATGTGGATCTTGGTGCAAACCTTGATGCACAAAATTACAAGATCGTAGGCCTTGCAGATCCAACAGATCCACAAGATGCAGCTACAAAGAGTTATGTTGATGCTGTTGCACAAGGACTACATGTTCATGAAGCAGCACATGCAGCAACTACCGCTAATTTAGATGGAGTTTATGACAATGGTACATCTGGAGTAGGTGCAACACTAACACTTGCAGTAGCACTAACATCCATAGATGGACATACATTAAATACAGGCGATAGAATTCTTGTAAAGAATCAGACAAATACATTTGAAAACGGTATTTATGTATATACATCAAGCACACTTTTAACCCGTGCCCTTGACTTTAATACAGCAGCAGAAATTCATGGCGGAGATTTCGTATTCGTAGAAAACGGAACTCTATATAACAGCACTGGCTGGGTAAATGAAAACGAAGTAACCACAGTTGGAACAGATGGAGTACACTGGCTACAGTTCTCTGGTGTTGGTACATTTACAGCTGGAGCAGGTCTTTCATTATCTGGAACAGAATTTAATATTGGCTCAGGCGAAGGTATTCTTGTCAATGCTAACAACATTGAGATTGATACATCAAAGGTAGCTAGAAAGTATACACAGTTAATTGGTAATGGTTCTTCTACTTCTATAACAGTAACACATAATTTAAATAATCAGTGGGCCACAGTTCAAGTTTACGAAGGAACAAACTTGGTAGAAGCAGATGTAACGCTTGCAAGCGCAAACACAGCAACTATCGGATTCTCAGTAGCTCCAACACAGGATCAATTTAGAGTAGTCATTACAGCATAGGGGGTTTTTAAGTGGTAAGAAGATTAGTTCCCCTACACGCTGTAGCATTAGACCACAATCCAGACGGACCTAATATGATGGGTTCTATTTATTATAATACTACTGATGAAGAGTTAAAGTTTTATGATGGCTCAACTTGGCATTCGGTATCTGGCGCAATACAAGGAATATTAGAGCATATTCATACATACGACGGAGAAATATTTGCAACAGAAGATTACAATGTTGTAAATCCAGGAACAATTGATGGCGGTGGTGCATAATGCCAATTATTCAAATAAGAAGAGGCTCTGAGATAGAGTGGAGCGTATCATCTAGAATTTTAGAAGAGGGCGAACTAGCCTTAAACACAACTAATAACAAATTAAAAGTAGGCAATGGAAGCCAAACTTTTGGTCAACTTCCCTACATAAATGTTCTTCCTTCAGAGCTAACAACTTTAGCAGAAACTGCTATTGCAGCATTTATTGATGGCGGAACAGGTATAGATTTTAATACAACAACTGGAGAGCTTTCTATAGACAGCACAGTTGCAACAAAATTATATGTGGATACCGCAATATCTACACTAGAAAATACAGTAGATACTGGATATATACCTATTTCGGCAAGAGGAACAATTGATGGTGTCGCTCCACTTGATGAAAATGTTTTAGTTCCAGAAGAATATATTCCTACAACAATAGCTAGAGAATCAGATATTACTGACCATAATAATGATACCTCAAATGTTCATGGGATTATAGATACATCGTTACTTTTAACAACCGCAGGTGGGACCTTAACAGGATTTTTAACCCTACACTCAGACCCAACAAATACATTACATGCAGCCACAAAACAATATGTAGACAACGTATCTACAGGTATTTTGGCCAAACCAGCAGTTCTTGCTGCAACTACTTCAAATTTAGACGCTACATATTCAAATGGAACAGACGGAGTTGGAGCAACTCTTACATCTAATTCTAATGGAGCATTCCCATTAATTGATGGTGTTGCAATTACAACAGTTTCTGGACAGCGTGGAGTTTTGGTAAAGAATCAAACAAATAAAGCTCACAATGGAAGATATAATCTGACAACGCAGGGAGATGCAAGTACTCCTTGGGTTCTAACTAAATGCGGTCTTTGCGATCAAGCAAACGAGATTCCAGGCTCATATATATTTGTAACAGATGGAACATTAAATGGACAAACTGGATGGGTTTTGCATGTTGATAATCCTGCAACATTTGTTGTTGGAACAGATAATGTCGATGTGTATCAGTTCTCTGGTTCAGGTACATATACTGCAGGTTCTGGACTTTCTTTAGCTGGAACACAGTTTGCTGTAGACAATACAATTGCAAGACTGGAAAGTCCTACATTTACAGGAACTGTTGGCGGAATTACAAAATCAATGGTTGGTTTAGGAAATGTAGATAATACTTCAGATGCAAATAAGCCAGTATCAACAGCAGTACAAACAGAACTCAACAAAAAAACTGATGAGCTTTACATATATATTCCAATAGCCTCAGCTACAACAGCCAGTTCATCATCACATAAATATAATATGCTTCACGTAAATTCTACTGGAGAAGTTCTTTTAACTTTGCCAAACGAATCAACAGATCCTGGTTGGGAAGTTGGATCTTCATTTGAAGTAAGACAAATCGGAGCTGGTGCTGTCAGAATTCAAGCAGAAGCTCCTGCACAACTAAATTCTGCAGAACAGCATAGAAGAACAAGAGTTCAGTATTCTTCATTATTTATAGAAAAAATTGCTGCAAATTCTTGGATTATGACTGGTGATACGGTGGCTGACTAATGGCTGGCAGAATTGGTAGAAGAAAAAATACTTCCGTATCTAGACTAAAAGCTTTAGTTTCTGTAATTGATATATTTAGCAGATCTCCAGAAAGTCCAGCTACTTTAGGAACAATTAGCGGAGCTCCTTGGTCTGTGCAAAAAGGTTCTTGGGGAGTTTCTTCTGGAAAAGCATTGAGTGGAGATAACCCGTCAACATATCCACTTGCAACACTAACCTTTACAAAAGAAGATGTTACTCTTTCAGTAGATGGCGTAGGGCCAGGAATGGGAACATCTTTTTGGGTATCAGATGCAGGAAACTGGTGGGGCACAGTTGTAGATGGAGAGCAGGCATGCCAGACATGCTATAACACAGGAACATGTCAACAATTCTTTACTTGCTGCAATGGAAACTACAACCCAGTTGTTCCAGGCAACACTTTTACATGTTGTACAGGTAACACCAACCCAGTAGTTCCTGGAAACAGTTTTAGTTATACATATTGCACTTCAACAAATCCAATAACAAATTCTCCTTGTTGTACAGGAAATACTAATCCAATAGTTCCTGGAAATACCTACAGCTACACAGTTTGTAACTCAACAGCTTATCAAAATGTATATTTTATTGTTAACTATACTTGCGGATGTAATGCTTATTGTAGCCAAGGCTGCAACGGAGCTCCTGGGTCTTCATGTGGATTAACATTTGCTCAAGCTCAAGCTTGCGGTGGCTGCAAGAGGTGTAGTAATTCAGCAGGAGGATTCACTTATTGTGCATCTTCTTCAACTGCATTTGGAACTAATCCAAGCACTGGAGGAAATTGTAATCAATCTGGTTTCTGTACATCTGGAGGAAACTGTGCAACTTTTGCAACGGCTTCTGGAACTAACCCAAGTACAGGAGGAAATTGTAATCAGTTTGGAACTTGCTACAACCCAAGCAGTGGAGGAAATTGTAATGCATTTGCAGCTAATTGTTGTTTTGCTTATAATACTGGTAATGCATTTAGCTGTAATTGCGTTGTAAATAATAAAATTAAAGTAATTAAATCTGTATCTGGAGTTATAAGCACAATAGCTACATTTTCTTACAATGCAACAGTTGCTGGATTTAAAACAATATTAAGCGGAAACAATGTAACCGTTCAAGCTTTTTCTGGTTCAGGATACAGCAGCCAAATTGGCTCAAATCAATCCACTACAGTTTCAGGCTATACTAAAACTAAAAAACATGGTATACTAAAGGGGCCTGTGACATTCGCAGATGCCCAAACTTCGGAGATTAACGAATTTAGAGTTTCCTAATGAGCAAAAATTTTAAAGAAGTAAAAAAAGATTATTGGAATCTTCGCAAAGATCTTTTCTTAAGACGTTTTAAAAAGCAAGAACAGACTGTCCCACAACCACTAGCATCTACAATGACAGAAAGAATTGCTTTTGTTTTAGATGACGAAGTAATTGATATTATTAACTGTCAACCAAGATTTGCTGCAATTTTATTAAGCGAACCATTAATATTGAGTCTTCAAGATAAAAATATAACACCAGGCTGGAAGTATATTGATGGAGAGTTTGTTCCTCCAAAAGTAGAAGAAGAGCCAAATGAAAAAGATTAGATTCTTTTTAAGAAAAAATATTCATTTTTTTGTTGACCCACCTGTTCCAGGATCAAATCTTATACCTGAATGGTTTAGAAAAGGCGAAAGCTTTTTAAACAAAGAAACGTTAAAGGTGGCATCAAAAGACGATTTGTTTAAAACAGCTGGAATGAAAGGCTGTATGCCATTTTTTGATTCATTAACATCTGGATACTTTCTTGTAACTTGGGTAGACCTTGAAATAACTAAAAATGAAGGCGGGGTTCTTGAATGGAGATATATAGAAAAAGACATTTTTGGTAAAAATGTAGAAACAAGCTATGACTATATGATGGTTATAGAAAGAACTGGAGACCTTGGTCACACTATTCCTAGACCAAAAGGATATGCTCATAATCATATGGCATGGTCTTCTCAATGGGGAATTAGTCTGCCAAGAGGATGGAGCGCTTTAATTACTCATCCAATGAATAGATTTGATTTACCTTTTACAACAATGAGTGCTATTATGGAAAGCGATAGATTTACTCCAAACGGAAACATTCCTTTCTTTATTCAAGATGGTTGGACTGGAGTTATTGAAAAGGGAACACCATTTGCACAGATTATTCCTATTAAAAGATCTTCTTGGATTTCTACATTAGGGGAAATGAAAGACATGGATAAGTTTTTAGCTATCAGTGCTAGAGAAGTTGATTATGGTTTTTATAGGTCAAAAATCTGGGTTCCTAAAAAGTATAAGGCTGATTATGATAAAAAGAAATAAATGGAAAAATAAATATCCAGAAAACTCATCTGATCTTGGAGAGATAGACTTTATACTAGTAGACTCAAAAAAAGAAGATAGCTTTTTAGAAGTAAGAACAGCTTCCGAACTTATCCCTCAATGGTTTAAAGACGTTCCTTCAAAAACTAAACTAAGACCAACAGACGCAATAGAAGATCTTACTGTTAAAAGATGCGTTCCAGTACTAGATGCTTTTAGTACGGGATATTTTCTTGTAACTACAGAGGACTATCTTTTTGAGTACGACCCAGAAAAAGAAGTTTCAACAATTAAAGGCGGAAGGAATGTGCAGAATAAAGCAGTATCAATGCACCCAATAAGCCAACTTGGAGATATGCCAGTAAGCGATGAGTTTATAAAGTATGCATATAAATGGGGAAACCAGTATTTAATTAAAACCCCACCAGGATATAGTGTTCTATTTACACATCCATTAAATTATCATCATTTACCTTTTTATAGTTTGTCTGGGGTAGTAGATACAGACACGTATATTATGCCAGTTCTTTTCCCATTTATGATGAAGAATAATTTTACTGGAGTAATTCCAGCTGGAACCCCAATAATACAGATTATTCCATTTAAGCGTGACGATTGGGCCTCAAATGTTTACGATAAGATGTCGAAGGAATTTGAAGAAAGAAAGAATGCAGCTAAAGATTTGTACGAGCAAGAAAGATATTCAAAAGACGGAATGCCTATAGGTGGTATGTATAAAAGAGACTATAGAAAAAAGAAAAAATATTTATGAAAACCATTTTTGTTGCAATCCCTTCTCTAAAAGACCCAGAGCTTTTTAAGACAGTAGATTTAATATTTAAAAATGCAAAAAATCCAGACAACATTTATGTCGGCTTATTTTATCAGTACATAACTTCAGGAGAAGAAAAGTTTGTTATAGACGAAATGTCTAAATATAAAAATGTAAGACTAAAAACTGGCTTTGTAAAAGATTATTTAGGAATATCTAAGGGCAGAAATATTGCTATATCTTTATATAACAACGAGGACTACTTCTTGCAGATAGATTCACATACTAACTTTGAAAAAGGTTGGGATACAAACTTATTAAATATATTTGATCAAGCAAGAGAATATGTTGGGTCTGAAAAAATAATTTTAAATGCATATTTAAATGAATATTCATACAAAAAAACAATTTTTGGACTAAAGACATACTATCCAAAAGGTTCTAGTATTCCAAGCTATACGTATATGAATAATTCAAAAATGATTTTAGACTATTTGCCAAGATGGAGAAATAATTATGACAAACAAAAAAATGATTTTTTGCCATCAAGAAAGTTTTCTGCTAACTTTGTATTTACATACGGCAAGTATATAAATGATTTTATTTTAGATGATCAAGTTTTTTTCTGGTCTGAAGAATATACAAAGTCTTTGGACCTTTTAGGAAAAGGCTATGCTTTAGTTCATCCAAATAAAGCTTTAGGTGTTACTCATTATTATGGAGATAATTTTACTCCATTGAGCGGAGGCAAAAGATTTGCTTTAGAAGACTACTACACAAATAAAAACGACTTAGACCTGGCTAACCAAAAAGAAAAAGAGTTTGTGATTAATTATATAGAGAGCCATCCATATAAAGAAAAATACGAGGCTTACGCAGGCATAAGGTTTGGCAAAACATTGTGTAAGACAATATTTTATATACCCCCTAGTTTTTTCTTAGAAGATATAGTATAATTAAATCATGACTCAATATCCAGACAGACCAGCAAGACCTTGGGACCTATTCAATAAAAAAATAGGCAGGGTTACAGAGAAGATTGCAGAAGAGCGATTTTCTATTTGTTTGGAATGCCCTCATTTAATACAGCTTACAAAACAGTGTAAAAAGTGTGGATGTATGATGGAGGCAAAAACAAAGCTTCCAAATGCAGAGTGCCCTATTGGTAAATGGCACCAGTTTAACCCAGAGTCCGAAGTTTCAAGAATATCAGACGAAGAAGTAATTTAATACATTTAATTAAAATTGAGGTATAATTTAGGATATGGCTACGTCTTATCCTGTGTCCCTAGACAACTTTACTAATCCGACCTCAGCAGCGTCGGTTGCTGGACACGCCCTTCAACACGCCAATGCAAATGATGCTATAGAAGCCATTCAGCTAAAGCTAGGAATAAATAATTCTTCAGACGCAAATTCTATAGATAATGTTCTTAGAACACTTAAAACTTTTGTAGAAAATATAACTACAGCAGACGTAGCAGAAGATATAACTGCTCAGTATTTTACCAGTGATAGAGCCTATAATGCAATAAAAAGTGCTTTACAAGGCGGAAGCCATGTAAATATAGAGTTTGCATATAATGACTCAACTAGAACTTATAGCCTTTCTACCTCCGCAGAAGTAGTAACAGAAACAGAGCTTACCACTAAGCTTTTGGATTATGTTACAAATGCATCTCTTGATTTATTAAGAGGATCTGCAAACGGAATAGCAACCTTAGACTCTGCTGGAAAAGTACCAGACACACAAATACCTAGCTCAATTACACGGGATACAGAATTGGCTACTGGTGTTCAAGAAGCAAAAACTTACGCAGACACACAGGACCTACAGGTATTAGCTGACGCAGCAACAGATGCAACAGATAAAGCAACCCAAGCAGTAGAAGATGCAACTGGACAAGCCGAGATCTACACAGACACACAAATATCTACACTTCTTGCAAGCGAAACATTTGAAAATCAAATTAAAGATACCGCAGCAGAAATAATTACTGGTGGAACACATACTGGTATTACTGTGTCTTATGACAACACAAATAATCTTTTAAGTCTTACAGCTACTTATGACGACGAAGAGGTAATGGATGCTATTGCTACTTCTCTAACAGCTGGAAGCGGAATTTTAAAGTCATATGATGATGTAGCAAACACTATAACAATCTCAGTAGACACCACTTTAATAGCAACTCAGCAATATGTTAATACTGCAATATCTAACCTTGTAGACGGGGCCCCAGCCCTATTAGATACTTTAAACGAAATAGCTGCTGCAATTGGTGATGATTCTAATTTTGTAACAACTATAACAACAGCACTTGGAACCAAGCTAAATATTACAGATGCTGCAACTACTTACTTAGCTTTAGCTGACACAGATGAAAGAATTCAAGATAAAACTGCAGAGCTTTTTGCACATACAGGGCATACAAATGTCACAGCTGTTTATGATGACGTAAACAATAAAATTAATTTATCAGTTGCAGCAAGGCTTAGCCAAGAAGAAGCTCAAGATTATATTGCTCCTTTATTTACTCATGGAGATAATCCAAATATAAATGCAACATATGACGATGTTACAAATAAGCTTTTATTAGAAGCAGTAATTCCTCCATCAAAAGCAATTGTTTCGGCAACTGCCCCAGCAAGTCCAGCGGATGGAGAATTTTGGTTTGATTTTGATGAATATAGAACTGGAACAACAAAAGCTCTAAAGGTTTGGAGTGCTGCAACAAGCACATGGGAGTATGTAAGCTCAGACCTTTCTAGATCAACAACTAATATTTGGACTGCAAATAATACTTTTAATAACGGAGTTATTATTGGTCTTGATGCACCACCACCAACAGGTACACATGGTCAAATTTATTACAACAAGCCATTAGACAAGCTAAAAGTTTATTCTGGTGGTCTATGGCAAGACGTACAAGTTGGAGATGGAGGCGGAGGCTTAGAGTTAATACCAACAGATGAAACTCTTCCTTCATCATCATTCTTTGTGGGTCTAGTTGCTCCACCAGCAGGAGCTACATCAGAAGGAGACTTGTGGTTAGATGTTGATGATATATCAACTCCATTTAATCAGTTTTATACTGGAGGAATTGCTCCTAACCCAGCAGAATATGAGTTTTGGGTTGATAATGTTGAACCAATTCAAGAATTAATTTACAGTGCAGACGAACCAAGCACACCATCATACGAAGGTGAGCTTTGGATCGACACAGATGAATACGACGGGGCAATTGTAGAATTTGGTAGTACTGCACCAAATCCAGATAATGTTCAGCTTTGGGTGGATTTAACAGAAAATGAAAGCCCAAGTTTTTATGATCAACTAACATTTACTAATTATCCAACAGTTGCTGACTTCCCACCACAGGCTCCAAATGGATTTATAGCGGCAGACGCTCAAACTGGTTCTGCTTATGTCAGAACTCAGGGTAACTGGTTAAAAATAGTTACCTCAACTAATATTAATGATACGATAGCAGATAATTCTTCGGTCTTCCAGGATTTAAGAGCCTTAGCCTGGATGGGATTTGAATAGTCGTTCTGGTATACTTTACAACAGGAGGGGTATAAAATATGTCACTAAAAAGATGGAATGGTTCAGCATGGGTAACTGTTGCTGGATCTAGACCTGGACCCCAAGGAGCTACAGGACCAACAGGTGCTGCAGCAACTATTTCTGTCGGAACAGTTACAACTGTTGCAGCAGGATCTCCAGCAGCAATCACAAATGGTGGAACAGCAAATGCTGCAATATTTAACTTTCAGATTCCAGCGGGACCAACAGGAGCAGCAGGTGCTCCAGGAACTCAAGGAACTCCTGGACTAAGAGGTTCATACACATTCACTGGAGTTGCAAACCCAACATCACAAAATCCAGCATCTCCACTAGGAATGGATACATATCTCAATGTAACTACAGGAGATTATTTCCAATATAATTCTGGAACATCTCTTTGGGGATTAATTGGAAATATTAAAGGACCAGCAGGAGCACAAGGAGCACAAGGAATTACTGGACCAACAGGTGCTACAGGTCCAGCAGGCGAAACGGCAGTACAAAATGTTATCAACGAACTTGATAGCTGGAAAGCAGATCAAGTGTTAAATCTTGGTGTATACTATCCTAAGTATCAAACACTATCAAATATGACACTTAATAACACTGTAATTCAAGCTACAAGCATGATTTTTTAGGAGAAATAAAACATGGCAAGAAAAACGTTAAATCTAACTCACGTAGAGTTTAATCCACTTACAAAGACACTTATTATTCCACAACTGATTAGAAGAAATCAGTTCCTTTTAATTACGAACGTTACTGCCAACAAAGTCGTATATAATTTCTCCGACTCAGCACTAGGATTCTATTCACACGCCTTTGATCACACATCAGATGCAGCTCATGGTAAAACAGTTGTTGTATTAAAGTATAACACTGCAAACATGAATTCAAGTGATAAGTTCCAAATTGTTTACGACACAGAAAATGAAAAATTTGAGCCAGCAGACTTTATGGTTGATGCTGTTGGTAAGCTTAGAATTGCAGCCCCTAAGTCTTTGATCGATACCGACTTCGAATACGGTATTCAGAACTCTAAGTGGGAAACATTAACCATGATTAATAATTACCCAGGATTCTTTGGAAAGACTACTGGTGGAAATGCTTACGATATTCAGCTTATTACAGGAGGAGGGCAATCTCCTCAGTCTACAATTACAGTTGTATGTAATACGCCACACGGACTAAGTTCAGGCGATGTTGTTTCTGTAGCAGAAACACTAAACGATAAGGCAGATGGAACATTCTTAGCCAACCCAGTAGACTCAGTAACATTTACTTATATTGCAAAGGGAGTCGTTAGCGGAAATATTCAAGACGGAACCTTGACAGCAATTTATGGTGGAGGAATTTTTGATAACGCACATATTATGGGAGGAAACACAGGAAACCTAGGTTCTTTCTCAGCAGTATCAGATCAGGCTACACCTTCAAGAATTACAATTGTTTCACCAAAGCCACACGGACTTCTTCCAGGAACACCAGTTCTTATTACTCAAAAAGAAGGAAGCAGCTTTTATGGAAGCTTCTTCATCGATACAGTTGATACACCAACAACAATGTCATTTATGGCATCAGGTCAAGTTAATAATCCAATCAATACGGTTGGACAAGGATTTTATGCAAAGCCAGAAGGTTATGTGACACACAGACCAATGGATGGTGGAGTTATTCTTTCAACAGGAAATAACGTTTGCGGTACACAAACAATTCGTCAAACACGCAGATTCTTCCGCTATCAGTCAGGTAAGTCAATTCAGTTCTCAACAGGAACAAAGTTTACCCCAACATTTGAGGTTCAATATATTGCATCAGCAGGATTGGTTCCTGGCTCTCAGGACATTACTGTCACAACTCTAGATTCTCATAACCTACAGCCAGGAGCTTATGTTAAGATTGATGGTGTAGAAGTTTCTGGAGATTACAATCCATTTAACGGAGTGCATCTGGTAACAGCAGTAATTGATTCAACAACATTTAAGTATAATGTCGTATTTAATCAAACACTTTCAGCAATCGATCAGATTCCAGGCGGAGTTAACGTATATGCAACAGCATATATTTGGAAAGGTGCTTCAACAAAAGCTGGACTTTATTCAGAGCAGGACGGATTCTGGTTTGAATATGATGGGCAGGGAATTTATTGCTGTCGTCAATGGTCAACACAAGAATTGCGAGGAACTGTTGCGGTAACAAAGTTTAACAGTACAGTAACTGGAACAGGAACAATTTTTAGAAAACAACTTGTTGCTGGAGAAAAAATTGTTATTAGAGGGCAGTCTTATAGAGTTATCCAGATTGCTTCTGATACATCTATGACAATTGCTCCTGCTTATCGTGGAGCTACACAGCCAAACGTTAAATATAGAAAAACTCAAATTGTAAAAATTCCTCAATCACAGTGGAACCTAGATAAGTTTGATGGAACTGGTCCATCTGGTCACGTATTTGATGCGTCTAAGATGCAGATGACATACATTGATTATTCATGGTACGGTGCTGGAACAATTCGTTATGGATTTAGAGGTCAAGGTGGAAAGATTACTTGGGCTCATGAAATTTCACACAATAACGTAAACGTTCAAGCGTATCAGCGTTCTGGTAACTTGCCAGCTAGATATGAAGCTATGAATGAGCCAACAAAGTTTAGTAGACTTGTAGCTGGAGGAACTGCTGTAAGAGGATCAAACCTACTTCCAGCAGATACAGTTATGTATGTTGAAAACGTAGATTACTGGCCAGCAAGCGGATTTTTAAGAATTGCAGATGAAAATTATTGTGAAATTGCAAGATATACAAGCATTGGAGCATTTAATCAAACTGCAAGAGGATATGCTATTAATTTGGTTCGCAGACAACCATACGTAACTTATTACGCTGGACAAGCCTACAATCTAAATGGAACATATGTTCAAGCAACATTTAGACCAGATACAACAATTCCTGGAGGTTCAGGATCTGCTCAGGTATCAGTACAGCTAATATCTCAAGAGTGTGCTCCTGTTATGAGCCACTGGGGATCATCAGTTATTATGGACGGAGGCTTTGACGACGATGCTTCCTTCATCTTTACCGCAGGTATGCAGAGATTCCTACAGGTCGGTGGATCTGGATCTGTTTCTGCAACAATTGTTTCAAGAGTTCGCTCAGCAGGAATTGCAACTCTGACAACATCTGCACCACACTCATTACTAGCAGGATATGCTGCTGTTATTTCTGGAGTACAAGATGTTTCAACTATTACATATAAGCGACTTCAAGCTGGTACAGCAGAACTAACTATGTCTGCAGCACATAGACATAGAGTAGGTCAACAGGTTGTAGTTGCTGGAGTAGACTCTGTGTTTAATGGAACATGGACAATTACTGGTGTAACTTCAACAACAATTCTTTTTGCAAGAAGCGGAACAAATATTCCGTTTACTGCAGTTCCAACAGTTAATGGAGCTACAGCAACAACCTCAAGCTATTACAATGGAACATTTACACTGACTGGTGTAACATCAAATACAATTTCATACGCATTAGCACAACCAGACGAAGCATCGTCTGCAGTAAATCCAAACGGAGGTGTAACCCAGGTATTTGGATCTACTCAGCAGGCACGTCCTCTAGTTTCACTAAGAGTGGCGCCTTCAGTAGACAATGGTACTGGACGTAATTTTGGACTTCGTGAACTTATGAATACGATGCAGTTGAAGCTTTACAACATTAACGTTCTATCACAGGGACAATTCCTTATTGAAGGAATTCTTAATGCACAGTCTCTAAACGGTGTTACAATTCCAGATGCATGGTCAACAAGCCGTGTAGGTTCTGGTTCGTTGGCACAAATTATTTATCATGATGGAACTGGAACTCCAGGATCACCAATTCTCTCACCAACAAACACTGTTTCTGGTGGAGACCGTGTGTTCGCATTCTACACGGATAACCCTGGAGGTACAAACTATTCTGTAACTCGTGTTGATTTGACTAAGGTTAGAGATCTTGGAAACTCAATACTAAACGGAGATGGAAGCACTGCAGCGCCAGGATTCCCTAACGCTCCAGATATCTTAACAATTCAAGCAACAAACTTGGGTTCATCAGCGGCAAACATTTCATGTACGCTGTCATGGACGGAAGCGCAGGCCTAAAAAATGCCAGATTACTCGACTCTAACAAGCCAGATAAATCAATTCAAAACAGCAGCATCAACATTGATGACTAGCGGTACGCTAGATGCAAATGAGTTGGCCTTAGTCGGAGCATCATTAGACTCGATGGCAAACTCTCTTGGAGTAGCTGATATTAATCAAGCGGTAGTTGACTCTATTGTTTCTATTAATGCGGCTAAAGATTCTGCTATCTCAGCATTTAACTCTGGTACAAACGGTACTAGATTAACAGCAGCAGAAGCAGATATTGACGATTTACAAGCAAGAGCTACAAATATTGAAGGTTTTGTTGCTACCAATGGAGCACAATATACAACTCTTCAATCTACAGTTTCAGCTCTTCAAACGTCTGTATCTACAGTTCCTTCAAGCTGGAGAATTGTAACAGCAAGCGAAACAATTTTAAATAGAGATAGAGTATTTGTAAATACAGGAGGAATTACAGTAACACTTCCTCTAAATCCATCTTTAGGGTTTGCTGTTCATATCGTAGACTCTACAGGAAATGCTGCAAATGCTAACTTTACAATAGGAAGAAATTCACAAAAGATAATGGGACTTGCAGAAGATCTTATTGTTAATACAAATGGAGCAGCAATTGAATTAGTTTATGTTGATGCTGTGAGAGGATGGGCAATAGTATAATGGCAACGTATAGCAGTTTATTTATACCTACAACAGGAATCAATGCAAATAGTTTAGGAGTTACCGCAGCATCTCTTGGTGTTAAGCAACCAATTGAAATGTTTAGAGAGGTAACAGATGCCTCTAGACAACCTTATCATATTCCTTCAATCTATTCTGTAAATCACCGTGGTAATGCTATGATGGGTAACTACTCATGGTATAACTCAGATTCATGGACAAACTTTCACACATATTTAACAGGAACACAGCCATGGGATGCAGAACGTGCATTTTGGCATGCACTAGCAGGATATCGTCTGCAGAACGAGTCCCAGAAAACATATTGGTCTGCAGCTACAAAAAGACTTGACTGGGGAACAAACAATCAGACTGGAACTTCAAATTCCCGTATGCATACATATCCTCAAAACACTTCATATGGTCCATTTGGTTCAAGAGTTATGTTTATTAGAAACTTTCATCCAACACAAACAATTAACGTAAGCGTATGGTTTTTGTTCTCTGCAAGATGGGCTTCTGGATATGATGGAGCTGGTCTTCAGGTTGGTATTCCAAACAATACAACATACGCAAGCTCAACAACTGTTAACTGGAGCAATTTAGCAACACGAACTGGTTCTAACCCAACAAACGATGGAATTTCTGGAACATTTTCTTTAGGTCCACAAAAGACGGCGGTTGTATTAGGATGTAATACATTCTACTACTGGACTGATACTGGAAATAACTATCACTGGGATGAGAATAACTGCTTCTATAATCTACAAGGAACATTTAATCAAAATTACTGGATTCAGCCAGATATGAGATTAACAATGGCAGCATGGGCATTCTCAGAACACAATAACGGTAACTACACAAGCACAATTGATTCTCATAAAGTATGGAATCAAGCAGCTACATTATACGGAGATAGATAATGTCAGAAGAATTAGATGTAATTAAAAAGTGGGTTCAATTTGATGAAAATGGAAATCAAATAGGAACAACAACATCAATTGATGTACCAATTGGATCAAATTGGCATGAGGTTGATGAATTTGTTTATGGAAGACATATGGTTTTAGATAATGGGGCTCCAAGAGCTACAACAGATGAAGAGCATGCAGCCTGGGAAGCAGAAATTTTAATTTCTGGAGCCCAATCAGCAGTTAGACATTTAAGAAATGTTAAATTAGCTGAAAGCGATTGGATTGAAACAGCCCCAATGTCTGAAGAACTAAGAAATCAATGGAGGGAATATAGACAGGCTCTCAGAGACCTGCCAGAGGATGTAGTAGATTATAATGTCCAATGGCCTCTGCCACCTGCTTAATAACTTCATTATGCTATACTATACAAGAGGTGATCGGTAATGCCAGATTATGCAAGTTTAACAACCCAGGTAGATCTATTTAAGACTAAGGTATCAGCCCTTAGTGGATCAACGCTGGGCGCACAAGAACTAGTTTATTTAGCAAAAGCAATCGAAGCGATGGGTAATCTCTTAGGTGTAAACGATATTCTTGCTGCGACTAACACAAAGCTAAACGATATCGACACCGCAATTACAGGTGCAGTTACAACAGTAAACAGCGCAGGTAGTACCCAGATAGCAGCGGTTGCCGCAGCTGGAGCAACTCAGGTAGCAGCAGTTGCTAATGAGTTAAATAACTTTACAATTTATAACAATATGGGAGTAATCTAATGCCAACAACAGTTAGCTTGCCTGCACGTTTTTACGCAGGAATCTTAAACAACACAGAAACAGGTGTTTGGACAGTACCTGCAGCAGAGACTGATGTTATTACATCAATTACTGTTCAGAACTTAACACTTGTAGCACAAACATTTAACGTAAAGGTGGCTGGAGTTTTCTTGGCTTATAACCTAAGCCTTCCACCACAAACATTCATGACACTTGATATCAAGCAGGTAATCAACACAGCAGAAACAATTGCTGTAACAGCATCACAGAATGCTGCAGTATCTATGTTTATCTCAGGTGTAAAAATAACAACATCTTGATTTGAGGAGTAACAAAAAATGTCATTTGCAGCACAAGTATCTAGCACAACAGCAAATACGTATTTGCCAGGTTTATCAACAACAATTAACGCTGCTATTACAGCAGGTTTAAATGCTGGTATTACCGCACAAGCAATTGCTGCTGGTGGAGTTAGCTCAATGTATCTTCCAAGAGAAACCAGAATTTATTCTTCTGGAAACTGGACAAGACCAGCTAATTCAGGGCCAGTAATTAAGCTTATACTTGTTGGTGGTGGCGGTTCAGGCGGATGTGGAGTTTCATGGTCACACAATGGATCTGGTGGCGGTGGAGCTGGTCAGCTTGTAGAGACATGGCTAGACATTTCATCTGTCCCAATTGGAGGAACAATCCCAGTAACAATTGGACAAGGTGGTGCTGCAGTTGGTGGAAACTCAAACGGAAATAATGGTGGAAACTCATCATTTGGTTCTAATGGAAACAATTACTATGTAATTGCATACGGTGGCGGTGGTGGTGGATATCCATACGGAACTGGAAACAACGGAAACTCAGGAAACATGGGTGCAGGAACTGGAAGCAGAAATGGCGGAGGATCTGGTGGCGGTGGCGGAGCAGGTGGAGATTGGCAGTACGGAGCAGCTGGTGGCGGTGGCGGAGCAGGTGGAGCAGGACAAAATTCTAGACTAACTACAATTTCAAACGGAACAGGATCTTCTGGATATCAAGGAGGATTTGGTTTTGGACCAGGCGCATCAGGTGGAGGAATTGGATCAAATCATAGCTGGACTTCTTGGATTGGCGTAGGTGGTGGCGGTGGAGAAGGTCTTTATGGAATTGCTGGAGGAGGCGGTGGAGGCGGAGGCGCAGGTGGCGGCGGAGCTTGTGGAGGTGGAGCAGGAGGATCTCAAACAACAGATAACTCAGGTGCACCAGGAAGAGACGGAACAGGATCTGGTGGCGGAGGAAACAACCATACAGGTGGTAATGGAGCGAGAGGTGGGAACGGCGTAGCTATTATTCAATGGTACGTTAAGGCATAATATGAAAAAAATAGTACTAATTAACCCAGACGGAACAATAAACAATCTTTTGCTTCTAGAAAATTTAGATGCAATTGCAAATAATGATGACTGGAAAAACCTTTTGTTCATCGATTATACAGATTGGGCACCAGAAGATCATCCAAGAACTCATTGGACATACGATATAGAAAATGGAACTTGGGGAAACAAAGAGCTAGTTGTACCAACTCCATTAGAGGCTACACCATTAGTAGCTCTAGAAGAGCCAGCAGCAGATGAACTTGCAGGAGGTAATAACTAATGTCAGCAGTAAGAGATTGGGCTATTATTGTAAATAATACAGTTGGAAACATAGTTGTTTCAGATGCAGAATTTTTGGAATCACACCCAGACTGGTCTCAGTTTGAAAAGATTGATATTACAGATTTAGAGATTAAGCCAGGAATTGCATGGACAATTGAAGATGGAAAGTTTAAGAAACCAGTAGGAGTTTTACCAGAAAATCCAGAACACATTCTTGATGATGAATGGAAAGAAATTGAGGTACCAGCATAATGGCAACATACGGAACAATTAATCAAATTTATGTCCCAGGACTAGACACTGAAATTCAAACAGCAACAACATCTCTTTCTACATCTGTTGCTGTACCACTAATCGCAGCAAATATTGCTGGGTTTTATAATGCATATAATGTGTACGTTCTTTCTGGAGGGTCATGGACACGACCAACAAATAGTGCGCCAATGGTAGAAGTAACTCTTGTTGGAGGAGGCGGAGGAGGCGGCTGCACAAACGGATCCGTTAACCATGGAGGTGGAGGAGCTGGACAACTTCTTCGTAGAAACCTAGACATTTCTTCAGTAGCAGTTGGTCAAGGAATTTCTATCGGAATCGGAGGCGGCGGTGGCTGCAACGGTCAAGGTGGAAACTCAACATTTGGAACTTCGGGACAGCCTTTCTATATGGTTGCATACGGAGGAGGATCAACTCAAGGCAACGGACAATCTGGCTCATGTGGACCAGGAGCAGATAACATTACAGGTATTGGCTCAGGCGGAGGCGGCCAAGGTGAATGGCAGAATTCATGGGGCGCAGGCGGAGGCGGCGGTGGCGCAGGTGGAGCAGGAAGATATGGTTACATCACAAATAACTCTGGAGGATACTCTGGATACTTTGGTGGAAGTAGAGCTTCTTCAGAAGGATCTTCAGGTGGAGCTCCTGGAATGGCTGGAAGTAACGATAGCGGAAGAAGATCTGTAGGTGGAGAAGGCGGAGCAGGACTATACGGACTTGCTGGTGGCGGAGGCGGCGGTGGCCGTGGAACAGGCGGCCCAGGCTCTAACGGTGGAGGACAAGGACGTGGAGACTATATTGGTTCACCAAGAGAAAACGCATTTGAGAACACAGGCTCAGGAGGTGGATGCGGAGGAAACGGTGGATCTGGAATCTGCATCATTACTTATTGGGTCAAAGCAGCAGCTTAATTAAGATAAAAAAGAGGAGAATAAAATGCCAGTATCAATGACACCACAAGCGGTAACACCATCGCTTTGGACATACACATACCTCCAGGCACCAATCAATGGACAAGGATACACCTACTTTAATATTCCAGTAGAATATCAAGATAAGGGAACAATTAATGCAGCTGGTACAGCTACATGTAATGTATCTGAAGCTGGAGTTTTTAAAATAATCGCAAACGGCAACATGACAGTAGCTTTCACTGGACTTCCAGCTTCTGGCAAGGGAGCTTTTTGGCAAGTTGAAATTAAAAACGGTGGTTCCTACACAATCACTTGGCCAGGAGTTATTAAGTGGGACGGCGGTGGAGCTTCTAACGTAGCACCACTACTTTCAACTAATACCACTTTGTTAAACTTCTACACAAGAGACGGTGGCACAACAGTTTACGGCGGATATGCATTCGCTGATCTATTCGTTTAATATCTAACAAGGAGGCATAATGTACGCCATAGTAAGGAATAATGAAATAGTAGCCTCTGGAAGGCTAGACGTTCTATTTCCAAACTCCTCTTTTCCTGAAAATGGAGAGTACGGAAGTTTCCTTGAGGATAATGATGTATTAGAAGTAATTGATAATTTAGAATATAATTCATCAACACAAAAACTAATGCAATGCGAACCTTATATTGAAGATAATAAGGTTTACTCAGTTAGAGTAGAAAATATTTCTTCAGCAGAACAAAAAGAAATTTTAGAAGCTCATATTGATTTTGAATTAATTTCAACAGACTGGGTAGATTCAGATACTTCTCTTTCTGAGACACATATTAATTCTTGGAAGAGCTATAGAGAAAAGCTGCGTAAGTTGAAAGAATATGATACTATAGCAGATGTGACTTGGCCAAATAAACCAGTTGTTTATCCAGGAGGAGAGTAATTGTTACCAAACCAGCGCTCAAATTTTAGAAGAGCAAGATTTACAACAGTTGGAATGCAGCTGCATTTAGATGCAGCTTTGCCAGCAACAGTTATTCGTGATGGATCAAACCTAGTTTCTCAGTGGAATGATAAGTCTGGGAAAATTAGAAATATGTCAAGCTCTGGAGCAAACAGACCAACATTTCAATCAACAGGTCTAGGCGGACTAGGAGCACTTCAATTTGACGGCTCAGATGATTTCATGACATTCTCAGATCAGTCTTTATCATACATTGCTTCAAGCTCTTTTACAATTGTTTATGTTGCTTCAAAGCCAGCTAATAATAATACATGGATTGTAGGCGGAACTGCTGGCGGAACAAGAAATAATTTATACTTTGGCAATCTAACATCAAACACACACAGATTTGGATTTAATAACGATGATCAGGGCTCTATTGTAACAGTAGCCCCTGCAGGAACAACAGAAATTTATACACTTGTTTATAACTCTTCAAATAACGAAAGAGTAGTAAGAAGAAATGGCGTGGAAGTCTCTCGTGCTGTTTCGCAAGGCGCAGTATCAGCAATGACTGGACAATCTATTGGAAGATATGTTTCTTCTTATGGAAACTTTAAAATTGGTGAGCTTATAATTTATAACAGAGCACTACAGTTTGCAGAATATAGAACTGTTGAAAAAGATCTAATATCCAAGTGGTCTATCGTATAGGAGGATAATAAATGTCATATGCTCCAATTCGATTTGTTGGCCCAGAAACACTTCTAGCAACTCCTAAAAAGTTATACACCGCAACCTCTACAATAATTATTAAAGAGTTTTTGGTTTCAAACTTTAGTGGTTCTACATTACCATTTTCAATTTATCTTTTACCTTCAAATGCAGATGCATTAATTAATTTATATGGAATTAATAGATCAAGCCTTGATCCGTATAAGCTTTATGGTGATGTAAATATTGATAATAATTCTACATTAAGACTAGAGCATTCTTTAATTGTAAATGCTGGAGAAGTAATTGCAGCTGTAACAACAACTCCAAATACTATTGCTGTAACTGTTTCTGGAATCGATCTTACTGGAACCCTAGGTACTGGCGGAGGCGGAAGCGGAGCTACTGGAGCAACAGGAGCAGGTTATGCAGATATTACATCAACCACAACACAAACAGTTGCATCTACTGGAGCAAAAACATTTTTTGTAAATAAAAGTGGAGCATATGTTGTAGGACAAAGAGTTCGTATAATTAATCCTTTAAATTTTACAACTTACATGGAAGGTATAATTTCTGCTCTTGTACAAAATGTAAGCATTACAGTCGCACTTGATTCAAGTAGCGGACAGGGAACATTCTCAGAGTGGGTCTTTGCAGTTGCAGGAAATCCAGGAACTGCAGGAACAATTGGAACAAATGGTGCAACTGGCGCAACAGGACCTACAGGTGCAACTGGAGTTCCAGGAGCTACAGGAGCCACAGGAGCAACAGGTGCAGGATTAAACATAAAAGGATATCTAGATTTTCCATCAGAATTACCAGCTTCAGGAAACGCAAATGGAGATGCTTGGTATATTGGAGCAACTCAAGAGCTTTACATTTATGATATTACCATAGCAGACTGGATTGCTGGCGGAAGCTTAGTTGGTCCGCAAGGCGCAACTGGCGCAACAGGACCAACAGGACCTACAGGCGGAACTGGTCCACAAGGTGCATCAATTAACGTTAAGGGACAAAAAGCAACAACAACAGATCTTCCTGCTACTGGAAATAATGCTGGAGATGCTTGGATAGTTCAATCTAATTTACATCTATACGTTTGGTCTGGAACAGAATGGTTAGATGCAGGTCAATTCCAGGGTCCAACAGGAGCCACAGGTCCCGCAACTATTACTGTAGGAACTACAACATCAACTGGACCAGATGGTGCTTCTCTTGTAACAAACTCTGGAACAGCACAAGATGCTGTATTAAACTTTACATTAAGACAAGGCGCAACAGGGCCTTTAGGACCTACAGGTGGAGCGGCTACAATTGCTCTTGGCACAATTACAAGTGTTGGTCCAACTGGCCAAGCAAACATAGTAAATTCAGGAACTTCATCTGCTGCAATTTTTGATTTTGTTTTAAAACAAGGCCCAACAGGAGCTACAGGTCCCGCTGGTCCAACAACAGTAACTGTTGGAAGCACAACAGCAACTGGGCCAGACGGAACTCCTTCTGTTACAAATGCTGGTACAACAACAGATGCAATTTTAAACTTCACATTAAAGCAAGGTCCTACTGGTCCATCTGGAGCAACTGGACCTACAGGAGGCGCTGGTCCAACTGGAGCCACTGGTTCAACTGGCGCAACTGGCCCAACAGGTCCAACAGGATCAGCAGGAGCAGATGGTCAAGGTTTAAGTATTCTTGGTTCTTACAATACTTTTGCGGAATTGCAAGCAGCAGTACCAACAGGAAATACTGGAGACGGATATCTTGTTTCTGGAGTTTTGTACGTTTGGACAAATGGTCAATGGACAAACGTTGGAAACATTGTTGGACCGACAGGTGCAACAGGTGCAACAGGCGCAGCTGGCGCAACAGGACCAACAGGACCAACAGGTGCAAATGGTACAAATGGTACAAACGGAGCAACTGGTCCAACTGGAGCCACTGGTTCAACTGGCGCAACAGGATCAACTGGGTCCACTGGTGCAACAGGACCTACAGGTCCTGCAGGTGCAAATGGTGGATCCTACATTCAGCATAACGTAACAGTTCAAAATGTTAGTGGAACAAACTATTACTTTATAGACGGTGTTCAAGCACCAGCGCTCAAGCTGCTTCCAGGAATGACATATATATTTAATTTGAGTAGCGACACTCTAGATAGCCATCCTTTCTTCTTATCAACAACACAAGATGATACAGGAACGGCTCTTCAATATAACAACGGAAATGTTATTTATAATGTTGAAGGAATTGATTATACAACATATTCTAACTATGCATTAAACTACACAGCTGCTGCAACTATAAGAAGAGCAACAATTACAGTTTTGTATAACCTTCCAACTACTATTTACTATGGCTGCAACTTACATGCAGGCATGGGCAACTCAGCAACTAGACTGTAATCGGAGCAAATAATGAAAATAGCGGTCTATAGTATCGCTTTAAACGAATCTCAATTTGTTGAAAGATGGTATAACTCTGCAAAAGACGCAGACTATTTGTTGATAGCTGACACAGGCTCTACTGATAATACATACGAACTTGCAAAATCATTAGGTATTAATGTTTATAAAATATCAATAAATCCATGGCGTTTTGATGATGCTCGTAATGCAGCACTTTCGCTCATACCTTCCGATATAGATTATTGCATATCTTTAGATTTAGATGAAATTTTATCTGAAGGCTGGCGGGCAGAGATGGAAAAGCTTCAGCCAGGAATAACTAGACCAATACATAAGCTTGCTACACATATAAACGAACAAGGCGTTCCTGGCATAGAATTTGAAGCATTAAGAATGCATGCTAGACACGGATATAGATGGAAATACCCAATTCACGAGTCAGTTTCTAATTATGGTGTTGATGAAGTAAAGCAGGTCCTAGACATTAAAATATACCACCACCCAGACAATAATAAATCAAGGGCACAGTATTTGCCATTGTTAGAAATGGCAGCAAAAGAAGATCCTTACAGCGATAGATGCGCTCATTATTATGCAAGAGAGCTTTTTTATCATGGATATTTTGAGCTTGCATCAAAAGAATTTAAGAGACACCTATCTTTGGATTCAGCAGTATGGAAGCCAGAACGATGTGAGTCTATGAGATACATTGCAAAATGTGAACCGCACAATTCTGAGTTTTGGCTCAGACAAGCAATACAAGAATGCCCAGAAAGAAGAGAGCCTTATGTAGATCTTTCTCAAGTTTATTATGAAAAAGCAGACTGGATTCAAGTAAAAGAGTTTGCTGAGAAAGCTTTAGATATTAAAGATAAGTACTTAGACTATTTCTGCGAAGGAGATGCTTGGAGCTGGAAGCCACATGACTTGCTGGCATTGGCTAACTATAATCTTGGAATTTACGATGAGGCATTGGATCATGGTAAAATGGCATTAAGCATGAGATATGAAGAAAGACTTGTGCAAAATGTTTTGTATTATGAAGCTGCAATAGAATCAGGAGGTCTAAGTGTCATATCATCTGAGAGTAATTAAAGACTTTCCAATAGGGTTTTGGAAGCTTGATGAATCATCTGGTACAACCGCTTTTGACTCTTCTGGCTGTGCAAACAACGGAACTTATACTGGCGGTTTAGATTCTTCGATTCTTCCAATTGTCCCAGGAGGACTTTCTGGAAACCTAATTAATGCATCTAAATATATTGCTTTGCCTACCTCAAAAGACTATTACGCATCAACGGCAAGCGGAGGCTTAGGAGATTCAGACACCTCAGATAATGATTTTACAATAGAGATATGGGTCGACCCATCAATATCTTCAACAAGCAGGACCACTGTATTTGCAGACGATACCTCTGGAATAGGCCTGTACTATGAAAATGGGAATATAGTATTTAAGCTTCAAAACGAAGAAATTTTTTATACTTTAGAAAACACACAAAAAGCAGTTCATTTAGTTGGAGTATATTCAGTATACTCAATTAGTTTATTTGTAGATGGAAAGCAGGTTGCATCATCTAATTTAAATAATTTTAAGTTTTTAAATTCATCATTGAGTTTACAAATTGGGCCAACAGAAAACGCTTCTGATTATCTTGTTGTTGACGCACCAGCAGTTTATAGATATGCTTTGCCTGAAAATAAAATTTATGATCATTACGTATATGGAAATATGACAGTAAATCCATTGCAAATTGTAAATTATGACGAAGGATATTTTTTCCCAGCAAATGAAGAAAATATGGAAAAGGTATTTGTTTACGAAGTAACGCCAGATAAAATGAATTCTTGGGTAGACGTAGATACATACTTAGACAGAAATAAAGGATTTTTATCATTCTATCAAACAGAAACTTCTGAGGCAAAAGAATCAGTATTTTATGATACTGTTATTGTTCCAAGTAATTTAGAAATAGTTTCTTCAAAAATAGAATGGCTGGCGGACAAAGGTATATCAGTAGAAGTAAGCAATGATGGAATAACATATGAGCCATGTACAAATGGATCCTTTATGCCATTTTATAATAAATCCGTAACAGTAAATCCTGGCCCACTATATATTAAAATAACAATGTCTACAACGGATGCCTCAAAATATCTTCCAAGGTTTTCTAAATTTAAAATTAAGTTCTATGCTGACAAAGACCATTATGCGGCAAATTACGGATATAAAATTACATCAGATGAAGAGTATTCTATTGCTTCATTTAATTATCCTTATTTAATTAGATATAATAATGATGGAATTAAAACAACAGCAAATAATGGATTTAAGATAAATGCATCTGATATTAGAACAATTGAGTTTATGTTTTCTCCATCCGCAGTTACAACAACAACCCTTGTAAATGGCCCAGGCATCAATCTATCCTGGAATGCCTCTGGAACAATTTCTATGACGGGTATAAGCGAGTTTTACGTCAATGGGGTATCAAAGAACTCTGCAACCTCCGTAACCTCTGTATTCGCCTCTGGGATGCTTTATATCGTTACCCTAGTAACATCCCTCCCAGTAACAGGGGATATTAAATTTAACTATACAAATGCTGGCTCAGGCGGTCCTTCAAATATGTATAATAATATTTCTTTATATACATCTAATTTTAATCAGGCCAAAATTGTTGAGCATTACAATTCTTACATATCTCTACCAGCCATATCTACCGATCCTTCAGACGTACACCTGACAGATGACGGCTCTGAGTACTATGATGACGAATATATTGTCATCAGAAGTGTATAGTTTTGACCTTTCCAGTGACAAACTCTGGACTTAGGTACTAAAAAGTGGTAAAATAAAAACCTATGAATATAAATAAGATTAATAGTAAGGTGCTTGAAGAAGAAACACGCCTTGGAATCTATGTCTGGGAAATGCCAGACGGAAGATGGATTGGCGACGATGATGGTAACTTTTTAAGCATTACTTCTACAAAAGGCAATAAGGTAAAAATTGATGCCTTGGCAAGAGAAGTTAGGTCTTATGGAATTTATGAGGGGCAGCCAAAGTTCTTATCAGGTCGTAGAAAAATTGACGATGAAGAGTTTGAACACCAAAGACAAAGATTAGAGTGGGGCCTTGTACCAGATCCTTTGGACATAGGTAACTACAAAGATGAAATGAAAAAGCTAGGTAGGTTAAGATAATGGAATTTATTGAAGATAGCGCTTCTGAAAGCACAATTAACGTATCAAATATTGCTGACATGTTTAGATTTAATAAAGCGGCAGATGTTGTATCCAATGACCCATTTAAGTCCAGCATTGAAGATTTAAAAAAGGTAAAAGGTTTAGGGCCAACATTTAGAAGAAAAATCAGTAGAGAGTTTTCAAAATCATTTACTGGAATTGAAAATACAGCAACACAGCAGAACCTACTTGCTCAAGCTATTACTGGTTATGCAATGTTTGACCTTATTGAGCCTCCATATAATTTAGAATATTTATCAAAGGCTTATGAAGTTTCAACCTATAACTATGCAGCAATTAATGCAAAGGTAGCAAATATTGTCGGACTAGGTTTTGATTTTGTAGAAACAAAGAGAACTCAAGATGCAATTGATAATATTACTGATGAAAAGCAGCTTGAAAGAGCACGTAGAAAGCTAAATAAGTTAAGACAAGATATTCATTCTTGGCTTGATGAAACAAATGATGAAGATACATTTACTCAAACACTTATCAAGGTGTATACAGATTTAGAAGCAACAGGAAATGGATTCCTAGAAATAGGAAGAACAACTGGCGGAGACATTGGATACATTGGTCACATTCCAGCAAAGACAATGCGTGTACGCAGATTGCGTGATGGCTTTATTCAATTGCTTTATGGCAAAGCAGTATTCTTCCGTAACTTTGGAGACCTAGACACAGAAAATCCAATTGCTGGTCAAGAAGATCGCCCTAACGAAATTATTCATTTTAAGAAGTACACCCCAATGAATAACTATTACGGAATTCCAGACATCATTGCAGCTCAGATTGCTCTTACTGGAAACGAGTTTGCTGGAAGATTTAACATTGATTACTTTGAAAACAAGGCAGTACCAAGATATATTATTACAGTAAAAGGCGCAAAGCTTTCTACAGAGTCAGAGCGCAAACTGCTTGAGTTCTTCCAGGTCGGACTAAAGGGTAAGAACCATAGGTCTCTATATGTTCCTCTTCCACCAGATTCTCCAGACTCAAAGGTTGAATTTAAGATGGAGCCAATCGAGGCAGGCACCCAAGAGTCCTCATTTAACATTTATAGAAATGCAAATAGAGATGAAATCCTAATGGCGCACAGAGTTCCAATTAATAAAATTGGAGTTCCAGAAGGCGTAAGCCTTGCAAATGCTCGTGATGCGGATAAGACATTTAAAGAGCAGGTTTGCCGTCCAGCACAGATGATTCTAGAAAAGAAAATAAATAGAATTTTTGCTGAAAAGACAGATGCTCTTATTCTAAAATTCAACGAATTGACCCTAACAGACGAAGATACACAGTCTCAAATTGATGAAAGATATTTGAGAATGCAGGTAATTACTCCAAATGAAGTCCGAATTCGTAAGGGAATGATCCCAATTGACGGAGGAGACGAGGTCGTAGACTTGCAAGCCCAGGCCGCTGAGGTAAGAGCTCAGGCCATGGATAGCAGAGCAAGGGATAGAGAACGAACTGCAAATTCCCCAGATAAATCTGGAGAAGGCAGAAATGCTAAAGGCGACGGAAGACAAGTCGAGTAATATTACTCAACCATTATTTGCCTTTTGATATATAAAAACCTATAATAAAGCATATGAATATTGAAAAGTCTTTGTGGTCTAGCGACGGCGAAAACATCAGCCTATCGGTTCCTTTTACTAAGGTAAACCGTGAAAAGAGAACTGTATCTGGTTTTGCTACACTAGACAATGTAGATCAAACAGGAGATCTTGTAACAGCAGAGGCTTCCTTAAAAGCATTTGAAAATTTCCGTGGAAACATTCGTGAGATGCATGGATCAAACGCAGTAGGCAAGATGGTTTCTTTTAAGCCAGAAACATACTATGATCCATCAACAAAAGAATTTTATAATGGTGTTTATGTAGACGCTTACATTTCTAAGGGCGCACAAGATACATGGGAAAAGATTTTGGACGGAACCCTACAAGGTTTTTCAATTGGTGGAAAGATCCTAGAGTCTGATAACGAAGTTAACAAGGCTACAGGCAAGACAACTAGATTTATTAAAGAGTATTCTTTGATGGAGCTATCAGTAGTAGATTCTCCAGCAAACGAACTTTGCAACATTTTGTCTATTCAGAAAATGAATGGTCAGTTAATGTTTAAAGGAATTGCAGCAGAAGTTGTAACAGAAAATATTTTTTATTGCGAAGAAAGTGATTCTGTTTTTATCTCAACAGAAAAAACATATGACTCGCCAATTACAGGAAAGCCAGCAACACTAATCGGTTGGGTTGAAAGTAATGACGTTAACAAATCAAAAGAGATAGATAGAATTCTTGATTCATTTAAGAATACAAGAGTAACGTTGCCTGAAACACAAAAAATTGCAAAACAGGCAAACGCAGAAGGAGGTAATGTAGTGTCAGAAAATACAGAAGCAACTGCAGTTGTTGAAGAAACAGCAGCAGTAGTAGAAGAAACAGTAGCAGCTCCTGCCGAAGACGCAGCTCCTGCCGAAGAGGCAGCACCTGCAGAAGAAGCAGCACCTGCTGAAGACGCTCCTGCCGAAACTCTGGAAAAAGCAGCCGAGACCGAAGAGGTTAAGGTTGAAGAGCCTGATTTTGCAAAGATGTTGGGCGACCTTAAAGGATTTTTCTCAGAGACTTTGAACAAGGCATCAGAATCTAATGCAGCACAAGTTGCAGCTATTAAGGACACAGTTGAGTCCTTTAGCAAGAGCGTTGATACCAGAATTTCAGAGTTGGCAGAACAACATGCAGTATTATCTAATGCTGTAAAAGATATCAAGAGCACGATTGATACAGTACAAAAGCGTGTCGATGCAGTAGAATCCGAGACTGCAATTAAGAAGTCCTCTGACCTCGGCGGGTCACAGGAATTAACAATCAAGAAATCCAAATGGAACGGTTCTTTCCTCGGTTCCGTAAACGATATATTCAACTAAGGTAGGTGAAAAAAAAATAATGAGCAATGAACTATTGGAAAAAGCAGTAGCAGCAGGTACAACTATCGCTGGTACTGGCCAAGCAGCTGGAGGTACATTCCTTTCAGCTACTGGCGGCACAGGAGTTCACGTTGGCAGCGAAGCTGGCAATGGTGGAGTCCTAAATCCAGAGCAATCAGCTCGCTTCCTTGACTATATGTTCGATGCAACCGTAATTGGTAAAGTCGCACGTACAGTAAGAATGAGAGCGGATACAACCGAGATTGATCGTATGTCCGTAGGTGAGAAGCTAATGAAGCTTGCATCAGAAGCAGATAACACAGGAACAAATTCAGGTGTTACCTTCTCAAAGATCTCTCTCACAACTAAGAAGCTCCGTATGGACTGGGAGCTTTCAACAGAGTCCCTTGAGGACAACATCGAAGGTGCAGATCTTGAAGATCATATTGCACGTTTGATGGCAACACAAGCAGGTAATGACATTGAAGACGTTCTTCTAAACGGAGATACAGCAGTTGCTGCTGGAGCTCCAGGAGAAAACCTTTACAAGTCATTTGATGGTGTTGTTAAGCAATCAAAGGCTAAGGGTCACGTAGTAGATGCAGCAGGAGCAAATGTTTCTCGTGCAGTATTTAACTCAGCACTCAAGGCACTCCCACGTAAGTACAAGCAGCGTCGTGGAGACCTTCGATTCCTCGCAGGATCAAATCTAATTCAGGACTTCCTATATGCTAACAGCATTGGAACAAACCAGACAATCCCACAGGATATCGCTTCAAGCATTATCCGTGGAGCAACTGAGCCACTAGGTGGCCCAGCTGGATATGTGGCACCATTCGCATTCGGTATTCCGATTGTCGAAGTTCCACTACTTCCAGAAACACAGACAGGAACATACTCTGGCGCTTCAGGCAGCCACGGTGACGTACACTTGACATTCCCAAATAACGTAGTTATCGGAATCAAGCGTGACGTAACTGTCTACAGATTCTTCTGGCCACGTAAGGACTCAATCGAATACACACTATACACTCGTGTTGGTGTTGCAATCGAGCAGGCAGATGCTTGGGTCGTAGTCAAGAACGTTAAGGTCGCTTCTTAATTTAATTAATTAGCAGACTTGCTAAAAGCCCCCCAATTAATTTTGGGGGGCTTTTCATTTTAATTTAACAATGCTATAATGGACGTACCTAGAAAAGGAGAATATATGTCATTTGAGACATTGAAGGTAGCTGAATTAAAGAAAATTGCAGAAGATTTCGCAGTAGAAATCGATGGTCTAAAGAATAAGGCTGATATTATTGCAGCACTCTCAGACGAGGGAGTCACATGGTCGGTATATCAAAAGACAATTGAAGATATTGAAAAAAGTGTAGAAGAAGATGAGTACGAGGTCATTCCTAGACTAGATCCAAAGAAGGAACTATCAGAAGACAGAGTGCTAGTAAGAATGATTAGAGAAAACTTTAGATATGACATTATGGGATATACCTTTACAAAGGAACATCCATTTGTGGCAATGTCTGAAGATGATGCTCAAGAAATTTTTGACAAGGAGGAAGGCTTCAGACTCGCTACTCCAAAGGAAGTCCAGGAGTACTACGGCTAAGCCATATAAATGGCAGAAATATTAGTAAACTCACAGTCTCCAATATCTCACCAAGTTTTTTGGAACGGAGATGTGGGAACTCCAAATGCTAACCCAATAGTGCATTTGTACGACATAACAGAAGATCCAGCAGTTTCCCCTGCCATAAATCCTACTGTTGAATTAGAAACACTAACTTCTGTGGCGGATGAAAACAACCCAGGAGTTTATACAGTATATATCCCATATCAATATACTAATAGAAATAAAACTTTGAAATTAAAGTGGGAATACTATATGGGACAAAAATATGTTTCGAAAGAAGATCAGGTTTTTGTAGTAACCCCATATGTTGATTTTAATCATGTGCAAGACCTAGGGTTCAGCATAGACGCATCTGACCCAGGCTATAAGTCTTACAAAGATTTAATTAAAGCAGAAAGATATGCTCGTAAGCAGATAGAACAGTATACTGGTCAAAAGTTTTTTCTATATGATGACGTGTACGTGGTTCACGGATACGACTCAGACATCTTGCCATTACCAGCTAAGCTAAACGATTTGCATGAGCTTTATGCTGGAGATTTGCTGTTAATAGACACAATACAGAATGTTAATAATTTAGGGTATGAAGTAATTATAACCGAAACAGGATACGGTATTAGATTAAATAGAGAAAACATTTTAGATAATACAGTTTATGTTGCTAACGGTATGGTTCCTCCTACAATTCATGATTCTTATGGCCTATTTAAATCAAATGTTCCTTACAGAGTACAAGGAAGGTTTGGATGGAGCAATGTTCCAGACGACGTAGAGCTTGCTGGAATTGAACTAATGAAAGACTACTTCTCAAAAGATCAAGTATGGAGAAATAAGTATATTAAGAATATTTCTACATTTGACTGGGATTTCGAGTATACGTCAGAGGCGTATGCTGGAACAGGAAACGCTTACGCAGATAGATTGCTTGCAGACTATGTAATGGTCAGCAAGGCAGAGATTATATAATGAATCAGTTAATTGAATCTGTATTGTCTATGAAGTTAGATCTGTACAGACAGACAGAAGTACAGGATTCAAATACTGGTGCTCTAAAAAGAGAGTGGAATTATTATAAGACTATAGACTGCCATGCCAAGGGCGTTATTAGCAATTCGGCCACAACAAGAAGCAGCGATAAGCAAATATTTAGTAATAAGTATTCTAATGACCAAATTATTCAAGTCAGAACTTTGCATAGAATTACTATGCGAGAAAAGATTACTAATATTCGTGACGTAGATAATAATGTTATCTGGGCAGAAATAAACTTTCCAACAGAAACCCCAACCGTCTTTGAGGTAATAGGAATTACACCAATGACAGATCCATTTGGAAATGTTATTGGATATAACTCTTCATTGAAGAGATCGGAGAACCAGCAAATTGGCATCTAATACCGTAATGGTTCAGGCAGCTAGTGGACTTGCTAAGTTAATGACAGGCAATCCAGACACTGGTGTTTTTAAAGATAGTACGGTTGCTCAAATATCTGCTGCTTTGTTTTATCAGGCAAATGTTATGGCACACGTAACAACTAGTAAAAGTTTTGAAAAAGAATTTAGAAATGTTATATTCACTCAAATACAAAAAGATTTTGGAGAGTATATAGACGCAAAAGCAAGGGTTGAGCCTTCAAGATACCATCACGTATACGAGTGGAAACGTGCTGGAGATCCTTCAGCAAGACTGTTTAAATTAACAGCAAAGGATGCAGAGGGTCTTTCTTTTAAAATAGCTTCACAATTTTTAATGTCAAAAACTGCTGTCCCAAATAATTTTAGTGACAGAAGGCATGTGTTTAAGAATAAAGCTTTTGTTATGGAAGAAGGAATGCCTTTGGTTATTAAGCCAAAGAATGCAGAAAGACTTGTTTTTGAAGTTAGAGGTTCTATGGTATTTTTACCAAAGGGACAGTCTGTAACAATTAAAAGTGCAGGCGGAGGCAAAACAACAAAAAAGTTTCAGATTGCGTATGCACAATTTTTTAGAGGAAACCTTGTTAACCTATCTATTAAAAAGTCTGGATTTCAAAACATATTTAATAAAAAAATTGGTAAGGCCTTAAATCTTCCTGTAGATATTAAAACTGTAAGATATAAGTTTTCACCTAATAGCGTTTTGGCTAATGCCAGAGCCTCAGTAGATGCAGCGTTTGGAGTAATATCATGACGGTAGATTATAAAGCAGATGTTATGTACGATATAAGAAAGCACCTTTGGGAGAACCTTCAGTCCTCAGAGATCATAGACCCATACGATTATTACAGCGATAACCTTGACGAGGTTTTAGTTCCAATTATTCCAGTTCAGCAAATGGCTGAAATGAATCAGTTTTTGAGCGGGAAAACTCATATAGTCTATGATAAGGTAGGGATATCATATGAAGATAACTGGGCTATATGCTGTGAGCAAATTATGTTCAATATATATTCTACAGACTTTGCCCAAATTGTTGAGATAAGAAACCTCATGATGGACCTATACAGAAGAATGGATGAGTCTGCAAGAGACGTAAATTGGTTCGACCAGATATCAGACAAGTTTAAATTCTATAGCATATTTATAGCCGATATATCAGCCACGACTCCTTCTGAGGAATTGGCTGGATTTTTATCTACTGAGGTAGTTTTAGAGGTAAAATATTCAAGAGAGGCTAACACAGAGGGCAGATTTATCTGATTTGCCTTAAGTTCTCTTATGGCCTACAATTAGACATAGAGGGAAGGGCCTAGCCAGCCAAAGATTTATAGATTGAAAATATATATATATATTTTGAAAACAGGAGGTAAAAACTAAATGGCATTTAACTCAGCCAAAAATATTCTTGTTGGTGCGTCACCACTTTACATCACGAATTCAGATTCGACTGTAGACGGTTACGCAACTAACGTTGAAAACTCTGAGCCAGGTGTTGCTCGTGCAGCGGTTGCTGGAAAGAAGAATTTCGTTCCAGCGTTCAGCTCATCAGCATCATATCGTGTAACTCTCGATAATGCACAGACAACAACAGATAACTCATATCGTAACGTAGGTTTCACAAATAATGGTCTTCAGATCACTTATAACCCAACATACGACTCAGTTACTGTGGACCAGTTGCTTGATACAGCTAAGCTGTTCAAGTCTGCGATGGAAGTTATGATCGCTACTGAAATGTCTGAAGGAACACTTGAGAACGTTCTCGTAGTGTTTGGACAGGGACAGAGCACACTTTCAAGCAACACCTTGGGTCTTGAGGCAGGAGCTCTTGGTGTTCAGCCAACAGAGCGTCAGCTTATTGCAATTGGTCAAGCACCAACTACAAGCTCATCATACTCAGAGCGTATTTACTATGCACGTCGTGTATTGTCTGTACAACAGTCACAATTTACACTTGCTCGTAATACACCAACAACATTCCCAGTAACCTTCCGTCTTCTACCAGATTCACTATATTCTGGATCAGAATACGGTAAGATTATTGATCGTACTTGGACACCAGCTTAATTAAATATTTGAGCTAATTCAGGAGGCCCCCCAAAAGGGGGCCTTTCTGCTTGTGTTATTATATTGTTTTTGTTATAATGATTTAGATCCTAAAGGAGGACAAATTGGCTACAAAAGTATATGATGTAGAAGAGATAGAACTACAAAATGGCGCAAGTGTTAAGCTAAAGCCGCTATCTATTAAAGAGCTCCGTAAGTTTATGGCAGCTATCCAAAGAACAGCAGAATCAACAACAGAAGAACAAACATTAACAATTCTTATTGACGCAGTTGCAGTTGCGTTAGAGAAACAATTACCAGACTTGGTAAAAGATAGAGATGCACTAGAAGACGCATTAGATGTTCCAACAATTAATCGCATTCTTGAAGTTTGCGGTGGAATTAAGATGGACGACCCAAACCTTCTAGCGGCAGCGGTTCTGGCTGGTCAGAACTAGATCTTGCCGCTTTATTGGGTGAAGCATTTCTTCTAGGACACTGGAAGAATTACGAAGAACTAGAAGATAGTCTTTCAATGCCAGAATTACTTCTAACATTGAAAGCAATGCGTGAAAGAGAGCAGAACCAGAGAAAGTTTGCAGCGTCACTAAAGGGAATATCTTTAGATGACAATGCAGAAAAAACAGGTCCATCATTCGATGAAGTAAGAAGAAGGGCCCTTGGCATAGAGGCATCAGAAAATGATGTACTTAGTTTACAAGGACCTTTTGCACAAGAGGCAGGATTCGGAATCGGAGCGGGACTAGGTTATACCAAGGAGTAATTAGTGGCTGACGAACAAATTGTAACTAGTATAGTCGCCAAAGCCGACTTATCAAGTCTTGTTGCCGAAGTGCACAAGGCTACTGCTAGTTTACAAAATATGCAGCAGGAGCTTGCTTCTGCTGGAAGAACTGTAGCCTCTCAGGTTAAAGTCATTAATAACTCTTTTGGTGAAACCTTAAGAAGCACTGGTCAGTTCTCATCACATTTCATAACATTAAATTCGGATGTAGAAAAATTTGGTAGAGGTCTTGATACTGGAAGACTTAAGCTAAGAGATTACTTTGGTGCATTTGCTGGACATGCACAGCAAAGCGGAGGATTAATTAGAGAGCTTGCTAAGCAGCAAGTCATGCTTCAGAATGCAATCATGCAGCCTATTGGGCGTAATGCTCAGGGCTTAATGCAATATAACGTTCATATTCCAAGAGGTTTAGACCTAGTAAAGAACAAAACTAATTTAGCTCGTATGGAATTGCAGATCATGAATCGTGCAATTAACGAGGGAGCAACAGCTTTAATTAACTGGGGTAAGAATACTCAGTGGGCAGGTCGTCAGTTAACAGTAGGTTTAACTCTTCCTTTAGCTGGTTTTGGCGCAGCAGCAGCAAAAGCTTTTAGAGAAGCAGATCAAGAATTAACTCGTTTAACTAAGGTTTATGGAGATATTGCAGGAAGCACTGCGGCTGAGCTAGGCAAAGTTAGAGCAGAAATCACACAGACATCTAAAGAGCTTGCAACTGGAATGGGTGTTAGCTTTAAAGAAACTATATCTCTTGCAGCAGATATTGCAGCAACTGGAAAGACTGGAAACGAACTTTTAGGTTCATTAAAAGAAACAACACGCCTTGCCGTACTTGGAGAAGTAGACAGACAAGAAGCTATGAAGGCAACCCTGGCTATCCAGTCAGCATTTAAGCAGGATACAGATGAGCTTGCAAAATCAATTAACTTTTTAAACGCAGTTGAAAACCAAACATCTACAACTCTTAACGATCTTGTAGAAGCAATTCCAAAAGCTGGCCCAGTAATTAAAGGTCTTGGAGGAAGCGTACAAGACTTAGCGCTTTATCTAACTGCTATGCGTGAGGGTGGTATTAATGCATCAGAAGGTGCAAACGCTTTAAAGTCAGCACTTGCATCTTTGATTAACCCAACAGATGTTGCTGTTAAAAAGTTTCAAGGTTTTGGAATTGATATATTAGGAATTGTAAATGGTAATGCTGGAAATGTAACAGCAACTCTTTTAGAGCTACAAGCAGCTTTAGATAAACTTGATCCTTTGTCAAAACAACAGGCTATTGAACAATTATTTGGAAAGTTCCAGTTCTCAAGACTTAACGCATTGTTTGAGAACTTAGGAAAGCAGGGAAGCCAGACCTTACAAGTTCTTGACTTAATGAAGGCAAGCGCAGGAGATTTAGAGAAGCTGGCTGGTCGAGAATTAGCAGCGGTAACTGAATCTGCTTCAGGAAAGTACAGAAGAGCAATTGAAGGACTTAGAGCAGAACTTGCTGTAGTAGGAGAAGATTTCCTTGAAATTGGAACAAAGTTTTTAAATGTTGTTACTAAATTACTTAAGTTTTTAAATGATTTGCCAGACCCAGTAAAGAAATTAATTGTTGCATTTGGTGGATTAACTGCAGTTGCAGGTCCATTAATTATGCTTACTGGTCTTCTTGCTAACTTTGCTGGTTATGTTCTAAAAGGTGCAACAAATCTAAAAGCATTACTATCTGGTCAAAAAGGCTGGAAGATGCTCACTCCAGAAATTATTGCCGCAGAGCATGCAGCAAGAACTATTGGGGACACATTTTATAGCGACGCAAAAGCAGCTGCAGTATTGGAGCAAGCTCTTAGAAACTTAATTGATGAGTTTGGAGTACTACAAACTGCAGTAAAAACTGGAACAATATCAGTACAGCCAACAATATCAACAGCAGCTGGAAATGTAATTATGGAAGGCGCTGGTCCTAGAGTAGTAAATCCAAATCATCCTTTGGTTGGAGATGAAGACACTAGAGCTTTCTCACATATTAATCCAAGAAAGAGCGGATACGCAGGACAGTTGTTTGGCGTAGTGCCAGGTCCACAAAAAGTAAATAGAAGAATTGGTGCAACTCCTCAAGTATTTATGACTGAGAGATTGCCAAATATTGAAGGCGTAACTTCTGTAAACGGTGTTTCAACTGGTATTGTTGCTGAGGAAGCTGCAAAATTCCATGCATTGATGGCTACGCTAGGAATGCAGACAAAGTCTGAAGTTAAAGAATTAAAGAA